>Ga0265295_1001510_pt1 | contig 40806 bp, 36 predicted proteins | sample Munlansysbiofilm_FD_192503 | JGI IMG/M metagenome (GOLD analysis project Ga0265295, IMG submission 192503) | Leachate microbial communities from a municipal landfill in Southern Ontario, Canada - Methane capture system biofilm | ecosystem: Engineered > Solid waste > Landfill > Unclassified ... | reverse complement strand
GGGCTGTCCCCCCGATGATTCCTAACATTGTCAGAGTTATTATTTTCCGTCGAAGATATATAAGAGTCGGTTCAATCGCGCGATTTTAGAGGAAGGCAAGAATAATAAAGTAAATGCCGATCAGAATTATCCCAACCCCGATGATGATGTCGAGGGTGTTCCCGCTGAGTTTGGTGACTGTCCGGATCTTCTGACCAAGAGAGCCGCCGATGGAGCTGAGGATGATCAGGGGGATACTGAGACCGACGGCATAGATGAAGATAGTGAGGAGTCCCTGGAGCGGGGTCTGGTAGAGGGCGATGTAGGTGAGGACGATAAGAAGCATCGGAGCGCCCCGGCCGACAGTTATCGCCCCAAACGAAAGGCCAAGGAGAAATGCCCCGATGAGGGTATAGGTGTTTGGGAGACGGAACCGATTGAAGATGCGCCGGATAGGCGGTTTGTAGAGATGGAGGAGCTGAAGTCCCATGGCAATCATGAGGATCCCGCCCAAAACCCAGGCAATCGAACTATTGAGATAGAGGACATATTCACCGAGGAATCCGGCAAGGAGACCTAAGGGGAGAAGGGTGAGGATCGTCCCTATGCAGAAGGCAAGAACAAGTTTGAGTATTGTTGGAAGAGTGAGGGTGGTTTTACCACTGGTAAGATAACCGATCAGCCCGAGGCAGATGACACTGTTGCATGGACAGATACCTGCGAGAAGGCCGAAGATGAAAATACCGGCGAGGGAGGGATCGAATACAGCGGTCATATATCTCTCATGTATGGAGTGTTTTGTAAGGTATCATGGTTTCGATGACGCCAAGGTAAAAACATAGAGAGTTTTTCGACGGAGAAAGCAACATCTTTTTATTGATATCTGCCCTATTGGTTAAGGCACATATTGTATGTGTGTTTATTGGGCCGGTAGATCAGTGGTAGATCGCGTCCTTGGCATGGACGAGGCCGCGGGTTCAATTTCCGCCCGGTCCACTCGTTTTTTCAGATAATTTGATTACATTGGTTCTGACTGTTTTTCCCGTTTTCCAGCAAAGCCGTTTGCATTGAGACAGCAGATAAACTCCAATTATTGATGTGTTGTGGAGAAGATATCGATGATCATAAAATTGTCATCGCATAGAATGACAGAGAATAAATATATAAAAATATTTTTGCATTAATGACAATAGAACGCTGATAAAAAAAAAAGATAATTACGTTCTTCTCTTGATTAAGAACGCTGCTGCTGCACCGAGTCCGGCAACTATACCGAGGACGGGGATCGGACTTTCGGCTGTCTCAGTTGCTGCAGGATCAACGGGCATTGTCCCGTCATCGAGCGGCATTGTCGCGTTATCGAGCGGCATTGTCGCGTTATCATCGAGCAACATTGGATCAACACCCATACCTTGACCACCTCCTGCTGGAGGCATTTCGGTATCCAATATTTCATCGTCCGCTGCCGCGATGCCTGCAAATAGTGCGGTACTAAGAAGAATAGCAATCAGAATTACAGACAGATGTCTCCGGAATGTCGGAGAGATTGTTTTTGCAAATACATTTTTCGGTTTCATTATTTGATTCACACCCCCATGTAATAGGGTAATGAGTTATTGGATGCATACCCATATAAATGTTATGTATGTATTACATAATGTAACCTTCATTTACCTAAATGTAATTTAAACCATTCAAATAACTTAGAAACCTTGTTGAGATAAATGAATTAACTCATAAGGAGAACAGGGGCTAGATTTTCAATGACGGCAAGATATGAACTAAATGCGCTTTTCTATGTATCATCAAGTGATTCTTGAAGTGAAATATTGGTAAAAACTCCCAATGCCAAACAGATTTCATTCAATGAAAAATTCTGAAAAATGTACTATTATGTGATTATATCTTCTAATATACGCATAATCCTGCAAAAAGAAAAAGATCATTGATCTCTCTGAATTACCCCCTTCACTCCTTGAACTTTTCCCAGATCATCGTCTGGAAAAAACTCTTAGGCGCTGCCGCCTCCATTGCGAGAAACATCTCCCAGGGAACCGCGTAGGTCATATACTCATTCGGGATAACATTGCGACAGTGCCCGCGGCCTGCAAGATCCGTCATACCAAGAACGCCGTTTTGCACATCCTTTTTTGATTCCTGCAGAACTTTGCTCCCGAGTGCCTGACACGCCGACATCCGTGACGACGCATAAAGCCCGTTCCCGCCCGGAAGCGAACCCGCGAGATGCATCAGAGCCGCAAGCTCGACCGGATTCACCGTGAAGATCACCGAGACCGGGGTCTCTCCGTCCAAAAGATCCTCCAGCGGCTTAAACACTGCATATTTCCCTGAAATCTGCGGTACCGCAGTTATCTCATCATTAATGAACGCTTTTGCCGTCTCGAAATCTGCGTGCATCCGTTCGCCCTCCAGAAACTTTCTGCGGGTGTTTTCCGGCATCCTCTCACAAAATTTTTGATACGTCTCCGGATCCTTCGCCGACTCAAGACCATATGAGAAAAATGCCGCAAACGTATCAACGCCTCCAGAAACTGCCGCGTAACCGTTCCCAAAACAGAGACCCGCCCTCGCCCCGGCACAAAGACATGTCTCTTTCGTGAAAACTGCAGTCTTTCTATCCCGAATAACATGCGAGATAAAACCCATCACACATCCTCTTCGTGCCCCCTCTTTTGGGGAAATCGCGTCCGAAGGGCACGTATCTGTCCGCAAAAACACGATCGGCATAAATGCCCCTCCAAGTTCCTTTGCAATACGACTTTCCATAGGGTAACTATAAACCCGCCGAATTATAGTAATATCCTTGCTGCCGTAGAGATCCTGCATTTTCATGCAAATACGGTCATCCCGTCCCGCATAAATACCAGACCGCCCAACCTATATCAACTTCCGTGCATCATGAAACAAGAAACAGCCATTCGGATAACGGTGATGATCCTCGGCCTCTTTATCATGTCCCTCGGTATCGCCGTTTCCACAAAAGCAGGTCTTGGAACGACACCCATCTCATGCGTACCTTTTGTACTGAGCCAGGGATTTCCCCTGTCCTTTGGAACGTTCACGTTCATCCTGAACAGTCTGTTTGTTGTTTTTCAGTATTTCCTGCTGAAAGAAAAGTTTGAAACATATCAGTGGCTGCAGATCCCGCTCGTATTCGTATTCAGTGTATTCACTGATCTCGCAATGATCATCGTAGGAGATCTCGTCATTACCGGTTATGTATTCCAATGGATCTTCTGTCTCATAAGTTGTGTTCTGGTCGGATTTGGGATAGCCCTGCTCCTGAAAGCAAATCTTCTGATGATGGCGGGGGACGCTCTCGTAAGAACGTTATCACTGGTATCGAAGACTCAGTTCGGCTATACCAAAGTAGGATTTGACAGCACGATGGTACTGATAGCAGCCGTCGTTTCATGGATGCTGTTTGCCGATCTGGTGGGCGTGCGGGAAGGAACGATCGCCGCGGCAGTTCTGGTCGGTCTTATTGTGAAGTTCTTTATACCCAGACTTGGATGTCTGGACCGGATATTCTCGGAAAAAACGTCCTGAACGCTCAGTTTGCGTTAAGGCAGAAACGAGTCAAAGATGATCACATCAAAAGCTGGTTTTGTTTTATCAAGATCCTCTTTACTGCGGATCGTCCACCCGACTTTGACTATGCCGAATAATCCAGTACATACCCGATAAGACAATTGATTTTTGTACCGGATGTTATATGCGATAAAATCAGGTCTGATATAAAAATTCATCAAACAATTTGTGAGAGTAAATTTCTGTAAAAATGTCAGTTTCGGCTGTTGAACGCATGTGAGGGACGCCAGCTCCTTATGATAATCCGAACTTAAAAAGCCCCGTAAATAATCAGGACGATTGATCCTGAACCAGTGAACTATCATGGGGTTGAACGATTCGATACAAAATACCCCGTTATACGTATCAAGACATGCAGCCGTTCTTTCACACAGTTCTGCATAATCAGATGAAGAAGTGTTTTTCAGTTCAACGATGATGGGAACGTTCCCGTTTATCAGAGATAAAACAGCAGAAAATTTGGGTATCTTTTCATCTGATTGAAACAGACTGTACTCCTGAAGCATTTCATAGGTACAATCTGAGATCTTTGTATCGACCTTGGACGTGCGATGCAGATCATCATCATGGATAACGATCACTTCGCGGTCTTTGGTCAGCTGCACATCCAATTCGATCCCATAACCGGCATCGACCGCTTTTTGAAACGCGGACAGGGAATTTTCCGGAGCTGACGTTGTATTATTGAATAACCCTCTGTGCGCTATGGGGTAGTGTCCGAAGACAAGCATTCTCTCTTTTCTGGTTTTCCCGGGGTAGAGTAAAAAAAGATACAGCGAGGCAGCAGCAAGGAGGATTATAAGAATATAGAGAATGATCATAGCTCGCTATTTTTCCGTAAATGAATAACTATTCAAAATCAAACTGTTTGGATAATTGAATATCTTCTGAGTATATTATTACACCCAGTATCGTAAATAGGTATATCGGATCTCTTTTTGGCTTTTCAGTTTCGGTACCTTTTGAATGGAGACTATTCAGTGTTCAGAGAAGTAAAAAAAAGGGAGTTCCTTATTCAGTGAGTTTTTCACCAAATGCTTTTGCCCGTGCGAGCTGTGCATCCGTGATCTCATCTGCATTATGGAGCCCGCCGAAAAATTCCGGTGAAAGGATATCTGCACCGCAGCTACCAAAGCCTTTGGTCAGATGTTCTGCCGCAAGCGGATAGTGGGTCTCGTCTGTAAAGCCCTGAGTAATGATCGCAGCAGCTTTCTTCCCTTTCTTAAGTTTGGAACCGGCGGGACCGAGATATGCATACATCCGGTCAACGAAGCATTTACTTTGTCCGCTTATATCCCCAAAGTAGACCGGGGATCCGAGCAGGATCACATCCGCTTCATTGAGTTTGGTGTAGAGTCCTGCCATGTCATCCTTCTGGCAGCAGAACTTGGTCTGATCTTTTTTGCATTCAGTGCAGCCCAGACATCCTTTGATGTTAAGTTTCGCGATGTTGACGAACTCGACATCGGCGCCTTTTTCCATTGCAGCTTCAAGAGCCGCTTCGATCAATTTTTTTGTACTGCTCTTTGGAGCAGCAGATCCGCATAATCCGATGATTTTCATATGTTCATACATTATCCGAGGTAATATATTGTTTTTCTGTTCGTCTTATCAATGGGAAATAATGTCATCACCATCCAAGTATTTCAAATGAAATAGTTTCAAGGAAAAATGAAAAATTCATTTTCAAAATTCTTATCCTGTATCAGTACAATAATATTATATGAGTTCATATTGGGAAGATTTCAGGGATTACTTCCGGTTCCACCGGTTTTTGATTCCAGGGGTTCTCGTCTGTATCATAGTTGCACTCGTTGCATATCTCTTCACGCGGGGCACGCTCTGGGAAGGCGGATTCAGGATTCTCCCGGCAGAATTGTTCACAGATAATCCGGTGTTTTATTTCCTTTCAAAAGTAGGACCGATCGTCCTTGCTCTCGTCATCTGCATTTTTATCAATGTCAGGAAATTCGAAGCAGGAGGATCATACGCCGGGAAATACATCCTGCGTGTTGCCATCATCATGATGGGTGCGAGAGTTACCTATGATGTTTTGATGACCGGATCACTTGTGGGTCTCATCATTATCCTTTGCGTTCTGGCAGGAGTTTTGATTGTGGCAATGCTCATCGGAAAAGGCTTTAAATTTCCATGGGATGCATCCGTCCTCACCGGCACTGGAAATGGAGTGTGCGGAGTTTCAGCGACGCTTTCAGTAGCTCCGGTAATCAATGCCGACAAAAAACATGTTGATGCAGTGGTCGGCGTTATCAGCCTATTAGGGATCATTGGCGTATTTGTCATCCCGGCGATCGCATCTTTTCTTTCAATGACTCCCACACAGGCAGAGGTCTTTATCGGAGGGACTTTGCATGAAATCGGGAATGTCATCCCGGCGGCAGACCTCTATTATTCGATCACAGGTTCTGACGTTGGGGCGTTGGCACTTGCTTATAAAATGATTCGGGTTGCCATGCTTGTGGTGGTCGCAACCGTGTTTGGCTGGATGTACTGCAGACGTCAGAAGAAGCAGGTGAACGGGTCCTGTCCTACGGAAAAAACCAAAATCCAGGGATTTCTGATACTGTTCGTTATAATGGCTGTTTTGATGAGCCTGGTGATTTATTTCTTTTATGATCCGGGAAAAGCGATTCAGGCGGTCATCACAAATATTTCAGTAACTATTCTGACGATCGCAATGGCAGGTGTTGGTCTATCGATGAATCTGAAAGATACTCTTTCAACCGGTAAAAAGCTGCTTCCATTCGGTATTGCAGTCTGGCTGTTCCAGATCGTGGCCATGTGCATTCTTATAATGCTGTTCGTATAAAAAAAGAAAATTTTTCACATTTTTTTTCTGAGATATTTTTCAGTCTATTTTTCCCACCAGATATGGGCAAGGTACGACGTGCTTGGAACATGAACTCCTTCATCAGTTTTTTCAATTCTTTTTTCCAAATACGCATCAACCAGATCCTTCTGCCATTTTTCCGATGCCGTCAGGCGGCCATAATAATCCTCATGCAGTTCCTCGATAGTGGGATAAAAATGTCCTTTTGTTTCGGCTTTCAAATCGATATTTGCATAGATCTCAAGCTGATTCAATGCATTCCAGAGTACGGATCCATTCGGCGCACTGTAATACGGTTTGCCGTGCAGACTCTGCCAGAGATCTTCATGACCCCATGATGAGGATTTGGAGGTCAGATACCAGTAGATATGGACGCCTTTCTTTGCAGCACCGTCCATCTTGAGCATATTTTCCCGGAGATCGCCAAACATAAGCGATCTTGACGCGATTACATAGTCATGACTGCCGGCCTCTTCAGGTGTTACGTTCTCCCAGCGTTTGCGGATCTCAGATATTTTTGGGGCCTGCATGAACTGCCGGTATTGTTCCATTGCCTCTCCCATAGGAACGGACGGTTCGATGGTGGTGACCCGGCAGCCGGCACAGGCAAGAGGGACTGCGAGTGTCCCGGGCCCGGCACCAATGTCAAGGACGGTAGATCCAGGCGGGATGTTCATTGATGCAATGTTATCCTCGATGCGTCCACCTTTTTTATTAAGAAGATGCTTAACGAACCGGTCAACATTTTCCTGATCGGACCAGAAATTGTCTTCTGTATCACCCGGGTTGAGTTTTCCTTCAAGAGCACGTGCATAGGTTTCATCCCAGGTTCGGCAGTAGTCCGGCAGTTCAGTCATATATAATATAATTTATTTTTACAGAATATAAACTACCACTGATTGTCATTATTGATAACGAACAAGGGATTCAGTAGCGGGAAAGCACACTGGAAATACGTATCTCCGAAACGTTAGATTCTAAAAAAAAGATGTGCCTGAATATTCAGGCAAATAATTTGGTATTATCCAGTTCTTCGCCCGTGGTCTGGGAAGCTACCGCCGCAGTGATCACCTGGGTGATCGCGCTGCGGACGATCTCAAGTCCCTGCATCAGCATAGCATCATCGGTCGTTAATGCCGGCATCAGCTTCACAACCGAGTCCTCTCTCCCTGAGAGCTCAAGAATGAGCCTGTTCTCAAAGCACAGATGTCTGATCTGCTGGGCTGTCCCTGCCGGATATGCTCCGCAGTCGATACCCCACATAAGTCCAAGACCACGGAAGGTCAGATCAGGGTCGATAAGCGGCAGGTTTGCAGCCAGATAATCCTGAACGATCTTGCCTTTCCTAACGGTCTCTTCTTCGATATGTTCATTGAGCATGAACTCGAGAGCAGCTTTTCCTGCAATAAACGAAGGCTGGAAGCCTCTGAATGTCCCGTTGTGCTCGCCTGGCGCGAGGACATCATACTCCGGCTTAACCAGAGCGATCGAAGAAGGCATGCCGATGCCGCCGATGGATTTTGCCATGACTACGATATCTGGAACGATACCGCCGCGTTCGAACGAGAAGAATGAACCTGTCCTGCAGCATCCAGTCTGGATCTCGTCCAGGATCAGCAGCATATCATGTTTGTCGCACAAGGCACGGATGTCTCTGAGCCACTGATCCGAGACGATGTTGATGCCGCCTTCTCCCTGTACGGATTCGACAATAATGGCCGCCGGTTTATCAACACCGCTGTGATCATCACTCAGGATCATATCGATATACTCAATCGTGTCCAGATTCTTCATCATCGACGGATGAGGAACATGTGTTGCATTTCCGAGAACCACACCACAAGCTTCCCGTGCAGACCTCTCCGTCGTCAAAGCTAAGGCTCCAAGCGTCATTCCATGGAACCCGCCCATCAATGCCAGCACGTTGGATCTGCCTTTCGCCTTGCGGGCGATTTTTAATGCAGCTTCAACGGCGTTGGTTCCGGTCGGTCCCGGAAACAGGATCTTATAATTTAGACCCCGTGGGATCAGAACATACTTCTGCATGAACTGAATGAACTCGCCCTTGGCAATGGAATACATATCCAGGCCATGAACTAATCCGTCATTCTGCAGATACTCGATCACTTTCTCTTTGATATAGTCATTATTATGACCATAATTACAGCTACCCGCCCCGCAAAGGAAATCGATATACTCGATCCCATTCTGATCAATCAGTAAAGAGCCTTTGGCTTTTGAAAAAATAACCGGATACTTCCGACAATACGACCGCACGTTACTTTCGAATTCTTCGAATACGGCTGTTTCCATCAAGACGTCATTTGTGTTTTCAAGACCCATAGACCACACCCCTAATTTGGATAGTATGAATGTACAGGAAATCTAGCCCCGCAACCGGGCGGCTCTGAGATAACTAAACTTAGTTGCCCCCCCCTAGGCTTAAAGCTGTCCCTCGTAAAAGAACGAGTTATGGCCTGATTTATGGACTTTAGGACGATATCCACAGAGTTCAAAAAACCCCGTGCATGCCCGGATTTTCCATCCATGACACGGGGGGGGTTGAATATTTTTCGGTTATCAGGAGTCCGGGATTTTTGCGATAATAGAGGGGCGCATCCACGCGCACGCTGACACACAAAAATAGTAAGCCAGGGAAACGGTCACGGAATTTACCGGCCGACGGTGATCTCGCCCAGGTCATTGATGCCGATGACCTTTTCACCGGCATCCCTCAATTGTTTGATGTATTGAATCACCTCTTCGGTGAGCTGCTCGCCCGGGCAGATGAAGGGGATACCCGGGGGGTAGGGGATGATCGATGAAGCACATATCCTTCCGGCGCCGGCAAGCAGAGGGACGCGTTCCTTGTCCTGTGGAACTGGGAACAGCCGAAGTTTTTCCTTAAGGATCGCAGTGACCGCGGTTTTTGCTGGAGAGGCGGGGGCCTCGACACTGCAGCATGCACTGATATCTTTCAAAGCTTCGATCAGCCGTTTACTGTCGCTGAGTGTATTGCCGATCCCAGTCATGCACATGAGGATCGGGCCGGTGGTAAGTTCAGCAAAGATCCCGCGCTCCATCAGGAGTTCTTCGAGCCGTGCCCCGTCGATACCGACGGCACTCATATCGAGGTTGATCTTCGTGATGTCCATACTGATATCCGCATCAGCATCCAGAGGACTGCCGATGACCTTGAGACCTTTGACAGTCCGCGCTTCTTTATAAAAGTGCATGAGGCTCTCATGCCACTCGGTCATGAGGGTCTTACCGTGTTCTTTGAGAAGCTCGGCATTTATGTCGAGGGAACCCATGAGGATATATGAGGGGCTGGTGGACTCAAGCATCTGGAGTTTATCCTCCAGAACGTAATGGTCGACCCGGTCGGAGTTGAGGTTGAGCACAGCACTTTGCGTGAAGGAGGCGAGGGTCTTGTGGATCGAGTTGACGACGATATCGGCGCCCTGCTCCTCGGCGGATTCGGGCATATCGGCAAATCCCGCGTTACGGAAGAATCTGAGATGGGCGCCGTGTGCCTGATCGACAATGAGGATTTTGCCCCGTTTGTGAACGACATCGGCGATGGCCCGTATATCGGAGCATATTCCGTAATAATTTGGGGAAGGAAGAATAACTGCCTCGGCTTCGGGGTTTTCTGCCAGACACCGCTCGATCTCTTCAGCGGTGATGCCGCCTGAGATGCCGTACTCGCTGATGATCTCGGGGTAGGCATAGACCGGCTGAATATCGGCAAGAACGAGGGAGTTGAAGATCGCCTTATGGGAATTTCTGGCCATGACCAGTTTTTTGCCTTTGGGAACCGAGGCCATTACGGCTGCAATCACACCGCAGCTTGTACCGTTGATGAGGAGATACGAGCGTTGTACATCGTAGAGCCGGGCATATTTTTCCTGAGCGGCTTTGAGGATTCCTTCGGTCTGAAAAAGGTTGTCGGCTCCGGGTATTTCGGTGATGTCGCAGTCCATCATTTTCTGGAGAAAATCGTCGTAACCAAACCGCCGGTAAATCGCGGAGCCTTTGTGCCCCGGCATGTGGAAGGAGACGGGGTTTTTGTCTGCATGTTCCGTCAAAAACGTTATGATCGATGGTGTACTCATGGTATTCCCTTGTGGGTACAACGTACACAGGCTGGCGAATTATATTTTTTGGGATGGCGGGCTGCCCCACAGGGGCGGCCAAAGCCTGAGCAAGTCGATAGACTTGCGACTGGGGGTTGGACGCGAGCGAAGCGAAGCGGACGACCTCAGCTGAGCAAGGCTTTGCCTTGCGAGCAAATCTTTAGATTTGAGATTGCGGGCTGCCCGAATACATGAAGAAAACGAACAGGGCCTGTATCCATCTTCTCTGCATCAGACATCCCAAGTATTATCCCCTTATTCTGAATAAACTGGTTATGCAAAATAATGTCCCTCTCTTTGAGCTTGAAAACCGTATGACCCGTTTTCATGCACACATGGACTGCAAAAATCCCGACTGGGAATATACCGCAATTTTTGGCAAGGTCAATCTCTATTACTTTACCGGCACGATGCAGGATGGCGTGCTTTTGATCCCCCGTGACGAAGATGCGGTTTTCTGGGTGAGAAACAGTTATTCGCGTGCTCTTGATGAATCCAACTTTACGGATATACGGTCGATGGGAAGTTTCCGCGATGCTGCGGGAAATTCAGGATTTTCGCATGAAACGGTCCATACGGAAACAGAGCTTGTCTCGTATGCACACCTGCAGAGATTTCTGAAGTATTTCCCGTTCAAACATATTGCGTCAGCTGATAAGGCGATCGCAGATGTCAGATCGGTGAAGAGCGGGTATGAGCTTGAGCTGATGAGAAGAGCCGGGCAGATCCACCGTCATGTGAAGGAGGATCTTGTTCCGGATATGCTCAGAGAAGGGATGAGCGAGGCAGAGTTCGGAACCGAACTGTATCAGGTCATGGTTCGCGAAGGGCATCAGGGGATTGTGCGATTTGGGATGTTCGATACGGAGGTAAGGATGGGTCATATCGGGTTTGGCGAGAGTTCATTATATCCGTCGTATTTTAACGGTGCAAGCGGAAACCGGGGTATCGGGCCGTATGCTCCTGTGCTCGGAAGTCCGGATCGGAAGCTGAAATTCGGCGATCTGGTGTATCTGGATGTGGGATGCGGCTATCACGGGTATCAGACGGATAAGACGACGACATATATGTTTGGGAGATCACTGCCGGAAGATGTGATGGATATGCATTATACATGTGTGGATGTCCAGAATGCGGTCGCGTCGATGCTTAAACCGGGAATGGTCCCGTCAGTGATCTATCAAACAATCATTGACGAGCTTGATGAGGATTTCAAACAGAATTTTATGGGATATAAAGAACGACGGGTCAAATTCCTTGGTCACGGGATCGGTCTGTTAATCGATGAGATGCCGGTCATCGCAAAAGGCTTTGACGAGCCGCTTGCTGAGAATATGACGCTCGCGATCGAGCCGAAGAAAGGAATCAAGGATATTGGGATGGTCGGGATCGAGAATACGTTTATCGTGACGCGTCAGGGGGGAGAGTGTATAACCGGGGACAATACGGGTCTGATCCCGGTGTATTGATAGGAGCGAATTGGCTAACAGACCCAAGGTGCTGGAATAAGCCAGAACTAAAGCCCGCAGACTTTCCTGATAAGTGCTGCCGCCTCCAAATCCCTCGCTCCACCACACTTGCGCACGATCCCCAGATGATACTCGATCAGATCACGCAGCTCTGGATCATGATTCATTACATACCTCGTTGCATGGACCGTCGCATCGATCACCGCATTGAATCCGCGGTTCACCGGTCTCATCTCATCACGGCAATACTCTGAGGCAACCGGTTCAAGCTCCACAAAATACGCATCCTTCGTCTCATTCACGATTCGGGCGATAAATCCCATCCAGGCATCAGCATCACGAAGCAGCTGCATCATTACCCCTCCGACAAACACCTTCCGGAGACTTGACTTTTCCACATCGGAAAACGCATACAGCGGATACAAATACGCATCGCTCACAAAATTCGCCGTCACCCAGCCGTACTCCGCCACGTTCTCTGCCGTCTTTGACCCCTTGAAAAGGATCATCTTCGGCGCCTGACCCGCCCGCACAATGATCCCAATCGGGGCAGCATTATCCTTGGTGACCGCGATCACTTCAGTGATCCCTTCGCCTAACAGTCCCATTGCCACCCCTCCATAAGTGCGGTAAAGATCCCTGCAATGCAGATGTCCGCAAGGGATCCCGGATTCACCCCGCCGAGGATGCATTCCTCGTCGAACCTGCTCAGCGAAAGTCCGCCGGAAAGAACCAGCTGAGCCCGCTCCATGATCGAAACGGCCCGGGCATACCCGAACTTCTTCGCGATAAACGTATCCGGATACGCGGCCATAAGGCGCAGAAACATATCCTGGATTGAATCTGCCCCGTCCTTCTCTTTCAGCATATCGGCTGCCTTTCGCGTCAGCGAAAAGCCGTTAACCCATTCACGGGCGACCATATCGGTATCACTCGAATATCTCATTACATCGAGCATGGTCATCTGCTTCTCGCGAAGCATCGCGATCGAAGCGGGATTGTTTACATCCATCTCATCCTCCTTGTTGACCCGAACCTGGGTCCTGCCGAAAGCCTGATAAAAAAGAACGGCGTCCTCAACCGTCGTCTGCAGGACGGCCTCGCACGCCCCGGCGATACCTTTGCCTTTGATCAGCGGCAGAAGAAGAATGAACGCACCAAAATGCGTATTCCCTCCCGCATGACCGTTCGTGTGTTCAACGGCCGCATACATCGCCTCGCCGAGCGTCATATACGGAACTCGTTCAAAAACATCCCGGGCGAGCACTGCCGATGCCAGAAAATGCCGGAACTTCGTATCCTCATAATCATGAAACCGGTCGATATTGCCCGGTTTGATGTTGGTGCTCACCTCAAGGAGCATCGAAAGTTCGGCAGTTTCGGCAAGAGACAGCTTAGACATTTTCAAAGATTTTCTTCACGATCTTCTCAGAAAGCGTACGTTTCAGAGCCATATATTCATTCAACGGGAGATCCATCGACTGGAGCGTCATATTCCGGAACATACAGGGGGTCGAGGATTTACAGCAAAAGGCAAGACTGCCGAAACAGGTATGACTGCCCATCGAAAGAGGAGTGTCGGCCGTAGCTTCTTTTTTCAGTGTGAGATATTCCTCCCGGGTCATCCCAAGCGACTCGAGAGAGGGAAGAAGCGGGCACTGTTTCACCGGCATACAGCAAAACGTGAGCGAACGGAGATCTCCTCCGCGGCACAGCTGCTTTGGAGCATTGTACCAGCCGATCTCTTCGGCGACTGCCCGGATATACCGGTCGAGGGTCTGCAGAACACTGAGGCTCGCACTTCGGGCGACCGAGACGAGATCTGCCCCGTGAGCGAAGTAGTCCATCATCTTGTCGGAACTGGAAACACCGTTGTTTGCGATGATGATTAAGGGGCAGCTGTTTCGAATCTGCCGGATCTTGGTGTGTCCCGTATCCATCAGATCGACATGCAGAATCGAAGCTCCGGCTTTCCAGAGCATCCGTGCAAGTTCGCGGTCGTCCACCACGCCCGCACGGGTTTTGACTGAAACAGTCACGCCTTCGGCGGCAAGCGCAGATACGATCGCACACAGCTTTTCAGGATTGTGAAGGAGATACTCGCCGCATCCCGCATCGATCATAGGCTGCTGACGGCAGTGGGCATCGATCTCGTAGATGACCGAAGGACCAAACCGCTTTGCAGCAGAAACGAATGCTTCCGGCGTCGCTCCCCTCAGGTTGAGACCGATGATGATATCTGCCCCGTCCAGGATATCGATCTCGGTGGCTATTTCCTCGAAATCGGCATTGAACTCTTTACGACCGGCTGCTTCCATCGCAGTCGACGCTTTCCTGCTCGGTTCATCTGTATTGTATCCTCCGATAAAAGCAACACCGGCATGTTTACTGCGGGCAAGAACAAACTCCGCATCGGTTATTCCGGCCATTGACGCGATCACGATGGGGGTTTTGACAGGCCTTCCGTTTATTGATATGAATCTTGTAGCTGCCGTCATGAATTTTATATTATTTGGTTTTCACCCCTAATTACTATAATGGATTGAGACAGGAAAGACGGTACCCGCCGGGAACACGTTCGAGCGCCGTGCATTTTCTGAACTCTTCGATAGGTATCCCGGCGGATGTTTCGAAAAACTCCAGTACTTTCGTCCAGGGCATAAGATATGCTTCGTTTTTCGGACCCTGACCCCGAAACTCAACGGCAAGATATCCGCAGCGGCCGGTGTACTTGACGAACCCGGAGATGTTGTCCACCTGATGCACCCCGTCCTTATCTTTATGAAAGTTGCTCGTGAAGTAGAGCCGTTTCCCATTCAGGGATTTGCACTCGATCGCGAGATAATAGGCAGGATCCAGCGAATCAACGATGATGTCCACATACTGCGTGTTAAAGTGAGACTGTTTGAGCCGGTAGGCAAACCCCTTCTTTTTGTTTTCGGTGAAGAACCGGTTCATGCAGACGACCATCTCCCGCTCGAAGTCGTTACTCATCTGATGTATGATTTTGTACTCAAGAGTGATGAATCTGGCGACCATTTCGTGGGCCAAGCGTCATTATTAATGTCTGTCAGAGCAAATGTACATTCACATATCTCAAAGGAACATATTATGGGAAACTACACGATTGTTCAGGCACGAGCCTTATCAGAAGCCGTATTCGAGATGTGGATTCACGCACCGCAGGTCGCACGCCATGCAAAGGCCGGCCAGTTCTGTATCATCCACGCCGATGGAGCGGGGGAACGGGTTCCTTTGACGATCTCCGGAACGGACGGAGACGATATCAGGATCGCTTTCATGGCTGTTGGAACGACGACGAAACTGCTTGCAACTCTCAAAACGGGCGACGAACTGCGCGACGTTGCGGGCCCGCTTGGAATGCCGAGCGACATCGCCAAAGGCCCCGAGACCGTGATCATTGTCGGAGGAGGAGTCGGCGTTGCCTGTACGCCGATCCTTGCCCAGGCGGCAAAGGATGCCGGCAACTACGTCATCGGCATCATTGGTGCGAGAAACCGCGATCTTCTGATTTTCGAGGACGATATGCGGGAAATCTGCGACGAACTCTATGTAACGACCGATGACGGTTCCTACGGGATCAAAGGATTCGCAAGCGGCCCCTTAAAGGATCTCTGCGAGTCGGGACGCAAGATCGACAAAGTCTGGATCATCGGTCCGGGAATGATGATGAAGGTCACCAGCGAAGTGACCCGTCCCTTCGGCATCAAGACCTATGTTTCCTTAAATCCGGTGATGGTGGACGGAACCGGGATGTGCGGGAGCTGCAGAGTCACCGTCGGCGGCGAGATGAAGTTCGCCTGTGTCGACGGACCCGAGTTCGATGCGCACGAAGTCGACTGGAACGACCTCATGACCAGACAGAGAATGTACCTTGCCGAAGAGAAACAGTCGATGGATTTCCGTGAAGAACATCATGAATGCCGCTGCAGGAAGGTGGAGTAAATGGACCGCGAAGCAGATATCAGGGTCGCCGACTTTGAAGAAGTGGATCTCGGACTCACCAGAGAAGAGGTTGTTGCCGAAGCAAAACGGTGTATCCAGTGTAAAAAACCGAAATGCATCAGCGGGTGCCCGGTCGGTATCGACATTCCGGCATTCATCCAGGCGATCGCCGACGAAAAGTTCCAGGACGCTGTGGACATTATCAAAAAAGACAACATGCTTCCTGCCGTCTGCGGACGCGTCTGCCCGCAGGAAACCCAGTGCCAGGGAGTCTGTGTCCTCGGTATAAAGGACACGCCGATCGCGATCGGCCAGCTCGAAAGGTACGTTGCCGACATTGAACGAAAGAAGGGAGCGAAGTGCCCGAAGTGTGCTCCGGCGACCGGCAGAAAAGTGGCGGTCGTTGGATCAGGTCCGGCAGGTCTTGCCTGTGCGGCCGAGCTTGCACGCCGCGGTCACTCGGTGACGATCTTCGAATCCCTGCATGAGGCGGGAGGCGTACTGATGTATGGTATTCCGGCATTCCGTATGCCGAAAGATATCGTCCAGTACGAGATCGATCAGGTGAAAAAACTCGGTGTCGAGATCAAAACGAACCATATCGTGGGTCGTTCGGTCTCGGTCGACGAGCTTCTCTCCTATAGTGCCGCGTTCCTTGGAACAGGCGCGGGCCTCCCGTACTTCATGTGTATCCCGGGAGAGAATCTGCCCGGCGTGTACTCGGCAAACGAGTTCCTGACCCGTGTGAATCTGATGGGAGCAAACAAGTTCCCTGAAAACGATACGCCGGTTAAAGTCGGCAAAAAGGTCGTGGTCATCGGCGGCGGGAACGTCGCGATGGATGCGGCGCGTGTCGCCCGGCGTATGGGCGCTGATGTGACGCTGATGTACCGCAGAGGCGAAGCCGATATGCCGGCCAGGCTCGATGAAGTTCGTCATGCGAAGGAGGAAGGAGTCTTCTTCATGACCGCGACGAATCCTATCGCGATCCTTGGCGAGAACAATGCCGTTTCCGGGGTCGAGGCCATCAAGATGGAACTCGGCACGACCGGAGACGACGGCCGCTGTTCTTTCTACCCGATAGAAGGAAGCAAGTTTGTGGTCGAGGCGGATGTCGTGGTCGAGGCGATCGGTCAGGGACCAAACCCGCTTCTTCTCCGGATGCTGCCTGAGCTTACCAGAAACAGAAACGGCAGCGTTGCCGTGAACTGTCTTGGCGAAACGAGCATCCCCAAAGTCTATGCCGGCGGAGATGTAGCAACAGGGGCGGCCACCGTGATTCTCGCGATGGGAACCGCGAAAGAAGCCGCGGTCGCCATCGATAAAATGCTGAGAAAATAACCTCTCAAATATCCATCCTCTTTTTTTCGTCCGGGCAGACCGACCCGAACACAAGACTGAATATTCGCCGCCTCAAATGAAAGATAATGCATCTTCCAACAACCGAGTCACTTCCGGTAAAACCCAATAAAGATCCTCTGCAGATCGACATCGTGCTGGTGGAACCGCTGTACGAAGGAAACATCGGATTCGCTGCCCGCGTGATGAAAAACTTCGGCTTTCATAATCTCGTTCTCATAAACCCGCCCAAACTCAGCATGGAAGCCGAAGCGCGTGCATCGCATGCCAAAGATGTTTTGGAAAACGCCGAGCGGATCACGCTCGATGAAGTCTTTGCAAGAAGTAATATCTGCATCGCAACAACAGGCGGTCTCGCAAAATCCGTTACCTGCCCCATGCGAATGCCGTATTACTCAGTTGCCGAGCTCCGCGAGATGATCAAAGGCGTCGACGGCAGGATAGCCATTCTCTTCGGTAGAGAAAACTGGGGACTCAATAATGAAGAGATCGCACGATGCGATATCGTCTGCACGATCCCGACAGACGAAGAATACCCGATCCTCAATATCTCCCACGCGGTCGGCATCGTCTGCTACGAACTCGCCCATCTTCAGCGCGGCGAGTATCATCTCGCAAGTAAAATCGAAATGGAATCACTCTACGCTCATCTTGGACGATTCCTGGAAGGGATCCGGCACCCGGTCGAAAAACGCGAGACAACCCTCGTCCTTGCACGAAGGGTCCTTGGACGAACCAAACTCACGGTCCGTGAAGCAAGCACGCTCCACGGTATCCTGCGCAGGACCGAATGGCATCTCAAACATCCGGGTCAGGCGTATGACGCGGAAGATAGAGAGTATTGGGATGGGAAAGAATAAGTAAAAAAAAGGGTTCTGCGTAAGCTTTCAGAACTCCAAATCGAATCCTTTTAATGTTTACACATCATTGTAATTAGTGCAAGCATCGATAGTGTAGTGGTTATCACTAGGCGTTGCCAACGCCTAAACTCGGGTTCGAGTCCCGGTCGATGCATTCTGTTTTTTGGTGATTTGAAATGATGTTTCTGTTAGGATTGGCATGTCGATAGTTCTTCTCGGGATCGGCAATCCGCTGCACGCAGACGACGGGGCGGGACCAAAACTTGCGGATATGCTTGCCGGCGTTCCCGACGTGACCGCATTCAACTGCGGGACTGCCCCGGAAAACTTCACCGGACTTGTGCGCAAACTCGATCCCGACCTTCTGATCATCGCTGACGCCGCTGAGATGGGACTTCCAGCAGGATCGGTCAGGATCATACCGCCGGAAAAGATCCATGACACCTCGGTCGGGACGCATACCCTTCCTCTGTATCATCTGGTCGATTTTTTAGCCGAACCCTCACGCAAAATCGTGATCATCGGCATTCAGCCGGCAAGTCTTGGATGGGCGGACGCCTTGAGCACATCGGTTGCATCGGCATTAAACGAAATAAAAATGATTATTGTCGAAAACAACCTGATGAAAATCCCTGTTTTGTGATTCTACGTAAAGATAAAGTTAATCACTGTCGAAAAACAGAAAGTAATACAATCATGTCCGACATTAAGGTCCCTCTCGACGTCCCCCTTGCCATGCGGGACGTATATATTTCCAATTATGATCTGATCACTGCCGGATCAGGCCACCTGATGCTCTTTGCCGGAGATCAGAAAATAGAACACTTAAACGACGATTTCTTTGGTGCAGGGATTGCCGAAGACGACGCTGATCCTGAGCACCTCTTCCGCATCGCATCCAAAGCAAAGATCGGCGTTCTCGCGGCTCAACTGGGACTTATCGTGCGGTATGCCGGAGACTACCCTTCCGTCCCCTATCTCGTGAAGATGAACTCCAAGTCGCATCTGGTGAACGTTTCCCAGAAAGACCCGGTCTCCCCGCAGTTGTGGAGTGTGGAGCAGATCGCCGATATCGCTGAAGATTCCGGAATAAAGATCGCCGGCGTGGGCTATACGATCTATCTCGGCAGCGAAAACGAAGCCGATATGCTCGCTGAAGCTGCCCAAATTATCAATGAAGCACACTTCTACGGCATGGTCAGCGTTCTCTGGATCTATCCAAGAGGAAAAGCCGTCGGTGACGAGAAGGACCCCCACCTCATCGCCGGAGCAGCAGGCGTTGCAGCCTGTCTCGGCAGCGACTTCGTCAAGGTCAACGCACCCAAAAAAGACGGAAAATCCTCCCCAGAACTTCTCAAGGAAGCGGTTCGTGCAGCCGGCCGCACGAAACTCGTTTGCGCAGGCGGGTCGACCACCACCGAAGAGAAGTTCCTCAGCGAACTCTATGATCAGATCCATGTTGGCGGAGCATCCGGAAACGCAACCGGCAGAAACATCCACCAGAAATCTCTGGATGATGCAGTCAAATTCTGCAATGCGATCTATGCAATCACTGTGGAAAATAAAAGCGTGAGCGACGCAATCGCTCTTCTCAAATAATACCCTCTTTTCTTTACATTTTTTTGGAATGCACAGCGCAGCACGAACCCCGGGCTGATGTATACCCAGTTCCCTTAATTACCAAAAAAGTACAATAATACATCATTATGAATGATGCGGAGGTTATGATGAACCCGAATGATTTGGTACAGTTTCTGAAAAAAAGTCCGGAGTATTTCACAAAAGACGACATCCTCCGTTTCTGTGAAGAAAACCATGTTGAAATGGTCAACTTCCGCTACGCTGCAGGCGACGGGAAACTCAAGACCCTGAATTTCGCCGTCTCGTCAAAGGAGTATCTCGACACCATCCTCTCCGATGGTGAGCGTGTTGACGGCAGCAAACTCTTTTCCTTCATTGAAGCACCAAGTTCCGATCTCTTTGTCGTTCCAAGGTACGGCACAGCTTTCATGGATCCTTTCGCAGGGGTCCCGACGTTAAACATCCTTTGTTCCTACTACGACAGTACCGGACATCCGCTTGCCTCTTCTCCGGAACATATTCTTCGTCAGGCTGAATCATCATTCAAGAAACACACCGGTATGGAATTCAAATGTCTGGGTGAACTTGAATACTATGTCATCTCCAAAGAGGATACATTCTACCACGGAAGCAACAGGACGGGATATCAGGAATCAGCCCCATTCTGCAAGTTTTGTGAGATGCGGACCAAAGCCCTTCTCATGATCACCCGGGCAGGCTGTAAGATCAAATACGGACACTCCGAAGTCGGCTCCTTCACCAAAGACGGCTACTATTATGAGCAGCATGAGATCGAATTTCTGCCGACCAGTCCGGTCTTCGCCGTCGAACAGATCCTCATTGCAAAATGGATCCTTCGTGTGCTCAGTGTCCAGTACGGTGTTGAAGTCTCCTTCGCTCCGAAAATCGCCATCAACAAAGCAGGTTCAGGTTTTCATATCCACATACTCGCAGAGAAAAACGGTACGAACGTGCTGATCAAAGAGGGCGTGCTTTCCGACACGGCAAAGAGGATGATCGTCGGCATTCTGGATGTCAGCGATGCAGTGACCGCATTCGGAAACACCATTCCCGTCTCATACCTTAGACTCGTGCCTAATCAGCGAGCACCAACCTATATCTTCTGGGGAGACCACAACCGCTCGGCTGTGATCCGCGTGCCGCTTGGCTGGATCGACTCGGCCGATATGGCTGCAGAAGCAAACTTTGGTCTCAAGAGAAAAACCGACAAAGATGCCAAGCAAACCTTCGAATACCGTGTTGCAGACGGTTCGGCCAACATCTACGAAACGGTCGCCTGTCTGATCTGCGGAGCGATCCACGGCCTTGGCATGAACGGCGCTCTCACCAAAGCAGATGAACTCTACACGTCCAGAAACATTTTCGATGAGGAGTGCACACCATTCCTTAAAACGCTTCGACAACTGCCGGCCAGTTGTGCAGAGTCAGCCGATGCCCTCGTTGCAAAACGAAAAATGTTTGAGAGAGATGATATCTTCCCCCCGGGAGTCATCGATGCACAGGCAGAAATGCTGAGAGCATATAATGACGAGACTCTTTCCGAAAGGATCATCCGTGACGAGACCCTTTTCATTGAATGTGTGGAGCACTATGTGCACATCAACTGATTTGATAGTATGGGACTTTTAGGCAACATCGAACGGGCACTCGGCGTCTGGTACCCAGACAAGGACACAGAGCCGGATGACGGAAATCCGCTGGTAGCTCTGGCTTTTCGTGATCATGTGATCAAACGGCTGGGAAGCAGCTGGTCGGCGACCGGCCGCGAGGAGCGGGAGTTGGGCGAACCTGACCTTCTCGCTCTCAGAAATGCGGACGAGATCCGCTTCGATCTCGTAACCTGTTACCGGAGCAGGATGTTTGTCGGCGAAGACGGCGAAGCGTATCTGCCGTGGACGACGCAGGAGATCTACGACAAATATCTTGCCTATGCAAAAGCCGAGGGAAATCCGTTCTACGTCATCTTCGGTCTGCACGGATTTGCCGATGTGCCGAAGTTCATATTCGTGGTCCCTCTTGATAAGGCAGTTATCGATCTGAAAAAAAGTGTTCTCCAGCAGTATGAGGTCCCGGAAGGCCGGGTACTGTTGTAACGTTCTTTTTTTGCGCCGTTGTGCGCGGTTTTTGTGCCCTGTCCTGAAACCCTGTTGAAAATGTGATTTTCGTATCATTTTTCGCTATTCTCCCAGTGGAAGTCCAATATCAAACCAATCGTGTTATATGACAACACGTGTCATACTAATGATATGATATTAGGATTACCCGATATTACAGTTTTTGCTGTAGGCGGAGCCATAATTTTATGCTTCATCCTCCTACTGATTTGGGGTATTACATTCCCCAAGGAGAATGAAGACTAAGATGGCACTTGCTGAAGGAAGCATATTCATTACGGTCGCCCTCATCGCAGTTTACTTTGTAGTTTTACTTGGTATCGGCGTATGGGCATCAAAGAAGATCAAAAATACCGAAGACTATATGCTTGCGGGCAGAAGTCTTGGGTTCTGGCTGTTTACTCTCCTCATCGTCTGTTCAATCTGCAGCGGTATGACGCTAGTTGGAACCAGCGGATTTGGTTTTGCATCAGGCTGGCCGGGCATCTGGGAACAGATTTTCGTTCCGCTGTCGGCAGCATTTTGTATCATCTTCTTTGGTTCAAAACTCAATAAGATTGGTAAAAATCACGGTTGCATGACAATTGTGGATTACTTTTCACTCAGATATGAAAATACGAGGGAACTTCGTGCCCTCTCTGCTCTTGCAAGCATTGCTGTTTCACTGGTATATCTCGTCGGGCAGTATACTGCCATCAGTATCGTTCTGATATGGGCGTTTGGTATTGAACACTGGGTAGCACTTCTTATCGCCGGAGTCATCATCACCGCATATACCGTGATTGGCGGTCTGTATGCCGTCTCGTGGACGGGACTCGTTCAGGGTCTGATCCTTATCTTCGGTGTGATCCTCGTAGCTCCATTTATCCTGACCTATGCCGGCGGTCTCGAGCATATCAATACTGTGCTTGCAACGATCGATCCGAATCTGGTCATGCCCTGGTTCCCGTCGGGGAGTACCGCGGCATACGCCTACTGTACGCCTGAGTATCTATTCTCGTTTGGTGTCCTGCTGATCGTAGGTCTTGCCTGTGCGCCGCACGTTCTTTCGAATGTGTTTGCTGCGAAAAAAACATCCTACTTCAAGTGGGCACCGCTTGTCGCATTCTCGATCTACCTTGTGGTCATGCTTCTTATAAAGATCTGCGGTATGGCAGTCAGATCCATGCAGGCAGATGGACTCCTCTCGGGCATTGTACCGGAGGGAGGAAGGATCGCAGACTTTGCCCTGATGTACGGTATCCAAGCGTCAAGTCCCAGCATCCTGATCACCGGGCTTTTTGCGGTGATCGTCCTCTCGGCGGTAATGTCTACGACCGACCGGCTTATGCTGACGGTCGGAACGACCTTCTCATGGGATATCTTCAAGACGATGCTCAAACCAAAAGCAAGCGAGCGTCAGGTAGTGTTCATAAGTCAGATCTGCGTTCTTCTCGCCGCAGTCATCTCGCTGATTCTTGCGATCAACCCGCCGGAGATGCTCGCATTCCTGATCTGGCTCGGTATCGGGCTGATGCTTTCTGCCTTCGCCGTTCCAATGATCGCCGGCCTGTACTGGAGACGGGCGACCGCACAAGGCGCTATCGCCAGTATGCTGATCGGTCTGATCACCTGTCTCGCGTTCGGCGCTTACTACAACTTCATCGACAAGCTGCCGATGCATTTCTCGATCTATTCACTGGCCTGTTCGATCGCCGCAATGGTCATCGTGAGCCTGCTTACGAAGAAGAACTCTAAGGAGGCACTCGATCTGACCTACACAGGCATGTACCTTCATCCGAAGGATAAGCCAAACTCTGTGACTGAACAGTCAAAAGAGTAACTTCTTTTTTTACGCGAACGGGTTCCCGGGTCGCTGATTTCAATTCATTTTCTGATCTCGGGGGTGCGGGGAGGCGACTGCGGGTTGAACGCTGAAAGCGGCCGACCTCAACTGAGCAAATCTCTGATTTGCGATCCGGCGCGGAGCCCGACGCGGTGTGATAGTTTATTTCCAAAGCTCACGTTAGCATTTTTCCAAGTTCATCTCTCGTGGAATATTCAAGAATAGCATTATATTAACAAATGAAAATTGTAAATTCTGCTATTTTTACAAAAACATTTTAGGAATCTGAATCGTACACAGGTATAAAACACATTTGAAAATTCATCAAGTCTGATCAGAAAAAAGTATTTTTACTTTGGAAAATTAACTTTAAAATTAACAATATCATTAAACGCATTTCCATTAACAACACATTCTCCCCGGTTAAGGTTTTGAATCATTGTCTTTGTATCACTATTATAGTAGACTGCTTCCTCCAAAACATGTTGTATATCCTCCTGATGTGTTATTGAAAATATAAACGTATTGCTGATTTGTGATAAAGCTGTCTGATCAAAGTTTCGAGGTCGCTGAGTGATAAAACATAATGAGAGTTGAAATTTTCTTCCTTCACGCGCAAGTTTAACAATCGCATTTTTACACAAAGTACTTTTTACACTAGGCACATAGTTGTGTGCCTCTTCAAGAAAGATGATTGTTTTGGGCAAAGAGGATGGATTTTTTTTATGCGTAGCTAAAAGACGAGAGAGATAATAATAAATAATACATTCCTGCTCCTCCTGAGTATTGCCACCCATATCAATAATACAAGAGCTATTTATTTCCGTTTTGTTGTTTTTAGAGAATAACAACTCTTTCTTTTTCAATTTCGCAATTAATGTTTGTGCAGATTGTGGTAATTGTGGTGATTGTCTATTAACAAAAGGTCGATGATTACTACCTCCATCGCCTATAGTAAATGAGGAAAGAGAGTGCTGAATATTTTTCTCTACAGGGTTTGCTGAATAAGAGTCTTTAATGAGGGCTATAAGATTCTGAGATGAATTTATCATATGCTCATTAACCATTACTTTATCTAATATTTGTTCCTCCGACGCGGTCATATCAAAGAAATGACCGATATTATCGAGATCGTAATCCAATACAATCTCTTCAGAGCGTAAGACGGAAATTGTTGGAATTGTTGGATCTGATGAAGTGAGAGAAAGCTCATTATACTCATCACTTGGGGAGAAGACAAGTATACGGTATCCAGCCTTGAGAAGAGGGGGTATTAACCCTCTGGCGAAATATGATTTGCCAGATCCAGTTTTCCCTAAAATTATCATATGAGGATTGAAAATTTTTGTGGGATCCAAAAAAATCTTGGATTCAGGAAAATGCATTAACCCACCAACATTTATTCCTTCTGTTGGTATTCCATACGCTATATTGATATTCACACCATCTGCAACATATACGAAATCACCTGGGATAGCGGGAACAACTGTATTTGAAATATTACCCCCCTCAATGCATGCTACGACTTTAACATTGTATTCATAGGTAACATTGGCAGAAAAATTATCATTGAGATTGATATAATGAATAATTTCAGAATTAGTAAAATATTTATTAACTATGTTCATTGAGAGAATCCGACAAAGCAATATTGATTTTTTTTCATCAGTTGTATTTTTCTTTTTTTCGATCTGAATATAATTTTCACTAATTTGATATTTCGAGGCAAACTGAAATGAATCGATAGATGTGTTGCCCACAACTCTTCCAATACTTTCTTTATCAGATTTTGAAGTCATATTTCCTCTCCCGCAAGAAGACCTTGTGCGATCATGCTATAATAATCATCCATTGCTTTCATACTAGAAAACAGCACTTTAGGTATTCTAACCATTTCTGATGTTGAACTGTCTGGGAATGGTTCTGATAAGTTAGACGTTTCGGCGACGATAGTGTTAATAGCATGAACCTTTTCTCCAATAATATTCTTAGTTATTCCTTGCGAAAATAGATCCATGCGCAATATGATATTTTTTCGTTGGGAGTCAGATACTTGGAAAAAAACAGTTTGAGTCAGAGATTCCATGGGATTCTCTGGAATTATTTCTGATCGATCAGTTTTCATATCTTGAGCAAGTTTGAAATAATTAATGTCGAACTCCATAGAGTTGGATTCCTTGGATAAGATATTTGTAATGAGCTTATTTCCTTTATAAATAACAAAAGAGATTGTATTCCTCTCTTGATTTAGATATAAATACCCAAGTCTCCCTATTAATTTATTACTTCCTAAATCAGAAATAAAAAAATAGTTTTCTTCATCTTTATTATTATTTTGAAACTCCTTAATTTTTTCCACAATTAAGCAGGAAATTAAATCCGCAATAACTTTGTCCATATTTTTATTCACAATATGTGTCAGTATTTGATACGATTGCCCATAATCACTTAATAAGTGAGTGGATTCGCCATGTATTTTAAATATATTTTCTACATGTTCGCGTTTCATCCCAGATTTAAAGATTATAAATGGGGAGTTAATATATCTTCCTTCCGGAGTTTTGTCATTAATTGTACATACTACTATTGGTAATGCTCTATATTCACCAGTACTAATAAAATCATCCAGAGATGATTTAAAACATTTTGCATAGATGCCAATCTGATTCATAAATTAAACTCCCTCTATAATATTAAATTGACGAAGTTGATCAATCACAAAATCTTCTGCTAGCATATATCGATAATGATCTTTAGTGATTTTATACAGATTAAGATACGAATCACGTGGAAGATTCAGTTGATTAATTATGTCATCCGTAGCATCACCAAAACATTTCCAGTTTTTGGCATTATCTTGAGAAATAAGAATACTTTCAATACTTTCATTCGTACCATCCATGCGCCGGTGTTTTTTACCGGATTTTGAAAAAGAAAATGGATTTTTAATCTTAACATAATCTATTAATATAATCCCTGGGAAACGAAGATATACGGTTTTCATCAACTTATTTAAGTCCTTCTCGTTCAAATGAGATTCCACGATTTTTATCTGGTGTACGTACTTTTGCTCGATATCAGATATCGGAAAGTTAGACGCGTTAGTACTCTTACACTCAATCATGTTTTTACAGAAATCAATTGCTTGACACAAATCCGAAGAGATTATGCCTTTCCATTCCTCAAGATATTTACACATTTCCTTAATTAGAGCCAATTCTAAGGGTGAAGTTATTGAATTTATTTCATTAGACAGATCCGGAGAAATTATGCCATTCAATGCTTCAAGACATTTGCACATTTTATCAATTTGATCCAATTCAAAAGATGAAGTTGTAGAATTTATTTCGTTAGACAGATCCGGAGAAATTATGCCATTCAATGCTTCAAGACATTTACACATTTTATCAATTTGATCCAATTCAAAAGATGAAGTTGTAGAATTTATTTCGTTAGACAGATCTGGAGAAATTGTGCCTTTCCATTCCTCAAGACACTTACGTATTTTATCAATTAAATACAATTCAAAGGGTGAAGTTGTTGAATTTATTTCATTAGACAAATCGAGAGAAATAATGCCTTTCCATTCCTCAAGACACTTACGTATTTTACCAATTTGAGCCAATTTAAAGAGTGAAGTATCTAATTTTTTTTTCTTAGAACTATTCTCTCTTTCTATCTTTTCAATCCAAGATACAATGAACCTGATTTTTGTATCTGATAGATTAATATTAGAATTTTCCTTATTTAGCCCAGACAAATCGATTTTTGTACCGATTTCTGTACACTTGTATGCAATAAATATCCGTATAATTAATTTACAACATGATTCAAGGTATCTCAGACCTGGTCTAAGATATACACCATAATACATTTGACTACGCAGTTCAATAAGCTTCAGAGCATTTTTATATGATTTCCCACTTATGGTCAAAAAACAATTATCATTTGTTTTAAGTTCTGAACAGTATTCAGTTAAAAACTCTTTAAACAATGATTCATGATTCTTACCAACAAAACAACCATCCGAAAAGATATATTCTATTTTATCGCAATCTATCGGACCGTTGATAATTGCATCTAAATAGCCAACACCATATTCTCCATTTATAAGATTAATCAGGTCCTCTTCATTATAACCAGAAGATATTAGAATATTAGTAAGTTCTGCATCTAAGTCAGAGGTTTCTGAAGAAGAAGCGAGTAGTTTGTGTATTTTTCGTTTTGTGTAATACTCATGATCGAAAGGCGCTGACTCACCATCAGGAATCCAGCCAAATTCATCAAATATTTCTTCAATTAAGTGAGAAAACGGCAAATGTCCGATATCATGTAATAGGGCTGCAGTTTGAACAAATAACAATTCTTTTCTTGTTGATAAATATTCCCTTGCAGAGAGATATACTGCTGACGCGATAATCATGACATTGATCGAATGCTTGTATCTATTATGATTAGTAACATTATTTTCATCGGTTTTGCGCAGCCAGTATGTTTCTAAACCTAATTGTGAATAGAACTTCAAGTTTGTGAGCGTTTTTTTCTCCACAATGGAGAAAATATCCTTAGGGATATCGCGATCTGATTGAATTAATTTGATTGCCTCGAGAATATACTCATCGGACTTATCTCCCATAATAGATGCAGCAGTCTCAACAAATTTATCTCTTAATTTCTTCCAATTCTCAATTTTACACGTCGGATTAGGGCTCAAAGAATTATATATTTCAGAGATATATCCTAAAACTTCATCTATACTTATACATCTTGCCCAATGCCAATTATTTGGAGTTGTTTTAGAGAATAATATTTTTGTAGCTTGTTTTTGTTTTACTTCTTCTGTATGATCTTTTAATTCATGATAACGGCTAATGTATAATATGGGAATAGATTTTCGATTTAATAACTCCTGCAAAAATTTCAATAAAACAGGATCATAATCCATACTATTGCCGACGACAATCACCGCACTAATTCTAAATGCAATGAATTTCCATACCCCACCCATAACCGTTGCCATTTCATGATCTTTCTCTTTCGTTCCAGGGAAGGCAAAATATATTTCAGTAGTACTTTCACAACGATCACACTTAAGCAAATTAGCCGGATTTTCTATATTTCTTTGAGGAATATAGCAACGGTGAGTTTTGTTCTGACATGCCCGATTTCTATCCCCACTACATTTAGTCCAAAATACATCTCCTCTGGATTGGATCTCAATCATCTGCTTATTTTGAGAAACATCATTTGCTTCGGTACCATTGAGGAAATAGCGATTAAAATCATCTGTATCTAACAGCGGGAAAAAGATGTCCGTATCCTTAAATGCATCTTTTAAGAGATTATCAAAATTAGTTGTTATTGACACGGCATCCATCTCTTTATATAATGTCGCAATAGTTTTATGTGTGTCTGTGGATTCGATTTCTCGTAATCCCGGATAGAGATTATCGCCACTAATTAGCCATTTAAGATATTCTTCCCATACTTCTTTGAAACAATTACGATCAATATAAAAACCGACATTAGTTTTTATACATAAAGAAGGATTTTTTAAATACAACTGAATATTTAGTAATTTCCGATAAGGTATTTCACCATTAATTAACCATTTGAGATATTCTTCCCATACTTCTTTTAGACAGGCTCGATCCTTTTCATCACAAAAAAAAATTTTATTTGATAAATAAGCATTTTGTATATAAGTAAGAAGTTTGGCTTGAGCCTCTGTTACTCGATCATTGTTATCACGACCCATGGAATTTTTCGGATTAGAAGCCTCCTTGTATTCTTTAATCATATTTGTGAGAATGTCAGATTTCGTATCTTTGCATATTTTATCAATCAAATCAAGCAATTTATTCATCATTTCATGAATAGAAGGGATGGATTTGTGCTTGTTACCCTCTACCATTGAGATTCCGCTACCAGTAATAATTAGTGGAATTTTATTTTTATTATGTTCACAATGTATGTGTTGACAAAACTCTTTTATGGTCTTTGCATAGTTATTCGCGGATACTTTCCCACCTGATTTTTGAACAGCTGATGGTGAATAAATTACATATTTTTGGTTATTATTATTTACCATTATTTTCCCATACTGGGTATATTTGCACATCAGCATATAAATCTAACTGATGAAAATTCAAAATAAGCCTGAAAAATTATCATCCATGCGTAAATAATTAAATCAAAGGATGTTTGAAAATACTTAATACGCTATCTTCTCAGGAGATCATTGATAGGTCTCAGAGAGACATATAATTATCTGAATTATGCGCGCCTTATATAAGATAATGGAAAATAACAGCGAAAAACTTCAATCACTAAATTTAGTATTTCAAGTAACTCCAAGTCACGATAGGAGCCGCAGGGGCGGCGACAGGATTTGCCCGAACGTTCCCGATCAGGGATGAACTGGCGGGATGAAAGCAGGTTGGACGCTGAAAGCGGACGACCTCTGCGGAGCAATTCGATAGACTTGCGAGAGGACCTGCCGTGTTCAAGTGAGGATAAGCAAATCCGATTCTCTTCGCCCGAAGGGTGGGATTCAAGCGAGGGGCGAAGACTAGAAGCGGAGAGCAAACCGATGGTTTGCGAGTGCGCCGATTCGCGGTTGGTTCTTTCTCATGGATCTGCACAATCTCTTACACGAAATCAACGCACACTTCCGCAAAAAAGGGATTACCTATTCTTAAATGTACAAATTAGGCATTCCCATCGCGTTGGTCGCAAGTCTATCGACTTGCTCGGCTGAGGGCGAGCCTATCGGCTCACCCCGCCCGCAAAAAAATGAGAGGCAGACCAGACCGTGCAGATCAGCGATCTGCAGTCCAGCTCAGGTGTCCGAGGGCACGGTAGGTAAACTCCAGCTCCTCGAATACCAGGATGTTGTTCTTCTTCAGGAGATCGACACCCGGCTTTAAGCAGTCTCCTCCGACAAAGGTCCCGACAAGCAGATTGTCCGTGCGTTTCGCGTTGTCGATCAGGATCTGGGCGACCCGGTCAGGTGCCAGAACTTTGTTCGGGAAGTTGACGAGGATCGCCATATCCCAGAGATCCTCATTCTTGCACAGAACATCGAAGACACCTCTGAAACGTGCCTCGGTGGCATCGCCTAAGAGATCGATCGGGTTGTTCTTGTTCCAGAACGGCGGGAGGAAGGTGTTCAGCTCATCGATGATGTGCTTTGGCAGATCAACGATCTCAATACCCCAGGTCTCGGCGTAATCATTAGAGAGAACGGCGAATCCTCCGGCATTGGTGATGACCACGGCACGGCGGCCGGTCAGCGGCTTTTTCAGATCGCCGAGAGCCTTTGCCACCTGAAATGCGCCCGGAAGGGTCTTGACCGGAACGACGCCGCACTTTCTGAATGCCTCCATGTAGACGTCAAACGAACCGGAAAGGGAACCTGTATGGGAAGCAGCTGCCGCCTGACCCCTCTTCGAAGAGCCGGCTTTGATGGCAACGATCGGCTTTGTCTGGGTGATCTCTTTTGCCATCTCCATGAATGCCACACCGTTTTTGATCTCCTCAACGTAGAGGATGATCGATTTCGTGTGCGGGTCGCGGGCTGCATAACTCATGTAGTCCAGGAAGTCCAGATCACACTGGTTACCGACCGAAACGACCTCGGAGTATCCCATCTCGGAGCCTTCCGAAAGGGATATTCCTACGACTGCGTTGACGATAGCTCCCGACTGGGAAATGAACGCGATGTCTCCCGGCAAAGGCGAAGTGGAAACATACGTCGTATCGAGTTTGAAGGGCGGAAGGATCAGACCAAGACAGTTCGGACCGACGATACGGATGCCGTAGTTCTTGGCGATCTCGACCATGCGGTTTTCAAGTGCACGTCCGTCCTCGTCCATCTCCTTGAATCCGGCGGTGATAACGACCGCCATCTTCACGCCTTTCAAACCGCACTCGCTCATGATTCCCGGAACAAGCTGCGCGGGTACGGTGATGGCGACCATATCCACATGGCCGGGAATAGCCGAGAGAGTCGGGTAGCATTTGACGCCCTGAATCTCGTCGCGTTTGTTGTTTACCGGGTAGACTTTACCGGGGAACTGAAGAATATTGCGGAACACCGCGTATCCCATTTTGGTCGGATCATCGGACGCACCGATCACCGCGACGCTTCTTGGCTTGTAGTAGTCCAGCGGAACGATCTTTGCCGGATCATAATGTGCCGGAAGGTCGACCGGTTCGTCCTGGACGATGACGCGTGCATCGACGGCGCAGCCTCCCTTCTCGTAGAGCCGGAGCGGATTGATATCGAACTCGACGACATTATCGTTCTTCTCGAAGAACGCACAGGCGTTCTTTAACGTCTGGAAAAGGAACTCCTCATCCAGCGGGGCCTGACCGCGGTATCCTCTGATGAGGGTATATGCTTTGATCTGGTGGATCAGGCTTCTGATATCATCATCGTCGCAGGGTAAGAGCCGGATCCCGACATCTTTATAGAACTCAACTAAGGTGCCGCCAAGACCGAAGGTGAGAACACGACCAAATGCAGGGTCGATTTTACCGCCGATGATCAGCTCGAGCCCGGGTTTTGCCATCTCTTCGACGATGACTCCTTTGATCTCTGCGGAGGCTTCATAGGCTTTTGCAGATGTTACAATTTTATTGAATGCGTCTTTAGCTTCAGCATCCGTCTTGATCCCGACAATCACTCCGCCCGCATCACTTTTGTGGATGATCTGGGGGGAGACGATCTTCATTACTACGGGATAACCGATTTTTGTTGCGGCTTTTGCAGCATCGTCCGGTGTCTGGGCGATCTCAAAGGCCGGAGCAGGTACATTAAACTGACGCAGAAGGTCATATCCGTCTGCTTCAGAGAGCATTTTGGTAGTGTTGACTGACATGTGTCGGTACTCCAGTAGGTTTCTCGTTCGCAGGAGTCATTTCCCGCGAGTCCGAATTATACATTATTTATCATGTAGATTTGATATATACTCTGTGGTTTGAGGCATTTGTTCTGGGATAGTCTGGAAGCGATTTCAACGTTTGTCGAAGTTGCGCGCATATTATAACGACAGTATTTTTCAATAAAAGAAAAACATCCGCGCCATTCAAAGCCCCTTGTGACCCGGTTTGCGGTTTCACCAGTATTGCGGAACTCTGCAGGGAAGTGAAAAAAAGGTGGGAAATATATTCCGAAATCAGTATTCTGCGATTTCAGACTGATCTTCCGGGAGTGCCTCTTCGGCCTTGGCCTCAGAGTTCTCGACAGGTGAGATGACATTTTCCTGATCAAATTTGTTGCGGTAAACGGTAAGGGCGTTTACATACTCCTCGGATTCATGGAAGCCTTTGAGAAATTTATCTCTGGTTTGGCAGATCGATTCGCCGGCCTGTGAATCAGGTGAACCTTCCAGCATGTTTTCCAACGCGGCCTGCTCGGCAAAATAGCTACCCATAGACTTGCAGTAGTTGAGCAGAGCTTCGGCGCCCTGTTCCTCTTTCTTGAGCTGCTTTAACGTCTTCTTAGCAACTTTTGTTGTCTTCACAAGTTTCTTGGCAACCTGCTTACTCGCCTTTTTGGTGTTTTTCGATTTATTCGAGGCCATGTTGATAACAACTCCTTTTACCATGAAATAGGAGTTCTTCTATTAATATTGTTTGTATGGGGTACCGTTTTGTCCGGGGTTTTACTTAAAATATCCTGGAATCATCCTGAAAACACCCCAAATTCCCAGTATGGATCCGATTCAGCAAGGATCTTCGCTTTCCAGACGATACACAGAAGGTACTTTTTACCTCCAAAGTCCAATCTTTATTCAGGATCATGCACGTGTCGCACGGGATCAAAGTCCAGATAACACATGACCCAGCAGTACATATTCAGGTAATGTACTTTCGGTGATCCTGTCAATAAGAAACCACATGCTTTTATTTATATTAATTAAATGCATTTAACAATGTGCAAAAATTAATCAAGTGCGCGTTCGACCCAAAAACCGAATAAATTTGCGTTTTCTTCGGTTGTTGGTCATGTCAATCTTAGTTAGATAAGAGCCTAACTAACCCCAGATTTAGTTAACATAAAAATAATAACTTATATTAAAAATAAAAATAATTTCGTTTACCAATTGTAAACATAATCTATTAATACGCTCAGAATTGAACGTTCATCTGTAACTATTTGCACACGATGCATTGGTTATAAGGTCAAATTACTTCTTGCATACAATTAATTGACCAATCAGGATGAGGTATTGGCTCTGCAGCTATCGTCCCCGACACATGAGTCCTAGTTGTATTCACAGGACGAAGTAAGGTTACATACTTAAAATATGTGTCGTGACCCGTGATGTTCGACAGATATCTGAAAAATGCCAAATATGTTCCAATGACGCATAACTGGTAGGATCAAAGGTGGTGCTTTGTTTTCAACCATTCTGCAACGGTATTTGGAACAATCATCTCGATTTTATGGTTAATAATTGTAACTGCTTTTTCACAGTAATTTGACCCGCACACCAACATCCAATGTATCTCATCAAAGGAGTGAATCTTCGGGAGAATTGAAACTTGACTAAAATCAACATTAACTTAATTTCTGGCCGGACGATCCAGCAAGGAGTCTCGATGGAAGCCGGAAAAGAGAAAGAGAACTATATGACATCCTGCGGGTTAATTGAACTTGATCAGGCCGACATACATCAACTGGGTATTATGAAAAATACCAATGTCCGGGTTACCAGTAAATTTGGTAGTGTTGTTGTTAAGGCCATTCTCGCAACACAGGGTCCTCACCCTGGTCTAGGTTGGATACCAATGGGTCCCTGGGCGAATATGCTTGTGGACAGTAATACCTACTCGACCGGGACACCAACGTTCAAAGGTACAGCCGTAACCGTTGAACCCGCTGAGAATGAGCAGGTTCTGAGTTCTATCGATCTTGTATTGAAATCCTGTAATGATGTGTAGAGGGAAAAATGAGTAAAAGAATAACTGATATTATCTGCCCATTCTGCGGCACTCTTTGTGATGATATAGAAATTGACGTCAGCGATGACGGCAAACAGATCCTTGAAGTGTACAATGCATGTGCCATCGGATCCGAGAAATTTCTTCATGTCCAGTCACCTGATCGGATCACTCGCCCGCGAATGAAGCAGGAAGATGGATCCTGGAATGAAATCACCTATGATGAAGCTGCAAAGTACACGGCAAAAATTTTGTGCGATGCAAAAAAACCGTTGATGTACGGCTGGTCGTCCACATCCTGTGAAGCTCAGTCAATTGGGCACATGATTGGAGAACAGGTCGGCGGTGTCCTCGACAATACCGCGACCGTCTGCCATGGATCAACTCTCATCGCTATGCAGGATGTGGGTATCCCGTCATGTACACTTGGCGAAGTCAAAAACCGTGCTGACAGAATCATTTTCTGGGGATGCAATCCGGCACACGCACACCCGCGCCACATGTCCCGCTACTCGATCTATTCCCGCGGATACTTCACCGGAAAAGGTTCGAAGAGCAGAAAAATCATTGTGGTGGATCCTCGCCCGACCGACAGTGCATCTCTTGCAGATGAATATATTCAGGTCGAACAGGGACGCGACTACGAACTTCTCGATGCGTTCCGTGCTGCACTCAAAGGTGCCCCGCTGCCGGAAATGATTGCCGGAGTTCCAAGCGAAAAAATATATGAACTTGTCGAAATCCTGAAACAAGGAAGATTTGTAGTTATTTTCTTTGGTATGGGTGTCACCCATTCTCTGGGGAAAAACCATAATATCGACATGGCCATTGCCTTGACCTCAGATCTGAACAACTATACGAAAGCAAGCATCATCGCGATGCGTGGGCATTATAATGTCACTGGCTCCGGTCAGGTCCTTGGATGGCAGTTTGGTTTCCCATTCTGCGTTGACCTTTCACGCGGCTTCGCCAGATATAATCCGGGAGAGACAAGTTCCAATGATCTTCTGATGCGTGGCGAAGTCGATGGATGTTTAGTTATCGGCAGTGATCCTGGATCACATTTTCCGATTGGATCAGTGAAAAAGATCAATGCCATCCCAACAGTATGTGTCGACCCCCACATGACGCCGACGGCAGCTATTTCCAAGTGTCACGTTCCGGTAGCATTAGTTGGAATCGAAGTCGGCGGATCCTGTTATCGTATGGATAATGTGCCAATTGATTCCCGTAAAGTTGTCGAACCTCCAGCAGGGATGCTCACAGATGCTGAATTCCTTGATCTTGTTCTGAAAGAAGTAAACCAGATAAAGGGAGATGCCACATGACCTCGATACATATCAAAAACGGATTTGTCGTTGATCCGGCACAGGGTATCCATGGAGATAAAAAAGATATTTTCATAGAGAACGGGAAAATCGTCAAAAGTCTTACGCATGCTGAAAAAACCATCGATGCATCCGGAATGGTGGTAATGGCCGGCGGTGTCGATATCCATTCACACGTAGCCGGAGCCAAAGTCAACGTCGGCAGGAATTTCCGTCCTGAAGACAAAATGCAGTCGACGTATGAACCGTATCACGGCATTCGTCACATGGCCGGCGGCACATCTGTGCCGACGGTCTTCAAAACAGCTTATACCTATGCTGATATGGGATATACGACCGTAATTGAAGCGGCAATGCCGCCTCTCTATGCACGCCATACCCATGAAGAACTGCGTGATACCCCGATCCTTGATCAAGCTGCCCTTCCTATGTTTGGGAACAACTGGTTCATTCTCGATTATCTCAAACGCGGAGAAATAGAGAACGCTGCTGCCTATACTGCATGGTTGCTCCGAGCAACAAAGGGTTACGGAATCAAATGTGTGAATCCCGGAGGTACAGAAGCATGGGCCTGGGGATTAAACTGCCTCAGTATTGATGATCCGGTGCCGTATTTCGACATCACGCCAAAACAGATCGTCAGCGGTCTTATGGAAGTCAACGAGTCTCTACATCTCCCTCATTCACTGCATCTTCATTCCAACAATCTTGGTAACCCGGGCAATTATACGACTACCCTTGATACGCTGAAACTGAGTGAAGGCATCAAACCGAACAACAATTTCAACCGTGAACAGGTGCTGCATCACACGCATATCCAGTTCCACTCCTATGGCGGAACGACCTGGGCCGATTTCGAGTCAAAAGGTAAAGAAGTCATGGACTACATCAACAACAATCCGGCCGTCACCTGTGATATCGGATTTGTTACGCTGGATGAGACGACAACTATGACTGGAGACGGTCCGTTCGAGTACCACCTGAACAAACTTAATCATCTGAAGTGGGCAAACACCGATGTCGAACTGGAATGCGGTTCTGGTATTGTGCCGTATGTTTACAGCAAAGATGTCTATGTCTGCGGTGTCCAGTGGTCCATCGGTCTTGAGATGGCTCTGCTCGCAAAAGATCATATGCGCTGCCACCTGACGACAGACCACCCGAATGCCGGACCGTTCTGGAGATATCCTAGAGTTATAAAATGGCTCATGAGTGAGAAAGCGAGAAACGATGTGTTCGCATCAATGAAGAATGAAGACAAGGTCCGCGACCGGTCAACACTTGGTTCGATCGACCGTGAACTGACGCTCTACGAAATTGCCCAGATGACCAGAGCAGGAACGGCAAAAGCGCTGGGTCTTAGCTCGTCTATTGGGGGTTTAGCTCCCGGAATGCAGGCCGATGTAGTCGTGTATCCCTACAACCCAGAGACAGACTCCGATCCGGAAAAGATCGAATGGGCATTTTCTCATGCAAAATACCTGATAAAATCGGGCGAAGTCATTCTCAACGACGGAGAACTGGTAAGCAACGGTAATAAGAAGACTTACTGGGTCGATGTGACGACCAAACCCAACCGTCAGGTTGAGCGTGACATCGATAGGACGTTTGTGAAGTATTATACCGTTACGAAGAACAACTACGAAGTCACTGAACATGAATTCATGAAAAACCCGTGTGCCGTGAAGATAGATGCGGTACAATAAGGAGATATACGTATGAATACAGTAACAATTACCATCAAAAAGCAGCCGGATCTCTATCTGGAAGCTGATTGTTTCACGCCGGATGCACTTGCCGGAAAAAAAGCGGATGAGATAAAAGAACTCCCTGTCTTCATCGGTAAAACGGTGGAGAAGATAGGAGACTATTTCACCGTTTCCGGGGAAGCAGGACCAACCGCGGCTGAAACGCATCTTATCTTCAACGGCGATCTCACGAAAGTGAAATACATCGGAGCGAAAATGTCGGCCGGTGAAGTCGTCGTGAACGGCGATGCAGATATGTACGTTGGTTCCTGGATGAGCGGCGGGACAATCATCGTGAATGGCAGTGTAGGTCACTTTGCTGCGACCGCGATGAGCGGCGGCGATCTGACTATCACCGGCAACGCCGGAAATTATCTTGGGGCATCCTACCGCGGCGACTGGCGAGGGATGAGCAAAGGAAAAATCACCGTGAAAGGTGATGTCGGCAGTGACTGTGCGACATTCATGACCGGCGGCGAGATCGAAATCGGCGGCAATGTAGATGTCCATGTTATGACCCACGCCGACGGCGGAAAGGTCATTATCCACGGCAATGCAAAAAGCAGATTAGGCGGACAGGCATCGAGAGGAGAACTCTATCTTTTCGGAACTGTTGATGTAATGATGCCGGGTTATGCTCAGGCCGGCGAAACTGAACTTACCGTCGGCGGGACAACTGCTGTATTTACGATCTATGAAGGAGATCACGGAGAACGTCATCCCACACGTAAAGGTCAGCCAATTTACGCGAAACTCTATTTGAAGAAGTGATGATGTCCAAAGCATCTCTTTTTTTTGGAATAGGTACTAGGATCTCTGATTTCCTATGAGCATACATTATGAACGCCGCGGTCCGGAGGTTCATACTCTGGGAGGGGTAATCACCCAGAAAAATGCTGATCTCTGTACAGTAAGGATACGGATCCCTGCAGGGGACATCACCTCGGAAAGGATGGCCGGTCTTGTTGATATCGCAAGCAAATTCGGCAATGGATCTCTCCATCTGACAAACCGTCAGTCAATAGAGATCCCCCATGTTGACCCGCATAACCTTGAAGCAATGGAGGTTTTGCTGGAAAAAAACGGGACACCAGTCGGAGCAGAATTTACCGAAGTGGTAAATGTGGTCGCCTGTCCAGGTACAGACCGATGCAAACTTGCAAATATCGACAGCAGTACTCTTGCCAAAGAAATCGACAAACGCTTTTTCCGGATGGAACTTCCGCTTCGCATACGTATTGCAGTATCATCCTGCCCGAACTCCTGTGTTTCCAGTTGGGTCAGTGATATTGGTATCATCGGCGTCCAGAAGCCGATAAGAAACCCGACCCTCTGCTCAGGATGCGGCACGTGTGTTGATTACTGTAAAGAAAAGGCACTCCTCGTTAAGCATGGTGCGGTCATTCTCAATGAGGGTCTGTGTACAACCTGCGGCAATTGTATTCATACCTGCCAGTTCAACGTGATAACCGGCAAACCATTGGGTTATCAGATAATGGTCGGCGGCAGTCACGGACGCTTCCCGCATCTTGCACGCTATCTCACCACGGTCTCTACGCAGGAATCAGCGATGTTGGTCGTGGAGGGTATTCTTGATTGGGTCCGACGATTCGCCTGTGAAGGAAAACGGTTCCGCATACAGATCGAAGAGGAAGGATATGATACATTTAGACAGTATGTTCTGAAAAATGTCCCGGAAGATACGATCGAGACTATAGAAAACGTGTCCTATCTTAGTCAACTTAGTTCCACTGATACGAAGTATTCTCTCAATTTAAGACAATTGGAATAATTGAAAATGCTGATATGCCGGCAGTTGCCGAAATTCTTACGAGAGAAAATACGATAGAGATATTACTTTTACCCAGGCTTCCCACTAGTTAGGTGTACTATGAAAGACGGAAATCTGCGCAGTAATATTCATCCGGGGGATGCGGTGGCGATAATTCTCAAAAAAGATCAGGGAACGGGGGCTTTGACGTTTGGGCGGGTCGCAGATATTCTGACAAACTCCCCAAATCATCCCCACGGGATCAAGGTCAGGCTCGCCGACGGGTCGGTCGGCCGCGTGCAGGAGATCTACTGACGCCGGAGAATAGCGATCATTTCACCTTTTTTTGCGCCAACGTCTCTGCCGACCGCGTCGCATTTTACCATCAGCAGATAGGCGATCGGCGGCCGGATGGAATACTCGGTCAGGCTCTCGTAGTTTGCAAGACCCTTTGCAATGATCAGCGTGGCGTTATCGACCGCGTCACGGACTTCCGGCGGGAAGTATGGCGGATGTGCCCCAAGCTGCGCCCCGCCGCCCGAATGATACACAATATCCGCCGCATCTTCGAGACGGATCTCGGCCGCCTCTTGTACCGTCACATCATTGAGCATCGGTTTTTCCTTTACGACGATGGTCACGTGTGATCCGTTCTTCCGTAATTCTTCGCAGAATAATTTGTCAAAGATGATCTCGCCGCAGTTGTCGGTGAAGTAGACCACCCGGTCAGCCAGCTGGAAGAACTCTTCCGAGTCGTCAAGAGCCAGACTTCGGGCAAGCATCTTCTCGAAGAATGCGACCAGATCTGCCGAGACCTCGTGCCCGGTCACGCCGTAATCGATGGTGTTCCCGATGATCGCGGCGGTCATGTAGTCATGAAGGGTGTGGAGTTTCGGACGAACTGCCGAGGCCACACGGATCGCGGCGGCGTTGTCCTCTTTTTTCATAGCAGCATACGGATCGTCTGAACCGATCGCGGCATAACAGGTCCGGTGAACTTCGCCTGCGGCGACCGCTGCACGCGGATCCTCCTCGAGGTACCGGTCATACACCTCCGTGCACTCGGTATTGACCCTGGCCAAAACCTCCTCGTCGTTTGTTACGATCTGTGATTGTGAACGGACTTTTGTCAGCAGACAAGTCCTGCATTCAGGTGCTAACTTCATAAAAATACTCCAAAACAGGTATGGGGCCGCCGCGATTTGAACGCGAGTCAGAAGACCCCCAGTC
>Ga0265295_1001508_pt1 | contig 40813 bp, 27 predicted proteins | sample Munlansysbiofilm_FD_192503 | JGI IMG/M metagenome (GOLD analysis project Ga0265295, IMG submission 192503) | Leachate microbial communities from a municipal landfill in Southern Ontario, Canada - Methane capture system biofilm | ecosystem: Engineered > Solid waste > Landfill > Unclassified ... | reverse complement strand
AAACTCAATAAGGCAATTACTATAATGAATAAATTATTTAAACCCAAAGTTTCGAGACAAAGCTAACTGCGAGACATTTCGGCTATCGCCGAAACCCTCAGTCTCCTTAATCTCGGAACCAATAAGGGTTTGTCAAATAATAAAGTATGCAGAATTGACGAAGCTATTTTGTTGTTTGACAATCCCTAAGTTCTATATTTTTACCAAAGTACTAAAGAATAGTAACTGTTATTTTCTTACACTCAATATTTCAACAAAAAGCTAAAATCCGAATCCGAAGATAATTCTTTTGGCTCTTGACCATATTTAAAAAGTCGCAAATTACGTTTTCCTATCATGCTCATTTTGTTGCCTTCGACAAGAAACATTGTACCCTCGCGTAATCCAGCAATATAAATGTCTTGATTTAATACCATAAACTCATTAATTCTATCTTCGCGAGTTTCGCCACCATGTCCATCAGGATTTTTATCTAAATAATGTGGGTTTATTTGAAAAGGAATTAAATTTAATGCCTCAAAACCCATTGGGTCGATAATTGGCATATCGTTAGTTGTTTTAATTGATGGACAGGCCATATTAGAACCTGCACTCCAACCAATATACGGTGTTCCAGCTTTAACTTTTTTAACAATAGGACCTGTTAATTTATTTAGATGAATTTGATAAGCCAAATTCCAAGTACTACCTCCACCAACAACGATTGCATCAGCATCTTCAATTGCTTTAATAGGATCGGCAAAACGATGAATCGAAATTATATCGTGTCCAACTTCGTTAAACCTTGACTTAACTTTTGCTTCATAATCGTCCCAAGTTACGGTTACACCTGCATAAGGAATAAAAAGACATTTTACAGGTTTATCTCCCAAAAACTCACTTATATTATGTTTTGGATAATCAAGATAGGCCTCGCCGGCATTTGTCGAATTGCTAATTAATAATAATCTCATAATAATTTACTTTTAAATTTTGCATAAAGATAATCAAAAAAATATTTTAGTCAAAATCAAAATTGGAAACATTCCTTTTTTTAAAAATCCAATCTTTCACATTTCATAATTTAGGTTTTATCTGTATATTTACCGCATGAAAAAAGTCCTTATCATATCATATTACTGGCCTCCATCGGGTGGTATAGGCGTTCATCGCTGTCTTAAATTTGCTAAATATTTACGAGAATTTGGTTGGGAGCCAGTTGTTTATGCTCCAGATAAAGCTCAATATCCATATTTTGACGAAACAAATTACAAGCATATCCCCGAAAATATTACCATTCTAAAAAGAAAGATTTTTGAACCTTTTGATTTATTTAAAAAACTTTCGGGACGTAAAAAAACAGATCAAGCTAATCCAGTTTATGTTAGAGATAGAAAATTAAGTAAAATCGATGAGTTCGCAATTTGGATACGTGGTAATTTTTTTATTCCCGATGCAAGATGCTTTTGGATAAAACCATCGGTAAGGTTTTTGAAAAAATATTTAAAAGAAAATCCTGTTAATGCAATTTTTACTGACGGTCCTCCTCATACAAATACCGAAATTGGACGAAGACTTTCACAAGCAACAGGAATTCCATGGTTAATGGATTTTCAAGACCCATGGACACAAGTTGATTATTACGATATGCTCAAAATCGGAAAACGAGCAAATAAAAAACATCATAAATTAGAGCAACTTGCTTTTAAGACAGCTAAAAAAACAACAATTGTAAGTCCAACATGGAAAAAAGATTTAGAAAAAATAGGAGCCAAAAATGTTGATGTTATTGTTTGGGGATATGATGAAGATGATTTTAAACACAAAGAACCTCCGCAAGACAAAGATTTTAGTATCGTACACGCCGGACAATTAGGATACGATAGACGACCAGATGTTTTTATAAAATTATTAGGCGATATTAAAAAAGAAAACCCAGAATTTGGACAAAACCTAAAACTAAAATTTGCTGGTACAGTTGATTACGCAATTGTTGAAATGATTAAAAATGCTGGATTGGAGGAAAACTATATGCCTCTTGGGAATATCCCACGACCTCAAGCAATTGAATTAACTCAAAAAGCTCATGTTTTGCTTCTTCCACTAAATATTGCAGATAATGCAAAAGGCAGAATCCCAGGTAAACTTTTTGAAAATATGAGAGCAATGCGTCCAATACTTTGCCTTGGTCCAACCGATAGCGATGTCGCCAATATTATTACCCAAACGAATACAGGAAAAGCCTTTGAATATGACGATTATCAAAATCTAAAAACCTATTTATTAGATATATATCAAAACTATAAAACAGGCAATAATACTGTACAAGCAAAAAATTTAGAGCAATATACAAATCGAAATCTAACTAAACTTTTGGCGGGTTTTCTTGATGAGATAGTGTAGAAAACTTGAAACAGTTAATAGTTTAACAAATTTTTTGTCAATATTGGACATACTTCAACTTTGTTCAGAACATCCGCCTACGGTGTCAGTTCCGTAAAACCATAAGAAACAACACCATATAAGTCCCGTAGGGACGCAATATTGGTAAAACCAGAATAGTCAGCGACTTGCAAGTCCCAGAGGGACGATACTTTGTTTTTTATATTTTAAATTATCACTCAAAACTAACAATTTGTTTAACTACACCTACGCCACAAACAAAACCAATCCCATTTTCAATATTTGAATAAATATTAACAGGCTCTGTATATGGATTGTCATTTACTGTTTGATAAAGTTTTATAGATTCTTTATATTCAACTATTGACCCAGGAAACCAAAAACTTAAAATTGATATATCCTTTAATTCTGGGGTATGAAAACTCGTATTTAATTGAAGGGTAATACTTTGTCCATTGAACAACTCATCAGATAACAATCTATAATACCCTCCATAGTATTTGTCAAAACCCTTAAAACTCAAAGAAGAAATTTGATTTTGCATTTCAAAATTAGAATACACCTCTGAATAAGTATTAATTAATCCATGTCGTAATTCTGACAATTCTATCCAAGTTTCAGACTCATTATTATCTTGCCACATTGTGTTTTGACTCACATATTGTTGTTCACACTCCACCATTGGGCAATAATAATCTTTTAGATTAGGATTATCATTTATATCTAATTCAAAATTAATTTTAACGTAATACAATAATATTTCGCCTGGTTCTGGTCTATCATAAACATAAGTTGAATCTGTTAAAGTATAACTTACATTCTTTATAGTCATATTATTTATATTCTTAAATTCTAAATTCGCAACCGCTACTGGATATCCTTCTTTTTCTACTTTAATCTTGTAATTATGCCCACCTATTGCTAAGTTTTGTGAAGAATAAAACCCAATACTATCGTGTGTCATGGTTTCAATATATTCCTCTTCTTTATAAAGTTTTACAATTGCATCTGAAACAAAAAGGTCTCCATAAGTATATGATTCGTTGAGTCCAGCCGATTTTGATACATTTATTCTAAAATTGCTATCTTGAAAAACAATTCCGTTTAACACCAACATTTGAGGAAAATCATCATCATCAATAATGAATTCTTTTTCGCAAGAGCTACTTAAAATAAGCAGAAAAACCATAATTATTGCTGTAATATATTTCATAATTATCACTTATTTGAATTTAAAAATATAACTAAAAGATGGGATTATTGGAAATAAAGAAATCTGATAAAACTTGGTTTTTTGTGCCTCAGTATCATAATATATATCAATAAATAAAGGATTTTGCCGACAATAAGCATTATATAAACTAAAACTCCATGTTCTAGTCCCCCTTTTCTTTTCCTTATGTAAATTTACTCCTAAATCTAAACGATGATATGCAGGTAATTGATAGTTATTACGATGTCCATAATAATTAGTCATAATATTCCCAGGATTATTTTCGTTTTCGAGACTGCCTACATAAGATGAAATCCCGTCAGCAGTAAGATATTGATTGTGAGAAAGGCTAATATTATCCCCATTACAAAATACCCAAGTAAGCCCAAAGTCGATTTTTTCATTAAGTTTATAAGTTGCTGCTATAGAAATATCATGTCGTCTATCATATTTGTATGGAAAAACTAATCCATTAGAAAGAGACTCAAATTGACGATTATTCCATGATAACGTATATCCCGCCCAAGCAGATAATTTACCAAAGTTCATGTTTGTATAAAGCTCAATTCCATAAGCCCAGCCTTTTCCTTGCTCAACTTTATCTTCCCATTTTTCAACTCCATCAGCACTGGTATTATTAAAATCAAAAAACAAAGATTGCCCATCCTTATACTCTACTAAATTATCCATTTTTTTGTAAAACCCCTCAATTGTAACTTCACAGTTTTTATAAGGTTTAATAGCAAAACCTGCGGCATATTGGGTTGAGTATTGTGGCAATATCTTATCGGTTGCAGGCACCCAAATATCGGTTGGTAAACCAAGAGTGCTATTCGCCAATAAATGTATGTTTTGTTGCATTTTTGAATAAGCCATTTTGAATGATAAATTTTTAGCAAGTAACACAGATGCTGACAGTCGCGGCTCAGGCGACACAAACAAACTATCGCGAATTTGATAAGCTGCAAATCGTCCTCCGATGTTAAAGTTTACTCGTTTACCTGCTTTAATCTCAATTTCAGAATAAGCAGCAAACTCATTTGCAAATACTTTAGTATAGTTAAAAGCAGTGTCTGTTTGCGATGGTGAATGCCAATTTGTATTTGTCGAAAAACCAGGATTAAAACTATGGCGAATTCCTACTGCTCCAAATCTAATTTTTGCCCAAACTAAAGGCGACCATTCAAAATCAGTATTAAGAGCTAAATCATAAATTCCATTAGAATAAGCAGATTTATTAAGCCATGAAACATAATCACCATTAATATTACTCGAATAAGACTGTTCTTGCCCAATAAAATAGTTAAATTTAGTAAAAGTAAAACTTGTATTTGCAAAGAGTTTTGGAGTAAAAATATGATTCCAACGAAATGATGTAATAAAATTACCCCAGGATAAATTAAATTTATCTTTATCGCTACGCATTGACTTATTTCTAAAATTTGCATATACTTTATCTTTACCGCCATAAAAGCTAAGGTAAATACGGTCTTTCCCCGAAAAGCGATAATTAAGCTTAGCATTAAAATCATGAAAGAAATAACCCGCAGTAAATCTGTCAGTACCACCATCAAGGCTTGCATATAACCATTCAAATGGAATTGCAATAATATCTAAATATGTTCGACGAGCACTGACTATAAATGATGATTTACCTTTAACAATTGGTCCTTCAATAGTAGCTCTTGAAGCAATAAGCCCTATTGCAATATCAGATTTATACTCATACATATTCCCTTCTTTCATTCTCACATCAAGTACCGATGATAATCGTCCACCATATCGAGCAGGGAAACCGCCTTTTATTAACGAAACATTGCTAATTGCATCACCATTAAAAACAGAAAAGAATCCAAATAAATGATTTACATTATACACAGGAACACCATCTAAAAGAATTAAATTTTGGTCGGGGCCTCCACCTCTAACATAAATCCCCGACATTCCTTCGCGTCCGGCTTGCACTCCAGGTAAAAGTTGGATAGCTTTTAAAACATCAGTTTCACCCATAAAAGAAGGCAAATCTTTTATCATTTTTATTGGAATATCAATTCTGCTCATTTGTGCATCTTCAACTATATCACGCTTACCGCTTATTGTAACCTCATCAAGAAAAATATGAGAATCCAAACTTATGTTTAATGCAGTATCTCGCTGCAATACAATTTCGTGTTTTTGTGGAGTATAACCAACATAAGTCATCATTAAATTATAATTTCCGGTTGGCAAGGTCAGACTAAAAAAACCATAATAATTTGTAGAAGTACCAGCACTAGGATTTAATTCATTATAAACAGATGCACCAATTAAACGCTCGCCAGTTTCTTTGTCCTCAACATAACCACTAATTGTGTGCTTTTGAGAATAAACTGAAAAGACAGTAAAAACAAAAACTATAAAAACCAACCCTTTCTTTCCCATATTCTAAAAAACTAAATTGTTGCAATAAATAATATTTGTCAAATATAAAACAATATGTTGAATTTAATATTGTGTAATAGAAAACTAAATTTTGCCAGAGATATAACTAAAAACCGCATTTAAAGATTATTTCAAAAACATTGTAGTACGATTAAGCATTTTAAATTGTACAATATCGAAGTTTCTTTTTCAGTCAAAATCTCTAAACTTTTATGTTTTTTGTTATTCTCTCTTATATTTTACGTCTTTTTCATATATTTGCATACATTAAATAAAACGACATGGCTAAAATACTAATAATTGATGATGAGCGCAGCATTCGTAACAGTTTAAAAGACATTCTTACATTTGAAGACCACAGCGTTGATTTGGCGGCAGATGGAAAAGAAGGAATTATGTTCACCAAAGAAAACACCTATGATATTATCTTTTGTGATATAAAAATGCCGCAAATGGATGGAATTGAAGTTTTGGATTACTTGCATGAGCATAATCCCGAAATTCCAGTTGTTATGATTTCAGGTCATGGAACAATCGACACCGCAGTTGAAGCAATAAAAAAAGGAGCTTTCGATTTTATCCAAAAACCAATGGATCTTAACCGAATTATGGTTACTGTTCGTAATGCTTTAGAAAAAACCGACCTTATTCAAGAAACTAAAACACTAAAGAAAAAGGTTAATATGAAATATCAAATGATAGGCGAAGCAGAGCCTATTATTAAGGTAAAAAAAATGATTGAAAAAGTAGCTCCAACTGATGCAAGAGTTTTAATTACTGGTGATAACGGCACAGGAAAAGAAGTTGTTGCTCGTTGGCTACACGAAAAAAGCAACAGAGCAAATGCCCCATTTATTGAGGTAAACTGTGCAGCAATACCCTCAGAACTAATTGAATCTGAGCTTTTTGGACACGAGAAAGGAGCGTTTACCTCTGCAATAAAACAACGTAAAGGTAAATTTGAGCAAGCAGATGGCGGAACAATATTTCTTGACGAAATTGGAGATATGAGTTTATCGGCACAAGCAAAAGTTCTAAGAGCTTTACAAGAAAATAAAATAAACCGAGTAGGCAGCGATAAAGATATTAATGTAAATGTAAGAGTTATTGCTGCAACAAATAAAAATATTAGTGAAGAAATAGGGAAAAACAATTTCCGCGAAGACCTTTATCATCGTTTAAGTGTAATTTTAATACATGTTCCTTCACTAAACGATCGTAAAGATGACATTCCACTGCTTGCAGACCATTTTATTAACTTAGCATGTGAGGAACAAGGCGTTCAAATAAAAAAAATAGATAAAGATGCAATTAAAGCATTGCAAGACATTGATTGGACAGGAAACATTCGAGAATTTCGTAATGTTATTGAGCGTTTAGTTATTTTAGGAGGGGCTACTATTAAAGCAGAAGATGTAAAAGCATTTGCAAGACCATTATAAAAATAATACTGCAATAAACGTTTGTAAAATAATAACGTATGCAGAATTGAAGAAAATATTTTGTTGCTTTTGAGAGATAAGTTTATATTTGCAATTGAAATTTCAAAGCTACGAATTGCTTATTATTATTATAAATAAATATACAGAAAAAATAAAGGATATGTATAAAATCAACCAAGAAAAGCTACTCATCTGCTTAATGTTTGTTTTAACCATAGTTATTTCATTAGCTCCATTTTTTAATATTGGTTTTACTACTGCTGATGACCTCGAAAACTATATGAGTTTAAAAAAACATATGCTTTTTAGTGAAGCATGGATTTATACAAAAAATGCTGGTAGATTTTATTTTATTATTACAAAACCATTGTATTCATTGCCATATATTGGCGATAGCTTTTTATTAACTAAGATAATTCAAATCTTTTCCTTATTACTATCATATTCTTTATTTGCAATTCTCATTAAAAAACTCTTTAATTCTAAAGAATTAGCTCTTGTTTTATTTCTTTTACTTGTTATGGCGACATCGGCTTCAGAGAATTTTCACATTCCTTTTATCGCCTATCCTTTTTATTTTACATTCAGCTTCTCAATTTTAATTTGCTCTTTTTTACTATTTTTTAAATACACAGAAACTCAAAAATATAAATATGTTATTTTTTCTGCAATAGTTCTTTTTATTGCAATTTTATTTTATGAGACATATCTTGTCTTCCTATTATTTTTTTGCTTTTATATTTTCTTTAAAAACTTATCGTCCTCAAAAAGCTTAAAAAAACTATTAAAAAGCAATACTTTTTACAAAGAGTTAATACCAATAGTTTCTGCTGCGGTTTTATACGTTTTACTTTACTTTGGTTTTAGACTAATGTTTTTAAATGAAACCGAAATATATCACGGAAGCTCTTTTGCAAAAAACTTCAGTTTTGCAAATTATTTCTCATTAATTACTAACTTAACAAAAACAATACTACCTACTAATTTATATCATTTGTCGCAAAATTACATTATTCAAAACTCTTTGTCTTCTGGTGGACACATAAATAATTTTTGGCATATTCTACAAAACTCCAATTTATTATCAATTATAAATACAATAATTCAGATGGCATTATTTGTATTTATAGCCTTACGTTTCAATAAAAACATATCGTATAAAAAAATCCTAATCGGAATCCTTGTCGCTTTCTTATTTACTATCTCGGCTCACTCAATTTTGGGACTTTCCGAAAAATACAATGCTATCGAAAATGCGACTATTAAAGGATATGTAACTTCATATTTTGCTTATTTTGGGGTTTGGCTAATTATCTTACTTATGTCATATTTATTGATAAAATTGACACATAAAATTAAATATATAAAGTATGCTGTTATTGTAGTATTAAGTCTTGGATTGGGTTATGTGTCAATAATTACAAGTTACTCAAATGACCATTTAAGCAGAGGATGGAAAAAAAGCCAACTTAGGTTCACTTTATTGGATGATCTTTTAAAAGAAGGTGCATTTGACAATGTAGAAAATGGTTCTATTATTTATTCTCCCGAAATACAAAATTCTGACCCCTTGGGTGGTCTTCTTGCAGAACAAGATTTTGATTGGGCTACATATATTCAACTTAAATCACAAAGAGACTTTTATGTTGCAAAAAATCCGAAAAACCTAACATTATTAGCAGAGCAAAATCCTGAAGCTAAAATATATAGATTTATAAAAACTCACACTCAAAAAAACACAAACTTTATGTTTGTCATTGCCGAAATAAATAAATCTACTATTAATTTTGAAAGTATGGAGGATCAATTTATAACTGCAACTTGTAATAAAGCTGATATCCATTATTACTCGCCAACAAAAGATTTTATGTTCTCCTTTTATCCCAAAAATTCCGAAAACAAAACAGCAATAATAAACAATTGCGATTATATTAAATTGAACAATGGCTATAATCAAATAAATATAAATAACATAAACAAAAATGATAAAATAAGCTCATTCTCAATTAAGTCAGAGGTTGAAATATACTCTGAAATGTTTTCTATCACAAATATGATTACGAATTACACAAACAAAATAAATATTGTTGATAATAACAAGATTTTAACAAATTATTATAGCCTAACTGATACCCTAATTGTTGTGGAAAGCACAAATCCTTACCCGATAGGATTTATACCACTAACCTCTTTAGAGTCTGCATACTCAGCTATATCATTATCGGTAAACCTAGAAATAAGTAATCAACAAAAGGACAATAAAATTCAGATTATAACAGAAATTAGAGATGACCAAAATGAAATTATATATTGGACCAGCCATGTGTATTATGATATTCCAATAATTGATTTTAATGAAATTATAATTTTAGATGATCTAAAACAATATAAGCCGTCTTATCTAAAGTTTTTCTTATGGAATTCTGAAGCTTGTGAATTTACAATTAAGAAAATTAACAATGCTTCAATTAAAATAATTTAACAACAATTAAAGATGTTTTTTAAGCGTTTAATTATTAAAATATCAATTAATATTTTCAACACGAAGTATAACTGTTGAACCTTATTTACTTATGCCGCTGACTTATGGGTTTAACCAAAACAAAACTAAATAATATGCATAAAATCAACAACGAAAAATTATTCATCTACTTACTGTTTAGTTTAACCATAATTATTTCATTAGCTCCATTTTTTAATATTGGTTTTACTACTGCCGATGACCTCGAAAATTATATGACCTTAAAAAGACAAGTTCTTTTTAGTGATGCACAGACATATTCAAAAGTTGCAGGTAGGTTTTATTTTATTATTACAAAACCATTGTATTCATTACCATATATTGGCGATAATTTTTTATTAACTAAGATAATTCAAAACTTCTCCTTATTATTATCATATTCCTTGTTTTCAATTCTTATTAAAAAACTCTTTAAATCTAAAGAATTAGCACTTGCTTTATTTCTCTTACTTGTTATGGCGACAAGTGCTTCCGCAAATTATTATATTCCTTTCATCGCCTATCCTTTTTATTTTACTTTTAGCTTTTCAATTTTAATTTGCTCTTTCTTATTGTTTATAAAATACACCGAAACTCAAAAGTACAAATACGTTATTTTTTCTGCGATAGTTCTTTTTATCGCAATTTTATTTTACGAAACATACCTAATTTTTCTAGTCTTTTTTTGCTTTTTTATTTTCTTCAAAAACTTATCGTCCTCAAAAAGCTTAATAAAACTATTAAAAAGCAATACTTTTTACAAAGAGTTAATACCAATAGTTTCCGCTGCAGTTTTATATGTCTTACTCTACTTTGGTTTTAGACTAATTTTTCTAAGTGAAACCGAAATATATCACGGAAGCTCATTTGCAAAAAATTTTGACTTTGCAAACTACCTCTCAATAATTACTAAGTTAACAAAAACAATATTACCTACTAATTTATATTATCTGTCGCAAGATATTATTATTCAAAACTCTTTGTCACCTACTGGACATATAAATAATTTTTGGCATGTTTTACAAAACTCTAACTTATTAACAATTATAAATACAATAATTCAGTTGTTTTTATTTGTATTTATAGCCTTACGTTTTGATGAAAAAATATCGTATAAAAAAATTCTAATCGGGATACTTGTCGCTTTCTTATTTACTATCTCGGCTCACTCAATTTTGGGACTTTCCGAAAAATACAATGCTATCGAAAGTGCGACTATTAAAGGATATGTAACTTCATATTATTCTTATTTTGGGGTTTGGCTAATTATTTTACTTATGTCATATTTATTGATAAAATTGACACATAAAATTAAATATATAAAGTATGCTGTTATTGTAGTATTAAGTCTTGGAATTGGGTATGTATCAATAATTACAAGTTATTCAAACGACCATTTAAGCAGAGGTTGGGAAAAAAGTCAGCTTAGATTCACTTTACTAGATGAACTATTAATAGAAGGCACATTTAACAATATAGACGATGGCTCTATTATCTACACTCCCGAAATGTATATGTCGGAATCTCTGGGTTACGTTCTTGCATCACAATATTTTGATTGGGCTACATACATTCAGCTTAAATCCCAAAAAGTTATTTACACCGCAAAAAATCACGAACAATTAAAAACATTAACAAACGCAAATCCTGAAGCTAAAATATATAGATTTATAAAAACTCATACTCAGAAAAACACCAATTTTATGTTTATCGTTGCTGAAATAAATAAATCTACTATTAATTTTGACAACTTGGAAGATCAATTTGTAACTGCAACTTGTAATAAAGCTGATATCTATTATTACTCATCAACAAAAGATTTTATGTTCTCCTTTTACCCCAAAAATACCGAAAATAGAATGGCAATAATAAATAATAGCGATTATATTAAATTAAACAATGGCTATAATCAAATAAATATTAATAATATCGACAAAAATGATAAAATAAGCTCATTCTCAATCGAATCAGAGGTGGAAATATATTCTGAAATGTTTTCGATTTCAAACATGATTACGAATTACACAAACAAAATAAATATTGTTGATAAAGATAGGATTTTATTAAATTATTATAGCCAAACTGACACCATAATTGTTGTAGAAAGTACAAATGCCTACCCACTCGGTTTTATACCAGCAGCAATTCCTTTAGAACCTACAAACTCAACTATATCACTATCCGCAAACTTCGAAATAAGTAATCAACGAAAAGACAATAAAATACAGATTGTAGTAGAAATTAGAGATGACAAAAATGAGATTGTCTATTGGACTAGCAAAGTATATTATGATATTTCAAAAATTGATTTTAGTGAAATTATAAGTTTAGATGATTTAAAACAATATAAACCGTCTAATTTAAAGTTTTTCTTATGGAATCCTGAAGCTTGTGAATTTACAATTGAGAAAATTAACAATATCTCGGTTAAAATAATTTAATCGTAATTAATTTTACTTTTTAATGTTTTTTATAATATAAATTGGACGATCTCTAATCTCAAATAAACTTCTGCCAAAATATGAAGATAATATTGTAATCATAAAACTTATTACAGTAAAACCAAGTGCTTGTAATATTACCATAGTTGTATATCCTGAGGGAGGAGTGTCATAAAAGAAATAGACTATTAATGTAAAAACAATAAAAACAAATGAAAACAAAAGAAAAGCTATCGAACAAAAAAGCGAAATCTTTAATGGTTTATTTGAAAAAGCAAAAATAGCCGTAAATCCTAATTTAAAAAGACTTTTAAAATTGTAATTGCTTATTCCGGCAAAACGAGCAGGAGCTTCAAACTCAAGTGTGTTAATTCTAAATCCAATTACCTGAATAAAACCTCTTAAAAATCGATTTCTCTCCCTATAGTTAGATTTTAAAACATTTGCAACATCTTGGGAAATTAAGAAAAAATCTGAAGCATTATTCTCAAAATTATTCTCAGATAGCCAATTTATAAGTTTATAAAAAACTTTGCTGGAGAACGAACTAAAGCCAATTTTATCATGTCTTTTAACCCTGTTCATTAAAACAATTTCAGAGCCTTTTTGATACTGCTCTAACATTTGGGCAATATATTCGGGAGGATGTTGCAAATCGGCATCCATACAAATCAGAATGTCATCGTCTGTGTGGTCAATTCCAGCAATCATCGCTGCTTCGTGTCCAAAATTTCGCGAAAACTCAATGACCTCAACCAAAATATTGCCGTTTTTAGACTCATTAGATATCTTTTTTAAAATTTCGGAGGAGTCATCCTTACTCCCATCGTTCACGAAAATTAAACGAAGTCGATATTCTTTTAACTCCAACAAACTTTTAGAAATACTTTCCCAAAATTGTAGCAATCCGTCTTGCTCATTGTAAACAGAAACTATAATGGATAATGACTTTGTCATTTTATTATTATTATATTTATTACAAATGTAAAATTATTATGGTAATTAAGACTTATGTTTTATAAAATAAAATAAAACTCATTTGATTATTAACTAAGCATTTCTTAAGGATGCCCCATAAACAATAACAACAAAACCCTTATAAAGCCTTTACAACCAGCCTGTTTAACAAAAAGATCAAGCGTTTAAAACAAAAATATTTAATTATCAAAAAAAAACTATAAGCGAGTGGCACCGAAAATAATTCAATAATAAATATCCACATTTTGAAACTATGTTTTTATAAAAACAATTATTTACATTACATTTGCCGAAATATTAATAGAACATTCTTTAAAACACTATAATATGCTATCAAGCTATCCAAAAACAAGACCTGTTTTATCTGATGCTTATCAAAAAATCTATAATGAGCACTATCATAAAAATCGAGAGGGTACAACTACTGCATCATTCTTATCAAAAATGATGGAATCGTGGTTACATAAAAAAGTAGCAAGAGATGTCAAAAACGTAGAAAACAAGTCAACACTTGAGATTGGTGCAGGAACACTAAATCAGTTTGAATATGAAAACACAAAGCCCTATGACATAATAGAACCATTTACTGAGTTATACAAAAACTCTAAATATTTGCCTCAAGTCAATAAGATATATAAAGATATTGCCGAAATTGAAAAATCTCAACAATATGATAGAATTACCTCAATTGCAACATTTGAGCATATTACTGATTTACCAAAAGTTGTAGCAAAAACGGGACTACTATTAAAAACAGGAGGCACATTACGCGTTTCTATTCCAAACGAGGGTACAATACTTTGGAAATTAGGATGGAAATTAACAAGCGGAATTGAGTTCAGACTAAAATACAAATTAAAATATGAAACTTTACTAAAATATGAGCACGTAAATAATGCAAATGAAATAGAAGATGTACTAAAATACTTTTATGCAAATGTCAAATGTTCGTGTTTTGGACTAAGTCGTCGATTTGCGTTTTATAGATTTTATGAATGTTCTAATCCACGTATCGATGTTGCCGAAGATTATCTAAAATAGCCACTAAGACTTATTATTGCGCCAATTTATTCATTAGCAGTATATAAAACTAAAGCATCACAACTAAATTTCACATTAGATACTTTAGTGAACTGAAAATATCCTGACATTTTGTCATATATTTAATGGAAATTTATTAAATTTGCATTTTAAATAATAGATGTGTATAAATTTATGGATTTGCAAAGCATAAAACAAAGGTTTGAAATTATTGGAAATGCGACGGGTTTAAATCGTGCCTTAGATATTGCCGTACAAGTTGCTTCAACAGATTTATCCGTTTTAATTACTGGTGAAAGTGGCGTAGGAAAAGAAAGAATTCCCCAGATAATACATTCGCAAAGCTTACGCAAGCACAATAATTATATTGCTGTAAATTGTGGTGCTATTCCTGAAGGAACAATCGACTCCGAATTATTTGGACATGTTAAAGGCTCATTTACAAGTGCACATAGCGATAGAAAAGGGTATTTTGAAGAAGCGAATGAAGGAACAATTTTTTTGGATGAAGTCGCCGAATTACCACTTTCTACACAAGTTAGATTGCTTAGAGTTTTAGAAACAGGTGAGTTTATAAAAGTTGGTTCATCTAAAGGTCAAAAAACAAATGTAAGAGTGGTTGCAGCAACCAATGTAGATTTATCCGAAAGAGTGGCGAAAGGTAAGTTTAGAGAGGATTTATTCTATCGACTAAATACAGTACCGATATTTATCCCACCACTAAGAAACCGTCAAGAAGATATCCACTTGCTTTTTAGAAAATTTGCCTCCGATTTTGCCGACAGATATCGTATGCCACTTATTAAACTTACAGATGACGCAATACAGGTGTTAAGAACATACCGATGGCCTGGAAATATACGACAACTAAAAAATATTACAGAACAAATATCTGTTATCGAAGAAAAAAGGATTATAACCGCTGATATTCTTAAATCTTATCTCGTCGGTGCTGACTCGACAAACTTGCCAGCTGTAATCAAAAAACAAAACCAATTTGAAGATTTTTCTTCGGAACGCGAAATTCTGTACCAAGTTTTGTTTGACATGAAAAAAGACATGAATGAGCTAAAAATGCTCGTGAACAACATTATTAAGCAAAGTCCCGATGTAAAAATTAACGATTACGGAACAAAAATTGTTAAAAACTTTGATGAAGACATTAAAATGGCTGATATTAAACCGCTATACCATGATGATAACTTAAACAGCCAAGACGACTATGAAGACCGTGGAGAATTTGTAGAAGAAGTGTTATCTTTGCAAGAACAAGAAAAAGAATTAATAATCAAATCATTAGAAAAAAACAATAGCAAAAGAAAATTAGCAGCCGAAGAATTAGGAATCTCAGAAAGAACATTGTATCGAAAAATTAAAGAATACGACATTACAAAATGAAAATAAAGATTATATATTTTATTCTTATTTGCATGGGGTTGGTTACTATTAACTCATGTAAAGGTAGCTATTCATTCACTGGGGCAGATATTGACGCAAATATTAAAACTATCACTATTGAGTATTTCCAAAACCGTGCTAGTTTAGTACAACCAAACCTAAGCAATGTTTTTACTGAAGCTCTAAAAGATAAATTTGTCTCCCAAACAAACCTTGAACTTATTAACTATAATGGAGACTTGAAACTACAAGGCGAAATAACAAACTATAATGTCACAGCACAATCCTTTCAAGGTAACGAAACTGCAGCTTTAAACAGACTTACAATAACTGTTAGAGTTAAATATACTAATAGCATAGAGTCCACAAAAGATTTTGACACAAGCTTTTCAAGATATGCAGATTTTCAAAGCTCACAAAGCCTTTCGGCTGTTGAAACAAACCTAATTCAAGAAATTAGCGAAGAGCTTGCAATTGATATTTTTAATAAAGCCGTAGCTAACTGGTAATAATGAATAAAGAACAATTCATAGAATATGTAAAAGATTTCAAGACGCTTGATAACAAAAGCCTCACTGAAATAAACTTACTTATTGATGAATTCCCGCATTTTCAATCGGCTTGGGTATTATATGCAAAAAACTTGCACAATATTAACGATGTTAGATTTGAAAGCAAACTAAAAATTGCTGCTATACACGTTCCAGACAGAAAAGTTCTTAAACATATTATCGAAGATAAATACCAGCCTTCTGAAACAATATATATTGAAAAGAATGAAACAACTGAAGATATAGTTGAAGTAAAAGATTTTGAAACTAATTCAAATATTCTAGCTAATACAAACACACAAGCTCTAAATAAAGAAATTGAACAAATAAATGAACAACCTATACCTAGTACAACCGAAGAAATCCTAAAACCGAAACAAGAAAAAGTAAAAAATAACGATGCAGAACTGCAAAACATCGAAGATAACACACTTGTCGGCGAAGATAAAAACATAAAACCTGACATCATTGAAGAAAATGTTGGAGATCTCGTTCTTAAAAATATCAACAAAACGCAGTTACCAAAACTTGATAGTATTGAACCCAAACCTTCGATTAGGGAAGAAGATAAAAACATAGATGTTGACAGTCAAATTGTTGCCAATAATGAAGATACTACCCCAATTGCTGAACAAGTTGAAAATAATATTTCAGAAAAAGCTTCAGCAACAGCAGACGCAACATGCGATAACAATCTCATAGACAGCCCACTATGCGATTCTGTAGAAAACAGCATCAATAAAACTGATACCTCGGCTGCTGACAGAATTTTACAAACTATAAATGATATTAAAACGGGAGATATTAACGTAGTAAGAGAAACTTCCATTTCAGATGATAAAATCTCCGACTTGCAGAAAATAATTGAACAGAGATTGGCAGAATTACAAGTATCTAGTGTTGAAAATGATGAAAATGTCAATTTAAAAGACAATAATACTATTGGTATTGCTATCCCACAAGAAAAAACTGTGGCAGAAGAAGATTCAAAAAACATAGAGATTGACGATATTATTGATTTTGAAAAAATAGGAGGGGAAGAAAAAAAGAATTTATCTGATAAGGAATATGTTAAGCCAGAGCTAAAAAAGGAGGAATTTCTTGACTTTGATTTTAACAAAGAAGAAAAAATACTAGATAGTAAAGAGCAAAAAAATGAAATAATAGATAAATTTATTGCCTCCGACCCACGAATAGTACCACAAAAAAACTATACGCCTAATGGCTCATTTGCAACAGACACAGTGCTATCAGATAATGATGAATTATTTAGCGAAACTCTAGCAAAAATATATGTTAATCAACAGCACTTTGATAAAGCAATTTTAACTTATGAAAAATTATGTTTGAAATATCCCGAAAAAAGTATTTACTTTGTGCGTCAAATTGAAAAAATTAAAAATTTAATAAAAAATAAACAGAATTAGTTATGTATATCTTTTTCTCAATAATGATTATCGTGTGTGCAATACTTTTAATTTTAATCGTACTTGTACAAAATAGTAAAGGTGGTGGGTTGGCTTCTGGCTTTGGTCAAGGAAATCAAGTTATGGGTGTTAAGAAAACAGCCGACTTTTTAGAAAAAGCGACTTGGACGCTTGCTGTAGGGCTAGTAGTTTTTTGTCTATTAGCTAGTTTCTCTATTCCCGACCGTAAAGTACAAGAACCTATAAAAACAGAACGCCCAATTCAGAATACACCAACTGGTCCTGCAACTCCAGCTCCACAGGGAGAATAATTTAAATTTACTCTGTGTAGAAAAAGCATCTTACTTCTTTTGAGTGAGATGATTCAATTGTGTTTATCAATAATGGCACATAGTTTCTTTATTTTTTTTAAATAAACTTTTATAAAAATATTAGACGGTTTTTAGTTTAATAGTAAATTTTGGTTTAAGTTTGTAAAAGAAATCTCGAAAATAAAACCAAACACCTTGAACAGACAAGAAGCTGAAATAAAATTAAAAAATATTTTTGGATTTGATCACTTTTATGATGAGCAATGGGAAACTATTGACTTATTATTTCAAGGAAAAAAAGTTCTATTAATCGAAAAAACTGGATTTGGAAAATCACTTTGTTTTCAATTTCCAGCAACTCAATTTCAAGGACTGACTATTATATTTTCACCTTTAATTGCTTTAATGAGAGACCAAGTTAAAGGACTAAACGAAAAAGGGATAGACGCAAAATATATAAATTCCGAACAAACTCCACAAGAAAACTCCCAAACAATTCAAGATGCAATAGAAGGGAAATTAAAGATTTTATATATCGCTCCAGAAAGACAAGAAAACCAAGAATGGATTACAGCCACAAGAAAAATGAATTTGTCTATGATTGTAGTTGATGAGGCTCATACAATTTCTGTTTGGGGACACGATTTTAGACCTGCATTTCGAAGAATAATAAATCTTGTAAAACTTTTACCCCAAAATTTGCCTGTATTAGCAACAACCGCAACAGCAACAAAACGTGTGCAAGAAGATATAGAAAAACAAATTTCTGGGGACATTCAAACCATTAGAGGCGAACTAATTAGAGACAACTTTGGATTGTATGTTATCAAAGTTGAGTCAGAGGATGATAAGCTATTATGGTTAGCAGAGAATTTATCAATAATGGAAGGAAATGGAATCATTTATACTGGTACAAGAGTTAATACAGAAATTTATTCAAGATGGTTTGAATTTACAGGTATAAAAACAACAGAATATAATGCAGGATTAGACGCTAACTCAAGAAAAGAAATCGAAAAGGGCTTGATGAGTAACAAATGGAAGGCCGTAATATCTACAAATGCACTTGGAATGGGAATCGACAAACCCGATATTCGATTTATTGTTCATACACAAATCCCAGCATCTCCAATTCATTATTATCAAGAAATTGGCAGAGCAGGAAGAGATGGAAAACCTACACAACTAATTCTGTTTTATAACTCAACTAAAGATAAAAACGAAATAGAAGAAGACTCTAAACTGCCAAAAGCCTTTATTGACGGTGCACGCCCTAGTCTAAAAAATTACAAGAAAGTAATTGATGCACTCAAAACAGAGCAATTGGGCGAACGGCAAATAATAAAAACTACCAATTTAAAACAAACTCAAATTAAAGTTATTAAAGCTGATTTAATTGAGCAAGGTATTATTAAAGTAGTGATTTATGGACGTACAAAAAAATACGAATATCAATTTAATGCTCCCGAGCTTAATACAAAAGCTTTTGATGATTTAAGAGAGCTAAAACTAAAGGAATTAAACTCAATGTTAGAATATATAAATATCACTAGTTCGAGAATGAAATTTCTATGTGATTATTTAGGCGACAATTCTCACACTCAGTATCTTAATTGCGATAATACAACACTTGAAAAGTTAAAAGTAAATCCAAAAGACAGTACAAAACAAAAACTTTTAGAACATAGAGAATCTTACTTTCCTGAATTGTTAGTTGAAAGTAAATCGTCTAAAATTATAAATGGTATTGCGGCAAGTTATTATGGCACATCAAGCATTGGAGCGGCATTACACAGAAGCAAATATGAAAATGGAGGAGATTTTCCAGACTTTTTACTAAAGCTTACTTTAAAAGCATTCCGAAAGAAATATGAACAACAACATTTCGACTTAATTCTATATGTTCCTCCAACCGAATCGGGAGATTTAGTGAAAAATTTTGCTGAAAAGTTATCTCAAGTTTTAAATATTCCAATATCACACAAGCTTATAAAAACTGGTACAACACAAGCCCAAAAAGCATTAAAAAATGCATGTTTAAAAAAAGATAATGTATCCAAAAAATTTAGCTATTCTGACCCAAAAGAAATATCTGGCAAATCAGTTATACTTTTTGATGATATATTTGATAGTGGAGCAACAATTAAAGAAATAGCAAATATTTTAACTAAATTTGGAGTTGTGAAAATTGCACCATTAGTTATTGCAAAAACAGTGGGTGGAGATATTTAAAAGATTAAAAATGAATGAAGAATTAGCATATTGGTTAGCTTTGGCTCATATTCCAAAGATTAAAACAAAGACAAAGAATGAAATTATTGTTCATCTTTTTGAGCAAGCAAAAAATATAATCGATTTTTTTCAATTTGAGGTTTCTACTTGGAGCCATGATTTTGGACTAAACCAATCTGAAATAGAGCTTTTCCTTGAGGCAAAGAATGAATTGCCAAATTATGCTTTTTTGGTCGAAGCTCTTTTAGAACAAGGGTATAATATACTCCCTATCACTTCTCCAGATTACTCACCAACATTAAAAAAAAACTTAGGTAGAGTACACGCTCCGCAAGTTATTTACACAAAAGGAAATCTTCAGATAATGAAGGAACAATCAATTGCAATAGTGGGTTCACGAAACGCAAATGATGACTCAATACGATTTACTGATAATATTGCCAAAAAAGCATCTGTAGAGTATAAAGTTGTAGTTAGTGGTTTTGCAAAAGGTGTAGATAAACAAGCTCTTGATTCGGCACTTAAACACAAAGGACAAAGTATAATTGTTTTACCACAAGGGATAGCGACATTTCAATCGGGATTTAAAAATTATTATAAGCAAATAATTAATGGCGATGTTTTAGTTTTAAGCACATTTTATCCAAAAGCACCCTGGAGCGTTCAACTTGCTATGGCTCGCAATCCGATTATTTATGGACTGGCATCCGAAATTTATGTGGCAGAATCAAGCGAAAAAGGTGGAACTTGGTCGGGAGTAATGGATGGATTAAGAAAAAAACGAACAATATACGTAAGACAACCAAACCCAAAAGAAAAAAATGCTAATAATATTCTAATTTCAAATGGAGGTAAAGCTGTTGATATTAATGGAAATATTACTGACTATGAAATAAAAAATAACGATAAATCATTACTTTTTGAACCAAACTCTAATGAGGTAGAAGAAAAAATTATTGCGTTTTTAAAAAAAGGCGTTTTTTCTGCAAAAGAAATAGTAAGTTTTTTAAAAATTGACTGGAACTCAAGACAAGTTTCAAACTTTCTAAAAAACAAAAGAGATATAATCACAATACAAGGAAAACCTTTAAAGTTTACACATCACAATAAATCAAATCTGGCACAAAAGACATTGTTTGACAATCTATAAGGTGGTTTCGAGACATTTTGGCTAAGGCCAAAACCCTCAACCACCTTTAATTCGAGACATTTTGGCTAAGGCCAAAACCCTCAACCATCTTAGTGCATGTTTTAATAACAACGAACATCTCTGTGTCTTTTCTCTGTGATTCGCTTCGACGTTGCTCAGTTCGACACTTCGGCGTTGCTCAGTGCTGGCAAGCTCAGCACATCGCAGTGCATCGCAATCGAACAAGGAACCCAGAACAACGAAACAAAAAAACTTTGCGTCTCTGTGTCCCTGCTAAACAAGCACCTAATCGACAATAACCTGCCCCGTCAAAACTTTTTTCTTCAGTATAAATTTCTATAGTATAAGTTCCTGAAACAAAAGTAGATATGTCTATTGAAGTAAAGTTGACTTGTGTGTGTTTTTCGTAAATCATTTGCCCAAAAGTATTGTATATTTTTATTAAAGTGATTTCTCCTTGAGTAAGATTAATAAAAACTTTATCGCTTGCAGGGTTTGGATATAGACTAAAACTTGTTTCTGAAATATCTCCAATATTTGTTGGGTCAATAACATGAATATAATCTGTTAGAGTTTTATAATCATTACCACAGCCATAACTAAACGCTTCTAGTTTTACTGTAAATAAACCAACAGATGTATATGTGTGCCAAGGGTTTGTTTGAGAAGAAGTTTCCCCATTACCAAAATCCCACGAATACAAGTTAGCATTTTCACTATTATTAATAAAGAAAGCAGTAGCATCTGGAAGTGATAGATTGGTTTCATAAGCAGAGAAGTCAGCAACAGGATTTGGTGCCACAGTAATTTCTGCCATTTTGGTAACAGTATCATTACTAATGTCTCCATAGGCAATTAATTCAACTGTATATTCGCCTTCTAATGGAATAAATTCTAGATTCTCATCAGTACTTGTAAAATTCATAGGTCCAGAAATTGTCCATAAGTATGAATTTGCGTTTACTGAATTATTAATTAAATTAATATAGTGCCCCTCACAAATTCCAGTATTTCCAAACTCAAAATTTGCGATTGTAAAATCTTCTGGATCAATATATAAAATCCCATCACTTGATGTAATATTTGATGTTAAATTTACAATATTTATAGCACGAATACTAAAGAAATATTTTGTTCCAGCAATAAGATTTAAACCTGTATGATTAACTTGGGTTTCAGTGCCAATATCTGTCCAATCAACAACATCAGAGGCTCCAGAAGTTAGCCCAACGCAATATTCGTAAGAAGTTACATAAGAATTTGGTTCATTTGCTGGTGTCCAGTTTGCCGAGAGACTTGTTCCAATATATGTTGTGTCACTATCAAGTCCTAGTCCATCACTAACGCTTGCAATATCTTCGGGTGCTGTCCAATCAATATTTACATCTGTTCCATTTGAATTAGAGAAGTTTCCAGATGCATCTGTAATAATTGTCTTTATTCTACAAGCAGAATTTGTCTCTCCAATATTTTGATATCGCACTTCTTTATTTGCACCAACAGTAATAGTTTCGGTAGAATTTCTGTTTTTGTAAACCTTAACATCATCATATTCAACGTTACAATTACCAGTTCGTAAGGATAGTGAACTCCCGGCAATATGTGGGTTTGAATCTGTCCAACTTGAAGCTAAAGCATTATTTTGATAAGCTTTAATTTCTCCAGTATTAGTATTAAATATTACTTTGTAATCATACCATACTCCTTCATTTACATTTACATGGTCATCTGTTTGAATTTCAATCGTATTATCAGTACATTTATATATTTGACAAGTGTTTTGGTCGACTCTAAAATAAATCATATAAGAATTTCCACGTTGTTCGAGTTCAGAATCACTACAATAAAAATATAAGCCAGCTCTGCGATTATCTCCAGTACCATCGATTTTCATTTGCCAATGATAAAGATAAATGTCTCCTGAAATTTGAGATACATTTGTATAAATATTATTATTAGAAAGCGATTCGTCTGATTGCATTAAATGTCCGTTATTTATTGACCAAGTTCCTGATAAATTTGTCCAGTCGGAATGAATTTCGCTTTGAAAGTTATCATTAAAAAAGCTATAATCATTATTTGCTCGCCACTCAACTCCATCATTATCAAGAACTTGGTAAAACTTGGTGTCAACGGCTTCATTATCTGTATCTGTAAATGTTGCTGTAAAATCTTCTGATGTCCATTCGTTGGCAGTTACTGACGTTTCGGGTGGAACGTTATCTTGTATGCAATTCCAAACTCCTTTAAAACCACTTTTTACAGTTGCTCCGTCGGTATGTACTTTAATAGTTAAAGCGTTCCCTGTTGAAGCAATTGTGCCAGGGTTTCCTGTTGTATTGCAAAATTTACCTAAGGAAGTCGAACTTGTATTTACTCCGTCAAATATTTCTAAGTAATCGTAGTTGCACTCTGTTCCACTACCTGCTTCAATGTCAAAAACAGGAAATTCGAGAATTACTTGCGTTGCTCCAGTAGGTGCAATTGTGAATGTATAATCAGAACTATTAAAATAATCTTTATTAGGTCCTCCAAGATCATAAAATATTCCATCGCATGGATATACTGCACAATCAGTAAATTTATCTCGAATTAAATCCCAAAGCTCTGTATATCCGTCATCATTGCCAAGTGCCCATATTCCAATTCCAGCAATTCCCATCATATTTACAAGATCGTATCTATATCCCAAACTTATCTCATCATCACAAAAGCACTGTCGCCAGTTTGATGAGTAATAAGTGTAGTATGGCGTAAAGCTTGTTGGTTCCCATTGACGATTAGAATAGTTCCCCAAATCGTTGTCTTTAATGGCTTTATATGTTCTAGAACTTACAGAGCTTGTTGTATTTGATGGCACAGTCGAGCCTTCTGTATTCCATTCGCGTCCGTAATATGGTAGTCCGAGAATAATTTTTTGCCGACTTGCTCCTTGTGATTGATAATAGTTTAGAGTTTTAGCAAGATTGTAATTAGATAAATCAAATGTGTATAAAGGTGCTGATGGACCAGCTACAGAGCTTCCTCCATAATAGTAATCATAGCCCATGATTGTGTAGAAATCAATATAAGGATTAATTGCTGGTTCGTTAAAAAGATTACCCCAATCGACTGCGGGAGTGCAGACGCTTACTATTGAGCCAGGAATTTCTGAATGCATTTGTGTGCAAAGGTCTATTAAAAATGCTGTAAATTCTGATTCTAAAGATGATGAAACACTTTCAAAATCTATATTGACACCCGTTGCTCCTTTTGTTTGTAGCATATTTATAAGGTTGTCTATAAGAGTTTGTTTAGCTGTTGAATTAGCGAAAAATGTTGCATGATTTGTAAACAAAGTAACACAAAGACTAACTCTGATACCATTTGCAAGAGCCTCATCAACTACGCTAGAAGTTGCCCAACCATGAGTATTGTTAGCATTACCTGTATTAGGATTAACTTCGTAAGAAAAGAAACACAAATCAGATAAAAGCGACCAATTATAGTTTGCTTCTAAGCCATTTGCCCAGTATGGATGCCATCCAAAAACTATTTTATTGAGATTGCAAGTTTTACTTGATTTGTTTTGTATAATGCTTGCTGGGACATTTAATTCATAATATTCTTCGGCAGTAATTCCAAGAGAATTATAATATTCCTGCTGCTCTTGATGAATTGATTTATGATTATTTTCTTGAGCTTTAACAATTACTAAAACAAAAATAGCAGATAGTAATAATATGATTTTTTTGGTTTTCATAAGATTAGTAAAATGGTTTGTATTGGCAAATTTACAAAAAAACCAATAGATTTTCTATTTATTATTTTATTATTTTACAAACCCCTAAGAATTTTGTCGTTGCAAATAAGATGTTTATCAATCTGTATGATCTAATTCTTCGTAAATTGAGTTTTTTGAAATAAACTCAGGTACAAGTTGTTTCATCATTTTTACTATTTCAAAGTTTTCGGCGATTTTTGCAGTCTCAATTAGATGGTCTATTTCCAACTTTACTTCGTTTGGTTTATATTCTCTAACTTTTGCTATCATTATTTGAGGATGATAAGTTGGAATAGTGTTTTCTTTATTTGCAAGCAACTCCTCATATAGTTTTTCTCCTGGTCGCAAGCCTGTATATTTTATTTGGATGTCTTTTCCAGGTTTTAATCCAGATAATGAAATCATTTTTTGTGCTAGATGAGCAATTTTTACAGGTTCTCCCATGTCAAAAATAAATATTTCTCCACCTTCGCCCATATTGCCAGCTTCTAATACAAGTTGACAAGCCTCGGGGATAGTCATAAAAAATCTTGTTACTTCTGGATGAGTAACAGTAATAGGACCCCCTGCCTGAATTTGCTTTTTAAATCGAGGTATTACTGAGCCACTTGATCCAAGCACATTACCAAAGCGTGTAGTAATAAAGGTAGTGTTTTTATCACCAGCTAAGGACTGTATATATATTTCGGCAATACGTTTGCTTGCCCCCATAACATTTGTTGGGTTAACAGATTTGTCTGTACTAACCATTACAAATTTTTTGACACCATGTTTTATTGACGCATCTGCAATTGTTTTTGTGCCTAAGACGTTTGTAGTGATAGCTTCAGAGGGATTGTTTTCCATCATTGGAACATGTTTGTAGGCTGCTGCATGATAAACATAATCAGGTTTAAATTCGGAAAAGATTTTTTCTACAAGAAAAACATTTTTAATGTCTCCAATAATAATCTCAATATTATGAAATTTAAAATCTTCTTTTATTTCGAGTTCAATATCATAAAGTGGAGTTTCTGCAATATCGAAAAGAACGATTTTTTTTGGCATAAAGGCGGTTAGTTGTCGCACTATTTCGCTTCCTATTGAGCCAGCAGCACCAGTAACTAAAACTGTTTTATTAAGAACTTTTTTTCTAATTCCTTCTTTATTCATTTTAATTTCTGCTCGCTCCAAAAGATCTTCAATTTTAATCTTTTTTAATTGGTTGATATTAAGCTCGCCATTTATCCATGATGAAACTTCAGGTATAATTTTTACCTCAACATTTTGGGCTAAGCAAAGCTCTATAACATGTTTTTTACGAACGCCAGGCATGTTGCTTTCAGCAATAATTAGGCTTTTTATTTTTTTTGTTCTTAAAACATCTTCGAGATTGTTAAGATGATAAACCTTAACTCCATCAATTTTATTACCGGTTACTTTAATATGATGATCAACTAATCCAATTACACGGTATTTAGTTTTGGTATCACGGTCGAAAGTCTTTTTTGTTATCAAAGCCAATTCTCCAGTACCATATATTAAAACACTATCTCTCTCTCGTTTTGGATTATTGAACTCAATATACATGTTTTTGACAAGTAGGCGTGAAAATGCTAACACAAAACCAGTAATAAAAAAATCAATAATAATAACAGAAATCGGAATAAAATATCTGTCATTAATATAGAGATTAACAAAGTTAAATAACACAAAAATTACGCTACCAAAAAACAAAGCTACCAATATTCTCACTATATCTTGACTTCCAGTAAACCTTACCATACCTGCATAAGTCTTAGCAAGTAAATAAGATAAAGCTCTGACTCCAAGCACAAATAAAATAACAAATGGCAACGATTCTACCTCATTTGAAGGCATTTTAAAGTTAAATCGTAAATAGTAAGCCAAAATTAATGACAAAAAACTAATTGTCATATCAATTGTAAAAACCACCCAGCGGGGAGTTATTCGACGTAATATGTTTATGTTTAAACTCACAAAACAAAATTAACAAATAGTTTTGACTCCACAACATCAATCCCTTACTTTTGTTATATTTACAATTTCTAAAAAACATTTAGTATGAAACTTAAATATTTATTTGCTGTACTATGTTTGTTAATGAGTGTGTCAATGTTTTCTCAACAAACTTCTATAACCATTAATGTTAATAATATTAGAAATTCAAAAGGAACAATTAAGTGGGCGGTTTTTAAAGATGGGTCTAAATTTAACTCAAAATCGGGATATGCCGATGCGGGTAGTACTGTTGCTGAAAAAGGAAGTACTCTGATTAAAACAAAAAACATTCCTGATGGAACTTATGCAATATCAGTTTTTCATGACGAGAATAATAATTCAGATGTAGATTTTAGCTTTATTGGTATGCCTGTAGAAGGTTTCGGTTTTTCTCAAAACCCAAGAATTTACTTTGGTCCTCCAAAATATAAAGAATGTACCTTTACTAAAAAGGGGAATACTACGCAAAATATTAAAATGAAATATTATTTATAACCTGAATTCCATATAATATTTGACGGTTAGGTTTTTATTGGGAAACAATAGAAAGCTTTATTTCTTGTGATAGTATTTGGACTGGTTTTTGTTTTTAGCGTACGAATGTTAGAAGTAAAAACAAATAATTCACTAATTAATTTAAACAAGAGTTAAAATGAAAACACTAATAACAGTATTATTTATGTTTTATTCATTTTGTGTATTCAGTCAAGCTTTTACAACACAATCAGAGTGGGAAGCATATTTTATTAGTGCAACCGATAAGCTTGACCCCATTGAAGGTATTTGGAAGATTACCTCCACAATGAAAATATATAACGACAATAACCAACTTATTTACACTAAAAACGACACACAAATAAGAACTAAAGTTGTTTATAAACTTAATAATAAATTTATTTCACATACTATTGTTGGTAATGATTCTTATGTAGTAATGTTTTCAAATACAGCTACTAGTAATCATTATTTAGTTAATATTTATAATAAAAATGCTTTTTCGACTGCAAAAACAACGGCAACAATGACAGATTCTGGTTTGTTAGAGTTTTCCTATGAGAAACCAGACGATTTAATGAAATATGGAAGTGGGGGACATCATATTATTGGTACAATAATTACTTTTGAACATCAATGGGTTAAAATTTATCCTAATTTACAAAAAAAACACCCCTAATGGAATTTATGCAATATCTATTTTTCATGATGAGAATAATAATTCAGCTGTAGATTTTAGCTTTATTGGTATGCAAGTAGAAGATTTTGGGTTTTCTAAAGACCTAATAATATATTTTGGAGATCCAAGATATGAAAAGACACAATGTTGTTTATGAGGCAATCTAATATATGATGGTTTAACATTTTATAAACATCTATTTTGTAAATTTAAAATTACAAAGTAATAAAATGTTTAACTTTGCACATTAAATTTTTATTAAAATTACAAGAATGAAAAAACAATTTCTAATAATCATATTTCTAATCTTTACTATCTCGTTAATTGCAAAAGAAGTTCCAAAGAGCCTTGCCCAAACAGTTGCTAAAAACTATTATTTTCAGGCATTAACTAGTTTAGATAAAACCAAATCTGTCAATTTTGATAAAATAGCATTAACTTGTATTCTTGACCCATCAACAATTACGGTGCCAGCTTTTTATGTGTTTAACATCAATAATGACGAAGGATTTGTTATTGTTTCGTCTGATGATAATGTAAAGCCTATTTTAGCATATTCTTTTGTGTCGGGATTTAATATTGGTAATATCTCGGCTTCGCAGCAATATTTATTAGATTATTATTCTTTTATCAATTTAGAAGCCAGCAAAAATAAATTGGCGAAATCTAACGACGCACTTACCGAATGGAGAGAATTAACTGATTTTAATTCACAAGAAAAGTATAATACAAAAACTACTGTTGAAGGATTATTGGATCCAATCAAATGGAATCAAAGTTCTCCTTATAATGCGATGTGTCCTGTAGGCATAGATGCCCTTGGTCATGAGGTTTTTTGTCCTGTTGGTTGTTCGGCAATTGCAATGCTACAGATAATGAAATATTACAACTGGCCAGATGCAGGAACTGGTTCATACACACATTCTTCGTGGGATAATGGAGGTCATGGGAATTTTACGGTAAATTTTGGGCAAAACACTTATGACTGGTTCTCAATGCCTAATGAAGGAACTCAGCAAAATGATGAATTAGCAAAAATGTGTTTTCATGCTGGAGTAGCTATAAAAATGCACTGGAGTCCTGAAGGTTCAGGAGCTGGACCCGCAGATGTTGCAACTGCATTGGTAAATTATTTTAGTTATGAAAACAATATTGATTTACTTTACAAAGAAGAATATTCCGAAACAGATTGGAAAAACTTGCTACGCAATGAAATTGAACAAAAAAGACCTATTTTTTATGTGGGATATTCAGACGAAGCTGGACACGCATGGAACTGCGACGGTTATCAGGGAGAAGACCATTTTCACATGAACTGGGGTTGGGGAGGATATGGTAATGGTTTTTATACTCTAGATGCTTTAGGAACGTCTGCTACTCCTGGCGAGAGTGATGGTAATTATAATCAATGGCAACATGCACTAATAAATGTGTTTCCAGAAGGAAATTATCCAGAATACTGTAATAGCTTAACAACCATTACGGGTAACGATGGCTCCTTTGATGATGGCAGCTCGCATGAAAATTATCAAAACAACACAACATGTACCTACGTTATAGAGCCGGAATGTAGCCAAATCATCTGTCTTAATTTTACAAAACTAAACTTGGCGGAAGGAGATTATTTAAAGATATGGGCTGGCACTCCAGATGATGATAATTTACTGGCATATTTAGATGCTGACAGTTTACCAAATGAAGAGTACGAATCTATTTTGGGTAAAATGACAATAGAGTTTTTTACTGATGATAGTCTGACAGCAGAGGGATGGGCTGTTAATTATAACACTAAAAATTGTATAGCAAATCGTCTATTTACCGAAGCGGCTGGAAGTTTCGATGATGGAAGCAAATCATGCCAATACAAAGGACCAACATTATGCAATTGGATAATTCAACCAGAAAATACTAATAAAATCTATATAGATTTTGAATATTTTGATTTGAATGGAAATATAGACTTTGTTAAAGTTTACAAAAACTCAGCTACAAGTCAAAGCATTGTCGCAACATACAAATCCGATGCTCCACCTACAGAAACCCTAATTATAGAAGCAGAAACGGCAATAGTAAGATTTTTCGTAACCTCCAATAGTCCTCTTGGTAATGGTTGGAAAATAAATTATAATTCTGAATTTAGTAATGTCCAAAATACAATAATTAAAAACGAAATATCTATTTATCCAAACCCTGGTAATTCAAACTCAAAATTAGTTTTTAATACTGTCGATAACGGGACAGCTCAGATTTACACATATAATATCCTTGGCGAAATTGTTGCTACTGCAATGATAGAGATAGAGCAAGGAGAAAATATTATTCCTATATCCAAAATTTCGGAGATTCAAAAACCTGGTCTATATTTGGTACATATAAATCTTAATGATAAAATCTATTCTGGCTCTTATGTGTTTGAGGAGTAAAATATCTTTATTGTATTCCACATTATATTGTAAAACAGTGTCTTTAAGAAAATCATTTCTTTATCTTTGTGTATAATTTTAAATAAATGAGTAATTTTCCTAATAAGTATTGTATAGACATTCACAATTACGAAAGGTTTCCGAGCCGAGAAGTTAAAATTGGTGATATTTCTATTGGAGCATTAAATCCTATACGTTTGCAAAGTATGACTAATGTACCTGCAACAAATCTTGAAGCCTCAATAAAGCAAGCAAAAGCAATATTTGATGCTGGTGCCGATTTTGTTAGAATTGCAACGCCGCGCATTCTTGATGTAGAAAGTCTTAAAGAAATCAAAAAACGATTACATGCTGATGGCTACAAAAATCCTCTTATTGCTGATGTTCACTTTAATCCAGTAATTGCTGAGGAAGCTGCTCGAATAGTCGAAAAAGTCAGAATAAATCCTGGAAATTATATTGATAAACGAGCAAGTTTTAATGAAATTGCGTTTTCAGAAACCGAATATCAATTGGAACTTGAGAAAATTCACGAAAGTATTTTACCTCTTATAAAAATTTGCAAAGAAAATGGTACAGCAATCAGAATAGGGTCAAATCATGGTTCTTTAAGCGACCGTATTTTAACTCGTTATGGAAACACACCTGAAGGGATGGTTGAGGCAGCACTTGAATTTGCCAGTATCTTTATTGCAGAAAATTTTTATAATTTGGTTATATCGATGAAAGCCAGCGACACTCGAATAATGACTTATGCTTGCCGTTTGTTAAACGCTCGAATGTTAGATAATGCAATGGTTTTTCCACAACATCTTGGTGTTACCGAAGCTGGTGCTGACATTGATGGTCGATTAAAATCGGCTGTTGGTATAGGAGCCTTACTAAGCGATGGAATTGGTGATACATTAAGAGTTTCCCTAACTGAAAATCCTGAAAACGAAATTGTTTTCGGAAAAAAACTACTAATCCCATTTCAAAACCGTATTTTTAAATATCAGGTTGTTACTCAAGCAAAAAACACATATAACCCTTACGCTTTTGAACAAAAATATAAGCAAATTCCAATAACAAATCAAAGAATCGTCGTTGTGTCAAATAATCCTCACTCAGAGGCAGATATTATTTTCTACGATGATAGTAATATGTGCAACATCAATCCCGACAAACCTGGTATTGCCGATATTAAAACAATTAAAGCAGCCGGAAAGCCATCAAATTTATACCCTATAATCCATTTTTCTGAAATCGACAAACAAAAAAATCTATTTGGTACCTATACATTTATTCGCTTAAGCACATTTGACATCCATAAAAATATTATTAAAGATGTTTTTACAAAATCGAATGTGTGTCCAGTATTAGAGTTTTCAACCGAAAATCCTTTGGGAGAGCTTAGATATTTTTATAAAGAGTTGAAAAAAATTAACAAAAACCTTCCCTTATTGATCAAATATCAGTGTAATTCGATAGATGAGGATGGTTTGATTTCGGAAATAGGAGTTTTTCCAGGTTCTGGGCTTGTTGACGCACTTGCAAACGGTATTTGGCTGGATGTACCCAATAAAAACACAGATGAAGTTCAACTACAACTCGATTTATTGCAAGCTATTGGGCTAAGATACACCAAAGCAGAGTTTATTTCCTGTCCAGGTTGTGGACGAACAAATTACGACTTGGAAAAACTTACAAAAGCAGTAAAAAAAGAATTTTCACATCTAAAAGGATATAAAATTGCTGTTATGGGCTGTATTGTTAATGGCCCTGGCGAGATGGCAGATGCCGACTTCGGATGCGTTGGAGCAGCAAAAAATAAAGTTCATATTTATAAAGGTAAAACACCCGTTGTTAAAAATGTTCCACAAGAAAACGCAGTGGAAGAGCTAAAAAAGCTTATAGAGAAATCCTTATTAGAGGATGATAATAAAGCTTATTTCTAAAACAATAGTATAAAATCACTTTTAGAAAAGCGATAATTACATTAAAAAAACTTATCTAAAAGCGACAATAAAGACTAAAATCACTTGTCCAAAAGTGAAATAGGCAAGGAAAATTACTTTTGTATTATATAATTTTGTATTTTTGTAAAAAATTCAACTATGGAAAGGTTATATAATATTTCACAATATCTTCAAAAAAAAGTTCCAGATGATTTTCGTCGTTATTTATATGATGAGATTGATTGGGATGCGCAGTTGATTGCTATTGCTGGAGCACGTGGATGTGGGAAAACAGTGATTTTATTGCAATATTTAAAAAGTATTGCGAATAAAAAAAACGTTCTTTATGTTAGTCTTGATGATATTTTCTTTTCTGAAAATAAATTGGTGTTTTTTGCCGAAAGTTTTTATCAAAAAGGTGGCGAAGTTTTGGCATTAGATGAAGTCCATAAATATCCGAACTGGTCGCAAGAAATAAAAAACATTTACGATACGCTTCCTGATCTAAAACTTATATTTACTGGATCATCAGCTCTTGAAATTCATAAAGGGCTATATGACCTTAGTCGAAGGGCACTTGTTTATAATTTACCGGGATTGTCGTTTCGTGAGTATATTGAACTAAGATACAAAATTGTTCTTCCAGTATTTGAACTAAAAGATATTTTGTTGGCTGATAATTCTCTTAATTCTTTAATCATTGATAAAATTAAACCTTTACAAGTTTTTGAAGAATATTTACAAATGGGTTATTATCCATTTTTTATTAATGCTAAGCAAAACTATCTAAAACAATTGCTTAATACCATAAATCAGGTAATCGAAACTGATCTTCCGGCAATATTTGATATTGAATTCGCTTCTGTAATAAAAATAAAAAAACTTTTGTCAGTAATCTCAAGGATTGTACCTTACAAACCAAATATAGAAGAATTGGCAAGGCAAGTTGGAACAACAAGAGATACCTTACTTAAATACTTATTTTATCTTGAGAAAGCTCAAATAATAAAATGGCTAGGAAAAGATACTCATGGCCTAAATTATTTGAATAAACCAGAAAAGTTATATCTGAATAACTCAAATATTATTCATGCACTAAGTAATCAGCCCAATAAAGGTAATATGCGTGAGACATTTTTTCTTAATCAGTTATCGGCACAAAATTTCGTATCATATCCTAACAAAGGTGCTTTTTTGGTTGATGATAATTATATTTTTGAAATTGGCGGTAAGTCTAAATCACGTAAACAAATTGCAAAACTTGAAAACTCATATATAGTTGCTGATAATATTGAATATTCTTTTGAAAATAAAATACCTCTTTGGTTATTTGGTTTTTTATATTAATTGCGAAAAAAATGAAATCATATACAAAAAAACATTAACTTTATTGAAAAATACTAACTAATAAAAACAAAACAACTATGGAAAGATACATTAATCAACTATTAGAGGATCTTGCTGAGGCAGAGGCAAACCCAACACCAGAACCCGATTTTGGTACTTCTTATGAAGAGTTTGAGAAGGTAATGCTTGAAATTGAAGAGGGGCGAAAAATGGAAGCTAAAAAAATAGTAAATGTTAGCTACGAAGAATTGCCTCCAGTAGAAAGATTAAATCAAAAGCAAATCCAAAAATTATTAGTGGCAATTTTTAACGCCCTTTCGGCGAAAGGAACTAATATTTGTTTGCCAGGTGAGAATGCTCCAGTTGAGTTGGTATATAGAGAAATTAGAAAGCATTTTAAAGAAGGATTTAATGCACTGCCAGGCTGGGTAATTGATTTTTGTTCGGGCTACTGTCCAGATTGTGCCTTTGTAGATTATTGTAATACCTGGGAAGAAACTTGGACAAAAGAAGAAATGGAAGAAGAAAGAAGGAAATGTAAAGATATGTGATAATCGGTTCTCGGTTTTTGTTCGATTGTTTTTTTCACAATGAGATAGTTATTTATTCTATAAAAATTTTCTGTCCACAAAGTCTTTAAATCCAGCCTTATACTGTTCGCTAACTGGAACATAAATTTTATTGTAATAAATAATTCTGTTTCTTTCGATAGTTGTAATATTATCGAGGTTTACGATATATGAGCGATGTACACGCATAAATTTGTCAGTTGGCAAAGCTGCCTCTAAACTTTTCATTGTCATAAGGCTCATTATTGGTTTTTCGCCGCTTACAAATATTTTAACATATTCACTCGCACTTTCGATAAAGTCTATTTTTGATAATTCTACTTTATATATTCTACCATCAGCTTTTACAAAAATATAATCTTTGTTTTCTAAGGATTTTAAATTTTCTTGATTATTCTTCTCCCAAACAATCTGAGCTTTGTTTGCAGCACGCAGAAAGTCATTATAGCCTATAGGTTTAAGCAAGTAATCCACTGCATTTACTTTGTAGCTTTCAACAGCATATTCATTATGAGCAGTTGTGAAAATAATTAATATATCATTAGTCAAAGACTTTACTAATTCCATTCCGCTCATTTCAGGCATATTAATATCTACAAAAATTAAATCGGGTTTTTGTTCTGCTATTGAAGCAAGAGCCTCAAATGCATCTTTACACCCTGCTATCAGATTCAAAAACGGAGTTTTACGCACATAATCAGAAATTTGTTTAAGTGCATAGGGCTCATCATCTATCGTGATACAATTTATTTGCATATTAGTGGAATCTTTATTCTAACTGTAAAGTTATTATTTGTTTCGGATATTGCAAAATTGTAATTATCGCCATATATTGCATCCAATCGTTGCATTGCATTTTCAACACCTATTTTTTTAACATTTCCCTTTTTCTCTATGCCAGATTTTGAATTACTTACGCTAAATAATAAATTGTTAGTATCTGACTCTAAGTTTATATGAATATAGGATTTTTCGGAACTTACTATTCCATGTTTAAATGCATTTTCAACAAAACTCACAAATAATAAAGGAGGTATTTTATAATCAGAAATATTTGGAGTATAGTCAAATTTTATCTCCACATCTTCCTGAACTCTAATTTTCATTAGTCCAATATAATCGTTTAAGAATTGTATTTCGTTTTTTACTCTGTAATTTTCATTATCGCTGTCATATAGTAAAACTCTCATAAGTTTCGATAAGGTTACAATTGACTCTTTTGCCATGTCTTTATCATAGTCAATTAAAGCATGGATATTATTTAGAGTATTCATAAGAAAATGAGGACTGATTTGATTTCTTAATACTTTAAGTTCTGTTTGCAGTTTTGCTTTTTGTAATAACTCATAATCCCTCCTATCTTCTAACCAAACAGTTAAGATTTTAATAGCGTTATTTAAGCCTAATACCAATATGGAAAAAAGAATATTATAAAAGAATTTATTCAAGAAGCCTATAAAAACGTTGCCTTGTGGCATAGGTGGTAACATTTCTTGCTGTGGCATTGGAGGGCGTTGCATTGGCGGAGGCGGAGTTTCAAGTATCCTGAGAATTTCGACATTAAAAAAAGAAGTTGCAATACTAAATACAAGTATTGCAATAACAGTAAAAACGGAATACTTTAAGTATTTTTTGTTTTTTAAATACTTAAATAAAAAGAAATTATTTAGTAAGAAGATAATAAAGAATGGAAAGATTCTGATAGTCTCATGTTTAACTCTAGTCCAGTTAATGCTATCTCCACCAGCAGAAAGAAAAACTGGCATTGCAAATACCATTACCCATATAATAAGGTAAATCAGATTTTCGCGATTTATTATTTTTCTTTTCTTTTCCATATAAGTTAAGAGCAATAATTTACAAAACTATTATTTTTTCACAAATTTATTATAATAAACTTCCGTAGAAGTCTTAATAGATAAAAAATAAATCCCAGACTTTAGCATTTCGATATTTATGGCAGATATTCCTTCATTTGACCAACTACCACTCATCATAATTTGTCCTGTACTGCTAATTATCGAATAATTAAGAATTTCGTCAGTATTTTGCAGATTAAAATTAAGTGTCTCATCAACAGGATTAGGATAAATTTGCAATTGTTTATTTAATATTTCTGTATTATTTATGTCTGCTGAAATATCACGTACTAATCTAACATAATTAAAAATTCTAACTACATCTCCCTGAGGTCCGTTACCGTTTGGAAAATCTGCCGGATCCCCTGTTTTAGGGTCACTACGTTGAGAACCAGCACCATGTACATCCATTAGTGTATAATCTCCAGAGCCAGGAGGCATTGATTCCATAAATCCTAAAGCTTCGCCAAAGCATAAATATACGGCAGCACTTCCATAATTATTGCTTGTCCAATTAGCATGTGTTGTGCTTGTCCAGAAGAAAGGATAATTTGTTTCACGACCTTCATCTGTAATCGTTGAGCAGTTAAAAATTGGATTTATTGCCGCTGAAGATGTTGTTGAAGGAGATCTGCTATAATCAACTATACTCTGAAGTTCTTTTGCATTTGGCAATCTCCAGTCTGAATAGCCTGATGTTGTTGAACTTTCTGCATATTCTAGTGCTTCTTCCCAAATAATACCTTCGCCATTATCGTCTTTTGTCCACATCAAACCAGTAGCATTATCTGTTACAGTACCATCACTATTGTCTTCGAAAATGTTTATTCCATAATCAGTATTTCCTCTTACGAAATAAACATAGAATAGTTTATCTTCAGTTTGATTAGGCATTGGTCCTGTTCCGTATCCTTTAATTCTTCCATCAGCAAAATTTACTCCGAACATAGTTTCGTCTCCCATCATTGTAGTACTAACATATAGAGTTGAAGTAGCCATTTGTGCATCAATAATTCTTTCGCCAGCATTTTCGTCCCCATAATTAAAACCAAAATAGTCTGTATCAATAAATGGAATAAGGTTATCATTACTGCCCGAAAAGCCACTTGGATCCATTCCACTAAAAATAATAAGCGAATATTGTTCTTTTATTGTTGGAAGTCTCCAGTCCTCATAAGTTGCTAAACTAAAAGTATCGGCTGCGGCAAGCGATTCGGTATATGATAATTTGTCATCTGCATTAATAATTCCATCACCATTCAAATCACAAGTTTTTACCCACATTAATCCTGTAATATTATCGGTAATAGTTCCATCGCCATTGTCGGTATAAGAAGGCTGATTGCCAGAATATGTCGCATCCTGACCATAAAACGCACTACCAACATTAGGCTCAGTAATTGAACCAGTATTTCCGTAAAACTCATCCTGATTAGTATCTACAATTTTGTATGTTTGAGAAAATAAATTGACTGATAATAACAAAACAATAGTAATTAAGAACAGTAGAAAGATTTTTAAATTTGTCATAATATTTATATTTTAATCTCAATCTCAAAACTATACTAATACAAATAATAAAACAATTTTATTCAATGAGATTGTTCTTTAATCTTATGAAATTAAGAATTTCCAGCACATAATGTATCTTATAAAAATGTTTATATTATAAACTAAAACGCTATTTAAAAAAAATTATGTACCTTTATCCTACGACAATAATTATAAATATATATTCTTATGCAAAGTAATTTTAACAGTAAGTTTTTTACAAATAACCGACAAAATCTATTTACTGAAATACTACCAAACTCACTTGTTGTGTTGTTTTCAGCCGAACAGTTTCCTAAAAATGGAGATCAGTATTATAAGTATCGGCAAAATTCAGACACGTTTTATTATTCTGGTCTTACACAAGAAAATACAACAATCTTGCTTTACAAAGCTAAAGAATCTAAAAGTTTTACTGAGTTTGCTTTTATTATTGAACCCAATCAAAAAATGCTTACGTGGATTGGGCATAAATACTCCAAAGATGAGGCTGCTAAGATTTCTGGAATTGAGAATATTGAATTTCAAGAAAGATTTGATGAGGTTTTTCAAGGATTGATAAAAAAACCGAAAAATCTTTACTTTTCTCACAATTCAAATATTAGAGGGATACAATATTCACATTCAATATTTGATAACTGGATTGATTCTGTAAAATCTGAAATTGAAAATCATAATGTTTTAGATCTTGATCCACTTACAATGGATTTACGCTTAATAAAATCTCCCATAGAGCAAAATGTTATGCAAAAAGCAATTGACATTACTGGTAAAACTTTTAGGGATATTTTAAAATTCGTAAAGCCTGATGTGTATGAATATCAAGTTGAAGCAGAAATACTTAAAGGTTTTTTTACTCGTGGAGCCAATGATTATGCCTATCCCTCTATTGTAGCATCAGGGAAAAACAATAATATACTTCATTATAATACAAATCGAAATAAATGTAATGTAGGCGATTTATTATTGCTTGATTTTGGAGCAGAACTTGAATATTACGCTGCCGATGTTAGCAGAACAATTCCAGTTTCTGGGAAATTTACCTCAAGACAAAAAGAAGTTTATAAGGCTGTATTAGATGTCCATAAACAAATAAAAAATAAAATTATACCAGGAAATACAATCAGGCAGTTAAATTTAGAAGCACAAATGCTAATACAAGATGCTCTTCTAAAACTCAAACTTATAAGCAGATTTGATATTGCAACACAAAAAGACGAAAATCCAGCATTTAAAAAATATTATATGCACGGAGTTTCGCACTTTATTGGATTAGATGTACACGATGTTGGAAATAAAGATACAGTTTTGCAAACAGGAATGATACTAAGCTGTGAACCTGGAATTTATATCGAGGATGAAGGCTTTGGCATACGTATAGAAAACGATATTATGGTTGCTAATACTCCAATAGATATGTGTAGCAATATTCCTATCGAAGCAGATGAGATTGAACAGATTATGAGTTCTTGATTGGGTTGTAATTGAATGTAATATTAATAGCAACACTCGGATTGCAACCGAGTGATAGCGAGTACACTTCGACTGTTTTACTTCGATAAAAACTCACTTCGGCAAGCTCGGCAGATTGCAGCAAAACTAAATTTGAGTGAACGGTAAAAATCATTATCTATGGTGTCAGTCCCAGAGGGACAAAACATTGGTAAGGCCATGACAGTTAATGCTTTACAAGTCCCGTATGGGACGATATATTATTTATTGATATATTAAGTTATATAAGTTTGGGATTTGGTTAAAATTTGAAATTTTTGTGCTAAAAACTATTTATAAACTTGTGCTATTTTCAAAATGTATCGTCCCATACGGGACTTCTAAGACTCTGTTTACTACTACTTTACCCATATTACGTCCCTCTGGGACTGACACCATAGGCGAATGTTCTGCGAAATCGAGGTGCGGGAGAAATCTATTATTTTTGATTCCTAATTGAATATAAAATTACAGCAACACTCGGATTGCAACCGAGCAAAGCAAATCTGAGGGAATGGGAAAAATCATTATCTATGGTGTCAGTCCCAGAGGGACAAAACATTGGTAAGACCATGACAGTTAATGCTTTACAAGTCCCGTATGGGACGATATATTATTTATTGATATATTAAGTTATATAAGTTTGGGATTTGGTTAAAATTTGAAATTTTTGTGCTAAAAACTATTTATATACTTGTGCTATTTTCAAAATGTATCGTCCCATACGGGACTTCTAAGACTCTGTTTACTACTACTTTACCCATATTACGTCCCTCTGGGACTGACACCATAGGCGAATGTTCTGCGAAATCGAGGTGCGGGAGAAATCTATTATTTTTGATTCCTAATTGAATATAAAATTACAGCAACACTCGGATTGCAACCGAGCAAAGCAAATCTGAGGGAACGGTAAAAATCATTATCTATGGTGTCAGTCCCAGAGGGACAAAACATTGGTAAGACCATGACAGTTAATGCTTTACAAGTCCCGTATGGGACGATATATTATTTGTTGATATATTAAGTTATATAAGTTTGGGATTTGGTTAAAATTTGAAATTTTTGTGCTAAAAACTATTTATAAACTTGTGCTATTTTCAAAATGTATCGTCCCATACGGGACTTCTAAGACTCTGTTTACTACTACTTTACCCATATTACGTCCCTCTGGGACTGACACCATAGGCGAATGTTCTGCGAAATCGAGGTGC
>Ga0265295_1001507_pt1 | contig 40817 bp, 56 predicted proteins | sample Munlansysbiofilm_FD_192503 | JGI IMG/M metagenome (GOLD analysis project Ga0265295, IMG submission 192503) | Leachate microbial communities from a municipal landfill in Southern Ontario, Canada - Methane capture system biofilm | ecosystem: Engineered > Solid waste > Landfill > Unclassified ... | reverse complement strand
CATGGCCAGTCAGGGCCACCTCGCAGACGCACTTAGAAAGCGCGAACGCGAGAGGATGCCTGGTCGGGCAGAATCGGCGCATGACTGCGAGGACTGCGGGGACGAGATCCCCGAGGCCAGACGGCAGGCGGTGCCGGGATGCACCAGGTGCACAGAGTGCCAGTCATTTTTCGAGAAGATACGTGGCTAAGCTCAAAACCTACATCGCAGGCCCTATGACCGGGCACGCCAAGCTCAACCGCCCCGCGTTTTTGGATGCGGCCACGCAGCTGCGCAAAAACCTCGGGCGCGTTGTCCTCAACCCGGCCACCCTGCCGGATGGCCTGGAGCAAGCCGAGTACATGGACATCTGTCTGGCCATGATCCGCAGCGCGGACACGGTCTATCTGCTCCATGGGTGGGAGCAGAGCGCAGGCGCGTTGGCCGAATATCACTACGCCAAAAAAATCGGCAAGCAAATCGAATATCAGGGGTGCCCGGCATGAATGACGCTGACTGGATCAAATTTCTCTTGGGCCTGATCATCACGCTGTTGTGCTCCTGGGCCTCGTATGTCGCGGGTGCACGGGGCAAGATGAGTGTGTCCGAGTGCAAGCGCTGCCAGGTCACATGCCAGGACAAGATGATCGCACGCATCGAGGCAGAAGCCGCAAAGCGGATTGAACTGTCCTTGAGCCAGGACAAATTGGCCGCATCTCTGGACAAGAAAAACGAGATCCTTTTTCGGATGGTCCGCGCACTGGTCGTGCACAGCAGTATCCCCAAGGACGAGCAGGAAAAAATTCTCAATGATCGGGAGGCAAAATGAACAGGTTAAATCTTCAGATCCGCATGTTCTGGTGCGCGATCTTTGCGCTGATCCTGCTGGCCCTGGTATGGGTGCTCTCTCCGCAGCAGGGGCCGGTGATCCTTTACAAGCTGGCCCTGGTCACTCTGGCCGCGTTTGTCGGCTACTGGGTACACCGCTGGACGTTTCCGTATGCCAGGCCGGATAGGTTTTTGACCCGCGACGGCACGGTCATGGTCAACCACAAACGCGTTTTCGCGGCCGCGTTGATTTGCCGCGCCATCGTTGTTGGCTGTGCCATGCTGGCCGTTGGGATGGGCCTATGAACTGGCGCCTGCTCCTGGTCCTGCTGACCTGCATGATGGTCTGGACCCTGGCCTGGGCTGCGTGGGCAATGGCCGCTCCGACCATCCCACAGCGGGCGCAGCAATACCGCTCCCTGCTGACGCGCGAAGCCAGGGCGCAGTGGGGCATGGACGCGCCGGTTGCCACCCTTGCAGCGCAGATCCACCAGGAGTCGGCATGGCGTGAGGATGCAGTCTCGCCAGCCGGTGCCCAGGGCCTCGCCCAGTTCATGCCGTCGACGGCCACGTGGATGCCCAAGGTTGCGCCCGAGACCGGGGAGCCCATGCCGTTTTCCCCCTCGTGGGCCATCCGCGCCATGGTCACCTATGATCGCTGGCTGTTCCGGCGCATCGGCGCGTGGACGAATTGCGACCGATGGGCGTTTACCCTGTCCGCCTACAACGGCGGCCTCGGCTGGGTAAATCGGGACAAGGCCCTGACCCTGTCAAGACGCATGGACCCCAACAAGTGGAGCCATGTGGCCATGCACAACGCCGGGCGCAGCGCCGCAAATTTTCGGGAAAATCGAGGGTACCCCGTGCGCATCCTTGGACCGCTGACAACAATCTACCGAGCCGCCGGTTGGGGCCGTGGAGCCTGCGATGTGGACTAGCCTGCTCAAACTTTTCGCCCCGGCAAAATCCGCATTGGTCCCATACGTCCTATGCGTCCTATGCCTGCTGTTCATTGCCTGGCAACACAGCGTCCACGCCCTGCGCCTGTCAGCCGCCCGCGCCGAACTCAGCGCAGAGCAGGCCGCGCACGACGCCACCAGATCGGCCCTTGACCAGGCCATGGCTGACATCGTCCGACTGAACGCCGCCCTTGATGCCGCGCACAATTCGACCAGCGCCCTGCAGGACAGCTTGCGTGACGCCCTGGCCCGCGAAGCCGATGCCGTCACCGCCGCCGCAGCCCGCAAACAGATCCTGGACCAGATGCGCACCCGCACCAGATCCGAGCCGGAAACCCTGGAGGTTATCGACGATGACACGCGCCGCGCTGTTACTGATCGTCTCAATCGGCCTCTGTAGCTGCGGGCCAAAACAGGCCCCAGTGATGGTGACCGTGCCCGTTGTCCAGTGCCCAGCACCGCAGCGCCCTGCCCTCCCGGATATGGACGCGGCCCTGCCCCTGGACAGCCCGGCCAACGTGGAGCGGCTCATGATCCGGGACGATGCATTGCGCGGCTACATCCATGGGCTTGAGAGTTGCGTGGAGTGCTACCGGAGGCAGGCGGAATAAATTTCGGAGTCGTCAACTCCAGCCCCGGTGTCCGTGCGGGAGGTGATCCAATCTACCTTTTGTGCGGTGTGTAGGCCGACAGGTTCAGTCTGACAGACCGGACACCGGGCAAATCTCTCCCCTAGCAGGCGAGAAAACCAGACGCCCGCCGGGGCCTGGGTAAAGGCCCCGGCAATTAAGGAAGGCATGAACCACGCAAGAACCAAACGATGTCGGGGCAAGTGGGCGCAGTACGGGCCGCAGAGGATCTGCGCAATGATGATCAGGGAAAAACGGAACTGCAAACGCAAATACCGCCGGGGCGTAATCCGGCCAAGCGAGACTGAAGAATGAGCATCACAACCGACATGCAGGCCATGGCCGACGACATCATGCGTATGTTTGGCGGGCCAGCCACATACAAGGCCGGCGGCGCTGGCGAGGGTGCTGCTGTCACGGTGAGATGTAAGCCGAAAGAGACGATATGGGACGGCTCCAAGCGACTCAAAGCCATGGAAATATCTGTGCGGTCGTCCGAGGTTGCAGATCCGGAATACGGAGACATTTTTGAAATCGACGGCGTCGAGTGGAAGATTTCCGGGCTCTCTCCGGACAAATCAGGAATCGCATCACACGCTTGCGGCGCTCTTTGGCAGCTCGCACTTGTAATGGATGCACGCCCGGGGCGCAAATAATGGCTCTCTCCGATTGGGTCAACGTCAAGGCCGGGTACGCCCGCAAGGCCACATACTCCGTCACTGGCACGGTCGGCGGGCAGACGCTGCTTGATGCCCTCAACGACTCCGGCCTGACCAAGTACCTGGAACTGATGGGCGAGCAACGCGTGGCCAGGGCCGCGACCAGGGCCATCAACAAGGGCCTCGTCACGCTGCGATCCATCTCCACAAAGCAGATCAGCCGCATCCTGGCAGTGCAGCAGGCCAAGATCCGCGCGACGTTTTCGATCAAGAAGGCCCGCTTCGAGCGCCTTGAGGGCAGCCTCATGGCCGCCGGGGAAAAGGCCATTCCGCTCTATGCGTTCAGCCCGTCGCCCAAGACGCCCGAGGCCAAGCGCCCCAAGGTCGGCGTGTCCGTGCGCATCCGCAAGGACCGGGGCCGGTCAAAAATTCCAGGCTCGTTTATCGCCAAGGTCGGCGCGGGATCTGTTGGCGTGTTTGAGCGGGTCCGCAGCGACAGATCCTACCCGATCCGCAAGCTCTACGGCCCCGCTCCGCTGGCGTACCTGCTCCGTGATGAGCCAGTACCCGGCGGCGGCATACTGATCGTGGATGCCATCGACGAAGAGTTTGACGGCGTGTTTGAAAAGTATCTGACCCACGAACTGGAATACGAATACGAGCACATGCCCCGTAACGCGACTAGCAGCAAATGGAGAGGCTGATGCACCAGCATATTTTCGACATGACTACGGCGCTGGCCTCTGACGAAACCTGGCTGGCCTGGTGTCTGGCAAACCTCGGAGCTGTCCCGACAGTGGCCTTCGAGCCGGAACTTCCGACTGAGGGCATTCCGGACAGCATGTATCCGTTCGTATTCCTCTACAACGTCAAGGTGACAGGCTCTTCGTCGTTCTCCGTCGAACTGTCCGTCGGGATATTGGACGAGGATGGACAAAAAAAAGACACGGTGTCCGCCACGGTTCACGGTGCCCAGGTCCAGGTCTCACGCGAGTATTGCGTGGGGCTACTCAATGCTCTGGCCGTGCTCGGCCAGGCAGTGGACTGCATCCACCGGATGAAGCTCGGCAACGTCGACGCAAGCGGCGAAACCGGATCTGCCGTGCTGCATCCCTACTACGAGGCATGGGGCACGATCAGTGCCGAATGGAAATCATCAACCCGTAAACCTTTGGGCCGGTAGCCCGAGGAGGATTTATGCCTGAATTGTATATGGGCTCTGACCCGACCAACATCCAGTACGGCGGCGGAGTCATTATGTACTGGAAGCGAAAGGATGACGCTGGCTACCACGAGATCGGCCATTTCACTGGTCTGACAGTCTCCCCGTCCGCGTCCAAGGAAACATTGAGCGGCTCGCGCAAGGCCACTCGCGCCCCGATCAAGACCAGGTCCAAGGACCGAAAGGTCACCATCTCTTGCACGGCCATGGAACTCAGCTCTGAAAACGTGCTCATGGCGGTCATGTCCGAGAGCTGGACCGAGGATAATCAGGCTGCCGGATTCCGCGCGTTGGCATCGCTTACCGTTGCTGAGGATCTCTATGTTGTCATGGGTCACGATGACGTCTTTGTGACCAAGATCCCCGTGGGCACAATCACCGGAGGACCTTTCCAGATCGGTGAGACCGTGACCGGCGGAACATCTTCCGCCACGGGCACGGTTGCATGGACTGCGACTGGCCTGCTTGAGCTGGTCAACGTCTCTGGCGCGTTCGTTGCGGGCGAAACTCTGACCGGCGGCACCAGTTCCGCCACTGCAGCCGCGACATCCGTGCAGAAGGTCAAGGATATCGTGGTGGTCGACAGCGCAACCCCCACGACCCGCTATGTTCTTGGCGAAGACTACGACCTCGACGCCGACTACGGCATGCTGCGCGTGCGTTCGGACGGCGACATTACCGGCAACCCTTTTGTGGCCTACAGTTACGACGAGCTCAAGGGCTCTAAGGCTTACAACCTGGACGGAGGCGACATCATCAACAAGCAGGTGATGATTGTTACCGACCCTGACAACGACGGTCCTCGCTACAAGATAATCTATCCGAGCGTGGACTGGAGCATAAACGGCGACTGGGCCTTGCTGATTGAGAATGAATCCAGTCTCCCCTTTGAGGGTGAAGTACTGGAAGACTCCACCCAGCCCAGCGGGCAGGAGTATGGCTACATCAAGATGATGAAATAGCACCACAAGGGCGGGGATTGCCCCGCCCTTTTTTCGAAGGGAGGACGGATGGAGAGAGTGCATGACGTGAAGGTTGGAAAATATGCAGTCAGGGCGCGGGAGCTTAACGTGGCCGAGATCGTCGGCATTGTCGACGGGACAACGAAGCTGCCCGAAGGAATCTTATGGCTGGATCACATGCTTGAAGGGCCTATCGATTCCTCTTTGATTTTATACTGCACAGACATTTCCTTGGAAGATCTTGCGAAAGTCTTCCCGGACGAGGCCCAGGCTCTTGCCGACAAGGTGGGTGAGCTAAACCCTTTTTTCGTCCGACTGCTCGGAAAAATCCGAGCAAAGGCGGAGGAGTTGACGCAATCCGAAAGGTAGTGGCGCAACTGCACTTGCGCGGGATCAGCGATCCGTGGCGGCTGGGATGGTCGTATTTCGAACTTTTGATAACCGAGGCGGCTGATGGCCAACAAACAACATAGCGTCGAGTGGAAGCTCAAGGTCGGCACGGAAGGCGGCCAAGAGATCACCGCGCTTCAGCGAGACTTGAAGACGCTCGGAACGATCGATTCTTTCGTCAAGCTCAAAAAGCAGACCCAAGAGGCCGAGGCAGCATGGCGTACTGCGACTGCAAAAGTTTCTGATCTCGCAAAAGGCATCAAGTCCACGGAAGCGCCAACAAAAAAAATGGCGGCGGACTTTGATCGGGCCAAGAAGCAGGCCGCCGCCCTCAAGGATCAGTTTGAAAAAACGCGCCTGGCAACGAACGTGCAGCGCAAGGCCCTGCTTGACGCTGGCGTCAGCACGACAAACCTGTCCAAGGCACAGTCTGACCTCAAGAAGAGGCTAGAAGAAACCGGACGCGCCGCTCAAGAATCCGCGGCAAAAACAAAAAGCTCGCTGCAAGCCGCAGCGCAAGGATCTGCCACGGCAGCAACCGGAATGTCCAAGGTTGCGACGGCTGGGTCTGGTTTGCCACCCATCATTGGAGGCGTCACCAGCGCCGTGGGCGGACTCGCTGCCGGGTATTTGACCCTGAACTCTGGCGTCGCCGTCTTGCGGGAGATAGCCGCCGCGACCTTGCGGGCAGAAACATCCACCTACAATTTGCAGGCATCCGTCGCAGCGGCCAATAAGGAATTTTCCTCCGTTGGCTCTGTCTATCTTTGGGAGCAGGCAATCAGAGACCTTGGCGAAGAGCTGAAGGTCTACACGGATTCCGAGCTGCGCAACGCCGTGTCCAGGGCAGTGGACATGACCAAGCGACTGGGACTGTCTTTTGACCAGATGCGCGAAGTCGTGCGCAGAGCGGCGGATCTTGGTGCTGGCAAGACCACTCTTGAGGATTCTGTCGAGCGCGTCACGGCAGCACTGCGAGGGGAGGCTGAAGCCTCCGAGTATCTCGGTCTGACCCTCAACGAAAATTACGTCAAAGCGCAATACGAAGCGTCCGACGCGACGGGCAAGCTCTGGAAGGACTTGACGGACGTCGAAAAAGCCTTGGTCCGCTATCGGATACTTTTGCAGCAGTCCGACTCACAGACCGGGCGCGCCGCAGGTACGGTGAACACTCTCTCCGGAGCATGGATCGAAGCAAAGGCCAACATGGAAAACTATGTGGCCAGGTCCGACACGACAAAGCGTGCGTCTGAAAATCTGGCCGTGCTCGTCAAGGGCGCTGGCGATATTGCTCCGGCCTTTGCCGAGGCCGTCATTGCGTTGTCTGAAGGCCAAGGGCCGATCAGCGCGATCATCGCCGGATACCGCGAAGCGACCGGAGCAGCCACGGAAAGCGCCACCGCGTTCAGCGCCACGGGAGAGTCGCTGCGCAAGCTGCGGGAAATGGACGCGCTTTATACCTCCCAATACGAAGGGGCAGCAGCAGAGGAATCAAAGGCCCTGGCTGCCGACGTGGCCGAATGGAAAGCGCAAAAATGGGACGACATGCTCAAGTCTGCAAAGACAGCCCTTGATGCCGCCCTCAAGGAGGAAAAGAAATACTCCGAGCAGGTCAAGGAGTTGGCGCAAGACAGGGTGGACGCTCAAAAGACGACAGAGCAATTGATCCGCGACCTGATGCGCACGACCATGTCCGAGGGCGACGCCTACAATGATCGGCTGGCCCAGGCCCGGGAGCAGATGAGCCAGGCCTCCAGAGCCTTGGCCCAGGGCGACGCGGCAGCGGCAAAACAGCTTTATGAGGAATCGCAGCGGCAATTTGCCCAGCTTGGCCGGGAAGTGAAGGACGGCGAGACCGTGGTTGTGAGTTCCGCCCAGGCGGTGAGCAACGCAATGACCGGAGTCCAGGCCGCAGGGCAGGGAATCCAGGCAGCGCTCAAAGCCATGCAGGACGAAGCCATCGCCAACCAGGCATCAGCGTCGACCGCAGCCGAGCAGATCCGGGCCGACATCCAGTCCATCAAAGATGCGCAAAAAGACATCGAAGTAATGGAAACGACCCTCACGGCCAAGGACTTGGCCAGCAAGACCATTGCCGAGATCAAGGATCGCCTGGAGGCAATCAAGGACAAGACCGTCACGGTCACCGTGCGCTACCCCAAGGTCGGCGATGATGGATTGGCTGCCGGTGGTCGCGTCCCCGGCTACGCATTTGGCGGGCGGCTCCCCGGCTACTCACTCACTGACAACATGATGGGCATGATTCGGGGCAAGCAGCCCATAGCCCTGGCCGGAGGCGAGGACGTGACCAACGCCCTGTCCTCTCGGGTCATCTATGGGGCAGCACCGTGGTTGCTGCCAGCTCTCAACCGCGTACGCTCCACGGCGGACCTCTCCAAGGTGCTGGCCAAGCTCAAGAACATGCAAGGCTTGGCTGGTGGTGGCCGCGTGTCCGAATCTTTCCGCGTGACCTTGGCAGCAGGCAACAGCGAAACGACCATGACCACGCAGTCGCGTGCCGAGTACACAGGTCTGAAACAGTTTGCCAAAGCTCTGAACAAAGAAAAACTGGTCCACGGGAGCTGACATGCCAGGAAATTTCGCCCTCTACAGCACCGACATAGACCCGACTCTCGAACCCTGGGCCGCAACGTGGGACCCACTGCCTGCGACCGTCATCCGCTTCGATAACGATGTGGACGATGCCGACTACCAGCCGCCCCGCCGCGTCAAACGCGGCTCCGTCATCCCCACCGGCGGCGGCAACGTGGTGCAGGACATGGGCATCGTTGTCACGGACGGGCGCATTGTCGCGTCCGGATCTGTCGAGGCCGGCACATGGATCTCGACGGCCACGGCCACGGCGCTGCGGGCCGCGTATGAGGGCACCGGCACGTGGTATTTCACGGACGGCGTGCGGGTCTGGGAAGTGCAATTTTTGCCCGGCGAAGAAAACGCTTTGGAGACAACCATGTCCCTCTCCTGGAAAGCGGCCACGGCCACCGAAGTCTGGTCCTGGTCGCTCGTGCTCATGGTCGTTGACGGGCCGCTTACGCCTGTCGATCCACCCGATGAGGTCACTCCCTGATGTGGCAAATCTCCCTTAACGGCGTTGACATCACGGCCAAGGTGGACGGCGTCACGGTCACGTTTGCGGCAGATAATGTCTGTGGAGACATCACCGTGGAGCTCAAGGACAGATCGGCCATCACCGGCCTGGTCGTTCCCCGCGTCCCGCAAGAGCCGATCATTGCCTACCAGCACAGCCCGTCGCACTCGGTCATGTGGTTTTTTTTGGAGGACATCCAGCAGCCGCAAGATCTGAACGCAAAGACGGCAACACTGTGGGGCCGGTCCGGGTCTGCCCGCCTGACAGCGCCCTGGGCGCAAAAGGTCAGCAAGCAGTGGCCGGGCGGCAACACCGTGGCGGGCATCATTGCCGAGGTGGCGGCGCTCTGTGGCGTGACGGTCAAAGTCACGAACGATTTTGACGTGTGCCAATACTGCTATGCCGTCAGCGACCAGACCCCTGCCGAGATCATCAGAGACCTCGCGACTAAGTCGGGTCAGGTCCTTTGGCCCGAAGTTGACGGCACCCTGACCGTGGCCCCGCGCCTCTACACCTACGGCACGCCAGACGTGACGCTGGTCGCTGACGAGATCGTGGTTGAGTCGGTGGACCGCACCGTGCCCGATTTTGGCAACCGCATCCTTGTATCCGGTGACGCATCCGTGGCCGGTCTATCCGTACAGGTTGTGCCCATCGCTGACGAGGACGCTTGCGTTGCCGCAGACGGCGTTTCCGAGGTGCGCCTCATTGCCGTGGTCCTTGGCGCTGACGGCCTGCCCGTGGCCCTGGGTACAGAGGTCACATGGTCGGCATCATCCGGCATGATGTCCGTGGCCACGAGCCAGACAGCCGAGGTGATACGCCAGGGCGAGGTCCACCAAGCCGACGACTACACCCACCTGACCCTGGACCTGCCAGCGGAAAGCGTGATTGGCGTTTACAGGCGGCGCGATGTCAGGCGGGCGCGGGATTATTACACCGAGCGCGGCGGGTCAGTCTCCGGGCGCACGATAACATTTTCGGCCCCGCTGGATTATTACGACCAAGCGCTGGTCGTCGATTATATCGTAAAGGGCGCACCAGCGACGTGGACGGCTGGACGCATCCCTGGAGATGTCACGGTCCTGGCATCCGTGGCAGGGGCACAGGGGTTTGCGACCCTGCACCAGAGCAATCCGAAAGCCTGCGCAACCCAGGTCAGCCTCGACGCAAGCCCATCAAGCCCGTGTCTGGGTGACACCGTGTCGATCCTGCTCAAGGCCACCATGTTTGGCGGCGCTGGCATTGGGGCAGCAACCTTCGGCCTGATCGGGTGCGGGTCGCTGTCCTCCACGCGCAAGCAGTTGGCCCCGCGAACAATTACAGAAACCCTTCGGACATCCATTTGGGGCGGCGCTGTTGAGGTCCGCCTTTCCGGCGTCCCTGTTGAGGGCACGACCCCGAGCGTGGTTCTGACCGAGACACCTGGCTCCGATCTTTACGCCTCGCACAGCGGGCAAACGGTCATACTCTCAAATTCGGCCCTCCTGCCTGGTACGCAAGTCACCGTCACTTATGTGGCAGGCGGCACGGCGCTTGTCGCGTGGATGCCCACGGCCATTCCGAGCGGGTACGAGCCGGTCAGCGAGGTCGTCCTTGTTTATCACACCGACATTGGCGGCATAATGACGCCCCAAGTCACACTGACCCGCACGCCCATGAATACGCCCGTTTGCACGCGGGACGGGTACGCGGTCGATCACTATGTTTCCCACGCCGGGAAGGTGGTCACGCTTGACGTGGACGATATTGCCGTTCTGCCCATCGATCAGCCGATGCGATGCACCTACGAGGCCGTCTGGGGATCGCAACCCGGTTGCTCTGCAATTATCACCGCAAGAGTCGAAGACGGATCGGAGGACGGCGGCACGGGGCAGCTTTCGATCACGGCCAGGGACTGCAGGACGGTGAACCCCGGATCGAGCGACCCAGACGAAATTCCAGATGAAGTGATTGGCGACGGCGAAACCGGAGAGCATGACCCGACATCGTGGCTTGAGCCAGAAGAGGAGCCTCCTGTTCCCGCTAGCTCGTGTGTTGCAGAGCATATCGCAGCTCGTACTCCAAAAATAACGGCTGACAATCACGACGCTGTTTTCGGGGTCGCATCTGGTGAGAATTGCCCAGGTGATTGTACTTGCGATCAAATCTGTTCGGCACTCCGCGCAACCGGGCGGCTGTCAACGGAAGGAAACATGACATGGGCAACCTGCATGGAAGCATGTGCTGCCGCCCGTGCCGCAAAATGCACCGTCTGTACCTTGACCGGCCCGAGCACCCTCAATGCTGGCCAAGAAGGGACGTGGACGGACGGCAAGGGCAACAGCGGGGAATGGTCCGGCGATCTTGCGCTATCGTCACGCACTTTTGAAAGCGGCTATGTCGCAAAAATGCCCAGCGGTGGGGCTGGCCCGTTTACTGTCAAGGTTTGCTACGGCGAGACAGAGGGCACATGCTGCGAAGCGGAGGTGGATTTCCCGCCTTGCACGCTCGAAGGGCCTACGGAGCTGGAGCCCGGCGTTGAAGGTACATATGTGCCAAGTCTCGGCATGTCAGGAGCGTCGGTAGTCTGTTCTGGGGGCATGGAGTTTGCCCGTAACCTCCCGTATGATGTCGGGTTTGTGGCCCGCATGAAAGAGGGAGAGTGCAATGGCGGGCGGGTAGTGGTCAGTTACGGTGGGCGTGTGTGCGGGAGCATAGACGTTGACTCTACGCTCAAGTCTTTTGTCGGAGTCGTGACAGGGCCAACATGGCTTGAGCAGGGCGAAATGGCATATTACGCCCACAACCTCGGTGCAGATGCTACATATAACGGGACGCTTGTATTAGGAGAGGGAGATGCAGATGGTGCCGTGCTGGTTATGCCGTCCAGCGCCGACGATGGTGCTACGTACACCGCATCATGGACGGGCGGTGTGTGCGGATCGTCAGCATCCATGAATGTTGCAGCGCGGGCCGATTGCTCGACGTATCCAGCGATGGGAAACGGGACTCCGCCCATCGGCTCGATTGTGCAGATGTCTGACGGGAGATGCGCCATTGTTGGACCATTTTCCCACAGCGTGCAGTGTTCCGGAGGTTGTAACAGCCCCGGTAATGACATCTGGTTCACGCAGATCGTCCCAGACACTGTTTATGGGATCAAATATTTTATCATCGGCACAAATAGACATGATTATTACAGTTATACAATACTCGACTGAGGCTCAATGTGTTTAAAAACAAACTGGCTTGGGAGATGCGCAGGTGCGGGATAGACGCCACGAGGGCGGCGTGGGCAGATTACATCCGCGAGGTATCTGGCCGTTTATCCTTGGATGAGTGGTTTGCCGCGCAGGGCTACGAGCTATCCGATAGTGTGACTCATGCTGGCGGCATATCACGCGACGGCAGGCCCGTGATAATCGACGCGCAGGGTCGCACATGGGTGATGAGCGCGCAGGAATTTATACGCCAACGGGACGCGGCGATTGCGGCGGCTGTCTCCGCGAGAAAAGACAAGCCTCCAAAACAACCAGCGCCTGGGGAATCATTGGCCTCTGTGCTTTGCCCTGTCTGTTTTGCGGTCATGGCCAAGTCACCAATCTGCCCGAATTGTTCAAAGGGGCGATCCGGGTACAAAATCCTTTGCGCTTGCACGGAGTGCGGACATGAGGTCTTCCTATGATACGAGCACACCGCGTTAATGCCACGGCCCACGATGATGCCAGCCTTGTGAGTGGCTGGAATATCGCGCCGAATCTTGCCTACACCCTACGCCTGCTTCCAGGGGCTGCATCGTGTGGCGTCCTGCTTTATGACGAGGACAACGCGCTCGTCGCCACAGGGGCGGCCCTGGTCGGCACAGAGCAACCGTGCATACTGACCCCGCAGACAGGGCGGGCTGTTGAGATGGTGGACGCCGATCTGGGATGGCATCTGCTCCTGACGACAACCGGCACGGAGACGCAACGTGAGATCCACATCGGCCCAGCCGTGGATCTCCCCGACGAGGTACATCCTGTCTATGGCGATGACGCCCTTGCCCTGGCCCGCGCGACCGCGGCGATAGATGAGGCGGCGCACTACCGTGACGACGTGACGGTGGTTTGCCCGCTTGGCCTTGGTGCTGGCTTGGGTAATGTTATATCGGTGCCCGTGGATGGCGTTGGTGTGGTCGGGCAGGTCGAGAGTATCACATGGACGGCAACCCCGGACGGCACTCCAGCGCAGGCCGTTATCCGGCGGTATGTTGCGATTGCGCCAGAGGCATTTGTGGAGCCTTCGCCGGTCACTCCGCCCACGGTTGCGGACGATACAGCGGAAACCGACTCTGCTACAGCAACAAGCGGTAACGTGCTGATAAACGATGATGCGGGGCTGGTTGTCGTGGCCGTCAACGGGCTGTCGGCAAACATGGGCCAGTCGGTCGCGGGAAGCAATGGCGGCACTTTCACGATTGCCAGCAATGGCGCATGGACGTTTGACCCAGGCGGAGATTTTGACGATCTGGCAGGCTCCGAGACAGCGGAGACTGTTGTGTCGTATTCTGTCAGTGACGGAGTAAGCGAGGCAAACGCGTTGCTAACGGTGACAGTTAGCGCGGTAGTTGGTTTGTCCTGGACTCCTGCCAATATTAGCGGTGCTGTATGGGTTGACGCGGACACCGTTACGTTGGACGGGTCAGCTGTCACGACTATAACGGACAAGGTCGGGGGTACGATTACTGCGAGTCAAAGCATTACCTACTCGCGTCCAACTCTAATTGCGGGCGGGCTAGGGGGCGAGGATGTCCTCCAGTTTGATGGTAACGATTGGTTATCGTTTGGGGCTGCTCTTGGCAAACCGGCAAACTGGACAATTTTTGTTGTTGGAATGTTTGCTAGCATGGGTGGCAAGACAAATATGTGCGGTTCTGGAAATTCCGCCGGGCAGAGTGCGACATTCTGGGGTGACATAGGTGTTGGGCGCGTAGCGAATGATGGCAAGATCGAATACAATTTTGGGAATGGCTATGCCTATAGTCTTGGTAGATCAACAAATCAAGTCATTACAGCAGGAAATTGGTTTTTGTGCTGCCGTCGATACACGTCCGGACAAGATCGTGTTGTCGATCGGGTAAACGGATCTCCGCAGGAAGTAACTAAACTCGACGGCACTGCAACGGAGTGCAGTGGCACAGCATATTCGTATCGCATAGGGATGGGGTCAGAGTACGCTGGCCAATATCTAACAGCAAATTCTGGGGTCAAGGGTCTTGTTATCGTACCATCTGCAATTTCTGACGCGGATGCTCAAAGATTAGAAGGATACTATGCTCATCTGTGTGGACTTGCAGCATTACTCCCCTCGGACCACCCCTACAAATCAGCCCCGCCCGCGATATGAGGTAACCCATGCCGCTTAATCCCTCCGACATTCTCCCCCGCCGCCCCGTCCCCGAGATCGCCACAGGCCCCGTGGTGGCTGTCGGCGTCGGCTCTGTCTCCGTGCGCATCAGGCCGGACCTGACCGTGCTAGTCAGTACACCCACCCCCTACGCCGTTGGCCAGATGGTCAGCGTGGCCATCCCAGGCGGCAATCTGTCGAGTGCGCAGATTATCGGTGGCGCGTCTGGGAGTGCGCCACGGATCAGGTATGTGGCGGTCTAGGCAGAAGCGTCTTTGTATCTGTATTTTGCCCCGCAGCCTGGGCACGACTCTGGCCTGTGCGTGATTTCATGCCCGCACTTGGGGCAAAATACGGGGTGTTCTGGCAGGATGCGCGTGCAGCTCGGGCACGTGTCGGCGTCAAGGGGTGCGTCAGATCCGCAGTGATGGCAGTATCTGGACGCGGGCTTTATGGGCTCTGCTTTTTGATCATCGGCAGAGAGCTTGAAGTTTTGGGCGGTCTCCTTGGCCACCTGCTTGAACCCAACGCCAGACCCAGGCACTCCGCCGATGCTCGACCCTGACGCGTCATAAGCCTCGATAACGATCTCACGCGGGACGCCGTGCCGCAGCAGCATAAGTGCCAGCAGGCGGTTTGTCCGGTTCGTGTTTCGCCAAATGATCAGCGGCGCGATGGTGATGCAAATGCCGATGATGAATGCCGCGATCCAAAGAATCAGATGAATCATGACTCAAACTCCGCTTTATTTTCCGATCGACGACGACCAAGGCGGTAGTTTTCGCACGGATGCCTCGTTCTCAAGCCTGGCGATCTCTTCGCTGATCTGCTCACTAGGAAATCGTGCTTCCATGTCCTTCATGAACACATGCATGTTCCGCCGCGCCTCGTTTGCTCCCTTTTCGTCCCCATCTTGGTGTCTCTTTAATATTTCGGCCCGCCAATAGAGCCAATCCTTACAGCGCTCTGTAAGGTCCATTTCATAGTCAGACGCGGAAGAACTCTGATTTTCTACCGGGCCGGTAAAAAACGAAAGGATAATGACAAGTAGTGATGAGACAACGATAAAGGTGAGAATTTTTTTTGTCATAGAGCACCCTTTTTCCAGCGCCCCTACCACGCATTTTGCCCGTGGTCAGCAAAAAATATTGTCATACACTCAATCCAACCCCGGCACCACCACCTGACCGCACCACCGGCACATCCGCGCCGTGGAGCAGATTGCCAAGCCGCAGCGTGGGCAGTCCCGCATTTCGTCGTCTATGGCCGGAACCGTCCGAGCCTCTGCCGGTTGCCGTAACAGTGCCGCCCCGAGCAGCACGCACCCTGCCGCGATCAATAACGCTGTCCAAATCATGGTCTGCCTCCTGTTTTGGAGGCAGATTATCATGCCGCAGCTCGGCAAAACATACGCATTGACACTAGGATAATTGGCAACGGTGCGTAATGACCAGCCCCGATTGTCAGACAAATGTCAGACACTCCCCTTTGGCCCTGCCGCCCTAATCTCAAGTTCCGCGCACGACGGCCCGCACGGGGCCGTGTTGTTGCAGTGGATCAGGCGCAGCGGCGCGCCACTCGGGCAACCTGGGCAGGCTCCCGAGCACCTCTTATTCGTTTCCAGCCGCTTGGTGGTGGGAATCCGCTTTGCCCACGTCCGCCCGCGCCTGTTCCAAAGCGCCTTGGTAGTCCATCACCGCCCACTGGATGGCCATGGCCTGGTCTGGAGTGAGGCCTTGCTCTCTACACGCTTGGCACACGGCTTCAAAGATCAAGCCCTGCTGCTTGCCCATGGCCCGCTCGATTGCGGCCAACTCTCGGTCCTTATCGGCCAGTTCGTGTTTGAGTTCCAGGGCCATGGTCTTGTAGTCCGCCGGGGCCTCTTTGACCTGGTTGGGGCACTCCTGCCCGGCCTCACTCAAAAACATTGGGCCTTGCCCAAGCAAAAGCCACATCGGGTTCAAATCAAAATTTTTCGCAGCCAGGGCGATGAATTCAGCGTTCGGTTTTGATTTTCCATCGATATAATTTGATACGCTAGTGGTCCCTGAAGTCCCACAGGCGCGCCCAAACTCTGCCCTCGATATGTTTTTTTTGTTTAAAAACAAGTCTATACGTTCGCCCATTTTTTCGGGCATGGCACCCTCAATTTCGGCATAAATTTTTTTTGCGTTCATATCAAAAATCCTTGACGACATCGCGTAGTTTTGATTAAGGATGGGTCGTCGGCATCAATAAGCCAATCGGGGCTCAAAAATAATCACGGACAACTCAAAGAAAATGAACGCAAACATAAAGGAATTTGGACCGCTTCGCAAGAAATGGGAACGGTACTTCGCCGTAAACCAAAACGGCCTCAAATCCATTCGACAGACAGCCACCAGGGCCGGGCTCTGCTATCGCCCCTTGGCGCGGGCCATCGAAGACGGCGTCGGCTCTGATGCCATCCGTGCAGCCTTGAAATCCATAAACATTCCCGAGGAACTGATCCCGCTGCCAACCTGCACCCGCACTCTGGCCGCCATGGTCTACCAGCAGCAAGAAATCTTGGATCGCTGTCAAAAAAATTTGAATCCGTAATCTAATTTTAGCATTGGATTGCGGTTTTTTTGTATAAAATTTTGGGGGTTACGTGAGAATGTCAAAGAAAAATCACAGGGGGATCGTGATGGAAGCGGAACAACTCAAGAAAATGGACGCGGCGTCGGTCATTTGGACCGCGATTCAGCTTTCCGGCCTCAAGCGCAGGCAAGCCGAAAAAACGCAGGAATGGAGCCGGGGCACCATTGACCGTTGGACCAGCGCCAAGGACCCGCACCTGCCCAATATGGACGACCTCTGCGAGCTCATCGTGATGACCGCCCAGGGCCGCCCTGCCGAGGACAACATCCTGGTGCAATGGCTGATCGCCCGGGCAGACGACGGCGCGTTGCAATACGACGTGCCCGCCCTCACGCCCGACGAGCTGGCGCGCTTGTTTGTGGAGTTTTCGGCAGACTTCGGGGCATCGGCCATCGCCGCCTTTGACGCCCTCAAGGACCAGCAGATCATCCGCGTCGAGGCCCTGCGCATGAACCGCGCCCTCGCAGACATCATCTCCACGGCCCAGCAGATCCAGATGGGTTTGGCGCCGTATGTTTGATCGCCCATAAACGAGTCGGCCCCAGATGCTGGAACATCCGGGGCCTCAAAAGAACCGATTCTCAAAATCAGGAGAAAGCAAGATGCAAGCAGCTTCTGGAAAAGTCAAGAAGATGGTCCCGATAAAAATCGGTAACATGACCATCGGCATCATTCTCGGTCAGGCAGACCCGTCCCAGGCCGTGCAGCGGGTAACCCAGTCCCTTGAACGCCACGGCTGGCTCGGCTCCACAGTCCCGCGCGACTTGGTAAGGGTCGGGGGTGCGGCATGATCCCTCCGATCACGCCGGGGCCGTGGTTTGTTGAAGGGGAAAGATCGTACCTTCCCAAATCCGCAAGCGACAAGCCTGATTACGTAGCGTCCGTATCTCCTATTTGCGTCAAATTTAGAGGGGATATTTGCCGTCTCCAATCCTCAGAAAACATTGGCGGAATTTCAATGGACGAATCGTATGCAAACGCGCGTCTTATCGCAGCAGCTCCGGAACTTTATGCCGCCGCAGAAAAGGCTCTGTATTTCATGAGATTGTACAAATACGCTTCCCAGGATGTCGCGGATGGTCTTGAATCGGCCTTAAAGAAGGCGCGGAGCGAGATATGAACCGCCCCGCAAAAAAAAAGGGGGCCGCGAAGGAAGGAAACAAGGCGACCAGGGCAATCATGATCAGCTGTCCGAATTGTGGCCGGGTTCACTTGGTCTCTTCCATGGCCTGGGGGGGCGTAGCGTGAAGATCAACAATTCTATCTATTGCGACTGTGGGGTCAATTTTCGTTTTTTTCTGAGGGTAGGAAAAAACGTGTTCGGGAAAGTCTGCACCGAGGGGGCATTATGAGCCAGTACTCGGCAAAACCCTTATCCACTCCAGAATTTGAGAAGTTGAGGCGCCGCGTCGTTCAAAACAACGACACCCTCGTGGACCCGCAGGTTGTTTTGCGCCTTATTGCCACCGTCGAGCTCCTGGAAGGCTTGCGGCGTTTGAATTGCCTCATGGCGCAGGGATCGCGGTCATGACCAGCGCAGAGCGCGAAAGGCGCAAGGCCATCGGCATCCGCAACCGGATCTGCGCCACGACCCTGGGCATGGTGGAAGTCGCCATGGTCAACCTGGGCAAGGGCGTGGAGTCCGGATCTGTGCGGTGGTCATCGGCCAAGGAACGCAATCAATACGAGATGGTCTGTAAATGGCTCGGGGAGTCCTGGTCTGTCGTGGACATGAAAGTGCTCGGGGCGAATTTCTATCGCGAGCATGAGCGCATCATGGGCAACGTGCAGCAGGTTGTGGAAGCCACGTGGCCGGAGTCCTGGGGTGTCGAAGATTATGGGCAGTACCTGCTGGTCTGCAGCCGCGCCATCGATGACGCATTGAGGCTGCTTCCGGCTGGTCGTCGTCAGGCCTGGAGGCGTTTGGCGGAGAGCTTGGCCAGTTTTGTGGCCGGATTCATGGCCGAATTTGGCGATAGCATTGAAGACGTCGGAGCCCCGGCGTCCGAGGTTGTTTCCGACATGATCCTTGACGGACAGGACATCGTTTTGAGGTACGCAGCATGACCATCGCCTGCATCGTTATTTTCATCGGAATTTGCGTTGCGGCCGTGATCTGGTCGCAGAGGGGTTAATATGTGCCAAAAATGCAATGATCTGGCCAGGCGCATTTCGGAACTGGAGGCCGCAAACACGGTGCTCAGGCAACTCAACACCAGGATGAACAGCAAGAACCTGTCCCTCAAGGTCGAAAACAACAATTTGCGCAATATCGTCGGCGTCAGGATGCAACCGATTTCCGGCGCCGGGTATCTGCCCGAGTGGGAACGCCAGCAGGAGGCCGGACAATGACGGGCATGAGAGACACTCACGATCAGGCCATACCGCTTTCGCGCGGCATGACCTTTTTGAAACAGGACGTGGCCCACTCAAGACGCATCCGCGAATACGAATCGAGGGCCAAGGACGACCAACTGCGCATCGCCAAACTCGAAGGCGCATTGCGCCTTGCCATCCAAGTGCTGGCAGACGGTGATGAGGCGGAGCGCGTGGCGGTTGCCGAGCAGCTGCGCAAAACTCTCAAGGCATAAAGGAGCTGATCATGGACCCATACAAGACTCGCAAGCTCAAACTTCGGGACGCGTTCGTCGAGCAGCTGCGGCAGGACATGCCGCCGATGATCGCCCGCAAACGCGTGGACTGGTTCACGGGCGGCCGTCTCTCCCCCAAGACCCTGGCAAACGAAGACAAGCTGGGCAAAGGCCCGCAGAACAGGGCCATCATTGGAGGGGAGGTCTGCTATCCTCGGGAAGAGTTTGTGCAGTATCTGCTCTCGAAAGGCCTGGAGGTGATAGATGTGCCCGTCCTGTAGCTGCTGCAGCCAGAGCGTGGGCGCGCTTGGACCTGTCGCACAGATGCAGGTATCGCTCGGTGACGGTCACGCTGTGGTGTCCCATGAGCTCTTTGAGGATGTAGATGTCCACCCCGGCTTCGAGCATCCGCGTGGCGTACGTGTGCCGCAAGGTATGCCACACCACGCGGTTGCGGTCATCTGTTACCCCGTCATTGAGTCCGAGTTTTCTGGATATGCGCACCATGGCCCTGCTGATGGCCGATCCATCCCTGACCGCCCCGTCCTTGCCGGGGAAGACGAGGGGGCTTGTGCGCTGCCTTTTTTTAAGCATGAGCAAGGCCTCGGGGTACAATTGGCCAGCGTGGACGATTCGTCCGAGGCCGGATTTTGTTGTGCCCCTGTCGGAGCCAAGCACGATGTTCAGGGCCCCGGTATCGGTGTTGACGTCTTCCCAGCGCAGGCGGACGAGTTCCCCGGCGCGGATGCCCGTGTCCAGGGAGAGCAGCACCATGGCCCGGATGTTCTCGGTGTCACGCGCCGTCTTTGCCTTGTATCCAAGGATGCTGGTGCATTCGGCCTCGCTCAAGATCCGGAGGCGGCGATTGTCGACCTGTGGCGTCCTCACTCCCCTGCCCTTCCTGCGCATAACAGCGGGGTTTGGGCCGACAAAGAGCATGGTTTCCGGAAACTTGGGGTGTGGTGTCTCCCGTGCGAAGTTGTAGGTCTCTCGGATCGTTTTCAGGCAGTGCATGACCGTCTGGGGACTCAGGGTCTTGTTCCTGCCGCTGGCTGGCTTTTTCTTGAGCAGCGCCGCCTTGACCTCGTTGATCGTGGCCGAGTTGATCTCGGAGGCCTTCATGTGGCCGATGAGCGGCAAGATGTGCAGGGTGAGATTCCTGGCGACGTCGTCGGCGCTGGTACGGTGCCCGTCTGCCCAGATGCGGTAGTACGAGGACAGTTCGCTGAAGGTCACGTCCTTGGCCTGCTCCATTTCGGCAACACGGCGGGCAAGCTCTGCCTGGCGCTCCGCCTCTTCCTCTTTGGCCTTGCGCAAAGCCAGCTTCTCGGCATAGGTGCGCGGCCCTTCCCCGGTTTTGGCATTGCGGCGGAACTCACGCACCTGGTCCTCTGCCATCTCCATGGTCCAGCCATCGGTTGCCCACCCAAGCACCTCGACAATGCGCTTGCCATCCACTGTGTGCCGGATGCAAAAGCACCTGTCCTGCTGCTTCCTGCCGTGCTTCCGTGTGGGATGGTCACGGACCTGGACGCCTTTCTTTCCGGGGATAGTTTTCCAGCTTCTGTCGTTGCTCATCTGGTTGCCAATGGGTTGCCAATCGTGCACCGTTTGGGGGGATTCCCAACGCGAGAGAGTAACCACCGAATAGACTCAACAGTCTGTTTTTGCAATACACAGGATTCCCAACGTGCACGGGGCAACGTACTTCTAAGCAATCGGTCGGGGGTTCGAGTCCTCCCTGGCGCGCCACTGATACCAACGCTTCCCGGTCTTTCGACCTGGGAGCGTTTTCTTTTTTGGCCCTCAAACACCCCTGCTGGTTGCCACTGGGTTGCCACTTTAGCAGCGCGATCCCCCCCTCATCTTTATCGGAATCCTATTGGCGCGTCCGCCCGCCCTGTCCATGGAGCATCGCCCAAGGCTGTGGCGTGTGGGATGGTCAACGCATCGGCGGACGCCTCATCTCGGGGCGCAGCCCTCCCAGGGGCTGGCGATCGCCGCTTCCCCCTCCCCCCTATCCCAAAAATTCAGACAAATGATCCCAAGCTGGACCGGCGGCGCGGGTCCTCCTGGCAGCTCAGCTTGCAGGGGTCGCTATGGGCGCGGGGAATGGCCGCTCATAAATATAATGATTTCCGTAGAAAAATAGAAAACCCGCTTTCGGTCTGCTCGTTGGAGGTTTGCGATGTCGCAGCGTGACAACGAGCAGCTCCAGGGGCTGGATCGGCAGGACGGGTCCGGACCGGACAACCTGGACGGGACTCCCTCGTTTTTTGACATGGAAGACATTGCCTTCCAGAAACGGGCAGAGCATCAGTTGGCGGAAATGGCCGCTACGGTCCGCGCCAGGGCAGAGCAGATCCAGGCGCAGATCCCCAGGACGACCGAGGAGCGCGTGCGGGATCTGGATATCGGCTTTATCCGGCAGTGCCTCTCCCACAACCGGATAGGCGACGCCAATCTGTGGGTGGCGCTGTTTGGTGACAAGTACGTCTGGATACCAGAGTGGCGCAAGATGCTGGTCTGGAGCGGCCAGCACTGGGAGGTAGATCCGGACAACCGCTCCGCCCTAGCCGATATCGAGCGGGTCTGCTTGGCCTACGAGCAGCTGCTCGTGCGCCTTGGCGCCGATGCGGACGAGGACCTGGTCAAGGCCGTGCGCAAGCGGTGCAACGTGCTGCGGGACCGATCAGGGCGGGACAACCTGTTGACCTGTGCCGTGAGCATCGACAATCCGCCTGTCATCTCCCAGACCAAGCTGGACTGCCAACCGTACCTGCTGGCCACCCCCACGGGCGTGGTGGATCTGCGCACAGCCGAGTGCTCGCCCGGCAGACAATCCCAGTACCTGCTCAACCCGTGCCCCACGCCATGGACAGGCGTGGACACGCCCTGCCCCACCTTCGACAAATACCTGATGGACTGCATGGATGGCGACAAGGAGATGGCCGACTTCCTTGTCCGCCTCCTGGGTTACGGGCTCCTGGGGGAAAAGCATCTTTCCGTGTGGGCGATCTTCTACGGGCCCTTGAGTCGTAACGGAAAGGACACGTGCATGAACATCCTCAAGCATGTCCTCGGGCCGCGCCTGCACGTGCGCATCAACGTCCAGATGCTGATGGAGCAGAAGTTTTCCCGCAACTCGTCACAGGCCGAGCCTGATCTTATGGCCTTGCGCGGGGCGCGGGTCGCCTACGCCTCCGAGGCAAGCCAGAAAATGGCGCTGGACCAGGCCAAGATCAAGGACATGACCGGCGGCGGCTACATCACGGCGCGCAACAACACCGACCGCGAAATGTCGGAGTGGAAGCAATCTGCGCTGATGCTCATGCTGACCAACTTTTTGCCCAAGCTGAACACGAGCGACGACGGCTTCCTGGCCCGCACCATCTGCATTGAATGGCCGGTCAAGTTCGTGCCGACTCCCACCAAGCCCTGGGAGCGAAAGATTGACTACGACATAGGCCGGCGGCTGGAGGCCGAAGCACCGGGGATATTGGCGCGGCTTGTGCGCGGCTGCCAGGACGTTTTGGCCAACGGCCTGCGCATCCCGGAGAAAGTATTGCGCTACACCCAGGAGCAGATGGACGCCCAGGACGACATCGGACGCTTCCTGCGGGAATGCTGCGAGCTTGAAGATCCGCCGACTGGCGACAGATCCTACCAGACAAAGATCCCGGTCTCGGAGTTCCTCAAGATCTGCAACTGGTGGTGCAAGAAGCAGCTCGGCAATGCCTACGACTACACTCCAAAGAAGGTCACGCCCCTGCTGGAAAAGAAAGGGGTGCAGACCCACAAGTCCAGCGTCATGCACTATATGGGCCTGTCGGTCCTGCCCGAGGTGCTGGACGAATACCGCGCCGACACCGGAGCGAAGGAGGAGCGCCTGTGGTAGTCAATCCTCCCAAGCTCCCTGCATTTCTCCCGCATACTCCCATGCACAACACACTTGAATCGTTTGGTATTTTCTCAATTTTGGGAGGTTGGGAGGATAACCCCTATACGCCCGCACACACACACATGCGTCGCGCGCGCGTGCGCGTATTTGTATCTACCATCCCATCCTCCCAAAAGGATAATGGTAATAAAGGATTTAAGGGACTTGGCGCTGTCGAAATCCGGGAGGGAGGATTGCGCGCCGGGAGGATCGCATGACCGCGACCATCCTGGAGCTCCTTTCCCGCCATGTCGGCGGTGACAAGATTGTCCGCGTGTCCGGCAAGGACGGCGGCCTGTACCACTCCCCGTGCCCGGCCTGCGGCGGGACGGATCGGTTCATGGTTTTTCCGGAGCAGCCAGGCGGCGATCTGGCTCAGCAGCACGGCGTGCCCGGCACCTGGTCCTGCCCGAGGCACTGCCAGAAGGGCGGCGACATCATCTCCTTTTTGCAGGAGTTCGACGGCATGTCCTTTGCCGAGGCCTGCGCAGAGCTGGGCATTTCCAGCCAGGCAGCCCCCAGGGCCGCCCGCCCGCTGCGCAGACCGCAGGCCGCTGCGTCCTCCTTCACCCCCATCGTCTATGCCGCGCCTGCCCAGATCTGGCGCGAACACGCCACCAAGATGGCCACCGAGGCCCACGCCGCCCTGCTGCACGAGCCGTCCGCTCTGCGCTGGCTCGAAGATCGCGGCCTGCCCCTGGACGCCGTCCAGACGTACCGCATCGGCTGGCTTGCCGGAGAGGACAAACAGACCGGCACCAAGGTCTTTCGGCAGCGCGCCTCCTTTGGGCTCCCGGCCAAGGTCGACCAGCAGACCGGCAAGGAAACCCGCGTGATCTGCATCCCGCGCGGCATCACGGTTCCGGCCTGGGCCCAGGACGGCCAGTGCCTGCGCCTGCGCATCCGCCGCCCCAACAAGGACATCGACAAATCAAATCCGCGTGACGCCAAGTACCGCCTGGTCCCGCAGCCGGAGCCCATCTACTCCGCTCCGCTGGTGCTGCCTCCTGTGGGCGTGTCTCCAGAACTGGCCACCTGGGTGGTGATCGAGGCCGAACTCGACGCCTACGCCGTGCACCACGCCTGCGGTGGCCGCGTCGGCGTCGTGGCCGTGCTGACCGTGTCCGTCCATCCGGACGCGGTAGCGCACGCGGCCCTGGCTCCGTCCGCGCGGATTCTCGTGGCCCTGGACTTCGACAAGGTGCGCGAAGACGGCAAGCCCATCCCAACGGCCAAGGCGTGGCCATGGTGGGAGGCGACCTATCCGCAGGCAAGGCTCTGGCCGGTGCCCAAGGGCAAGGACCCAGGGGAGGCCTTCTCCATGGGGGTCAACCTCTGGGACTGGGTCAGATCCGGCATGCCGCTGGTGGCTGCGCCGTCTACAGTTGCGCCCGAAGTTGGGACCATGGGCCTTGCTCCTTTTGTTGGTTCCTCCGGGGGGCGGGGCGTTTCTGCGGTTGCTTCTGCGGTGGAAGATTCGCCCGCAGCACCACCTGTGCGCCCGTGGCCAGATTATTTCGGGGAGTGGATGCCGCCTGCCGGGGTCGTGGAGTTGGCCAAGTTTTGGCGCGGCAAGCCTGTGGAATTTTGCAAGCGTTCCGATGGCGGTGCTGGCTGGGTTTTTGATCCGGCATGGGCGGCAAAATGCCCGCAGTCTGTCCACGACTTTTTGACCATGGGCGAATCCGACGACGTCTGGCGCTGGCTGGACGAGCACGAGGCGGATGTGATCACGGCGCGTAACTTTCTTTTTATCTGGGGGTGAAACATGGCGACGAAAGTGTGTCTTGAAATTTCGGTTGGCGTTGATGTCCACGAGGCTGCTCTGGAGTTCTGGGTCTTTTCGCAGCTCAATATGCCAGGAGTTGCCGCCAGCCTCATGGGTGGCGGCGATGTGCGGGAAGAGGACCTCGACGCCATTGATGAATTCGGCGGAGAGATAGGTGTTCAGCGATTTGTCCCGATGACTCTGGAACTCTGCTCAACGGAGGCCAAGCCATGAGCGAACCCTGGAGAAAGGTGCCTGAAAATCCCGAGTACGAGATGTCCAAGTCTGGCAGGCTGCGAGGACCTGGTGGCGCGTTGTGCATGCCGGACGTGAGCAACCGCCCTGTGGCGGCTGCTCACTATGCCGTGCCTGTAGGTTCTGGCAGGCTCTACCTGCTTGTGCGGGACGGCATGAAAAAGATTTGGGGCTGCGCCTTTGAACCGACCGTTGACTGGGTGCGCGAAGTCCGGGCCGAAGCCATGGCGGGCATGGAGGCACGCAGGGCCGCAAAGCGCGCGGCCAAGGCATCGGCCAATGCTTTGCGCAAATCTGCTGGCCGGACAAAATGCAAAACAAGCCTCGCCTCTGTCGATCTGTCCGCTCCTGAAGAGTGGGTCACGTTGCTGGATCATCCCCGGTACTCGCTGTCCAACCAGGGCCGCTTGCGCTCGGATTGTGGGCTGCTGAGCCCAAACATCAACGGGTCCAGCGCGGCCACGGCCAAGTATCAACTTTGGGACGCCCGCACCCGCACACAGACCAGCCTGACGATCCGGCTGGCTATGGCCGAAGTCTGGGGCATCTCGTTTGTGCCGACGTCTGATTGGGTCAAACGGATCCGGCAAGAGGTACTGACCGCTATCGAAGACAGGCGGAAGTCCAAAACACAAGCCCAGCCGGAAGCTCCGGAGTCAAAGCCAGCGCCGCAAACGACGTCAAAAGCAAAAGCGGCCGACTCTGGTGGATCGTCCAAACCGGGCAAGGACACCATGAATTGCCCCTGGGCCACTCCGGGCATGCTGAACAAGGCGGACCTGCCGCCGGGGATTGAAACATGGGATTGCGCGGAAATGGATCCCATGACGCACAGGGGCGAGAACGGCGTGTGGGTGGATGTGCCGGTGCGGAAACGCACGAGGCGGGCGAAACAGCAAGAGCAGGAGGCGGCATGAACAATTCGTTGAGCACCAGGCAGATAGAGGCCGTCATGTCATCTCCAGCCTTCATAGAGCGCTCGGAGCATTACCCCGCGCACTGGAAGGGGCAAGTGCCGCTTATGGTTGGCATGCTAAAAACCGTCAGGTCAGAGCTTCCTGCTTGTATCGCGCAGGTGCTCGTTGCCTGCGCGGAAGATATATTTCCTGTGTACGTAAACAGCCATGGTGCTGTCTCTGCGGTTTTCCCGGGCGGAGAGAGGCTTGGCCTCAAGCCCATGGAATTCGTTGTGCTCAAATTTCACGGCAAGGAGGCGGCATGAACATGATGACCATGGCGAAGATGGAAGATGGCCTCGCGCAGGCGCTTGAGAACTGGCCGGGGCCAGTTATCCGGCCAACAGCGGGCTTGGTTTTCGAAGATGGCTTTCGGGCCGGTGTCGCCTGGGCGATGCGTCAAGCGGAAACTCAAGGATCGCCCCAGGCAGTGGGGAACATCTCGAAATATCCAGCGGCCGTTGAAGAGCCCGAGGAGGAAGTGTGATGGAAACTTTAGGCGATGCACTACCGAAAGAAATGGCCCGCGTGCGCGAATTGATTGTGATGTACCGCGATCCTGCACTGAAAGGCGCTGGCAACTTCGCTGCAGCAATGATGGAATTGTCTCTGCAACAGGCAGACGCGGCCGTGATGAGTGGCGACCTTGTTGCGATGATCAGGGCCTATGAAGATCTGAAGGAGTACGAGGCATGAAAGAACGCCCAATACTCATGAACGCTGACATGGTTCGCGCCATCCTCGACGGTCGGAAGACGCAGACGAGGCGGCCGATCAAGCCGCAGCCTGTGCGAAGGCCAGTCCCGTGCCCCTATAAGCCGTCAGGGTGGGCGCTGGAAGGCCTGCCAAACGAATTTGGGGTCAAGGGCTGCTCATGCGAGGAGGTCCGTTACCCCTACGGCCAGCCCGGCGACCGCCTTTGGGTACGGGAGCCTGCGCGTGTCGTAGGCGTTCTGGCCGGTGGTGGCGAAGACCCCATGGAGTTGGTCATCAAATATGTGGCTGATGACGCTACGCGAACCATCGAAGTCCCATCGCGCTTGTACGAAGAATGGGAGCGTAAATATATAGGATGGCCGGTGCCACGGTGGGTTTCTGGCCGCCAGGGAATACCTAATGGCGTTTTCAAGGAAGCCGCTCGCATCACCCTGGAGATCACCGACGTGCGAGTGGAGCGCGTGCAGGACATCACAGACGATGACGCCGTGGCAGACCTTGGCTGCTGGCGGACCTGCGACGAGGATGAGCCCTGCGATACATCCGTCACTTCAACCGACCCTGTTGGTGATTTTCGCGCACTTTGGGACTCGCTGTATGGGCCCTTGGCCTGGGCCATCAATCCCTGGGTCTGGGTTATCGAATTCCGGAGGGAATCATGAATATGATGGATCAAGCCAAGCTCGAAGAGGCCGCGCTCGATGCATGGGACAAAAAAGTCGCACAGCAACTCGCTGGCGCCAACTCGTTCACGGTTTATCACGTGGCCTTTTTGGCCGGGGCGCGGTGGCGCGATAAGCAGGATGATGCCGCGATCGTCGCTGGCCGGGGAGGAAGGGAAATGAGCTTCGATTTTAACGACCACGCTGATGAAGCTGGAAAGGTAAGTGAGATGAGTGAAGTGAAAAGGTACGGTCTACACATAGCATCACAATACCCTATCAGCGGGGATTGCTACATTGATAAGCGAGTCGAGGAAAATGGAGATTGGATGAAATACTCCGACCACGCCGCCCTCCTCGCCCGCCACAACGCGCTGGTGGAGGCGGTGATGCCGGTAGTGAAAGTGTGGAAAAAGAAGCGCGATATGCTCGTGCGGCACGGCGAGATGGAACTGAATGGAGAATGCGATGACGTGTGTATCTGTGCATCGTCAATTCAACTCGACACACTGGCTGCACTGGTCGGGGAGGAAGGGAGATGAGCGAATGCACAACGTGCTCTTACTATGGACAGCACCTTGAGGGGCCAACCGAAAAAATGCCCTGGCCCTGCGCCGAATGCGCTGGAGGCGAAAAATACATTGAGCGCGGGAAGCGGAAAAGGGCCGTGCCGATACGTGTGCAAAACGAAGCCCTTCGTGCCCGCGTTGCGGCGCTGGAAGAATTGCTTACCGAATGTCTCGGATCAATCCAGGCTGAAACATCCATCAAGTTGCGCGACAAGATTAGGGCATCGCTTGCCGGGAAGGCATCATGAACCTCCCTATCGACATCCCGTCAGGCGGCCCCGGCATCATCGTCGACCTCTTCGCGGGTGGCGGTGGCGCATCCGAGGGTATCCGCATGGCCCTTGGCCGTGATCCGGATCTGGCCATCAACCACGACCCCGAGGCCGTAGCCATGCACAAACAGAATCACCCGGGAACGCGCCATCTGATCGAAGACGTCTGGACCGTGGACCCGAGCTGGGCAACGCAGGGCAAGCCTGTGGAGCTGCTTTGGGCCTCGCCCGATTGTACGCACCACTCGAAAGCCAAGGGGTCAGCCCCGAACCGTGACGACAAGCGCCGCTCTCTGGCTTGCGTGATCACGGACAAATGGATTCCGGCGACGTGGCCCAAGACGATCATCATGGAAAACGTAGAGGAAATCACTTCCTGGGGCCCGCTGGACAGCGAGGGCCGGATCATCGAGGCGGCCAAGGGCGATACCTGGCGCTGGTTCCTGCGGCGCTTGTCGTCACGGTTTAACTACCGCGTCGAATACCGCGAACTCCGGGCCTGCGACTACGGCGCGCCGACGATCCGCAAGCGCCTGTTCCTGATCGCCAAGCGCAACAAGGGCAGGATCGTTTGGCCGGAGCCGACGCATGGACCGGGCCGCCCGGAGCCTTACCGCACCGCCGCCGACTGCATTGACTGGTCGCTGCCTTGCCCGTCCATCTTTGATCGCAAGAAGCCGTTGGCCGACGCGACCCTGCGCCGGATCGCCAAAGGGATCATGCGCTATGTGGTCAACAATCCCAAGCCGTTCATCGTCAACGTCGCAAATTCAAAAACAACAGGGCGTGGGCCCAACTGCTGGGATGATGGTCAACCTATTCGCACTATCACTTGCTCCCCTGGGTTCGCACTGGTCGCGCCAATTCTTGAGGCTCATTACGGAACCAAAGGGGGCAAAGATCTTCGTGCACACTCTGCTTCCGAGCCGGTCAGGACCGTGAGTACAGAGAATCGATTTGGCCTAGTGACGGCCTTTCTCGCCAAACATTATGGCGGCGTGGTCGGGCATGGTGTCGAGCAGCCCCTGGGCGCGGTCACGACTGTGGACCATCACAGCGTGGTTGCCGCCCACCTTGTTCGTCAGTTCGGGCACAGTGTCGCGGCCCCTGCCGACATGCCCGTGGGCACGATTACTGCCGGGGGAGGGGGCAAGACGCTCCTGTCTGCAGCGCACTTGGTCAAGTTGCGTGGCACGTGCCGGGACGGCCAAGCCATCGATGTCCCTGCCCCGACGATCACAGCCGGAGGAACGCACGCGGCCCTCGTTCACGCATTCCTGGTCAAATACTACGGAGCAGACCAGGACCCGCGCCTCGAATCCCCCCTGCACACAATCACCACGCGGGACCGCTTCGGCCTCGTGACCGTCCAGGTCGAGGGGGAACCCTACTACATCGCCGACATTGGCCTACGCATGCTGCAGCCGCGAGAGTTGTTCCGCGCGCAAGGTTTCCCGGACAGCTACGTGATCGACCACGCTGGCGGCAAGCCGCTGACGAAGACTGCGCAGGTCCGCATGTGTGGAAATTCCGTGTGCCCGCCCATGGCTGCGGCCCTGGTCCGAGCAAACTGCAACAGTGCGGCCATTCGCCGCGCGGAGGGGTTTTAGAGATGAAGAAAGCAAAAGGATCAAAAAAGCTTTGTAAAATTTGCGGCATTAACCCCGCCACGGTCCCAGACAGAACATACGAGAATATTGGCAGGCCAACAAAAAGCGTGTGCCAGTCATGCCACGAGTTGCGATTACGCGGAGATATGCAACAAATTTTGGAGCTACACGAAAAACGCACAAAAGCTGCAGCGCTGGTCGTGGAGGGGTGATGAAAAAATACGTGGTTGGGCTGTGTTTTAATTCAGCGATGGATAGCATTGTACTCATCCGTAAAAATCGACCGAAGTGGCAGCGCGGTCTACTGAATGGAGTTGGTGGACATATTGAAGATGGAGAGGCCGCCATTACTGCAATGGTCCGTGAGTTCAGGGAAGAAACTGGCGTAGTCACCGGCAATGCTGATTGGCTGCATGTTTTGACGTTGTATTTTGAATATGCACAGGTTGCTTTTTTCACGTGCAAAAATGATTTTGCGCATAACTATGCAAGAACAACGACAGATGAACAAATCGTGCGCAAACCAATACATGATCTTTCTGGAGTGATTGACAACATACCTGCAATTTTAACGCTGTGCGCGCATAGGATCAATGACAGGGAAGGTGCTTTGCCAACAGTAAGGGATTCAGCGCTGGTCGGTGGGGGGAAGAAATACTCACGCTACACCTGTCCAAAGTCAGACACATGGTTTGCGAGCGCCTTGGTCGAGCCGCTAGAATAATGGAAATCGATCCAAGATTTGCGGATGTGATCATACGCAGATGGCAGGAATACACAGGAGGTATCGCTACGCGTCAATCCGACGGTGCAACATTCGACGAAATTTCTGCGGCATGAAAAGATGCGGGCGGTACTAGAGATACCGCCCGCAGTGGTGAGGTACAGGCTAGGCCGATACCAGACACGATTATTTGCCTAGCTCCACGGGTGGCGTACGTCAAGAGACCCGCCCATAAAATGCGATAAGCGCAAAGAGGTTTGTATATGGCCGACATTCAAGAGCTCGAATCCCTACTGGAGCGCAGCAGCGGCACGGATGTGCCCGTATTACTACGCGCCAAAGAGGAGGCGAAGCGGCTTGTTAAGGCGGACCCGTCCGCCGCAAACCTCTCGGCGCTGGATCGCGCATCCAGGATGCTGAAGGAAGCTATGGGCAATCAAAATAACAACCAGTTCACCGACATCAAGTCCGCCCTCGCCTACCTGCAGGAGACGCGGCAGATCAAGCAGGCCAAGCTCTACAAGGACGTGCGGGCCGGGTTTTTGCGTCGGCAGAAGGACGGCACGTTTCGTCGTTCCGACGTGGACCGCTATGCGGCCAGCCTGAAGGCTGTGGCCCTGCCCGAGCGGCAGACGGACGACCTCTCCGCGCTGGCCAAACTGGAGCAGGAAGAGCGCGTGCTCAACCTGCAAGAGAAGCGCAAATCCGTCGTCTTCGACCGCGAAATCAAGCAGGGCCGGTACGTCCTGCGTGACGAGATCGCCCTGGAACTGGCCGGGCGAGCCATGGCCTTGTCGGTCGGGCTGCGCAGCGCCCTGCAGGTGGCAGCGCCGGAACTAGTCCAGGCAGCAGGCGGGGACAAGAACCGCGCCGATGATCTCATGCGCGAAATCGAAAAGCACCTGGACGAGGCCTTAAACGAGTTTTCACGGCCCATCCATTTCACGGTCAGCATCCCCGAGACGCAAGAGCATGTCGAAGAATAAACGCATCCACGCGCCACTCCCCTCCTGGCTGCATCCGGACACGGCCAGGCAGGTCCTTGCCCTGGGCAAGCAGACCTGGGACTTTGCCATGGGCAAGGGCGAGCGCGCCGTTTTTCGGCGGCGGCGGCAAATGCGGGTCAGTGTGTGGGCAGAAGGGCATCGCGTGGTGCACAACTCGTCCTTGCCGGGCAAGTGGAAAAACGCCGCCAATCCCTGTCTGGCTGGCATCATGGACGCCTCGTTCCATCCGTCCGTGCAAACGGTCGTGATGATGAAGGCCCCGCAGATCGGCGGCACAGAGGCCGTGCACAACTGCGTCGCCTACGCCATTGACCGCGCCCCTGGCCCGGCCCTGTACGTTTACCCAGACGAGCTGACCGCGCGCGAAAACGCCGTGGACCGCATCATCCCGATGCTCAAGGCCAGCGCGCGGCTGTCCGAATACCTGACCGGCGCTGCGGACGATCTGTCATCTATGCGCATCAACCTGCGCCACATGCCCCTGCACATGGCCTGGTCCGGATCGCCCGCGCGCCTGGGCAACAAGCCGATCCGCTACCTGATCATGGACGAACTGGACAAGTACCAGTCCAGCAAGCGCGAAGCGTCCTCCGAGGATCTGGCCGAAAAGCGCGTCACGACCTGGAGGCGCAAGGCGCGGATCTGGAAGCTGTCCACCCCCACGCTCAAAAACGTCGGCATCCACGCGGCATGGAAGGCAGCCGAGGCGCGATACCGCTATCACGTGGTCTGCCCGTATTGCGGTACGGAACTGCTGATGGAGTTTGACCGCATCAAATGGCCGGACGCCGTGACCGATCCGGTCAAGCTGGAATCCGGCGCCCTGGCCTGGTACGATTGCCAACACTGCGATGCGCAATGGTCCGATGCAGACAGGGACATGGCCCTGCGCCGTGGCGTGTGGCGTGACGATGCCACCGGCACGGAACTCGAAGAGCACCTGCGGGATGCTTCGCCCATGGCCATCGCCTTTCACATCCCGGCGTGGATCTCTCCGTTTTTCAGCCTGTCCAAGGTTGCGTCCAAGGCGCTGGCCTACTCCCTGACCAAAGACGAAGATATTGACAAGGATCTTCACAACAACTTCAAGGGCGAGCCCTGGGAGGCGCGTCATTCTGCCCGTGCCGAAGACTCCATCCTGGCACTCAAGGACGACAGGCCAAGGGGCCTGGTTCCCGGCGGCGGTCAGGTGGCTGCGCTGGTGGCCACGGTGGACACCCAGGACAACGGCTTTGTGTACGAGATCCGCGCCCAGGGCTGGGGCATCGCGGAAGAAACATGGTCCGTGCGTGAAGGCTTCCTGCCCGTTGATTGGGAGGTCAAGACGCGGCCCCAGGGAACGGAGTGCCCGTGGCGCTATCATCCGGCGTTTGACTCGCTCCGTCGCGTGCTCTGGGAAGAGGCCTACTCTGACGAGGATGGGGTGATCTACCCGGTGCAGCTGACGATCATAGACGCCATGGGGCACTACACGACAGAGGTCTATGATTTCTGTTCTGCCCACCGTGGGCTCATTTTGCCCTACCAGGGCGTGCAGAGGATGAACGTCAAGTATGCCTACACGCCGATCCTGCGCTACCCAGGCACAAACAAGCCCTTCCCTGGCGGCCTCAAGCTCCTGCGTGGGCATACGACGTTCTGGAAAGACAAGCTGTCCACGCGCCTGCGCGTGGCCCCGACAGACCCGGGCGCGTGGCATTACCATGGCGAGATCTCGGACGATTGGGCCAAGGGCATGTGCGCCGAATACAAGGATGAAAAGACAGGATACTGGGTCTGCCCCAAGGGCAAGGCCAACCACGCCTGGGACGTGGCGCATTATGCGCTGATCGCTGCCGACATCCTCGGCATCAAGATGTGGGAGAATGAGCCGGCGCCTCTTCCTGCTGCGCCGCCAACCCCGTCCGTCAACCCGTACACAGGAGGCAGGCAGATGTTTGGGAGAAACGCATGAACGCGGCCACGAAACGGTTTGTTCTGATTGTGGAGATGGCGCGGACGGGAGTGATCTACGACAGCAAGACCGGCGCGGCCTGCCCCTGCTGCGGAGCCCCCAGGCTCAAGGCGTACAAGGTCATGCCGCTGGATGGCGGACTGCGAGTCCGCTACCACAAATGCTCGAACCCCGAGTGCCTTCTGTGCGCTATCGGGGAGGGGATCAAGAGTTTGCAGGAGGAATGATGCGCGGGCATCGTGCCCGCTTTTTTTTGTCCATAATGCGTTAAAATTTACGCAAAACAGGGGTTAAAAAATGAAAAGTAAAAAGCAGAATCCGGAGCTTCGCATCAGCGTGAAGACTGCGGCCGGGCAGGCTTTGAAGCTGCGGCTTTACGACGCCACGCATTTTGGCGGGCCTGTGGGCCTGTACCGGGTCAAGGTCGACCGGGAGTGGATGCGAACCGAGGCCGAGAAGTATTTATTCCTGACGCCTGCTGCCGCCCTGGAAGTTGCGGTCAGGTCCGCAGGCCTTGGGCTGCAGGAACAGCCCGCCCCGCATGTCCGCCACCATGACCGTGTCCGCGTGCCGGTGCGGGATGAAGAGACGGGCCGGGAGTGGGCTGAGAAAGGCTTTGCGGCGAGCCCGCCATTCCAGGGCGTTGACGGCAGGTGGCGGGTGTTTGTGCTCGTGTCCGGGGGCGTGAAAGAGGTGCTATGTTCGGACATTGAATACCCCATTTAGTCGATTTCATTACCTTTAAATTTTTATTAAAAATTTAATAAAAATTTATTGACACGAGCAAAAAAGCGTCTTAGGTTTTTTTCAACAAGGGCGCACGAGTGGCAATCGGGCCTCAAGCAACACTGGGGGGAAATCATGTACGCGATGACAGTCAAGTCAAACTCTACGGTCGGATACTGGGAAGACTGCAAGGCTACCACGGAGCGTAGCGCCAAGTGCGAGGCATGGAAGAGGTTTGGCCAAGGCTACAATGGTGATGTGATTGAAGTGGCCATCAAGCATCAGTGCGACCAGTATCAAACCATTTCCCGCCGCGTGATCGGCGTCAACACAAACTGGCAGGCCACGGTGTAGCGCCATGAAAAAAAAGGACTACTGCACGCAAAACAATGGCGACTGCCTTTCATGCAGCTTGGCCAGCTATGGCCGGGACTGCAAAAACAACGAGATCAGGCGCGGCACAAAAAATATTTCCGTCTCCCTCCCCATCGGCCTGATCGACCGTCTTGACGCCGCGCGCGGCAACGAGAGCAAGTCCGCCCAGATCGTCCGCTTGGTCATGGCCGGGATGGGTTTGTCCGAGGCGGAGCAGCTGGAAGTTTTGCGGGGCAAATAGGCCCCTCAGTCCCATTGGAGGGCAGTATGATAGCAAAAATAACTTCCGCAGAGCAGGCGGAACAGATTTTGAGGGAGTTTTCCGGGAAATCAGGGGATCTCATCTTCGACCTCGACCCCCGGCTATTTTGGCAGGATATCCCGTGCGTGATCAGAAGGTGTTCCAGGGGGCATGATTATGAGTATGTTGGCTGGAATATTTGGGGGAAAGGCTTTGATAAAAAAACAGTATATTGCCCGGAATGCGGATGGGCAATGACGACACTCGCCGAGGCAAGCATCGTCATTCAGGGCGACAAAGTTCGCCAGCTAGGCTGGCGTGGAAATGACGAGTTTTTTGCAGAAGACATTGAAGTGGATTCTCCAGAATAAAAATAGGCTGGTGTCTAGTCCTCCCCATAAGTTCACCCCAAAGGCCCGCCCCGCAGCGGGCTTTTTTTTTGCCGTCACCACTGCAACACAATGAACTGATTGTCATTTCCAATTTTCACGGCTGGTAATTTACCAGCTAGTCTATTTTTCTTTTGCCCAAGCTCCATTCCTGCGTGATTTGTTGGCCTACTTCTCGTGGGCATCAACAAGGATTGGGCATGGCAACTCTTGAATCTCTCCAGGCGACACTGGCCAAATACGAGGCCGAGCGGGACCGCATCCTGACATCCGGGTCCAGCTATGGCGTTGACGGCACGACCAGGTCCAGCGCCGCCCTGGAGACCATCAACCGCGAAATCGAAAAGCTCGAACACCGCATCGCCATGATGACCCCTGGCGCCGGGCACACCCACGCCATCTTTGGAGGCCGGGGATGAAGCGCCACGACTTGTGGACCCGCATCATGGCCCGCGCCATCGGAGCCATCGCCCCCAAGACCGCCATGCGCTTTGCGGCCAACCGCGCCGCGCTGGCATCGTACATCGGGGCCGGAGGCTCGGACCACAACGCCAACTGGCGCCCCACCCGCAAATCAGCCGACGCCATCCTGCGCACCGACGCCGCCGCCCTGGTGGCCAGAGCCCGCTCCCTTGACCGCAACAACGTCAACGTGTCCGGGGCCCTGCGCAAGATCTGCGAAAACGTGGTGCACACCGGCATCCGTCCGCAGTTTACGAGCCACAAAACGGGCGCGCCGCTCAATGATCTGGAAAAAGCGTTTGCGCGCTGGGCCAAGGTCAACAAATTCTATCTGTTCATTCAGAAGCTGGCCTTGCGCCACTTTTGGGTGGACGGCGAAATCTTTGGCAACCTGTGGATCGACAAGCGCCGCTTTGTGGCGGGCATCAATCCGCTGCGTGTCGAGATGCTGGAACAGGATCTGCTCGATGCGTCCAAAGACGGAAACCTTGGCGACGGTCGGGCCATCCGGCGCGGCGTCGAGCTTGACCAGTACGGCGACGTCGTGGCCTATCACATCCTGACCACGCATCCCGGCGACTATCTGCCCGGCGTGGCCCTGGAATCAAAGCGACTGGAGGCCTCCCGCGTTGTCCATTTGTGGATGCCGCTGCGTGCGTCCCAGACCAGGGGCGTGTCCATGCTGGCCCCCATCGTCGAAGAGATCCGCGACCTGTCCGAGTACAAGGCCTCCGAGCGCGTGGCCGCCCGCCTTGCCAGCGCCTTTGGCATCTTCATCAAGACCAACATTCCGGAGTTTGGCTCGGGGCAGTTTCCGCAGCGGCCAGGGACTGAAGGGTCCGCGACCGGCGGAGCGCAGACAGGCGTTTCCGAATATCTGGACACGGGCCGCATCCAGACCCTGCCCCCCGGAACGGACATCACGGTGGCCGAAGCATCGCGCCCGAGCAGCCCCTACGCAGATTACGTCAAGAGTTCCAACAAGGACCAGAGCGTGGGGTTTGGGCTGCGCTACGGCAACTATTCCCATGACTACACCGAAAGCTCGTTTTCCTCCGAGCGCTCCGCATCCCTTGACGAGCGCCGGGGCTGGATCGGTCAGCAGCAACTCCTGCAGGAAGGCTGGTGCGACCCCATCACCAAGGCCTGGCTGGACATCGAATACGCCACGGGCCGCATGAGCGTAAGCCCTGACGACGTGGCCGTAAGCTGGCAGGCCCCAGGCTGGCCCTGGGTCGATCCGACCAAGGACGCCACCGCGTCCGAGAAAAAACTTGCCATGAGAGTGACCACCCGCCGCGCGATCTGCTCGGAGATGGGCGTGGATTTTGACGAGATCCAGGATCAGCTGGATCGCGAAGAGGCCCGCATCGCCAAGGCGACAGCCTCGCAAACACAAGGAGACGGCAATGTCCCGCAAGAAAAGCAATAAAACGCTTGGTGAATCCAAGCAGGATTTTTTGAAGCGCTGCGCAGCCGAGGCAGCCCAGGGCGGCGCAAGCGAAGCCCAGGCCATGGCCGGATGCACGGCGGCCTGGAACCAGCAGCAGCTGGCCGCGTTTGTGGACGAGGGCATGCTGACCCTGTCCGCGCCCGTCGAACTGGCCGCGCTGGCAGAAGAAGAGTCCGCGCCGCGCCGGTTTTCCATTTTGGCCTACACGGGCAAGATCATCGATTGGGGCTACTGGGGCCGGTTTGTCATTGACCTTGCCGGGATGAAGTTGGCCAAGGCCAAGGTGCCCGCCCTGCTCAACCACGACCGTGGCCAGATCGTCGGCACCATCGATCAGGGCTCCGGAGACGAGAACGGTTTTTACGTGGCCGGTGCATTTTCGCGGATCACCGACGCCGCCCAGCAAGTCCTTGGCCTGGCTGACGAGTCGTTCCCTTGGCAGGCCTCCATCGGCGTGCAGGCGGGGAAGATCGTGCAGCTCGCCAAGGACGCGACCATGCAGGTCAACGGCCAGACCGTGACCGGCCCGTGTGATGTCTGGACCGAGTCCAGCGTGTTTGAAACCAGCTTCTGCCCGTTCGGGGCAGATGACGATACCGCCGCCGTATCCATGGCTGCGGATAACCCTGCCCCGAAAGGGCCTATGGAGGTTCGTATGAACAAGAAACTGAAAAAGCTCCTGGAGAAGCTGGGACTCGACCCGGCAGCCACGGAGCAGGAAGCGGCCGTCTTCATGGCGGCCCTGGACCCTGACGTCATCGCCAAGGAATTGGCCGCGCCTGCCCCTGCCGCGCCTGTCGTGCCGCAGCCCAAAGCAGAGCTGTCCGGTCAGGACGTGCTGGTCCTGATGGATCGCGGCAAGCGCCTGGGTGTGGACGAGGACAAGCTCAAGGAACTGGCCAAGACCTGCAAAACCATGGAGGAAGCCACCCTCAAGATGGTCGATCTCATGAGCGTGGCCAATCCGCCCATGGGGCCCGGCATCACCGAGGCCGGACGCACCGAGCTGGAAAAGTTCTCTTTGGCAGCCGAGGACGCCCTCTGCCTGCGTGGCAGTATGCGCCTTGCAAAGCCAGCCCCCGGTGCCCAGGAGTTGCGCGGGCGCACCCTGCGGGAACTGTCCCGCGAGTACCTGGAGCGCATGGGCGTTTCCACGCGCATGATGACCAACAACGAATTGGCAGGCGTTGTCCTGGGCGTTGTTCGGCTTTCGGGCATGCACACCAGCAGCGACTTTTCGAGCATCCTCAGCAACGTCGCCTCCAAGGTCATGCAGAAGGCCTACGAAGAAGCGCCCAGCACATGGCAGGCCTGGTGCTCCGTGGCCGATGCCTCGGACTTCAAGCCCTCCGAGCGCCCGCAGCTCTCCGAGGCCCCGAGCCTGGAGCTGATCAACGAGCATGGCGAGTACACTGCCGGTTCGTTTAACGACTTCAAGGAAGCCAATCAGGTGGCGACCTATGGCCGCAAATTCTCCATCACGCGCAAGGCCATCGTCAACGATGACCTCAACGCCCTGATCCGCATCCCCAGAGCCTTTGGCGCAGCCGGATCGCGGCGCATCAACGACATCGTCTACTACATCCTGACCGGCAACCAGGTCATGGGCTACGACAACAAGGCGCTCTTCCATGCCGATCACGCCAACCTGGCATCCCCCGCCGACGTGTTTGGCACCACCGGCGTGTCCAATGGCCGCGAAAACATGCGCAAGCAGACCGGGCCCAATGGCGCAGTGCTGAACATCGTGCCCCGCTTTCTGCTCGTGCCTGCCGCCCTGGAGACCAGCGCCGACGTGCTGCTGCGCTCCGTTGCCAGCACGGACAGCGACAAGAACAGCGGCGTCATCAACCCGTTCCAGAACTCGCTGACTCCCGTGGTTGAAGCCCGCCTGGACTCCAACTCCAAGACGGCCTGGTACCTGGTCGCCGACCCCAATCAGGTCGACACCGTGGAAGTCATGTTCCTTGATGGCATGCAGCAGCCGGTGATCGAAGAGGCGGAAACCTCGGACATCGACGGCAAGACCTTCTACGTGCGCCTGGATGTCGGCGCCCGCGCCCTGGATCACCGTGGCCTGCGCAAGAGCGCCGGGACCGGAGCATAAGCAACCATAACGACGGGGCGGCCATCCGCCCCGCATGAGGATACGATCATGGCTAAAAATTATGTGCAGGAAGGGAAGGTCATCCCCTTCACGGCCTCTGCGGACGTCGTGTCCGGGCAGGTCGTTGTAGTCGGCACACTGGCTGGCGTGAGTTTGACCGACGTCGCCAACGGAGCCGCAGGCGAGTTGGCTATCCATGGCGTGTGGGACATCCCCGCCGCCACGGCTGCCATCGACCGATGGGCCCCTGTCTACTGGGACGCCGACGGCAACCCCGTGGGCGGCACCGCCGGATCTGGCGCAGCCACCGCAACCTCTACCGCCAACACGCCCATTGGCATTGCCATCGCGGCCAAGGACGCAGCCGTCGGCACGGTCCGCGTGCTGCTCGGCTGGTGCGATAACATCTACACCCCGCAGACCGCTCTGGCTGGCCAGACCGTGGCCTTCACGGCTGGCGCTGACTACGACGAAGACGACGTGGTCGTGGTCGGGTCCATTGTCGGCGTGTGCCTGGCCGATGTCGCCAACGGCGCGGAGGGCCTCATGGCCGTGACCGGAGAGTGGACCGTGCCCGCCGCCACTGCCGAGATCGCGCTCGGTGCCGCCGTGTACTGGGATGCCGACGGCGATCCGGTTGGCGGCAGCTCGGGAGCGGGAGCCGCCACGGCCACCAGCGCAGGCAACATCCTGATGGGCCACGCTGTTGCGGCCAAGGCCGCCGCAGGCGCGACGGTCACGGTGCTTTTGACCAGATAACACACCCCCCAGTGATAGGCCCTGGGCGCAGGCGCCCAACGCACCATGCGTCCAGGGCCGCTTTACAGGATTGATATGGCAGACTTCGCGGACATAGCGGCGGCGCGAGAGGCCGAAATCAGAGCGGACGCACTGGCCGCCCGCATGTCTGCCCCCGCACCCACTGCCACCGCAATGGAGTGCCAAGACTGCGGGGACCCTATCCCCGAGGCCCGGCGCAAGGCGCAGCCAGGATGCACCAGGTGCACAGAGTGCCAGTCATTTTTCGAGAAGATACGTGGCTAAGCTCAAAACCTACATCGCAGGCCCTATGACCGGGCACGCCAAGCTCAACCGCCCCGCGTTTTTGGATGCTGCCACGCAGCTGCGCAAAAACATCGGGCGCGTGGTCCTCAACCCGGCCACGCTGCCCGATGGCCTGGAGCAGGCCGAGTACATGGACATCTGTCTGGCCATGATCCGCAGCGCGGACACGGTCTATCTGCTCCATGGGTGGGAGCAGAGCGCAGGCGCGTTGGCCGAATATCACTACGCCAAAAAAATCGGCAAGCAAA
>Ga0265295_1001506_pt1 | contig 40854 bp, 36 predicted proteins | sample Munlansysbiofilm_FD_192503 | JGI IMG/M metagenome (GOLD analysis project Ga0265295, IMG submission 192503) | Leachate microbial communities from a municipal landfill in Southern Ontario, Canada - Methane capture system biofilm | ecosystem: Engineered > Solid waste > Landfill > Unclassified ... | reverse complement strand
CATGGGGCTTTATTCTTATTCCTTCTCTGTCTCATTAGCTTGCCATTACCCATGTTTCAAGCAGAGGTCATCGGGCACAGACATGAGTATCTCTCTGTAAACCATGGGTAAGTCTTGCTTAATATATCTACCGTAAAATATGGAAAAGTGAAAAGAGTTTTAAGGAATACTGGGGTTAAAAACGTTTGCAACGTAGTGGTCAAATATGCCTAGCTCCGCAGCAAAAGATGCCCCACTAAAGCTTATGATATCCGAATAAGTGATTGTGTTTAAGTAGTCATCCAAAAAGATATCAGATAGCGGGAGGTAGCTCCAATGCCAGGGCTCAAAATTGTGACCTCCATTTCTGGATTGAGTATAGGTAAGAGCAAAACCATAATTCTCAGCGTTATCTTTTAGCCACCGATAAGTACGCTTGCCTTTTGCACTTTGCCAAAATGCCAAACTAACCGAACAAAAATCTACATCCGTACCCCAGTGATGACGAGACGTGGAAGGCATTGCAGAATAAGTAAGAATATTTTGAACAATATCTCTTTGCTGAGCATTTGTCAGCCAGTCAAATCTACCTTTGCTGTACTTATTAATCTTCCGCTCCCAAATCAGTTTTTGCGTGTTGAAAGTGCGAGTTGCTGAAAGAATTCTAAGCGTTATGCCATCTTTTGCCGCCGCTTCTACTAAAGAATCAAGCGCACATTTGGCTTGAGTGTGTAAATACATATTTGCATACATATTATAATTACTGATGCGCTCAAAATCTGGATGCTCAGCAGGATCAAACTTGCCTAAAAGTAAGTCTTTGGGAGTGGATATGCGTTGGCAAGATTGAGAAAAGGAGGGATTAATCATGTCTGCATCGTACTCTGCAAATCTACCTATACCAAGCAATAAGAACATCAACAGCAAACAGATGATCTTGGGATTATTTGGGTAAATGCGCTTAGGCATCGTCTTCCTCCGTTCCCATAAAAATCTCTGTTATGCCGGGAAGGGCAGCAGTGGGAAGTTCTTCTACCTTGCGCAATTTCTTCTCTATTTGTCGACTTCGGTGACTGGCATGGCCAATTTCTTTACCGGCATCCTCGATTTTCTTTTGGGTTTTATCTAAAACATCTCCAAATAGTCCAAATTGCTTTTTAACTTCTGCCAGCACCTTCCAAACTTCACTGCTTTTTTTCTGGATGGCAAGGGTTTTGAACCCTACTTGCAGGCTGTTTAAGAGTGCAGAGATGGTTGTGGGTCCGCAAAGGATAACATTGTATTCACGCATTATCTGTTCAAATAATCCGGGTATGCGTAAAACCTCAGCATAGAGGCTTTCGAAGGGCAGAAAGAGGAGGGCAAAATCTGTTGTAATAGGCGGGTTTAAGTATTTATCGCGGATATCTTTAGCACAAGATTTTATCTTGGCGACCACAGCTTTTTGGCTGTTTCTAATTGCTGCAGGGTCTCCAATTTCATAGGCATCTACCAGCTTGTGATAGTCTTCAATAGGAAACTTAGCATCAATTGGTAAAAATACTCTGCCGTTATCGTCGTCTTTTCCAGGAAGTGCGATGGCAAATTCTACCACAGCATCGCTGCGTGGGTTGGGTTTAAAATTCTTTTCGTACTGATCTAAAGTGAGGATTTCTTCCAAAATGTTTTCGAGTTGCAATTCGCCCAATACACCCCTAGTCTTTACCCCAATAAGTGCTTTTTTGAGGTCACCCACACCGGTAGCCAGGCTGCGCATCTCACCTAAGCCTTTATGTACTTCTTCCAAGCGCTTACTTACTTGGTCAAAAGATTCTCCCAAGCGTTTTTCCAAAGTTGCATGAAGTTTTTCATCTACGGTTTTACGCATCTCTTCCAGCTTATTTTCATTACCACTGCGGATTTTTTCCATGCTTGTTTCGATACCTGTTTTCAGTTTTTCAGATTGTTCGGACGTGATATTGGAAAGCTCAGCTAGTTTGCGAGATAGTGTATCCGAAAGATTATTCAAGGATTTACTAAGTTCTTCTCTGTTTTTTGTGGCATCCTCGTTCATCTGTTTGGTAAGTGAAAGCATTGTATTGCTAAGCTCCATGCGCGAGTCGCCAGCGACTTTAAGCTGACTGTCACTAAAGTTTTTTATCTGCGATGAAAGTTCTATGCGATTATCGGAATTTAGCTTTAAAAGGTCTTGGCGCAAGCATTGAACGTCCTCTTTTATGGTGCGGGAGAGCATTTCAACTTCATTCTTGAGGTTGTTTATCTCATCGCGCGTGCTAAGTGGCTTGCGCTTGAGCAAGATTAGCAATAAAGCAATACATATTAGTAGCAAGCCCAATAAGACATTTTCCATATCAGATCCTCGTTAAATAATCTGGGCTATGAACAGTTTTTGCTAAGGTATTAAACATAAGAAATCATAGGGGGCTCAGATAATTTTGGGAGCCCCCAATTATCTCTGGAATTAGGATTGCAGCTCGGGATACAGAGGGAACTTGGCGGTAAGGTTTCTTACCTCTGTTTTAATTTTTGCAAGCTCATCCTCATTTTGGTAATTATCTCGCACTTTAGCAATGAGAGAGGCAATAATCTTCATTTCGGCAATGCCCATTCCTCTGGTTGTGACTGAAGGGGTACCTAAACGGATTCCTGAGGCTACGAAAGGACTGCGTGTGTCGAAAGGAACCGTGTTTTTGTTGGCGGTAATGCCAGCTATATCCAAGGCTTCTTCCATCTTTTTCCCGCTGGGTCCTCCCTTTTCTTCTGGGCCCAGATCTATTAGCATCAAGTGAGTGTCTGTTCCTCCCGATACGAGATCAAATCCCTCAGCGATTAACGCATCAGCAAGAGCGTGAGCGTTATCTACCACTTTTTTCATGTAGGTTTTAAACTCTGGCTGTAAGGCTTCACCAAAAGCTACTGCTTTAGCTGCAATGGCGTGCATCAATGGTCCACCTTGAATACCGGGGAATACTTTGCCATCTATCTCTTTGGCATATTCCTCTTTGCACAGAATCAATCCCCCGCGTGGACCACGTAAGGTTTTATGCGTGGTGGAGGTAACAACATCAGCGTAGGGAACTGGGTTTTCGTGCAGTCCAACCGCAACTAATCCGGCAATGTGTGCCATATCTACCATGAACTTTGCGCCAACTATATCGGCAATTCTCCGAAATTGAGCAAAATCAATCTTACGCGGGTAAGCAGATGCGCCCGTAAGAATCATTTGCGGCTTGTGTTCTTTTGCCAAACGCTCGATTTCGGCATAATCGAATTGTTGAGTATCTTTGCCAACCATGTAATGTATTACATTATAAAGCTGCCCGCTAAACGAAAGAGGGTGTCCGTGCGTGAGGTGTCCACCATGGGCAAGCTCAAGGGCAAGAACGGTATCCCCCGGCTTAACTAGGGCAAAATAAGCAGCCATATTGGCTTGAGATCCACTATGGGGTTGCACATTTGCGTGTTCTGCTCCAAAGAGTTTTTTAGCGCGCTCGATGGCAAGTTGCTCTGCCTGATCTATGAATTCGCATCCGCCATAATAGCGTCCGTAAAGATTGTAGTTTACTTTGCCTGTTTTCTTACTCCAGCGGTAGGGGTAACCTTCGGCATATTTATTGGTGAGGACGCTGCCCTGAGCTTCCATCACTGCCAAAGAAGTAAAGTTCTCACTTGCAATAAGCTCCAGGTTGTCCTGTTGCCTGCTTAGCTCTTGTGAGATTGCAGCAAAAACTTCGGGGTCTTGTTTTTGGATGTTTTTCACTTCCGTTCTCCTTGATGTATTTTATTGATTCTATTCAAATGTCTGCCCCCATCGAAGGGAGTTTCCAACCATGTTTTTACAATATCCACAGCATAATGAGTAGCAGTGAATCTGCCAGCTAATACCAGAACATTGGCATTATTATGCATGCGTGAAAGCCTTGCTACATCTGTAATGTTACAAAGGGCAGCCCTGATTCCTGGAACTTTGTTGGCAGTAATACTCATTCCAATTCCACTTCCGCAGATAAGTATGCCAAATTCGCATTCACCTTCCGCTACTGCTTGGGCAGCAGGAAATCCAGTATCGGGGTAGTCAATACTTTCTTCGTTATTGGTGCCAAAATCCAAAAACTCATGTTCCGGGAAAGAGCGGATAATGAATTCTTTTAATGTATATCCAGCATGATCGCTTGCTATGGCTAGCCTCATCTTACCTCCGCCATCAGACAACTGAGGGCAATACAATAATACTTGGAGTTTTCGCTTTCGCTACGGCTCATTACCACAACGGGTTTCACCGTTCCCTGAATCAATCCGGCGAGCTCACCTCCAGCGAAGAGCATTAAGCCCTTGTAAAAGGCATTTGCTGTTTCCAAATTGGGAAGAATTAAGATGTCCGCATTTCCAGCAATAGGGCTTTGCACTCCTTTTATATCTCCAGCTTTAGGGTCGCAAGCCAAAAAAATATCCAAAGGGCCGTCTATCAGACAATCCTTAATCTGTCCACGCTCTGCCATTTTACTGATTAATGCATAATCGATCGTGTTTGGCATAGCTTCCGATACTTTCTCTGTGGAAGAAATGAGGGCTACCTTAGGCTTGGCTATGCCCAAATTGTGCGCCATTTTAACACTATAGTTGATCATAGCGATTTTTTGGTTTAGATCTGGGGCTGGAAGCACGGCGGTATCCGATATCAGCAGGAGTTTATGATACTTGGGCAACTCAAGGGCGCAAGTATAGCTCATTATGGCTTTGGGGGGCAGTAATCCGCGTTCTTTGGAAAGTACTTCTCGAAGAAATTTATCGGTACCCACCAATCCTTTCATCAATACATCTGCCTCATTGTTTTTTACCATTCGCACTGCTTCACGGGTGGCTTCTTCATGGTTTGATACATCTATTACGTCAAAGCTCTCATCATTCAGCGAGAAATCCTTTAATAGTTCCATAATACGTGCTTTCGAGCCAATCATAATGGGATGCACAAAGCCTTCGTTTGTAGAGCGGCTAATTGCTCCTATTGTATTAGCGTCTTCGGCAACTGCTATGGCGATGCGGACTTTTTTATTTAGGGACTTTACTTTTAGTGCTATTTCGTTTAGAGTTTTCATGATTTATGCCATCAGAGCCGCTAGGGCAATTGAATATAATTTTGAGCGTTCACTATCGCCTCGGGAAGTAAGTACGCATGGTACTCTGGCACCAATCACAACTGCACAAAGATCACTTTTTAGTAGTTTCACTATGGTTTTGTAAAACACATTGCCAGATTCGATATTAGGGAAAAGAATGCAATCGGCATCGCCGCATACTTCACTTTGCATGCCCTTGATTGTAGCGCTTTCTTTATCTACAATCAAATCCATTGCCAATGGACCTTCCACTACTCCTCCTTTGATCTGACCACGTTGAGCCATCTTATGAATCAAAGCTGCATCGGCACAGGAAGGAATTTTGGGTAGAGTTTGTTCGCTGGCAGCTAAAAGTCCCACTTTAGGGCAGTCAATACCTAAAAAATGCGCAGTTCTAATCAGATAATTAGTTATCGCAATCTTTTGTTTGAGGTCTGGTAAGGGTATGATTGCCACATCTCCAAAGATGAGGAGTTTATGATAATTCTTAGGTTCTGCAACCGTAACGTGAGATAAAATAGCACCGGGATCCATTAAACCCTTATCTTTGTTGAGAATAGCTCTCATATAGCGATCGGTGGAGAGTAACCCTTTCATCAAAAAATCACCCTCCCCTCTGTTAATCAGATCTACTGCCAAGGATGCAGCGACAAGATCACTTGTGCAATTAATTATTCTGAATATGGATGAGCTGATATTATGCTCTTGGCAAACTGCTTTGATTTTTGTTTCATCTCCTACTAAAATACCTTCAATAATGCCCATTTGAACAGCTTCGGCTACAGCCATAATAGTATGAGTGTCTATTGCCCATGCCGCTACAAGACGTTTCTTGGTTCGGGACCCTAATACTTCAAACATCTGGTCCAATTTGCGAATTTCCATCATTACTCCATTGTATTGTTTATTTATCTATTCAAAATACCAAGTACAGATTAGATTAGGTTTGTTGGTCCCTACCTGAAGGTTGTGTTGTTCACTATGAATAAGTCTTCCCTTGGGGGAAAAATATTCCATGCGGATGCTTTGATCGCCTGTTGATACCGGAATCTCGGCGATTAAAGCTTCTGAGGGGAAGAACTGCGATATTCTTAGATCTGCATTTTCACTAAGAAAAACTGCGGCATCTGCAACCAGACTTAGAAGAGTCGCTCCCAGATCTGAGCTACTTTTGCGAGCTTGCTCTTTTGCTTTTTCGGCAGCAAGACCTTTCAGCACGGTTCTGCTAACGCTTTTAAAGATGATCATTGGCTCTTTAAGTTCATAGCTTCTGCGGGCTATCAAGCTCATATCTTCAAGTTTCTTCAGTGTATAACGTTTGCCGTCAGCAGTAACGAGATCAACTCTACCAATTTTTCGCTCCCGGTCTTCCAAGTATGGTATGGCAAACTTAAAATAGTATCCCTCGTCGATTCCTTCCCAAGGTATGGTGTCTATATCGATATCATTGTTTGCCGTTCCGATAATCAGAAGATCTTTGGAAGTATGGACGTGCATCTCTAATGGGCGTTTATACGGACCTCGGTTTACAAAACTGAGTACTCTTAAAACATGTCCCTTAGTATCTAATTTGGGCTCAATAATCTTTGGGGCAGAAAAGGGATACAGTTCTGGTTGGCTGGCAAAGGCATACTGCACATTATTGAAATCTATGCGAGCGTCGTCATGATAATTGTTGGTTTGGTAAAGAACCATACTTAAATAACGGGCTAAAGCTGAAGAATGAAATCTGCCGCGAGAACTCTTGAACTTTATTTTTGCCTCAGAATCCAAATCCATCTCTTTGGCAATACGTGCATATTTCTGCTCTAACAGGCTCAGTTTTTCGTCAACCCGCCTCACTTCTACCATTGCGGATTCCAGATTTCCCATTTCCAAAAAGTTGAGAGCTTTAAACACATTGATATAAACGTCTTCATAGTCTTCCCCAGAGTATTCAAGCGAATTGTCGTTCAATAAAATCGAGGCAGCGGAGCGAGAAACACTTTTGGTATAGAGTTCTTGGATGGCGTCTTCTGCAAGTTGTAACAATTCATTGCTTTGCTGCCAATTGCCCTGAAAGTGATGCAACATGCCAGCATCCAAATAGTAGAGTAATTGTTCCTTCTTGCGATACATTCCCGGTTTTTCAACAATTGACAGTGCCTTTGTAATATCCTGCCCCGCCATTGCTTTATCCAATTCTTTTCGGGTGCGTGATGAGGTTATATTTTGCGCACATGCTCCCAGTAATAAGACAATAAAAACCCACAGAACCAGTACTGAAGCTCTGGAGTGGATGTGGCTGTACTCTCTTAAGGGGTTCATGGATGGGGATTATTTAAAGCGACTGCGTTCCACTATCTTCATAATCTCTTTATTGCCTATCCATACTGTTTCTGTTGTTTCCACGTCTATAAGCTCCATATCTATCTGGTAATACTTTGCCGAGGTGCGGTCAATCTGATCGTTGATAGTTTTAACTGCACCCTTAAGCATAAAATCTGCACCCAACTCTTGGGCCATTTGCTTTGCTGTTTCCTCCGAGGCAAAGTATTGCTGTTCTGCACGTTCGTCACGGACTTCATCACGAATATCTCTTGCAGCTACGAATCTAACCGCTCCACTGTTAATGAGCTCGCGGGAGATATCGGCAATAAAGGTTTCCATCTCTATGTGCTCGCTGGAGAGATTGCGCATTGTGCCCACTATTACAACCGGAGTGCGCCCTTTTTCTTGTAAAAAGCTGCTAAGCCAAGGACGGGATACAACATCCCGAATCATTTCTTCTGCAACCAGACGGCTGTCTGTATTGTTCCATTTGCCGCTAAGGTCTGCGACAGTATCGGTGGAAACACGTTGGACTTTAACGCTGGGTCCACAAGCGGCAACCAGCAGGGCTAAGCCAAGTATCATCGGGATCAGTAATTTCTGCATTGTTCCTCCATTTGTATGGAATGTATTGTGTTTCAATGTTTAGCTGAGTTTATTCAACAAATTATCTATTAAAAAGAAAAACACTGCAAAGGCAGGTTTTTGTCAAGCCAAAATTCCTTATATCAATAACACGCTATAAAATCCTATCTAATTATCTGAAACTATAAATATATACAATAATTAAGGATTCTTACTGCATAATTTATATAAAAGCTTATCCAATAAGCATAAAAAACCTTGCCATAGATTCGTCTCTTTAGCTCTCAGATTTGATGTTTTGCCGTTTTCTCTCCCATTGCTTTGAGCATAACTTAAGTATGGATTAATCAGAGATTATCCTATGCCAACAAGATGATGTCTGCTTGAAGCTTTGCTAATGCTTACTTGATGCAGGATGGGGAGAAGTACGGGGGCTGGCTTAATATAGAGCAAAACAAATGATGCAAAGCAGTTTATGCGAGGGCAAGATATCCATAGAAACAAACTTTTTTATATAGCTTAAGTATTGGTTAACGGAGTTCTTTCTTTAGCGTTTGTACGATAAAATCTATAAGGCTTGAGCTGTCCAAGCTTTTCTCTACAGCATGTAGAACCTTTAGTTTCTTAAGCTCATCCATGAATTCATCCTTTATCATATCTGCAATAGCAATTACCGGTAAGTCATAGCCACGTTCGCGAGTTTTTTGAAGTGTTAGAATAACTTCCGAAGGATTTTCACTTAGATCTGCCACAATTACGTGGAAGTTATTTTTTCGCAATTGGTCGATAGCTTCTTGGGAAGAGCACACAAATTTACAATCTAATTTTCGCTTGCGGCAAGATCGTTGCATAAGTTGTTGCATATTATTGTCTGAAGCCAGAATTAGCAGATGGTATTCAAACTCGTTCAATTTTAGAATATCTCGAATTACAGGAGCAATCTGGCTGGCAGTGAAGGGTTTAGCTATGAATGGATAATTTTGTTTACCGCCACCCTGTTGGATTATTATATCGTCCGTAAAACCAGACATCAGTAGTACTTTTTGATCAGCTTGCACTTTTCTAACTTCTTCCACCAATTGCATACCGTTCATATTGGGCATAACTACATCAGTTAAAAGCAGGTCTGGCACGATTCCTTCTTTAATCTGAGCTAATGCCTCAGAGGCTTTTGTGGTAGCTATAACCTGATAGCCCATATTCGTAAGCATCTTTTTAATGAGTAGACAAAGTGTTTCTTCATCTTCAACTACAAGGATCTGCTCATTCTTTCCATGGTCGGGCTTCACTAAGTGAAAAGATGCAGAATCTTTCATGCCTTCGCTCACCGGCAGGAAGATGTTGATCTCAGTGCCTTTATCAGGTTTGCTGTCCAGAAATATCGCCCCTCCCATTTGTTGAACAATGCCCCACACCGTAGAAAGTCCCAAGCCTCTGGCTTCAGATTTGGTAGAGAAAAAGGGTTCGAAGATTTTATCTTGAATTTCAAAATCAATTCCGCATCCGGTATCTTTGAGATTAAGCAACACATATTCACCGGCAGGGAGCTCAAGTTTGCGATAAGGGCTGTTCAACTTGATGGTTTCGTTTTGGGTTCTAATGCGGAACACTCCACCAGTAGGCATTGCTTCTTTTGCATTTATCACCAGATTAACAATTACTTGCTCCATTTGTGTGGGATCGGCTTTAACGGTTTTAAGATCTTCGGCTAAAACGAAGCTAAGCGCAACTTCTTCTCCCAACATCCTCGTAATAATGCCTTTAAGATTATTTATCAGGCTATTCAAATCTAAATCCCGATTGGCGATAATTTGTTTTTTACTAAAGGCGAGCAGCTCTCTGGTTAATCTTGCCGCACGCATACCTGCTTTGAGGATTTCATCAGCCAATTCTCGTAGGGGACTATGTTTGGGAAGCTCTTCCAGAAGGTCTTCAGAATAACCTAAAATGATGGTAAGAAGGTTATTAAAATCGTGGGCAACTCCCCCGGCTAATTTACCAATTGCCTCCATTTTTTGGCTGCCTAAAAGCTGATCTTGCAATATCCTGAGCTCGGTAATGTCAATGTTTGCCCCTTCAATTACCGAAATTCCATCGTTATTGGTAGAAATTCTTGCCGAAAGTAAGGTTAGCAATCTGCTGCCATCTTTGCGTTTTAACTCCACTTCATAGTTTTCCACAATTCCATTCTGCAGAAGCAATTCTTTAAGCTTTATTCTATCTTCCGGGTGTACGTAGAGATCTTTGATATCTTTCACGCTTTGCACCATTTCGGTGGGAGAAGAATAGCCAAACATCTGGGCGAAATGTCGGTTAACGCTTATGTACTGATCATCTAGGGTAGATTGAAATACCCCAGCCATAGAGTTTTCAAACAGATCTCGATATTTCTCCTCGCTTCGCGCAAGTGAATCCAATGCTTTTTTACTCTCGGTGATGTCGGTCATAATACCCACAGATCCAATAACAGTTCCAAATTCATCTTGTACCGGAGCCCCGCTTATTCTCAACCAGATGAGACTCCCATTTTTCTTCTTTCCTCTAAGGATATATTCATCTACTTTGCCTGATTGACGCTCCAAGTTTTTCTTGCGGATAATATGCTGGTCATCAGCTATTACTACAAGCTCAAACCCAGTCTTACCTAATGCTTCTTCGCTGCTATAACCAAATAATTCACACCAACTGGGATTCACATATTTTATGTAATCGTCGTTATCCACCATTATCACTGCTTCTCTCATCGTGTTAAGCAGCAATCTATATAACTTTTCCCGCTCCTGAAGTTTGAGCTCGGCAGTTTTACGGTCGTGGATGCTATGAGCAACTGCTATCACCGATTTTACTCTATTCTCTTCATCAAACAAGGGAGAAAGATTGGCTGTGTGCCAGCGATATTCGCCGTGGCTATTCTTAATGCGATACTCAAATCCGGTTTGTGTTTTCTTAGAGCGGAATGCTTCCTTTAAATACTTCTTTGCTTTTTGAGCATCTTCCGGATGGAATAGTGTGTCGAATATAACCTTGCCTATCATTTGATCTGATTGATGACCCAATTGCCTAATCCAGTTTGGGGTGCTATAGAGGATTTTGCCCTTCTCATCCATTTCCACAATAGTGTCGCTGGCATTTTCTAATATAGAGCGATACATATCTCGTTCTGTTGCAGCTTGCTCAAGTTGAACCAGTTTTCCACTTAAATCTTGAATTAACTTGGGTCGAAGAGTGTCGTCTGCACAAACGAGGTTGCTATAAAAATCCTCAATATACTTTTTCCAATCCATTTGGTCTCCAGATCAGCTATTTATAGTCAAAAGCCTCAAGTTTTCTTATCTGTCAATGCCAAACTTAACGAGCTTGTGCATAACCAAGAGATTTGTGGATAATATTCCACTTTACTATCAAAGGTTTAACAGGAGTAAGCTTAATACTAGAAGCACCCATAATACGTATTCTTTGGGTTCCGGTTTATGTTTCCAAAGAAATATATCGCTGCCAATGCTCATGAGCACAATCCCCACTGCTACAAAAGGATATGCTATTGCGGCAGGAACGGACTCCAGTCCTTCTAAAAAGAAAACCGTCGAATAGCGATTGGGAAGCCCTAAAATAAAGCCATAGAATACTAAAACGAGAGGAAATTTCTGTTTGCCAAAGATAATAGCGATCAAAGTATAGAAGAAAGCAGAGCCAAAGATGAGAAACACAAAAAAGCTTTCATTTCCTCCCCCCAGTTCTTTAAACACTTTCATGCTGGCGTCGCTTGCTCCGGAGATAACAAAAAGAAGGGCTATCCATAAGAAATTGCGTAAGGATTTTGGCTCTGCTTTCAAAGTAAATGCCGAAATGCCCAACAAGATTCCCAGCATATTCCATAGCTTTAGACTTTCATTAAAGAATATAAGTGACAATAGGATGGGAATAATCATTGCTATGCGCATAGATCCCACTGAAAGAGAGAGTCCATTGGCAACAATGCATTTCTGATAAACCCAGAAATTAGTCAAAAAGAAAGCACCGGTTAAAATGCCAAAAACTACATCAAAGTTACTCACGTAGCTGGGATTAAGACTAAGAGCGCTAAATACCGTGGCTATGAAATAATTACCCAAGAATACAGGCATCATACTAAGTGGCTTTTGCCGTCCCAAATGCATGAGAAAGTTGGCAATTAAAACCGAGCAGAGGATGCTTAAAAATAGATATAGCAAGTGTTTTACCGCACTATTTCTTCAATATCTTCTCCCGGTTTGAGATAACGCCATTCATCTGGCATCAATTGATACAAGATGAAGCTTTCATCGGCTATATCTTGCCAATAGTCATAGATGAATTTTGCCGCATCCGCCACTTCTTTCTTGAGCATGATATCTCGTATTTCCAATGCCTTTCCGGATATACGCAAATATCCATTTCCAGAGCTATCGGCAAGAGGCAGCAAGCATTCCATATAAGGGTTTTTACTCAATTGTCTAACTTTGGGGTCGGTTTTACCTGTAGCCAGAAACAGTCTTTGTTTCAGGGTAATGAGGGTCATGGGACGCACTTTTGGTCGGGAGTCATCCACAGTTGCCACACTTACTGCTTGAGTGAGTTGCAAAAGATCCCAATACTTCATTTATACTCCTTAAGGGGCAGATTGTATTTATCGAAGCGTTTACTCAGATAAAACCTTATTCCCAAATAATCTGTAAGGCACACTCCACTGAATATAGCAGTCATTATCATCATCTGATATTTTATAGCAACCAGGGGAGAAGAACCTCCCAGAATTTGTCCTGTCATCATTCCCGGCAGGCTCACCACGCCCATTGAAGCGATATTCAGCAATTGAGGCAACAGTGAAGCATGCATGGCTTTTCTAAATGTGGGCAATGCTGCTTCCCAAAGATTTGCTCCCAAGCCCAAACGCGTGTAATAGGCGCGCCAATTATCTGAAAGCCCGCTTTCAAATCGTTCCAATGCCAAAGCAAGGCTGTTCATGCTGTTTCCCAACACCATTCCATATATCGGGATGGCATATTCGGGGGAGAAGAATGGCTGGGGACGAATCACCATAAATAGAATCCAGGGCATTATTATGATGCTGGTACTCCCCAAAGCAGTGGCAAGGATAGGTAATAGAATGCGGCGTTGAAACTTGAGTCTTCCTCTTAAGGTGAATACTGCGTTAGAAATCATAATCAGCATCCAAAACAGGGTAAGCCAAGATATTTTCTGAGTGAACAGAAATTCCAGCCAGATTCCCATTAAACTCAACTGGATAATCATTCTTCCAAATGAAGTAAAGAGTTGACCAATCAGCTTGAGTTTTAGATGCAGAAAGATCAATATGGGAAATATAAGCAACAACAGGGCGAAAGCTAAACCAAGATAATTAATATCCATTTCTTAGAGCTCCTTACTGTCAATAATCTTGCCATTTTCAAGTTTCCAACTTCGTTGCCAGCGTTCTTGCCATAGAGGATCGTGGGAAATGGCAATTACGGCTCCGGGATAGTTTTTGAAAATGCAATCTGAGATTATGCCGGATGTTTTCTGGTCTAAGGCCGAACTGATTTCGTCCAAAAGCAAGATCTTGGGTTTTAACAGCAAAATACGTATCAAAGCGATGCGCTGCTTTTCTCCTCCGGACAGCAATTCGGTATTTTTATCTAAATAACTTGCAGAAAGCTTGAAATTCTCAAATAGTTCCAAGGTTTGCTGTTCCCGCTTGGGGTTCTGGTTGTGTTTATTGGCCGAGAAGTGAAATGGCTCTTGCAATATATCACGAACAGTTCCCTCGCCCAAGAAGGGTTCTTGCATTACCATACAAATCTGACTTCGCAACTCATAGGGAGCATATTCTCGCAAGTCCTTACCTTCAAAGAGGATTTTGCCATCATAATTCTGATTCATCAGGTTCAAAGTGTTTAACAGCGAGCTTTTTCCTTGTCCTGTTTGTCCCACTATTAGAATGCGTTCTGCAGGTTGCACTGCCAAATCCACATTGCTCAGCAGATCCTTATCTTCATAAAACAGACGTTTGATCATTATCTTTAACATTAATTGCGGCTCCTTAAGAGTAATGCTTGTTATCTTTCTTCAATTAATGGCAGAATTATTATATTAACTTATGTGTCAACAAGTTTCACTCAAAATAAGAGCGAATACAACGCGAAAATCTTGGCGGCTTGGTTACATTTATTTATCCGGTATGGTAAAGCTAGCATTAGCAAATGTTCAAGCTACCATAATCCCTTACTTGCGGGAGAATCTCTGCCTAAACCCTCGCTAAGGATAGCTGTAGGCAACAAGACTAAAGCATGCCATGTTAGTAGTTTAGAAGAGTTTTGGGGAACTCAAAAAAAACCGGTGATAAGATAACACCGGTTAATATAGACCTAAGTATTTAGATTAAAACAGGTTATAGCTAAAGCCAAGACCCAGCATTTGCTTCCACTGCATTTCGTGCACTTGCTCTTTATCGTAACGGAGTTCAAACAAGAGATTTGCACTAACCATACCGAAAAGCTTGGTAGTAAGAGTATTTTCCCAAACCAAATCGGGAGATTTCCAGTCATCAGTAGAGATATCGTCATCCTCGGAATTGAATAGTGCTTGATACACCTGTAATCTGCTGCGGAAAGTAGATTGCAGAGGAGCGTTGATCTGTTTTTTAAGTTCAGAAACAAATTCCAGACCACCGTCCATTGTAGTATCAGTTTCTTTATTTCCGTTAACGATCTCGTCGCGGTTCACATTCTGTCTTAATGCTGCGCCAAGACGGGAATTTAGCAACATCGATTCATTTTCGATAAAGGTTCTCATAATACCTGCGGTTTCAGTAAAGAGCATTGGGTTTACAAATCTGGTATTATCTTCAGCTTCTTGGGAGAGATCCAGGAATTGAGATTCCAAGCGGCCAGCCAAGAAAGGATCTACCCAGCTTTGCAGAGTAAAACGCCATAAACTTTCTAAGTCGATCTTATCAGTAGTTTTTTCAGGGTTTTCCCAGTATTTGCCGTCCGCACCGGTTTTCTGCAGATGAGTTTGACCAAAAGCGAGTTTCATAGTATTGCGATTGTGCAGCCAATCCTTCATTTGTTTTTCCATAGAACCATTCATATTCGCCAACCAGGTAATGTTGCTGAGTTCAGTGCCCACCCAGTTATCGCTGAAGGCACTCTGAGAAAGGGTTAGACTAATATCGGCATCAGTTTTCCAACCTTCTGCACTTAGGGCGAGTACCAGAATTGTAAGGCTTAATAAGATCAGTGTCCTTTTCATAATGTATTCTCCTAATTTATGCCCAAATGCCTTTAGCATTCAAGGCAAGCTTGATTTTTTCGGTTAAACTGGCGTGTACTTTTCCATAATCCTTGTTATTCACATGAGCAAAAACTCCAAAGACAATAGCTGCGGCATTGGCATCGGTCATAATAATGGCAGGAGCGGGGTCTTTTAGAATATCGCTTTCACTGTCTATTGCGGCGCGCAACAGATCCCGAACAGCATTGATATCAGAAGTTCCGGGAACATTGATGCTAAGCTCAATGCGGCGTGTAGGCAGGGTGGTAAAATTTGTGATGGTATCGTTTGAAAGCTTTCCATTTGGTATAATAACTTTGCGTCCATCTCCGGGAAAAACAGTGGTTGCAAAGATGCCAATATCGCTTACAATGCCGTTTATTCCTCCGGCTATAACGCTATCTCCAACTTTAAAGGGACGGAAAATAAGTAACATTACTCCCGATGCGAAATTTCCCAAAGTTCCTTGTAGAGCCATCCCAACTGCCAAAGTGGCGGCACCGAAAACAGCGATTAAAGAAGTGGTTTGAACTCCCAGTTTTGCGATGGCTGCAATTATTACAAAAGCGAGGATAATACCATAGGCAAGGTTTCCTAAGAATTGTACTACATTGCCATCCATTTTGCCTTTGCCCAAAAGCTTCTTTAGAAGTCCGGCAATACCCTTAGCAATCCATCTGCCAATAAAGAAAATTAATAGAGCTATCAGTAGTTTGCCAGCAAAACTGATAGTCAGTTCTGGCAATCGTTCCATAAAAAGCGCTAATTTGTCTGTCATAAGACATCTCCTTTTCCTAAACGTGTAAATAGGTGGTTGAATATATTCTTTGATAAGGCTTAGAGTGGGTCAAGCTTTTATCATTCTTGATAATATAGTTACTAAGATAATCCAAAATTCTTATCTGTCAAGTAAACTTGAGATTTAGAGCAGCTTAAGTACGAGTTAAGATTTGAAGTTGACAAATCTGCGCCCGCTGTAGATAATGTAGCTAAGTAATATTACAAGCGAGGTCGGCGATGCAAAATGATGTAATAAGCTATTTTATGCATCTTATCAGTATTGACAGCGAATCCAAAAATGAGCGTGCAATGATAGATGCCTTAAAGAAAGACTTACAGCAATTGGGAGCTGAAGTTGATGAAGACGATTGTGGTAATTCTACCGGAGGCAACGCCGGGAACCTATATGGATATATTCCCGGCAATATCCAGAAAAAACCAATTCTGTTTTGTGCTCATGTAGATACCGTAAAACCCGGAAATGGCATCAAAGCAAGAATAGAAAACGATACTATATACAGTGATGGCACAACTATTTTGGGTAGTGACGATAAATCTGGCATAGCAGAAATAGTTATGGGTATCAAGCAAATTAAACAGAGCGGCAAAGACCATGCTCCTATCGAGATACTTTTTACCGTAAGCGAAGAGATTGGGCTTTTGGGTGCGAAACATTTCGATAAATCGCGGTTGAAATCTGCGTTTGGCTATGCTTTGGATTCTCATAATGTGGGCGAACTAATCATTGGAGCTCCATCGCAAAACTCGTTTGTAGCAACCTTTTATGGTAAAGAAGCCCATGCGGGCGTTGAGCCGGAAAAGGGTCTTAGCGCCATTCGCATCGCTTCGGAAGCAATATCGGCGACACCTTTGGGCAGAATAGATTTTGAAACAACATGCAATATCGGAAAGATTTACGGCGGAGAAGCTACGAACGTTGTGCCGAACAAGGTAGTTGTTCACGGAGAAGCACGCAGTCATAACCACTCAAAACTCGAACGGATCTGTGACGATATCAAGCATGCATTCCAAAGTACAGTTGAACGTTATGCCGAACAAGGTGGGCGATTGGAAATATCGTGTGATACCGAGTATGAAGCATTTAAAGTAGATGAGTATTCTGCTGTAGTTCAAGTGGCGGCAAAAGCTCTGAAAAACTTGGATATTCCAGCTGTCATCAAAACCGGTGGTGGAGGCAGCGATGCCAACATCATCTCTGCTGGGGGATTACCAATTATAATTACTGGAACCGGAATGAATAAAGTGCATACTGTGGATGAGAACATTAAAACGGATCAGTTGCTCAAGGGAACAGCCTTTGTAAACGAACTGATCAGGATTTATAGTGCCGAGTAGAAGATGATAAAACTATGCCTAGTCGGCTATGGGAAAATGGGGAAAATGCTCCATCGTTATGCCCCTCAAAAGGGTTTTGAGGTTGTTGGTATTATAGATCCAAATTGTCCGGATGCAGCTAAGGATATTACTCAAGAGAGCCTTAATAATGCAGAAATCGTGATTGAATTCAGCAACCCCAAAGTGGTGTTGGAAAACCTGCACAAGCTTATTGCACTGAAACAAAACATAGTTGTGGGAACCACTGGTTGGCATAATAACTTAGCTCAAATAGAAAAACTTGCCCAAGTAGCCAACATCGGCATGGTTTATGGAGCAAACTTTTCTTTGGGCATGAATCTGTTTTCTAAAGTGGTAGCTGCTGCGGTACAAGTGTTTGATCACTTTGAAGACTACGATCTTTTGGCATGGGAAAAGCATCACGCTCAAAAGGTGGATAGTCCCTCTGGCACCGCTGTAGAGCTTGCAAAACTCATTCTTGAAAATAGCTCTCAAAAGAATAAAGTTGTGTGGGATAGACTGCAACGAAAACCAGAACCAGATGAACTGCACTTTGCCAGTATTAGGGGCGGAAGCATTCCCGGAACTCATGTTATTGCTTTTGATGGTGAAGCAGATACAATCGAACTAAGTCATGTGGTACGCTCTCGAGCAACATTTGCTTTGGGTGCCTTGCAAGCGGCTAAATGGTTACATGGCAAATCTGGAGTTTTCAACATTACTCAAGTAATAGAGGACGTTCTATGCTAATACCCTTTATCAAAATGCAAGCTCAGGGAAATGACTTTGTAATATTGGATACATTCGAACAGCAAATTGATGCAATCGATTATGCTTCATTGGCTGTAGCTGTGTGTGATCGTCACTTCGGAGTGGGGGCAGACGGTTTGGTGATTGTAGGTGCTTCAATGCAAGCAGATGCCCGCATGACAATATATAACAACGATGGATCTTTAGCCGAGATGTGTGGAAGCGCCTTGCGCTGCGTAGCTCAACTGCTGATGGATAAGCTTAAGAAATCATCTGTCATGGTGCAAACAGACTCGGGAATAAAGGAGGCATGGCGTGAAGCAAAAACTATCCACGTAAATCTGGGTGTTGCCCAAATGATCCAAAGCTCAATGCTTGTGGAGAGTTTTTGCGGAGATCTTGTGGATATCGGCAATCCTCACTTTGTTGTGTTTACAGATACGATTCAAGATAATCCTCATCTTCAGTATGGTGCTATTTTAGAACACCATCAAGCTTTCCCCAAACCAGTTAATGTCCATTTTGTAAAGATACATGATCGCAGCAATCTTGAGATGAAGATCTGGGAGCATGCTTGTGGGGCAACACTTGCCTGTGGCACTGGTGCGGCAAGTAGCTTGTTTGCTGGGATAATGCATGATTTGCTGGAAAGGAAAGTAAGTGTAAAAGTGCCTGGGGGTAAGTTGACCATAGAAATGTGCACAGATGATTCTTTGCTTTTGGCGGGGAGTGTAGAAGAGAGTTTTAGGGGTATTTATTTGTGGAAAACCTCGGTGAATATCTAAGCAACTTACGCCAGGAGAAAGGCATAGATTATGCCCAAATCTGGGAAGATATTCGCATTCCCAAAGAGCAGATATGTGCCTTGGAAGAAAACAGACTCTTCGATCTTAAGAACTATGGTTTTGCCAAAGCCTTAGTGTATGATTACGCACGCTATTTGGGGGCAGACATACCAGAAGTTTTAAACGAGTTCTACGTAATGATGCCGGAAAACACCAAGAAGGAATACACCCCTTGTAGAGTTGTAAAAGAGAGAAAGATTATGCTCTCTACAAACTTTCTGTGGACAATTAGCATTATCGTATTTGTAGGCATTTTAGGCTCAATTCTCTTCCATAGCTACCGTCAGGGATGGTTAAATGCACCAGATTTCTTCAATAGGGAAAGAAAGGTTTCAGCGGATGAATCGTCCCCAAGAGAAGAGAATGTGAAACCAGATAGTTTGCGTATCAGAATGCGCTTGCTGAGTGAAAGCATTCCTCAAAACAATACGGTTCAGCTCTCAAAGGAGAAACACCAACCGTTAGCGGATACCACAGATTATATTGGCCATATCCTTGAAGAAAGCCCTGTAAATATTAGAATAAATTAGTATTCATAAGATTGCTAATTTGCAGCATGTTTTATGATAGGGAGCAAGCAGGAGCCATGTTTTCTTGTAGCATAGCTTTGTTTTGGGGCTTTATGAAGCAGTCTTTTACGAAAGAAAAGTCTTGACTTTGGCAGGTAAAAAGACTAATCTTGTCATATATCGCTAATAATATGCTTGAGAAAAAGATAGGAGTATTGATGGGACCAATAACCGAACATCATCTGATGCTATTTTTAATTCAGTTTGCCCTGCTTTTGGGCTTTTGTAAGTTGTTTGGTTACATATTTGAGAAGCTCAAGCAATCCAGTGTAACCGCTGAGTTATTGGTGGGAATTGTATTGGGACCGGCAATACTGGGTAAAATAGCACCGGGTGTACAGGCATATCTTTTTCCCGATGATGTGGTGCAAAGATCAATGTTGGAGGCTTTAGCGTGGTTTGGCAATTTCTTTCTTTTAATGGAGACGGGGCTTGAAATAAACTTTTCTAAGGTATGGCAACAGCGTGGGGATGCGGTTAGGCTTTCGGCGGCGGATCTTGTTCTACCCATTTTGTTATGTTTTATCCCTATCTATTTTTTGCCGGATCGATATGTAGCGGATCCTTCTCAGAAAGTGCTGTTCGCCTTGTTTATTGCGGCAATTATGACCATTAGTGCTTTACCGGTAGCCATTAGGGGCTTACGAGATCTTAACATATTAAAAACTGACGTTGGTTTTCTCATTATTTCGGCCTTAACGATAAATGATATTGCCGGATGGGTGATATTTACCATTATACTAGGGATTTTTGATCACGGTTCTTTGGAATTGGGATTTGTAGCCAAATTGGTGGTTCTTACTCTGGCATTTACGATTATCAGCCTTACTTTATTGAGGCGCATAGTAGACAAAGCAATGACCTATATCCACCACAAGACAGGTGAATCTTCAGGCTTAAAAATCACTTTTATTATGGTGGTTGGGGCGATTTTTGGTGCTGTAACTTTGCAGATTGGTATTCACTCATTGTTCGGCTTTTTCATAGCTGGTACTATTTTGGGAGAAGCCAAGCATATCAGTGAAAAAGACCGGTTTGTGGTTAATCGTTTAGTGTATTCAATATTTGTTCCCATCTTTTTTGCCAATATTGGTTTACATCTGGATTTCATAGCCAATTTCGATTGGTTCTTGGTGCTGATTATTAGCGCCATAGGCATTGCAGCCCGCTATGTGGCAGCATATATTGGTTCCCGATGGTCGGGACAGGACAAATCCAATTTAGCGGTAATTGCCATTTCACACACTCCCGGCGGGCAGATGCACATTGTAGTTGGCATGCTTGCCTATTCAGCTGGACTGATTACAGAAAAGGTATTAGTAAGCATTATTGCTGCAGCGATTATCTCTACGATAGTTTTTGGTCCTTGGCTATCTCAAGCGGTTCGCAAGCTAAAGAAAAGCATATTTGACATCTTATTTGCCGAAGATGATGTATTTATAGATACTGAAGGACGCACTCAAGATGAGATTTTGCACTATATGAGTGGCGTGGTTGCCCGCAAAACAAAGATCAGCCGTGATAATATTTACCAAGAAATAAAGTTGCGAGAAGACCAGATGAGCACAGCCATGGGGCGAAGTATTGCCATACCTCATGCGCGCCTGGAAGGACTGGATAAATCTTACATTTTCGCTTTTCATACCAGGCAAGGCTTAGAATGGGATAGCCCAGACGGCAATTTGGTAAGACTAATAGTTTTAGTAATTACCCCTAAAGAGTCGCCCAATGCGCAATTACAGATTTTGCAAAGCCTGGCAAATGCCTTGCACGACAACCAGAAAGCCAGAAACATGGTAACCAGTAGAGATAGACGCTTCATTTGGGCAACCATCCGCAGCGAACTTAATGCCTGTCAGCAATGCAATTTAGAGGCGTGAACCATAAGATATCATATTATTCTTATTCGGGCTGACTTCTCAACCGGTATGAAAACGGTTACCAAGGAGAACTGATGGGACCCATTACCGAACATCATTTATTGTTGTTTCTCATTCAGTTTGGGTTGGTATTGGGTCTGTGTAAATTTCTGGGTTATTTTTTGGCGAAGATGCGACAATCCAGCATCACCGGCGACATCTTGGTAGGCATTATGTTAGGTCCCGCAATTTTGGGCAAATTCTTCCCAGATCTACATGCCACCATCTTTCCCGATAATGCCATACAGCGTACCATGCTGGAGACCATTGCCTGGTTTGGGAACCTTTTTTTGCTAATGGAAGCAGGATTAGAGATTAATTTCTCACGAATATGGCAACAGCGAGCAGATGCCATAAAATTATCTTTAGCAGATCTCACTTTGCCCATAATAATCAGTTTTATCCCGATATATTTACTTCCATCGCACTATTTGATTGATCCTTCCAGCAGAATTCTTTTTTCGCTGTTTTTAGCTGCGGTGATGACCATAAGCGCACTGCCAGTGGCAATACGGGGGATGAGAGACCTGAACATTCTCAAGACAGATGTTGGCTTTTTGATTCTCTCCGCACTTACGATGAACGACATCGCTGGCTGGGTATTGTTCACCATTATTTTGGGTATGTTTACACAAGGTTCTTTGGAGCTGGGATTTGTGGGGGGATTGATCGCTAAAACCCTTATCTTTACCGTTATCAGCCTAACTTTGCTTCGCCGGTTAATTGATAAAGTAGTTACTTTTATACATAATAAAACAGGGGAAGCATCGGGACTAAAAATCACTTTTATCATGCTCATAGGGGCTTTGTTTGGTGCCATCACCCTCAGAATTGGCATCCATTCACTGTTTGGATTCTTTATTGCTGGCACCATTTTGGGCGAAGCAAAACACATCAGCGAGCGTGATCGTTTTGTGGTGAACCGTTTGGTTTATTCTGTTTTTGTACCCATATTCTTTGCCAATATTGGTTTACATCTAGATTTTATTGCAAATTTCGACATTGCCCTGGTGTTGATTATGCTTAGTGTGGGCATTGCGGCGCGCTATGTGGCTGCATATCTTGGAGCTCGATGGTCCGGACAGCATAAAAGCAATCTTTCCGTTATTTCCATCGCACACACTCCCGGAGGCGAAATGCATATTGTTGTAGGTATGTTGGCATTTACTGGTGGCCTTATAAGCGATAAAATCTTGGTGAGCATAATATCTTCATCGCTTATCTCTACAATCATCTTTGGTCCGTGGCTTTCCTTTGCGGTTAAAAAATTGCGTAAGGATTTGTTTGATGTTCTGTTTCGCGAAGAAGACGTATTTATTGGTGCAGAAGGTAATTCCCAAGAGGAGATTATTCAATATATGAGCAGGGTTGTAGCTAAACGCAGCAAGCTCAATTCATCGCTTGTGTATCAGGAGATAAAACTACGTGAGGATCAGATGAGTACGGCAATGGGGCGCGGTATTGCCATACCTCATGCTCGACTCGAACATCTCAAACATTCTCATGTATTCGTTTTTCACAGCCATCAAGGTATCGAATGGGATAGCCCGGATGGAAGCTTGGTGAGGTTTATCATTTTGGTAATAACCCCCAAAGAATCTCCAAATGCTCAACTACAAATTTTGCAAGGATTAGCCAATACTCTGCGCGATAAACAAAAGGCTCAAAGCTTAGTAAATAGCAGAGATAGCCGTTATATCTGGGCTGCATTGAAATTGGAATTGGATGAATGTCGAGATTGTAACCTAAGACATTAATTTACATAAGAACATCAATAGGAAAATCGCAAATAAAAAATGGCATCCCGTAGGGGAATCGAACCCCTGTTGCGTGACTGAGAATCACGAGTCCTAGGCCACTAGACGAACGGGACGCAAGAAAAAAGGCGCCTGCGCACCTCAATACTTAATATTTGGCGACCCCTAGGGGAATCGAACCCCTCTTGCAAGAATGAAAATCTTGAGTCCTAACCGATAGACGAAGGGGTCGCAAATATTTGGTGATCCAGGATGGGATCGAACCATCGACTCTCTGCTTAAAAGGCAGATACTCTACCGCTGAGTTACTGGACCGAAATTTCAATATGTTTTTTCAAATTTTAGAGAGCTTGGTTTTTGTCAAGCATAATTAACTATATTAAGCAATTTATGTCGTCTATCTTACTGCGTATTAATTATATAGATATACCTAAAAAGTATCCAGTTCGGCGAGATTATCTAAGCGGATCTTCTCTTAAGTATAATCTTACATAACGAATTCTAAATACTTTATCGCAATATTACCGATGCTTTAGGCAGATATAGTGCTTTAGGCAAAGGAGTATAGCAGGAGGAACCTTTGTTATGTTATGCTTAAAACTACAAGGCCAGAAGAAGTATTATAAACTTTTTGCGCTCCGCAAAATACTCAAATATGGTGCAAGCATTGTGGCTTATCCTCAAGTCGCAGAGATCATTAATATCATGTTTGAAAACCGCTACAAAGATAAGCAGAATTACTTTTTGAGTGGTTTTGCGGTAAAACCGGAATTGCAAACAGGCAGTTCGTGCAATAAAGTGTCAGCATTAAGACACACATTTGCGCACATATTGAACAAAAAAAGACAGTGTGTTGGTTGCAATAGCGGCTTAGAAATGTATAAATAAAAATATTTGTTCAAGTGTAAGTACATGGTATACAGCGCAATGTGAATGTAAAAGATAAAAAAATTGCCCAGTATTTGGAATTGGCACAGCTCTTGCTCTAAAGATATCTGTGCTACGGCACATATTATAATGTGAACACAATAAGTGAAACACTAAATTAAAAAACTTAACCCCAAAAAGGAGATTACCATGGGAACTCAACAAATTCTTTTGATCGTACTCAGCGTTATTATCGTCGGTGTAGCTATAGCCGTCGGTATCAGCATGTTCAATAGCCAGGCTTACAACAGCAACAAATCCGGTATTGCAGCCGATGCTCAAAGCTTTGCTACCCAGATCGTACAATACTACAAAACTCCAGAATCCCAAGGCGGATACGGTGGAGGCGATATTGACTCACTTTCTGTATCATCTATTGCCGGTTACCTTGGTTTTGATGCTACCACCTCCTCCACAACTAACGAAAATGGCACCTACACCATCAGCCTTGATGGTACAAGTGGAATGCCCATAATCACCGGTGTTGGCTCTGCTGAGAAAGGCGGCTATAATCCACAAATAGTTACCACAGTTGAACTCCCTTCCGGCGAAATCACTGCTGTTGCTTCTGACTTTAAAGTTGAAACCGAAGATGAAACCGAAGGTTAATTCAAGAAATTAATTATACTTTTATAGTACCTTACATAAGATTGGTCAAGAAAGTTCTTGACCAATCTTGCTATTAAGCTTAATTGATGATTGTAAGTAATTTTTAGCTAATCAAATTATCTAACGATAATCTGATCAAGCGGTTAGCTACAGCATTACTAGAATTTTGAGCAAAAATATACTAATGTATTGTTATCAGGTTGAAAGCAACAATATTGGAATAATGACCCGAATCCAGTAAAAGCAAGGTGGAGTAGCCGTGGCAAAAGAGTACCGCTTCAAGGGCATTGGAGCACAGGGAAAGTTGGTTCAGGGGACTTTTATGGCCGAAAACGGCAAGGCTGCAAAGAACCACCTGAACAAGATTGTAAAAAAGTACCACCTGCGTATAAGCACTTTTGAAAAGAAGCGCGATTGGCTATACACCGTTTATTCTGAAGGCAAGAAAAAACCGTTTAAGGGCAGACAATCGGCTTACACAAAACAAGATGTGGCAGCAGCTCTTACTAAAATGGGTTATAGCAAATTCCAGATAAATCCCGTTCTCTTTGATATTCCCCAGAAAGTGGGACTTGCCGATGTAATGATGTTTATCAAGCTCTCCACAACCATGCTTAAGGATAAAATGAGTTTTGGTAAAATATTGGAGATGCTATCTGAAGAGCAGACGAATAGAACATTTAAGGACGCTTTAATACAGATAGAGAGTCAGCTCAAGGGTGGAGCAGAAGGCAGGGAAGTGTTTGCCCGTTTTACACATGTGTTTGGCAAGTTTCCGGCCTTCATGCTTGGTTTGGCAACCAAGAGTGGTAATATGGCGGATGTATTTGAGGCGACCAGCAAATTCATCGAGCGCGATATGGAGATTCGTAAAAACATAAAAAAAGCACTAATATCTCCATTGTTTGCGGTACTTGCAACAATTGGTGCAGTAATGTATTATGTAGTGGAGATATTTCCCGCTACGGCACAGATGTTTGTAAAATACGGTATGGAACTACCTCCCATGACCAAAGCAACTTTGGATGTTAGTGATTGGCTGGCGATATATTGGTGGGTAATAGCTTTAGGAGTAATAATTCCTATTGTGGCTATTTGGAGATGGTGGGCAACACCTAAAGGGAGAATTTGGCGCGATGCGCATATCGTTAAGCTGCCGGTGGTTGGTCATTTGATACATAAATCTGCTATAGAGGTATATTTTAGAGTTTTTGGCACAATCTATGCGGGTGCAGGAGACAACATCGAAACTATTAAAACGGCAGCTGAGGCATGCCGAAATGCCTGGATGGAAGATAGAATCAAGCGTATAACCATACCATTAATGTTGAGTGAAGGTGAGGCATTAGTACCCTCAATGGAAGCTTCGGGAGTTTTTAACCGCACCACATTAACGCGGTTACGCACTGGGCAGGAAACCGGAAATATCCTCCAAGCGGCAGAGCAGATAGCCAGCTATTATGAGGCTGAGACCACATACAAGATGAACAACTTGATTGAATATATCCAAACTTTTGTGGGACTCTTTATTTCTATTGCCATTTCGTTCTTAACTATTGTGTCTTCAGAGATTGCAACAATTTCTCCTCCAACGGCGTAAGCATTATGTTATTGAATAAGTTTGCCAGGTATCTTATAAGTAAAAACATCTTTGAACGCGAACTGGTGGAAAATGCAAGCAGGAAAATGCTGGAATATGGAGAGAATTCTGCCGGGGCATTAGCAAAGATAATGGTTAGCGACTTTGCCGCTGGGCACGACGAAGTTTATGAAGCCTTGGCAAAGCATTATGCTTTTCCCCAGCATGACGTTGATGTAGAACAGCTTACTGAAGCTGAGAAGGATATTTGTAAGCAAATTCTGGCGAATATTCCGGAAGATCTGAAAAAGAAGCTTTTGTACCATAAAATATTCCCTTTTCAGTTGATAAATCGAGATCGGGAAATATTACAGGTATTGGCATCGGATCCTACCGATAAACTGATTCAGGAAATAATTGAACAAAGTCCTTATAAGCGGCTGGAAATTTACTGGGCAAGCCTAAAAAGCATTGAAGATCTTATTGCTGTTCTATCCCCACAGAAAAATGAATTTCTGCAGTTGTTAGAAGAGGCAGGGCAAATTCTTTCTGATGTTGACGATGGTTCCAGCGGATTAGATTTGAATGAACAGGCTCTGGATGAAGAAATCAATAAGAGCTTATTGGTTAATCTCTTTGAGGGTGCGCTTATAGAGGCAGTTAACAAAGATGCAAGCGATATCCATATTATTCCCGCCAATCGCAATACTATTGATGTGTTTTTTAGAGTTGATGGCAAACTGCAGCTTTGGCACCGACAAGAAAACACACCCCCAGAAGCATTATCAGCGGTGGTAAAAGATCGCTCCATTGGCGTCGATCGTTTTGAGCGCGATACTGCTCAAGACGGATTTGCCCAACGAGTTGTAGATGGGCATCTAATTCGGTTTAGGATTTCGATTATTCCTATTGTATCTCAAGAATACGACCGCAGATTTGAAAGCATAGTTATCCGAGTTATAGACGATAGGAAGGTAATAACAGATTTTAGAAAACTGGGTTTTCAGGAACAGGCAGAAAGAGAATTCCTAAAAGCAATATCTACATCGAAGGGGATTGTGATTGTAACAGGTCCCACCGGAAGCGGAAAATCCACTACATTGATGGCAGCATTGCATCACGTAATTAATCCTTCGATAAATGTATTAACATGTGAAGATCCTGTAGAATATGTAATTAGAGGGGCGCGCCAGCTCAAGATTGGTCATAAAATGAGTTTTGATCAGGCGATTCGATCAATCTTACGTCATGACCCCGACGTGGTAATGGTAGGAGAAATTCGCGATAAAATCACTGCAGATTTAGCGGTAAAACTTTCCAATACTGGTCATTTAACGTTTTCAACTTTGCATACCAATGATGCTCCTTCTGCCATCAGTCGTTTGTATAAAATGGGAATTGAGACCTTCCTTTTGGCATATTCTATCAATATTATCATTGCTCAACGTTTGGTAAGAAAGCTATGTGTGCATTGCCGTAGACCGCTATCCAAGGAGCATTGGCCGGCTGCTTTAGCGATTGGGCTAACTCAGGAAGAATTAGAGGCGGGCAGAATCTACGAGCCCGTGGGATGCCCTAGGTGTAATTTGGGATATAAAGGACGAGTGAATATAGCTGAAGCTCTGTATTTCTATCCGGAGATTCGCAACGAAATTGTAAAATCACAAAGCGACATCGATGAAGAACGCATTCGTGCCATTGCAGAAAAACACGGAATGCTATCGATGCGGGCAAGCGGAATCGACCGCATGCGTAATGGCCTTACAGACCTTACCGAAGTGCTATATGCAACGGCGGAGGATTGATATATGAACTTATTTGACATGGTATTAGCGTTATTTGCAGTTATGCTGTTTACCAGCATTGCCCTAAATTATAACAGGCATATTCAAGATCAGAACGATCTTCTAATAAATGCTACGCAATATGTTCAGGCTACACAGCTGTGTCATACAGTATTAGATGAAATTGATGCCAAACTCTTTGCGCGTATGATGGCATTTAACCACATAATAAGTAACTACAATAATACACAGCGCACAATCGATTTGAACTTTCCCGGAGATACGTATCAGCTAACTGTAGAAGCGGTAAGCTGCGATTCTTTGGGAGTTCCCTTAACTGTAATACCGGTGGATAATATATTTCGTCGGGTGAGAGTAACGGCTACAACCCCGGGTTTGAAGTTTCCCGTAACCCTACAACGCGTGTATACCAAAACGCATCTTAACTTATAATGGGCGTAATACTTGATATCATTGGAGCATTTGTTATTGGCGGCATGCTGCTGTTGATGGTAATTAGCTTTCAATTTCAGATGCAGGAAGCAGCAGATCGAGCTTTGTATACGCAACAAATGGTCGATCACATGGATCAATGTGCCACTAAGCTAAACAGCGTTGTTGCCTTGGCGGGGGTAGGATTTGACCCAGAGGATGCGATTGTGCATGCCACACCGGATTCTTTGGTGTTTTGGACATATTGGGATTACCAGCAAAATCAACTGGGTGTTACACCGGTGAAGCTAAGTATAAAATTAAGCAATGCACCAGATCCCCATGGAATTGCAGTTCTGTTGGCGCAAGATGGAGTGCCCTTAAACGATTTGGGGTATTTGTTCTGGATAGATGAGCTAAAGTTTCGTTACTACACAAAAAACGATGCTTTAACAACAAGTGCTTCATCAGCTCGATCTGCCGAGATACGAATGGGCTTTTATCATGACCCCCCCCGGGCGGGGAGCCAATCAATACGAACCAAACTACAGTTTAAGTGTTATTTTATGAACGCTTATATGCGTGGAGCATGAGGGAGGAAATATGGGACGCGCAATGCTAATCTTTGTAGTCTTGATGACGGCTATATACTCCGGGATATTGGTTTCAATGCAACGTAGGATGCTGGATTTGCCCCGTATTGTGCAGCGGAATATGCTATCGAAGCAAGCCGAAAGTGTATCGGATTATGCCCTAAGAACTGCTGTGCGTAACTCCGTCTTTTTAGGTATGATGGCGGGTCCTAATTCTGTAGTGATGTGGAACCAAGAGTTTAACGGATTTCAAATCCAGAGCTGTCATATAGATAGTATTTATTATACTTTTGTAGGCGAAGAAGGTGAGGATGGGAGCAATAGTTATCGAGCTATTAGCTATGTGAGCGGCGAATTGCAGGGTCAAACACTTGATTATCGGGCAGAGATAGCTTTTAGTTTCCCGTTAGTGGCGATGCTGGATTTGGATTATTGCATCCATCTGGAAATGGATCAGCCCCAATTTAATCCTTCTGAGAATTGGAACCATGTAATAGATTCTTCTGAGCATAGCAATGACGCATTGTTTTATGGCGATGTTGCTACTCGCCCCATGGGGCAAGGAGTGGATGGGTGGAAATGTGCCAGCTTTGGGGGAGGGAATGGTTATATAATGCACGAAGGCAACGAAACTATGTTGGTGAATTCAAATTTTACCCTAATATCTTATGCTAAGATTATGGCTAAGCATCCTTCTGCCTGCTTGATCTGGCTGCCGCCGGATTTGGACGATCCAGATTATGACCCGCTTTCGGGTGGTGGTAACACCAAACCAACCGGGGCAATTTATTATGATGGTGGCAATATGTACTTTACTGCAAGTACCATTAATGGTGTGGAGGTTACGGCTAGTGCAGCTTTTACTCCAGATGGGAAGTGGCCACACAACAAAGATAAATGGCATTTCTTTGCCTTAACTTACGATAGAGGCAAAGTTAAGGGCTACATCAACGGCTTGCCGGTTGCCCAAGCTACGAATCCCTTATATCCGTTTTACCGACCCAATGCGATACGCAATGAGGGTTTATACTTGGGACGAATTCCCTCGGGAGGAACTCCAAGACAAATGAAGGGATTGATAGACCAGGTGGGCTTAGTGCCCCACACAATGACAGATGCGGAGATTTGGGCGTATTACAATCTTGTGATAAACCCTGCTGATATCCAGTATATCAAAGATTAGTAAAAAAGGAAGAGATATGGAACAAGAGAAACAAAAACTGCTGTCGCTCTGGAGTATGGTACGCTGGTTTTTAGTAATAGTACTCTTTTCGATAGGACTATTACATATCAGTTTTCGCGAAGGAATGTATCAGAATCTATTGTTTTTTATGGTCTTTGGAGGGATAGTAGCATTAAATCTACTGTTTCAAGTTCAGACAGGACAGCAAAGACAATTTGTGAAGTTCTTTCAAGTTGCCTTAGATATCCTTTTTGCAACGCTAATCGTACATCTAACCGGAGGCTTAAATAGTTTCTTTGTTTGGGCGTATCTTATAGGAGTAATAACTGCATCTCTTACTTTTCCCCAGAATGGGGGCGTTATTGCTGGGCTATGCGGAAGCTTTTCGTTGCTCATGCTAATTGTTCTGTATCAGAATTCCATCCTTACACCAATGGAAGCTTCAGGTATGGATATGAGTGGCTCAACTGTTTATCTGCTGTCGTACACAGGCTTGTTTAGCGGGGTAGCCCTTATTGCGAACTATCTTTCAGACCAAATCAGCCGTGACCGCCTTGATAATGAACAACTTATAAGTAAAGTTAACGAACTGAAAGAGTGTGAAACCTGGAAGAATGAAATGGAGCGACTTCTGCCGTCACTTAAGGAAATTGCACACCTGGATCACGATATAAATACTCCCCTTTGCGTGATAACCCTTTCTTTGGGCAGAGTAAAGCGCTATGCCAACGAGATGAATCTGGATGGGCTACATAAAAGCAATACCGAAATAACGGAGGCGGTTAATAAAATATCTCTTCTGCTGCAAAGACTTAAGAGTATTAAAGAAAGTGAATTGATTGGGTATCACAATGTTAAGACTCAGGATAATTTTACTCAAGTAAATGCACCAGCAGGTAATTTGGAGATTGCTGACCTTCAAACTACCTACACCAAACAGAAGCAGAAGCGAAACACAAACGACAAGATTGACCCTGCCTTGGAAGAACTGCTGAAAGTTCACGATAAACAGGCAACAAAGGGGGAAGAATGAATTCCCGGAAAATACTCGTTGTAGACGATGAACAAAACATTCGAGATATTATTAGCGAATTTTTGAGTGATTTGGGCTACGAAGTTAGTGTGGCTGTAGATGGAGTGGATGCTCTGGGGAAAGTAGAGTATGATAAGTTCTCTTTGTACATTATCGACATCTATATGCCACGTATGGGCGGCTTGGAATTGATTGCCCGCCTCAAAGAAATCCAACCCCTGGCAGTTATTATCGTAACAACTGGGTTTTCCAGCATTGATGTGGCAGTAAGAGCTATTCGTACCGGGGCATATCACTATCTAACGAAGCCTATTCAGCCTGAGGAACTGATAAAAGTGGTCGAATCCGGTTTAGCGCATTCGGCAGAGTTGGGAGAGAATTCGGCAGAGTTAGTCGAACCGGCATCCAGCTCTGGGAAAAAGCCAGAGCTTATGCTCTTGAGAGGGTTTCCAGCAGAAGAGATTCAAGATTTTATAGCCTGTGGAACTATCAGTAGTTACAGTAAGGGTAGCCAAATTCCACTAACAGACGATTTAGGATCGATGATAATTGTGGAAGATGGAGCGGTAAACGCCTATTACAATGGTGCTTTGCTCGAAACTTTAAAAGAAAAAGATGTATGGGGCGAAGAAACATTTATAAATCCCCATTCCATCTTTAGCAATTTGGTTGCCCAAGGTAATACTCAAATTCGCCATTTTAAACGCAAGAAACTGATGGAATACTTTATGTATCGAGATGAAACTCTTACTAAGAAGTATATGATAAACTTAATCCAGTGCATGTATATGAAATGGCGCCGAGCAAGCTTTAGAATAGGACTTTACAGCGGCTTTAAAGCAGATGGATGAATCAGAAAACGAGGAGATTATGGCACTTACTTTTTTAACTGAAATGCAAAATAGCATAACTGAAAACCTTCAAGGACCAGAAATCTGTGAAGCAATTTTAGCATGGTTTGCCGAGCATCCCGAGCATGAAGCCGAAAGTAGAGAAATCCTTAAGAAATGGCTTTCCAGAATGCGTGAAAAGAATGCATCCGATATAGATTTTGGTGCTCCCGGCTGTGATAAAAAAGTATGGTTTCGCATATATGGGAGTAAGAAACCGGTGGAGGAATTTGGGGAATTCGCTTACTTGGAAACAAGTGCGATAATTCTAAGTTGGCTGAGTCCAGCGCAAAGAAGCATGTTATTTATAGAGCGAAGCGTAGATTTTTCTTTAAACTTTGCCTTACAGGAAGGGAATGCTCGGTTTCGCGGTTCCTGCTATTTCGACAGTGGTCATTTAGGCACAAATTTCCGTAGCATCAACGATAAACTCTACAGCATGGAGGGTTTGGGGATTCCACAACCTGTGGCGCAAAGGATGAACCTAAAACACGAAAAAGCTGGTTTAGTGCTTATTACTGGTATTACAGGAAGCGGGAAATCTACTACTTTGGATGCCATTATCGATATGAACAACCGCGATAATGCAGCGCATATAGTTATAATTGGGCATCCCATAGAATACATGCACACATCCAAACAAAGCTTGGTACGGCATAGAGAAGTAGGACCGGATGTTAAGAGTTTTCGATTGGGAGCAATAGAGGCTCTCAGACAGGATCCGGATATCATTGTGGTGGGAGAAATGCGAGACCCTCAAACTATTGCTACAGTTCTGGAAATAACTGATAGTGGGCATAAGGCATTCACTACTCTACATACGAGTTCTGCTATCGATAGTATCCACCGCATAGTTGCCGAATTTCCCTCAGATGAGCAAGATCGCATCCGCAACCGTTTGGCGGATGTGCTTTCTGTATGCATGAGTCAGAAACTGATACCCACAATAGATGGCAAGTTAGTTCTAGCCAAAGAGATACTCTCGGTAGATTCCAGCGTGAAAGCGGCTATTCGAAACAAGAATATTGGTGAAATTTATCAGATGATGGTAGAGGGGAAACGAGTGGGAATGTGCACCTTGGAGCAGGATCTAAAAGATCTCAATCGTAAAGGCATCATTACCCAGCAGAGCGCTATCAATTTTGCCAACAACAAAAAGAGGATGTCTCAGCTATTGGCAATGGGATAAGAACAGGATAGGATATGAAAAAGCACCCCAAACAGGCATTCGGTATCTTCCATGATGGTCTGGTAGTTCGTTTGGTACATTTGGTCCGCGAGGCAGAAGACATTTATCTGCAAGGCGTGGATCATACCGATCTGGATAAATATTGGTACAAAATATTGGATGATCCTTCGGTAGAGATAGTGGATTCTAAAACAAAGGAATCAAAATCTTCTGTGAGCGGAGACATCGATATCGACGAATTTGACAACGACTATGTGACCAACTATCAGTTACAACCCAGTGAGCGCATGTTGGGGTCTTTTGATCTTGCTCATGGAGTAATAGCCATCAATGTGTACGACGATAACATCATCAAAGATGCTCCAGGGCTTGTTAGCAAGAAAGAGATAGAGCAATTTGTTCGCTCAAAGGTTTCTGGAAAAGTATATAAAGCTGGAGATTATCAATCCAGCCTGGTGGATATTGGCGGCGAGCAACAACATTGGTTACACCGAGGAACAAACAGACTGCTTGATCTGGTTAAAGATTATGCTCGCACAAACCGGATAAAGGTGTTTTATCAGTTGGCAGATGCCAATGATATTGCTCTCACGGATTTCTTTAAGTGTAGTTATATCGACGAATTGGATAAGCCAACTTTGCTGGTATATTTGGGCCAGGAGTATCGCAAGGCTTTTCTGTTTCGCGATGGTGAGTGGCAGCAGACACTCAAACTTCAGATTACACAAAATTTTCCCGAACCGGAAGTAGTATCCTCAAAGCTTACTTTGGCTATAGACAGCGCAGGCATTGAAGAGCCTGAGAGAATTGTAATCTGTGGGGATCTGGCTAATACAGACTTGGTGGAGAACCTTTCTGAGGCATTTCCCACCGCAGAAGTAAAACTCTTTGAATTCAAGAAAATTATTGTAAGCGCAACAGATGAAGAAATATTAGATTATCATAGCCTAAGCAAGTTCTGCATACCAATTGCGCTGGCTTATAAAGCTTTGCATCCCGAAGATGAATGTTTCCATAAATCAAATTTCTTGCCTAGTCGGATTATCGAAGGACAGAAAGAATTTAAAATCGCATGGCATGGGTTTTTGATACTCATATTTATCTTTGCATCGGTTCTTATGGGCACAAATCTATATCTCAAGAGTAATCAGGCATTGGCATCTGAGCGGCACCGCAAGCAGGTGTTAAGCAATTCATTAGCTCAGAAGCGTGGCGAGGCTCAACAGATAATGAAAATTGAAGAAGAATTAAGTGCTCAAGAACAAAATCTACAAGTAGTGGGCAGCGTTTTAGAAAACAAGAATTTTTGGACAGAGTTGCTTGACGCCTTGAATAGAAGATATGCTAGTAGGGCTCTTAACTGGCTTTCCAATCTGCGTATAGAAAAAAATACTTTACATCTTTCGGGCATAAGTAGCAATCGCCGTTATGTTGTGGATCTTGCCAATGCGCTACCTCAAGGTAGCATCGATAAAGTAACTGCAGCAAAAATCCGCGACCATAACGTATGGAGCTTCGAAATCAAAGGGCAACCACCTGCAGTAAACTGGTTGGAGCTCATTGAGGCGGATATGAAAGCCAAACTTGAGCAAGATAAGATCCGCAAGAATAACTCATCTGGTTCTGCTAAAGTCAGAATTGTCTCAACAGGCACAGTTAAAGAAAGTTCCAATATCGAGCCTTTACCTTTGAGACGTATGCACTTACCTCCTCTTATCCCGTCGTGCCTACCGGGTTCCGGATTGTCTCCTGCAGATTCGGTATTAATAGCGGAGTATAATTCATTTGTAAACGCCTTACAGCAAGGTCATATATGGAACTATCGCAAAATAGGCAACAATTTCATCGCCAATCATCCTCACAGTTCAATCGTACCTGGAGTAAGATGGTGGATGGCTTATAGAATGTATTTGGATAGGGATTATATGATAGCCGGAGAGTATTTAAGACCTGTGTTTAAAACGAAAAATCACCCCTTATACGCTCATGCCGTATTACTTCGCGCAAGGTTGGATCTTGCCTTAGGTCACGATAGCTACAATGAACTTTACAATGAGTTGAAACTTATGAACAAATCATTCCTTACTGAACAAATTACTTTGGATGTAAGCGCCATCAGGAAAGGAGAGAGTGATGACTAATACTGGCAGAAACTCCCTCGTGCTTTCTTTGCTATTGATATTCATTGTGGGCGGAACACTGTTGCTGCTCAGTAATTCTAGCAAGAAAATTGAAAATCTACAAGATGAAAATGATGTTACAGAAAAAGAGCTAAGAAAACTGGAATCCCAAATAAGCAATATAGATTCTCTAATGGCTTTATACGAACTGCGTAAGGCGATGGTTGCCGAACAACGCAAGGTTATTTTGAAAGAAGACAATCCCAAAACCACATATCAGTATCTCTTGCGTTTGCAGGATATGATGAATAGAAACATCATCTACGATTTTGCTACAAACAAGCTGAGTACAAATGCTGAAGAGGGAGCAAACTCATACATAGTATCCGGGCGAGCAAATTATATGGATGTGGCAAATTTTGCCCGCTATATCGAGCACCAACGCGCTCTTATCACCATAGAAGAGCTTTCCTTGGGCTCGGATGGAGTGGCAAACAGCGATACGGTATCCTTTTCGATGGTGTTAAGCACACATTTTCATCCTAGTGGTCTAGAGTGGGCAGACCTCAAGCCTGCTCACATCACTACCGGCATCAAGAACTATCAGTTATTTCGTTCAAGAGTTTGGGATAAGGCTCAATACTATGAATATGAAGAGGAAGATCCAAACTTGATAGATCTGGATAGCAGTAACTTGATTGGGATGGGCGAAAAGCGGGTATTTATTCGCGATAATCAGGGTATTATACGCATCATAAATATTAACGATAGAGTAAAGGGTGGTTATCTATACAGTATAGATTTGAGAGATAATCAAGCAGTATTCAAGGTAGATAAATATGGTCTTGAAGAAAACCAGATAATGTACCTTATAAAGGAAAACTGAGGTTTTAAACATGCAAATTAAACACATAATATTAGTCGCCATTCTTATACTGCTGTGGAGTAGTATAGGGGCTCAAAACTTACGGGTGAGCATGAAGGAAGACACCCACATTAATACCGCCATGCAGATCCTTGAGCAATTCAGCTTGCAGGAAGGTGGGCGTAAAATGCTCAATCTTTCACATTATAATGGAAGCATAAACGTTCCAGTTCATGATATTGAGTGGCGTAAGGCACTAGATCTGATTCTTATGAAAAACAATCTTCAACTGGAAGAAGGGGTGGGCTTTTATGCGCTAAGAGATAAGGACTACGATCCTCAAACAGGTTCTTCTACGGTAGATTCAACCGGCAACCAAGAGCAACAGGATGCAGAAGTAAAACAAGTTCGCATCAAAGCAGTAGCTATGCTGGCAGATCGCAGTTATGTTAAAAATCTGGGAGTAGATTGGTCAACGGTTTTTAATGGCAAAGTGTCGGTAAATGCCGGATTTGCAGGTGCTTCTCAATTGGTGTCTCCGCTTACTCTTTCCGGTTCTGGAACTGCGGAAATCGGCAAGTATAGCGTAGATATCTCTACTTTGATCCGCACCATCGAATCGAACCAAAAGGGCAGTATCTTGGCAGAACCGAGTATCTTGGTGAGTAGTGGGAAAACGGGAAATATCCAAGTGGGGCAGGATATTTCTATAAAAACCGCTGATGAAGCTGGAAATACCAAAGATTCTTTCTACGCCACTGGCATTATTATGAATGTTACACCCAATATTGTGACGATAGACGGAGAAGAGCTCATCATGATGAAACTTAGCATAGAGCGTTCAAGTGGGCAGCCTTCAGCTATATCAACAGTTATTACTAAAAGCACATCTACCACAGAACTAATACTTTACGACAAGGAAGAAACTGTTATTGCCGGTTTGTTTGATACTGATGAAACCAAAGTCCGCAGTGGCATCCCTATTCTTAAAGACCTTCCATGGTGGGTTTTTGGATTAAGGTATTTAACCGGTTACGATTCTTATGAAAAGCGTGAGCGAGAGCTGATTATTACCATTCGCGCAGAAATTATGGATAGTGCGCTTGAACGATTGCGGCGAGTAAAAGCTATGCAAGAAGAACTGTAATCGGATAGCTAAAATGCGCATTGCCACCAGGCTGTTGATCCTCTTCATTGTAATTGCTTTCGCTTTTGGGGCATTCTTCTATATGTTCTATCATATAAAAAAAGAGGAACTACGCCTGTATAGCGAAGGAGATCTGTATCAGCGCAAACTCACGATAGACTCGATCTTCCAAATGAAATATGATGCCCAACTGAGCCTGGCAGAGGATTATTCTATTTGGGAAAAAATGGTTCAGTTTATATCCAGCCGCGATGTGCAATGGGCAAGAAGAAATCTGGATACCGTTATCCCAGTTTTTGGCTATTCACTGGTTCAAGTATACGATTCGAAGTTAGAGCTGCTCTATTCCGATACTTCTGAGGCTTCTTCCGGTATTTCGGATTATCGATTGGAGATTTCTCATAAAGATTCTCTTGGTGCAGGGTATATAAATAGCTATCATACGCGACATTATAACAATATCCTATTTTGTATAGTTGTATCCATACATAACTCTGAAGATGACAGCCAATCGGATCCTCTGGGCTATTTTCTTCTTGCTCAAGAGTATAACTACAATTACTTATCTTCTCTGGCGAAATCCCTAAACTACGATATTCGCATATCTTTTACCGATCCGGGTACTCAGAAACAGATTGAAAACTACAACACTAAGATTATTAAACCGATAACGGATATTAATAATGATCCCATTGCGTGGATTACATTCTATAGTTCAAATCCCTTTCTTGCCACTCTGCGCAACTTGGGAAATCTTATTCTTTTTGGCACCATAGGCTTTATCTTTATTTTTCTCATGATGCAGTATTTTCTTATACAACAATGGATTGCATCGCCTATGGGCTTAATCTCTCATGCGCTAAAAGCAAATAATCCCCAAATTATTGAACCCTTGGAGGGTAATAAAAACGAATTTGCCGATGTAGCTCTGCTTATCAAACGCTTTTTCCAACAAAAGGAAGAACTGCTACAAGAGATTAGCGAACGCAAAAAAACTGAAGCTCGTTTGCGAGAAATTGAAGAACAAACCCGAAAAATACTCTTAACATCACCAGAATCTATTATCGTAACAGATTTGGAAGGTACCTTTCTTAGCGTAAATGACGAAACGGTTCGCTTACTAAAAGCAAATAAAAGCGATGATCTACTCAATCACGGGTTCAGGTTTACAGAAATTGTGCATCCGCATGAACGCAAAGAGTTCAATAAGATGCTTCAAGAGCTTTTTAAGGGTGTATATATCAGAAATCAGGAACTGCGAATCCAACGCTTAGATGGCAGCATGTTCTCATCACTAATAAGCGCCTCGGTTATTATGGATGATGCCAATAATCCTACTAAACTGATCTTTATCACGCGCGACCAAACCGATCTAAAAAACCTCGAATACAAGCTGCGGCAGTCCCAAAAAATGGAGTCTTTAGGTACTCTCGCTGGCGGTATAGCCCACGATTTTAACAATATAATTACCATTATAGCAGGTTATATCTCCTTGAGTTCCGCCAAGTTATCCCAACCAGACGAGGCTCAACACGATCTCGATGAAGCCATACGTGCTTGCTTGAGGGCAAGTAGTTTGATTGGAAAGATTCTTGCCTTCAGTCGCCAAAGCGGCTATGATGTGGGACAAATTGTATTTGCCGATATTGTAGAAGAATCTTTACCCATGATTCGCGCTGCTTTACCTGCCAGAATTGAGATCGAAACTTACATTAATAGCCGTCGCAGTACATTGGCAGATAGCTCCTCATTATCGCAAGTTATTATTAACCTCGCATCAAACGCCTCTCATGCCATGCGCTCAGAGGGAGGCACCTTAACTATTGGTCTCGATGAAGTAAGTGGATTTGAGCTTATTGGTATAGATCCCAAAGTAGTTATAGAAAGCACCTATCTGCACCTCAAGGTTAGCGATACTGGTTGCGGCATTTCTGCGGATATAATTTCGCGGATATTCGATCCTTATTTTAGCACTCGAACTTATGGTGAAGGAACTGGTTTGGGACTTTCCATCGTGCATGGCATTGTATCCGGATATAAGGGCTTTGTAACCGTGCAAAGTGTTGTAGATCAGGGAACAACGTTTAATATATTTCTCCCGGCGCTGGATCAAACCAAAGAAATACCAGCTCCACAGGAAGAATCGGAAGCTCCTTTTATTCCGGCAAACATAATGATGGTGGATGACGAACCGGCTTTAGCCGGAATATTTCAAGAATCTCTGCGAGAAGCAGGATATTCTGTAGAATCCTTTTCTGATGCCAATCTTGCCCTACAGGCATACAACCAAAATAGCGAAAGTTTCAGTTTGGTGATTGCCGATATAAATATGCCCGGGATGGATGGAATTCGGCTAAGTGAATCTATTCGCTCAATAAGAAACATACCCATTATTCTTTATACCGGGTTTTTAGATCGGAATCTGCAAAAAAGGGTGGAAGAAGCCGGTATTCGATATGTGTTGCATAAACCGATCATGCCCGATGAAATGGTAAAACAGGTAAAGAGAGTAATTTTCCTTGAATCAAAGGAAAGCGGCTAAGCCTGCAGCACAGGGCTAAATAAAATAAGTAGATTTAGTTTTACCAGTCTTAGAACTTGAAGTTTATCTCTTGTGCTTCCGGTGCCGTAACTGTATAATGCGCTGTCTTTTGCCCTATAATCATTATTCCTTCAAGGGAAACCAGTGCGAGGGATGGGGTGGCAAGCTCCGCTTGCCACAGCGAGCAAAGCTCGCTTCTTAAGGCAGCTTTGCTGCCTCTGCCAAGCAGGAGCTTGGCAGCCCAAACGGGGCTTCACAATGCGGGGCAGCCTAAACGGATCTGTGATGGGGTGGCAAGCTCCGCTTGCCACAGCGAGCAAAGCTCGCTTCTTAAGGCAGCTTTGCTGCCTCTGCCAAGCAGGAGCTTGGCAGCCCAAAAGGGGCTTCACAATGCGGAGCAGCCTAAACGGATCTGTGCTGGGGTGGCAAGCTCCGCTTGCCACAGCGAGCAAAGCTCGCTTCTTAAGGCAGCTCTGCTGCCTCTGCCAAGCAGGAGCTTGGCAGCACATTTCATACTCGAACCTCAAGATAGCCTTTTTTACTGGCTACCTACTAGGCTTGAAAGAGAGCCAAAAGTAAAAGATCTAAAAACTCACTCCACCAATATAGAAAGTGCAGATTATGGATAATCTATTAACTACTGCTACCAGTTCTGCTTATGCTTTAGGTAAGGATTAGCTATGCTTACTCCCGAGATACTCCCT
>Ga0265295_1001505_pt1 | contig 40879 bp, 48 predicted proteins | sample Munlansysbiofilm_FD_192503 | JGI IMG/M metagenome (GOLD analysis project Ga0265295, IMG submission 192503) | Leachate microbial communities from a municipal landfill in Southern Ontario, Canada - Methane capture system biofilm | ecosystem: Engineered > Solid waste > Landfill > Unclassified ... | reverse complement strand
TGACAACCAACAGCAGCAAGCCCCGGCACAACAGCAACAGCCAGCGCAAGGCGGTTGGCAACAGGGCAATGCACCGGCTGGCGGCGCGGCTCCTTGGGGTCAGCAGTAAACAACCGAAAGGCCGGGGTTTTGCCGCCCCGGCCTTTCGGTTGTTTACTGCTGACCCCAAGGAGCCGCGCCGCCAGCCGGTGCATTGCCCTGTTGCCAACCGCCTTGCGCTGGCTGTTGCTGTTGTGCCGGGGCTTGCTGCTGTTGAGGCTGACCCCAAGCGGCTTGACCGTTACCTTGCTGCGCGGGCTGCTGTTGCGGCTGCTGACCCCAAGCACCGCCATTGTTGGCTGGTTGCTGCTGTTGTGCCGGTTGCTGCTGACCCCAAGCACCGCCTTGCGCTGGCTGTTGCTGTTGCGGTTGTGCGGCGGCTTGACCTGCACCAGCCCGCCCCGGTTCGTTACCGTTTGCGTCAAACACCTTCTTGACTTCGGTATATTGCGGGTCATTCTTTTGCGGGCCAACTTCCACAATGAACGGGATGTTGTGCAACTGGCTGGAATCAGTCACTTGGAACACGCCGGTAACGTGGCAAATTGCCGAAAGTTGACGGTGTGCAATTTCAACCGTCTGTTGGTTGGAATGGTACAGGTTCAGGCGATAAGCGCCGCTGCTTCCAGCTTGGGGGCCATCGGTAATGCGCAAGTTGAGTTGCAGATAACCGCCGTCATTGTTCTTGTTCGCCTTGACTTCAGACGAATCAATGATTACAGGATGTTTGCCAATCGGCAAAGCGCCAGCGGATTGGGAAGGGTCATACTGGTTTGCGTCAAAAGCTTGGATAAGTTGCATGATAATTCACCTTTCTTTGTTTCGGGTTAAGTTCTTTCTTTGGGTACGGTGAAAGATTGCCGTTTATTGCATGGCTTTGTTAAACAACGCTGATAAATCAGGCGGTTCAACTTCGCCCAAATTACCCAAGCGGTCACGGGCGAAAACTTCCGGTATTTCCTTTGTTCGCAATGCCCGCACGGGTTTCGGTTGTCCGGGTATTGACACTTCAGACAAATGCAGCACGTTATCAAACAAGTGCGGCATTTTAACATTAAGGTCTTTGCCCGGAAAGAAAGGCCGCTTTTGCATGACTGGTTCATAAGTTACATTACCATCTTGCAAAATTGTTTGCCGCCCGTTTTCGTAAGTTCCTTGCTTGGCAATCATTACAATATGCTTTTGGGGCATATAATAAAGGTCATTTGCAATCTTCATTGTGCGTTCTGACATATTGCCATAAGCCTTCATGCCGTGCTTCACCTTGCCCAATTCTTCAGCAAGGATAATTTCAGCAATGTTTGAAATACTGTCAATTGCCAGCGTATCAAAGTTGCTTGCTTCCCGCGACTTCATAAACCATTCAAAAAATTCAGTTATCAAAGCCGCTGTATAAGCTTCAAAGGCCGGAATGGTTGAAGTGCGCATTGAAAGCATACCCGGTTCAGTCACCAGCAACACGGGGCGCGGCGCGGTGTTCACCAATGGGGTTTTTCCGCTACCGGGCGCACCATAAATAATTGACTTCACGCCGTAACGCTTTGCCAATTGTGATGCCGGTTTCAAGTTGTTTATGTTCATACACTCACCTTTCAAGGGGCTGTTTGTTGTGGGCAAACAGCCCCAATTATGTTACTTGGTTTTCGGCGCTACCAACTCAAGCGAAGGCGTAGCAGGCTTTGAATTGATAACTTCGTCAATGATTTTGGTGAACTTTTCAGGAAGTTTCTTGTATTCGGAAACCGAAAGTTCAGGCTTCCATTTTACAAGGCGTTCCGCGATAAACTCACCTTCAGCGCCGCTTTTCTCAATTTTCTGCAAGGCTTTTTCAACCGCTTCTTGACCGCCAAGAAAGCTACGGGAAGTTTTGAAAACGGCTTTAAGTTTGTAGCCCTGACCAAGTTCAATGTTTTCAGTGCCTTCCCGCAAGGTTTCGCGGTCAAAGCCGAAAGCGCCTGAAAGCACTTCTTCACGCAACGCGGCTTCAGCTTCCTTTGCAACAGCCAGTGCCTTTACGGCTTCTTGCCATTCCAAAATTTTAGCGTCACGGTTTGCAGTTTCGTTAAAAGACATAAGTAAACCCCTTTTCTGTTGGTTGTTGTCAAAGCCGTTTGCTTCAACATGGTTCAATAATACGACAAGGTTTAACCGTTGTCAACACCTTTTTCTAAAATTTTTCGTTCTTCTTCAAGGTTGCGATTGTTCGCGCTTTCTTCAGTGAATTTTTCAGGAAAGCGGCGGCGAAGCTTTGCAATGTTGATTTGTTGCGCTTCTTCAAAGGTTGAATCAAGCGCCCGCAAGGCCAGCGCGTCATACCAAAGACCATCGCCAATTTCTTCAATGGCGTTGACGGTATCAAACGGCTTGCCTTCCTTTGCGACCGCCTGCAAGGCTTCCAGCAATTCAGCGGCTTCAGTCACCTTGCCAATGATTCCATGAATCAGATTGATAGCCGCGCCGTCTTGTTCGGCATTGGGCGAAAGCCAAGCGGGCAAGCTTTCAAGGGTTTGTTGGCCTTCAGGTGCGGTAATGTGCGGAAATTCTTTACCGTAAAACAGTGCCTTTTTGATGCAGTCAAGGTTTTCGCTTGCGGAAATGATAGCGTCTGAAACGGTGATGAAAAGCACCAGCGGTACGCGCTCGCCATAGAACTTGTCAGACGCTGTTTTGTGGGCTTCTTCGATATAATCAAGCTTTTTCATAGGGTTGCACCTTCAAGGTTGTTGGTTGAGCTTGAATCATACCGCCCTGCTTTCACCTTGTCAATAGGAGTTGACAGCAAAAAATTACGGTGATAGGATGCCCACAATAGCAATCAAAGGCGGGGCTTTTGGCATGAATTTTGACGAACTACAAAGGCGGCTTATCAAAGCCAGCCAACAAGAAGGGGCAAGCCTTCGCACACTTGCGGCAATGCTTGGCGTTTCCCATGAACTTGTAAGGAAGGTTCTAAACGGGAACCAACAATTAACCCTTGCATCTTTCAACAAAATTGACAAGGGGTTGAAAAAGCATGACTTTTGAAAATATACCGCTTGAAATGCGAACGTATAGGCAATGGGTAATGTGGCGCTTTGAAGATACAGAAGGAAAGAAGCCAACAAAAGTACCCTATTCCGCTTTGACCGGGCGGCTTGCGAGTGTGACCGATTCGGCAACATGGGCAAGCTTTGATGAATGCGTACACGCCATGCAAACCGGCTGGTATACCGGCATTGGTTTTGTGTTGAGCGAAAGTGACCCTTACAGCTTCATTGACCTTGACGATACCCAAGGCGACCAAACCGCGCTTGACCGTCAAATCAAAATCTTCAATGAATTTCACAGTTACGCGGAAAGAAGCCCAAGCGGGAACGGCCTTCACATTATCGTAAAAGGTTCAATTCCAGCGGGGCGGCGGCGTTCTTTCATTGAAATCTATTCTTCAGCCCGCTATATGACCATGACGGGTGACGTTTACAGAAACGTACCCATTGCCGATTGTAACGATTTGCTTAACGTGCTTTGGGGTCAAATGGCGGAAGGTTCAGCGGCAACCGCCGTTTATGCCGGTATGGCTGAAGCCAAAGAAAGTGATGAAGAAGTTTACAAACGTGCTTTGAGCGCGGCCAATGGTGACAAGTTCAATGACTTGTTCAACGGCAATTGGCAATACCTTTATCAATCACAATCTGAAGCTGATTTTGCCCTTGTTGACATTGTGGCGTTTTACACTCAAAACCGCGCACAAATTCAACGTATTTTCAGGGCTTCGGCACTTGGTAAGCGTGAAAAAGCACAACGTCAAGATTACGTCAATTACATGCTGAACAAGTGTTTTGACCGTATGTTACCGCCCGTTGATGTTGACGGCCTTCAAAACAAGTTGAATGAAATTCTTGAAGCAAAGCGAATTGAGGAAGAACAAAACGCACCTTCAAACAACGCACAAGCCCCGCAAGCCGCACCAGCACCAGCCAAGCCAGTCAAGGCGAACCCAAGCCGTGACATTTACAGCTTGCCGCCCGGTCTGGTTGGTGAAATTGCCCAATTCATTTACGCGCAAGCCCCGCGCCCGGTTCCTGAAATCGCCCTTGCTGGTGCGTTGGGGCTGGTTGCCGGTATTGCTGGCCGCGCTTTCAACGTGTCGCATACCGGGCTGAACCAATACATTCTTTTGCTTGCCCCAACAGGAACAGGTAAGGAAGCAATCACCAGCGGCATTGACAAGCTAATGGGGCAAGTTGTGCGAACCGTACCCGCCGCCGCTGATTTTATTGGCCCCGGTGAAATCGCTTCAAGTCAAGCCATTATCAAATATATGAGCCGTGGCCCCGTGTCGTTTACTTCCGTATTGGGTGAATTTGGTATCCACTTGCAGCAAATGGCAAGCCACAACGCACCGCCGCACCTGTTGGGTTTGCGCCGTTTTATGCTTGATGTTTATAACAAGTCCGGTGAAGGCCGCGTGTTGAAGCCTTCCATTTATTCGGACAAAGACAAGAACACCAATTCAATTCTTGCGCCAGCCCCTACTTTTGTTGGCGAATCAACGCCTGAAAAGTTTTATGAAGGTTTGCATGAAGGGTTAATTTCTGAAGGCTTATTGCCGCGTTTTTCGGTTATCGAATATCACGGCGACCGCCCGCCAATGAACCATGACCATTACAAGGCACAACCAAGCTTTGAACTCATTGACAAGCTTTCTACACTTTGCGCCCATGCCTTGATGCTCAACAGCCAGCATAGGGCTATTCATGTTCAGTTTTCGCCTGAAGCTGATTCAATTTTCAAGCAATTTGATGAACATTGCGACTTGCAAATAAACTCAAGTGACCGAGAAGTTAGGCGGCATTTGTGGAACCGTGGAAGCCTGAAAGCAATGAAGCTTGCTGCAACAATCGCGGTTGGCTGCAACCCTTATGACCCGGTGATAAGCGCCGATGTTGCCACTTGGGCAATTAACATTGTGGTTGCTGACATTCGCAACATAACCAACCGCTTTGATGCCGGTGAAATTGGCGTTGATAATGAAGAAACACAACAGCTAACCAAGACCATTGAAGCAATTGCCGAATTTGTTGTTAGACCTTGGGCGGAAATTGCGACCACGGCGGGGCCAAACACCGGCAACCTTCACGCCAATAAAATTATTCCTTACAGCTTTCTTCATAGGCGACTTGCGCGAATTGCAACCTTCCGAAAAGACCGCATAGGGGCAACGAATGCAATCAAGCGGGCGCTGAAGACCTTGTGCGAACGTGGCGACCTTCAGGAAATGAGCCGCGCCGTAATGTCAAAGGAATACGGTTCAAGCGCCGTTGGCTACATGATAAGCAACCCCGCCGCCATCCTGAAAAGCTGACCCAAGCCCCGCCCCTTGTGGGCAACCCGTACCGCCTTAACTGGCGGTTTTCGCCGTTGTGAAAAAAAAAAGCTTGACGAACCTTTGAAGCTAACGTATCATTGAAACCAATGAAACAACGAACTAACGAAACGGTGAACATTATGAACTTCAAAAACTGGCTTAACACCTTCATTGACGAAAAAGGCATTGACCGTGAAACCATCATTGAAGCGGAAGGCGCAAGCGGTACAAACTTCATTCCTGTTGGTTGCCTGCTGGAAGCAATCGAAGCCGCCCCGGCCAATGAGCAACAAGGCATTAAAGCAACGCTTGTGAAAATCGACTTTATGAACGGCGATGTTATGCACTTCCTGAAACACCTTGCAAAAGCCATTGCAATTTAACCAACCAAAAGGAACCTTAAAGATGAACGTATATCAAGAAAACGGCTATGAAAACCGCCGCCATTACCTTGAATGCCTTGCTGAAGATACCGGGCATGACCTTCAAACCGTTTTGGCGCTGGCTGACTTACTTGGCCCCAATGAAGACTTTGACGGCCTTGTAACCAGCCTTGAAGACGGTTTCTAAATTAGCCCCTGACAGCCCCGCCAAGCGATTTTAACGGCGGGGCGCTACCTACCCCTTACCCTATACCAGAAAAGCCCGCCACGGCGCGGAATGATGCCCACAATTGGAGACGCAAACCATGACCCTAACCGAAAAGCTACAAACGCAAGATTACAACGCCGTTGTCAATGATGATGGTTTTATACAACTCGCCAGCGGCAAAACCCTTGGCGTGAAGCTTTTACCGAAACGCAACCGCATTCATTACACAACCGAAGGCGGCGAACTGTTAGGAACGTCACCGGCAACACCGCAAGGCTTTGCAAAATTTGTTGAAAGCTTTTGGTATTGGAGCAAAGCCAAACCGTGAACCCATTGAAACCGAACGAAGCCGCCTAACCAGCGGCTTTTTTTTGCTGTATTATTGACCATAGTAAGCGTAAACCATTGATAGTATTGAATTTAGTAACCCTTACTATTTGTCAATAATATGGCAAGCCAACCTGTAATATAGGCAAAATCGCGGCTAAGTTATTGATTTGAAAAGAAAAAATAGCAATCGGTACAGAATAATTGTAAACCGCTTTATAAATTAGAAATAGTATAATCAATGAAAAAAGCAGGAAAAGCCAAGCCAAAAGAAAAACCCTTTACTATTACTATTTTGTTTTTTATAACTATATTATTTATTTTATTTATTTTATTTATTTATTTTTCAATACCTTAGCTAAATTACTTTCTGAATTATCTGTAAACCGTTCTGATTTTCTTTATAGTAAATAGTAAAAATAATAAAATACTTGATATTTGCTAAAATTATAAAAATTTGCATTACTTTACTATTTACTATTTTGTTCAATTTTTGAGCAATAATCAGATAGTAAAAATAATTCTTGACAATCAAGCGCGGGGCGGCTAAAGTCACCATTGAAACACCACAAACCACAACCGAAAGGAAAAAGAACCATGAACGAACACAACGAAACCCAAGTAACCGAAAACGCCGCGCCTGAAGCTGAAGCGGCTGAAATGCAATGGCTTGAACCGTCCAATGTGGGAAGCGAATACACGGCGCACCTTGCGGCAATGGAACCGGCAAACCGCGTTCCTGTTGGTAAGGCGTTTGGCCTTCCCGCTGGCTTCAATGTGGGCTTGTTGCGTGAAATCGCTGAAGACGTTAAAGGGCGCAAAATTGTTGTTATTGAACACGGTGAACACGGCTTTGAAATTCGCCGCTTGCCTGACAATGCAAACACAAAGCTTTTTTACAAGGTTGTAAATACAAAACGCGGTGAAGAAATTGCAGTTGGTGAAGATGCAAGTGAAGTTGTTGTAAAAGTGCTTTCAAACTTTTTGGTTGAAGGTGCTGAAAAGGCTTCAGCTTATGACCAGAAAGCCGCCGAAGGTCATTCAATCGGGCTTGTTACTTACAGCTACCTTCACCGCCGCCTTGCAAGACTTGCGCCTTTCAGAAATTCCGATATTGGCACAACAAAGGCATTGAAGGCTGCAATTCAGGAAGCCGAACAAGCCGGGTATCTTGCCAAGCTTTCAACTGAAGATTCAAAAGACTTGCTAGAAACAACCGCCGCCGTTTATCGAATCAATAAAAGTGCAATTGAAGCTTGACAATGTTTAAGCATTGAACTATTATTGAACCATTGAAACTATAAGCCAAAGGGGTAAGCTATGCGTTACAAAGTAATTGAGAAGAACAACCCGCTTGCCGTTCATTGCATTACTTGGAGCGAACAGCGCGGCCTTGAATGGATTGAACGCTATGGAAATTCAGGCATGTTCATTGATAAAACCTTGACAAAAGAAAGTTTCATTGTTGTCAAGGCTGAAGAAGGGGCGAAACATGCTAAAGCCTGACCAACTGGCAAAGTCTGGAACTGAACACGGCCACCAATCGGCCTTGTTCGCTTTCGTTGCCGTGGCTCACTGGCACGGGTTCGGCGCGGCTAAAGTGTGGGCAAGTGGTGGCGACCTTCCCGCCCGTGACCCTGACCAGCCGCCCGCCTTGCCGTGCCTGAAGTGGTTTCACGCTATCCACAACCAAGGCCACGGCGACAAGATACGCGGCGCACGGGCCAAAGCTGAAGGCGTAAAAAAGGGCGTTGCTGATACCTTCCTACCGTGGCCGGTGTATGAACCTTGCCCGTCTGACCCGCAACTAATGATTGTAAAATGGTGCGGTCTTTACATTGAAATGAAGAAGCCAAGCGAAAAGCCGAAACGTGAAACCAGTAAAGGCGGCGTATCAGACGAACAAGCCGAATTTGGCAAATTTGCCAAAGGCGCGGGTTACGGTTGGTGCGTTTGCTATGGCTGGCAAGAAGCCGCGCAAATGCTCGAAAATTACATAAACTTCAAAGGTGGTTGAAATGACACTTAACGAAATGAAAGACCTTGCACGGTCTAAAAATTGCTTCATTGTTGAGCGCAACGGTGCTTTTCTTGTATATCGCAAAATGCCGGGGCGTAACGTATTCATTGGCAAGCGGGGTAATGAAAAAAGTTTGCAAACCTTTATCAAAAAGTGTTGACACCATTGAACCATTGAACTATTATTGAACCATCGAACAACGGAACAATGAGGGTTTAACAATGGAAGCACAAGTAAAGGTATTGGGCGGCTTGCCTGTAACGGTAGCTTTCACAATCGCACCGGCTGACCCTGATGTTGGTTATTTTCAAGACGGTGTTGAAGATTGGGAAATTATCGAAATTGCAGGCCGTCCACTTCGCAAGAAAGAATCAGCGAACTGGATTTATAACCGCTTGACAGCGAATGATGAACAACGTATCATTGAAGCATGTTCAAAAGCAATTGATGACTTTGAACCTGATTTTGATGAACCTGACTTTTACTAACGAAAAGGTGATTGAAATGTATAAGATTATTTTCTTTATCGTTGCTGCAATAATCATTGAAAGCGTATTGCGCCCGATTTTTCCGGCCTTGAACTTCACTTTGGTTATTCTTGAACACTTGATTAAAGTTGGCGCGTTCTTGGCAATCGTTTACATTGCTTGGCTTTATATTTCATCTTGGCTTGAAACATGGTGGCGCAACCTGTGAACAAATGGGATAAGCGTTTTATTGAACTTGCCCGCCATGTTGCAGGCTGGTCAAAGGGGCCGCGTACCCGCGTTGGTGCGGTGTTGGTGCGGCCTGATAAGTCAATTGCAAGCCTTGGTTACAACGGCGCACCACGGGGCTTTGATGATTCGGTTTTTCTTGCAATGAGCCGTGAAGAACAGCACAAGGTTGTAATTCACGCTGAAGCCAACGCGATTGCACAAGCGGCGGCAAGTGAAGACCTTGAAGCGTGTACCCTTTACGTTTGGCCTATGTTCCCATGCGTCAAGTGTGCAAGGCTGATTGCAGCGGCTGGCATCAAGCGCGTTGTTGCTTATTGTGGGCATCATTCGCCGGATTGGCTCGAATCGGCAAAACAGGCTGAAAAAATCTTTTCTGAAAACAACATTGAATTTATGAAGGTGATAAATGAATCACATTGAAATAAGCGGCCTTACTATGTTCAAAGACCCTGACACCGGCAACACCATTGCAACGGGTAGCGTTCCCACAACTGTTGCTTTTGGGTCAAGAATCGCCCCGCTTCCTGAACTCGAAAACTTGCTTATTGCAGCGCCGTACCTTTACAATGCACTAACGCACCAATTCAACAGCTTGCAAGTAATACTTGACAACCTTGAAAAAAGTGCTGTTCAATCTGAAGAACTTGAAGCATTCAGAAACGGATTGATTCAAATGCAAAACGGCGTATTGTTGGCGCAACGTGTCGCACAAATTGGCATTGATGAAGTTGCAAAATCACTTGACAAGCCTTAAAGCTTTGAATATAATTGAACCATCTAAACTTGAAAAGGGTTTGAAACTTATGAAAAAAATTCTTGCTTGTGTCGGCTTCATTGCTGCTTTAATCTTGTTTGGCATTGTCGGTAACATGGATTATGAAGACGCTTTGCTTGAAGAAAAGCGTTATTGTGAAAATGTTGCTGAAGGTGTTTGGCCTGATTACAAAGGCATCTTTGAAGCCGTATGCAAACCAACAAATTAACTTGTAAGGAAGATTCAACATGACTGCAAAGAAAACCACTACCGCCCGCAAAAACGCCGCCAAAAAGGTTGACGAAGCAACCCCTGTAATTGGACTGGCTGAAATCGTTGCTTCCGGTGCAAACGGCATGTACACTAGCCCCGAAGTTCACGCACCGCTTGTTGAAGCTGGTTTTGTGGAAATCAACCCTGATATGGTCAACGAAGCGGGCGAAATCGCAACCCGCGCAACTCACAAAGGTATTGAAGAAATGCAGACCCCGGAAAGCACCGCAACTGAAGCTGTTGCCGCCCCTGTTACTGAAGTAAAAGGCTTCAAAATTGAAGATGGGATTCCCGCGCCTACTTCTGTTGGCCGTGGCCGTGGTGGCAATGTTTACCCGTTTGACGAACTGGAACCCGGCCAAAGCTTCTTTGTTGAAGCAACTGAAGACCGCCCGAACCCGGCCAAAGCCCTTGCTTCTACCGTTTCCAGCGCAACCGCCCGCTATGCCGTACCTTGTGAAAGCGGTGCAACCAAGCTGAACAAAAAAGGCGAAACCGTGCCGGTCATGGTGAAGACCCGTGAATTTGCAATCCGCAAGGTGGAAGGCGGGGCGCGTATTTGGCGCATTGCCTAACAAAAAGTTGTTGTTCTGACATAACCCCGGTTCGCCGGGGTTTTTTTTGTTTACTTTTTCCTTTACAATGCCTTAAATATGAAGTAACGAAAAAAAAGGCGCGGTGTAATGGGTGATGATTTGAAATGGTTGGTTGGTGCAATAGTGACGCTGGTTACTATGATTGGTGGCGTTATTGCCCGTGACCGCCATGTAATGAACGCCATTAAAGAAGGTGACGAAAAGCTTTCAGACCGTTTGACGAAAGTTCAAGCGGAATATGTGCGCCGTGACGATTTGAACGGCCACATGCAAAGCATGGAAAGTTCAATACAGCAAATGCGAGAAGAACAGCGCGAAACAAACCGCCGTATTGACAACCTTCTAACTGTTTTAAGTAAGAAGGATTGAAACAAATGAAACTTATTGAAAATTGGCGCGAATGCTGGCGCTTTTGGTCAACCCGCCTTGCAATACTTGGCACTGCAATTACAAGCGTTTTGCTTGCCTTCCCTGAAGCCGCCCTTTCCGTTTGGGCAATCATGCCCGTTGAATTTAAGAACGCAATTCCAGCACAATACATGCCTTTTATTGGTATTGGTGTTTTTGCCCTTTCCATTGTTGCGCGTCTGATTAAACAAGAAGGTCTTGAAAATGCGAAACGTGAAGAATCTTGAAGAACAATTGCGCCTTGATGAAGGTGAAAAGTTGAGCGCGTACCAAGACCATCTTGGTTTTTGGACAATCGGAATTGGCCGCTTGATTGATGCCCGCAAAGGCGGCGGCATTACCGCTGAAGAAAGTTCATACCTGTTCAATAATGACGTTAAGACAAAAACCGCTGAAGTACGGCGGGCGCTTCCTTGGTTTGATAGCCTTGATGAAGCGCGGCAAGGCGTTCTGTTGAACATGGCCTTTCAAATGGGTACGGCTGGCTTGCTTGGCTTCAAGAACACCTTGGCAATGGTCAAGGCCGGTGATTACAAAGGCGCGGCGGCTGGAATGCTGCAAAGCTTGTGGGCAACCCAAACCCCGCAACGTGCAAAGCGCCTTTCTGTTCAAATGGAAACGGGAAAATGGCAATGATTACGGCACTATGGGCAAGGTTCGGCAAGTTCATTACAGGCATTGGCGCGGGTTTGCTGATGCTTGCAAGCGTGTTTTATGCGGGGCGGAAATCAGGCCAAAGCAAGGCCGAAATTGAAGCCGCTAACGAACGGGCAAAAGAACGTGAAGCTATTGCCGTTCGCCAAGTCAATGAAGCGCGTGAAGCGGCTGAACAGCAAACAAAGGCGGTGAAAAATGCAAGCGAAGTTATGGCGGATAATTCCATTCATCCTGATAGTGAAATTGTTGAGCGGTTGCGCGACGAATGGCAACGGGATTGATTCAAGCATTGCTGACACCATTCAAAGCAAGCCGGTTGTTATTGATACGGCTTGCGATTGGGTAAAGCCCGTTTACATTTCAAAAGACGATTTGCTTACCGCTGGCACGGCGCGGCAAATTTTGAACCACAACGAAGCATGGCGGGCTAACTGTATTCAGTGACAAGTGAACGCTTGGCGGTTATAGTTAAGCCTAAATAAACAAAGGGTTTTGATTATGACCACAACGAACGAAGCTGAAGAAAAAGCCGCATTCGCGGCCATGCTTTTGCGAGAAAGCGACCCCTTCAAAGTAGCACTTGAACTTTACCCGAATAACACAAATCGGGCTTTGCGAGTTGCTAACGAATGGCCTAAAGACCCTGAAGTTTTAGAAATTCAGCGCAATCTTATGGGCGATTCAGACAACCTTTCTTTTTTACCAAGCAAGGCGGAACTTGCCCGCGATATTTGGGAGCGTATGAAAGGAACGCCAGTAAACGGCGTTAATATACCAACCACGGCGGAAGAATACACGAAACTTGCAAAGCTTTACGCTGAAGTAAGGGGCTTTATTGAGAAGCCGCAAAACAATCAAAATGTTACGGTTGTTGTTCCCAAGGTAATTGAAATGCCAACGCACGGCACTGATGAAGATTGGGAAGCGGCAGCGGCAAAACAGCAACGGGAATTGTTAGATGTTAGCAGAAGCCGTCACTAAACAAAACGCGCTTTCTAGCGCCGTTTCAAACTCACCTGAACCTGAAGTTGTTTGGCGACCTTTGCCCGGTTCCCAAACAATCGCGCTTGATTCGCGTTGTGACCATACCCTTTATGAAGGGGCGCGTGGCCCCGGCAAAACCATTACCCAATTGATGCGGTTCCTTCGTAATGTTGGTAAGGGTTACGGCCAATTTTGGCGCGGTGTAATCTTTGATTTGGAATTTGACCACTTGGGCGGGCTTGTTGCTGAATCAAAGAAATGGTTTGGCAAGTTTGGCGATGGTGCGAAGTTTTACGAATCAACAGCGGCTTATAAATGGGTTTGGCCGTCTGGTGAAGAACTTTTATTCAGGCACGTTAAGAAGATAAGCGATTATGAAGGCTTCCACGGTCACGAATACCCTTTTATTGGTTGGAACGAATTAACGAAACACCCAAGCGGTGATTTGTATGACAAATTTATGTCTGTCAACCGTTCTTCATTTGAACCGCTGAAGGATACACCGAAAGACGCAAACGGCAATTACCTGACACCAAACGGCTTGCCTTTGCCGCCCATACCGCTTGAAGTGTTCAGCACAACTAACCCGAATGGCCCCGGTCACAATTGGGTTAAGCGCCGTTTTATCAACATTGCGCCGCGTGGCACTGTTGTTAAGAAAGAAGTTGAAATTTTCAACCCGCAAACACAACAGAATGAAACCATTGTAAAAACACAAGTTGCAATCTTTGGTTCGTACCGTGAAAACAAATACCTTCCGCCCGGTTACGTTGCTGAACTTGAAAGCATTAAAGACCCGAACCTTAGAAAAGCATGGTTGTACGGTGATTGGGATGTTACGGCGGGCGGGGCGCTTGATGACCTTTGGCAAAGTCATGTTCACGTTGTACCGCGCTTTGTTGTGCCTGAAAGCTGGCGCATTGATAGAACGTATGATGACGGCTCAAGCCATCCGTTTAGTGTGGGCTGGTGGGCTGAAGCTGATGGTACTGAAGCAATCATTGTACTTGCAGACGGTACGCAATACACGTTTTGCCCGCAACCCGGCTCACTGGTGCAAATTTTTGAATGGTACGGTTGCGCCAAAGATGCAAACGGCGAGTTCATAGCCAACAAAGGCTTGAAAATGTCGGCAAGCGATATTGCACAAGGTATCATTGACCGTGAAATTTCAATGATGTCAAACGGCTGGATTCATACCCAACCTTGGCCGGGGCCAGCGGATAACCGAATTAGGCAAGTCATTGACGTTGAACTTGATACAACTGAAAAGCTAATGAGTAAGAAGGGTGTTCGCTGGATTGAATCGGATAAAAGCCCCGGTTCAAGGATTATCGGCCTTCAGTTGTTGCGTGATAGGCTTGAAGCTTCTAGCAAAGGTGAAGGCGCTGGTATATACTTTATGTCAAATTGTCAAGCTTCAATTGAAAGTTTGCCCACATTACCCCGTGATAGCAAGAAGATTGATGACGTTGACACAACGGCGGAAGACCATTGTTATGATATGGTTCGTTACCGGGTGTTGAAAGGTGCAAACAAATCGGCTGCCAAGTTCAAGCTTGTCATGCCAACTTAAAAGGTGTTCAAAAATGGCAAATGTTTCTTTTATTCGTCCTGAACTGGCAAAGCTGTTGCCGCTTTATTATTTGATTCGTGACACTTTGGCCGGTGAACCAACGGTTAAGGCGGCTCGAACAAATTACTTGCCAATGCCAAACGCTGAAGACCAAAGCAAAGAAAACAAGGCGCGTTATGAAGCCTATTTGAAACGCGCCGTATTCTACAACGTGGCACGGCGTACCATGTTCGGCTTTTTGGGTCAAATCTTCATGCGTGACCCTGTAATTAAGGTTCCGGCCTTGTTGAACCCGCTGGTTGCCAACGCAACAGGGAGTGGAACCAACCTAATCCAACTCGCCAAGAAGGCAACAAACCTAACCCTTGCCTATTCCCGTTGTGGGCTGTTTGTTGATTACCCAACAACTGATGACGAAGGCGGGGCAAGCATTGCAGACCTTGAAGCGGGGCGCGTTCGGCCTACGCTTTACGTTTATTCGCCGCAAGAAATTATAAATTGGCGAACCGTTGACCGTGGTGCTGAAGAAATTTTGTCACTTGTCGTTATTTATGAAACTTACTCGGTTTCTGATGACGGCTTTGAAATGAAGAACAGTGGTCAATTCCGCGTGTTGCGCCTTGATGAAAATGGCGAACTTGTGCATGAACTTTGGCGCGAACCAATCCCAACGGAACAAAGCGGCCAACGTATACCAAAGGGCAATTATCAACAATATCAGGTATTCCGCCCGAAAGGCGCAAACGGCCAGCCCTTGCGCGAAATTCCGTTTATGTTTATTGGTTCAGAAGACAATGACGCGAACCCGGACAATCCAAACTTCTATGACCTTTGTTCATTGAACATTGCCCATTATCGAAACAGCGCGGATTATGAAGAAAGCTGTTTTGTTGTAGGCCAGCCAACCCCGGTGCTAACCGGCCTTACTGAAGAATGGGTAACAAATGTTCTGAAAGGTACGGTTGCCTTTGGTTCCCGTGGTGGAATCCCGTTGCCGTCTGGTGCTGATGCCAAGCTGTTGCAGGCTTCGCCAAACACCATGATTAAAGAAGCAATGGAAACCAAAGAACGCCAAATGATTGCAATTGGTGCAAAGCTGGTTGAACAAAAATCAGTACAGCGCACGGCAACAGAAGCAAGCCTTGAATCAGCAAACGAAGCTTCTACACTCGCCAGCACTGCAAAGAACGTATCAGCCGCTTTCAAATGGGCGCTTGAATTTGCCGCTGATTTGGTAGGCCAATCAAGCGCGGGTATTGAATTTGAATTAAATACTGATTTTGACATTGCCAGAATGAGCGCGGAAGAACGCCGCCAACTGGTTGAAGAATGGCAAAAAGGCGCTGTTACCTTTGAAGAAATGCGCGGCGGCTTGCGTAAAGCTGGTGTTGCAACTGAAGCCGATGACATTGCAAAAGAGAAAATAGCAACAGCAATGGTTGAATCAATGGGCTTTGGTAGTGTTGACAACATACCGGGTGAATAAGGGGCGATTGAATGTTATCTGATGCAATGCGCCTTTATGATATAGCAACCCGCCTTCAAGTTTATACTGAAGGTGTTAAAGCCCATGAAGCCGCCGAATTTAACAAAATAATGTTTGAAATTGGAAAAGATTTGCAAAAGCACTTTTCCAATTTGCGTTATTCAAACCTTGACGCACTGACAAAAGTTCAATTAAACCAACTTTTAAGGGCTGTTCGTAAATCACAAAGCAAGATATTTAGCAAGTACGCCGAACAATTGGGCGATAACCTGAAGGCGTTTATGTCGGCTGACTTGGAATTAAGCCGCCGTGTATGGGTTTCAGCATTTAACGAAACAGACGAAAAGACCCGCATTTATTCAAACGCTGAAGCTATTGAAGAAATTGAAAGCGGGGCATTCTTTGCGGTTCCTTTGTTCGGCAAGGCTTCAGTTACTGGCAATGATGACCGCCTTTGGTCGCAAGTGACAAACGCGCCAATTTCAGCAAACGGCTTGTATTTGCTACCGTTCATTAAAACTTTCACCAATTCGGCACAAGCTGGGTTTGAAAACATAATACGGCAAGCATGGGCAAATCATTTAAGCGTTGATGAAACGCTTGCTTTGTTAGTTGGTGACGGTTCAACGGTTCAAGGTACTGTTTCCCAATTGCGGCGCGTGAACGTGCAAGCCGGGGCGGTGATTGAAACAACCTTTGCCCATGTTGCGGCTATTGTGGGCATTGCTGTAAGTTCGGCTTTGTTTGATTCATATACTTGGCATTCAGTTATTGACGGTTCAACAACTGAAATTTGCATTAGTAGAAACCAAAGAACATACCGATACGGTGAAGGGCCGATACCGCCCGCGCATATTCGTTGCCGTTCTCACATAGCCCCGGCTGTTCCGGGTGCTGATGACATTGAAGACGAAACCTTTTATACTTGGGTTAAGCGCCAACCGCCAAAGGTTCAAGATTACGTTCTAGGCGCGGCGGTTGCTGGTAAATTGCGAGAAGGCGAGTTAAAATCAAAAGACGTTTCTAAATTCAACAACCCAAGACCTTTAACGCTTGTTGAGTTCAAGAAAAAGATTGTTGAAATTTTATCAAGTTGATACAGTGTATCAACACAACCCCAAGGAGTCCTTGAAATGGCACTTAAAAGAAAGTTGACGAAAGAAGAACATGCAAAGCTTCCCGAAGCCCTGCAAGCTGAATACATTGAAGACGGTGACGGCTTCAAGCTTGATATTGACGGTGATGAAGACACCGGGGCGCTAAAACGCGCCAAAGACCGTGAAGTTCAGTTGCGCCGTGATGCTGAAAAAGCCAAACGCGAACTTGAAGACCGGCTTGCAGAAATTGAAGGTGATGATGCTCGCAAGAAGGGTGACATTGCAACGCTTGAAAAGTCTTGGAACAAGAAGCTTGAAGACCAAAAGGCTGAATATGAAGCCAAGCTTAACAAGCTGACAAACCACACAACAAAGACCCTTGTTGATAATGTGGCCTTGTCCATTGCAACCAAAATCAGCAACGCACCTTCTTTGATTCTTCCCCACATTCGGGCGCGTCTTCAAGCTGACTTTGAAGGCGATGAACCAAAAACCCGCGTACTTGACGCAAGCGGCCAACCTTCCGCCATGACAATTGAAGAATTGTCAAACGAATTTGTTGCAAACAAAGAATTTTCTGCTATCATTACCGCAAGTAAGGCTTCCGGCGGTGCTGGCAAGCCTTCGCAAAATGGCGGCGGTGCTGCGAAATTCAACACTGATGACAAACCCGCTGACTTTTCTTCAATGAAGCCCGCTGAACTTGCGGCTTACATTAAAGAAGCGAAGGCAAACCAACAAACTGATTGAAGGAAACCTTATCATGGCACTTTCTGACTTGGCTGTTTATTCCGAATACGCTTATTCTTCCTTCACGGAAGTAATGCAGCAAAAAATTGACCTTTTCAACACCGCAACGGGCGGCGCAATTGTGCTTCAAGGTGCTGCCCATCAAGGCGACTTCTCGGACGTTGCTTTTTTCGCCAAAATTGCGGGCGGTCTTGTTCGCCGCCGTAACGCTTATGGTAGCGGCGCTGTTGCTGAAAAAACCCTTTCCCATTTGGTTGATACTTCCGTCAAGGTTGCAGCCGGTACGCCGCCTGTTCGTCTTGACCGGGGGCAATTCAACTGGATTCAGCAAAACCCCGAAGTTGCTGGTGTTGCAATGGGTCAACAGCTTGCAAAAGATAGCATGGCCGATATGCTGAACACCGGCTTGGGCGTTGCTTATTCCGCGCTGGCTGGCGTTTCTGATGTTGTTTATGACGCAACGGCAAACACTGCACCGGCTGATAAAAAGGCAACTTGGCAAAACTTCAACCGGGGTCAAGCCCTGTTCGGTGATGCTTCCAGCAACATTGGCGTTTGGATTATGCACAGTTCGCCAATGCACGACTTGTACGGCAACAACCTTGCCAACGGTGAACGCCTGTTCACTTATGGTAACGTGAATGTTGTTCGTGACCCGTTCGGCAAGCTGCTGGTTATGACCGATTCGCCCAATCTGGTTGAAGTTGACACAACCAACATTTATCACATTCTTGGCTTGGTTCCGGGCGCTGTTCTGATTGGTCAAAACAACGACTTTGACGCGAACGAAGAAACCAAGAACGGTGATGAAAACATCATACGCACCTATCAGGCCGAATGGTCTTATAATGTGGGCGTGAAGGGCTTTGCTTGGGATAAAGGCAACGGTGGCAAATCACCAACTGATGCCGCGCTGTTCACTTCGTCCAACTGGGATAGATACGCTACCAGTCATAAAGACTTGGCTGGCGTGGTGATTGAAGTCAACTAACCCAAACCAAACCAACGGGGCGTAAAAACCCCGTTGGTTGTATCAAGCAAGGAACTTTCAAAATGAAACCTGCAAAAATTCTGTATTTTGTGAACGGCAATGCGCCAAAGGCTGAAGATATACAAGCCGCTGCTGAACTTGCGGCAACTGTTGTTTTTCGCAATGCCCGCGCTGTTCCCGGTGAACAACATTCGCTTGAAATTTGTGACGGTGTGACCGGCCACGTTCCGCCCATTTATGCAAAAGCGTTCCCGACTGCTGAAGAAGCGATTGCCAAGAAGAAAGCCGAATTGGCCGCACTTTCTTCAAAGGTTGGTGACAAGCCCGCGCCAAAGGCTGCAAAGCAAGCCCCAAAGCCCGCGCAAGCAACCAAGGTTGACGAACCGGCAAAACCAGCACAACCCCAAGCCCCGGCAGCGCCCGCCGCTTGGAACCCGAATAAACCGTAAGGAGTGACCGCCATGCAACGTATTATCTATTTTACTGAAGATGCAGTACCAACAAGCGGCGAACTTTCCGCAATTGAAGACCTGAATGCTTTTGTGAAAAAGCAATATGAAGTTCTTGTGCGAAACCGCAAAGAATCGCAACTTTACGGCGCTGGTGCTGAACCGCTTGACTTCAAAGCCGGTACGCCGCCTGATGGTTATGGGTGAAGTGCCTGCTTGGCAATACCCTGAACCTGCTGGTATTGAAGACAATCAAGCCATTGTTGAAAACGGTGACACGCTCGCCATTACTGATGAAGATGGAAACGAAGCTGATGCAACCGTTTCTGTTTCTGAAAGTAAGATTACTGGCATTGTGCTTGAAGGCACTGCAACCATTGTTGAAAACGGCTTTGTTTTTGAAGGCGTTACAGGCGCTGGTTCAGCAACTGTTGCAACCGTTACTGTTGTTGATGGTGTTATTACCGCCATTGCTTGCAGCGAACCGGGTTAATAATTATGGCAATTTCAATCATTGTTGAAGATGGTAGCATTGTTGCAAACGCAAACAGTTATGTAAGCGTTGCCGATGCTCGCACTTATGCCGCCAATCGCGGTGTTTCAATGCCGATTGATGATGATGAAGTTGCCGCAATGTTGATTCAAGCCGTTGATTACTTGGAAGCGCAAGCTTGCAGGTATCAGGGCAAACGAACTTCCACGGCGCAAGGTCTTGAATGGCCGCGCCGTGGTGTTCTTTTGCATGGCGATGAAGTGCCGGTTGATGTTATTCCAAAGTCATTGATTGGCGCACAAGTTCAACTTGCAATGGCAATCAATGCGGGCTTTGACCTTCAGCCTAACATTTCACCGCAAGACTACATAACGCGGGAAACAGTAGGCCCAATTACAACCGAATTTGCTGACCCGGTGGCCGTTGGTATCATGCCCACATTTACAGCGGCCAACGCATTGCTTGCGCCCCTGTTCGGTGAATGCGCGGCCAACCGCTTTACCCTTCGCACAATGAGGGTTTAGCAATGGCGCGTTTTGATAGACAAGTTGCAACCGCGTTGAAGCTGATTGCAAAGAATGGCGAAAGCGTAACATGGCGAACCATTCCAGACGCAACGCCAAGCGACCCTGACAAGCCTTGGCGACCCGGCACAACAACGCCTGTCGATAACTCGGTTATCATTTGTTTTTTGCCAGCAAGTGAAAAAACCTTTTCCTATATGAATGCGTCTGAAGTACCAAAAGGCGCGTTTATGGGTTTAATGGGTAACGTACCTTTTGAACCAAAGTTGAAAGATGTTGTAATAAGGAACGGTAAACAATTGAGAATATCAGCAATTGACTTGCTTTCACCTAACGGGCAAAAGATTCTTTACACGGTGGTTTTTGAAGAATGATTGATTACGATAAAGCCAGCGATGAAATAAACGCCTTGTTCTTTGCGGCATGGAAAGACAAAGCGCCCGCTATTGTGGGCTATGTTCCTGAAGTTCGCTGGTTCGGTGTTGAAGAATCGGATTTGCCAGACGGTTCAAAGTTTTGGGCGCGTGTTTCAAAACAAACTGTAATGGAAGAACAAACTTCACTTTCAACTTGTGTTGGTGAACCGGGCAAGCGGCGATATACGGCAAGCGGTTTGGTTTTTGTTCAACTGTTTTGCCCTAAGTCTGTTGATAAGGCTTGCGAACTTGGCGAACGGCTTGCAGTTATTGCAAGAAATGCCTTCAGGGGCAAAACAACACCGGGTAAAATCTGGTTCAGGAATGTTAGAATTAACGAACTTCCGCCAGAAAACTTGTATTTCAGATTTAACATTATTGGCGAATTTGAATATACTGAAAACGGTTAGACCCAACAGGAGTATTGAAAATGGCTTGCGAAATCCACAAAATTGATTCAAACATTACCGGCCTTTCTTTTGCTGAAGAAGAATGCTTGAAAGAATTGCCTTCAGGCGGTGTGACTTGGTACGACTTGGAGCCAAACAGTTACAGCGACTTTGGCGGCGAACTTTCGACCGTTGCCCGCGCACCAATTGACCCTTCACGCCAAAACAAGAAAGGTGCTGTTGTTGACCTTGACGCTTCAGGCGGCTTCAATGTTGACTTTACCCAAAGCAACCTTACCCGCTTGCTTCAGGGCTTCTTTTTCGCTGATGCCCGCGAATTGCCTTCAACCAAGCCTATGAACGCGGCGGCGGTAACTATCACTGAAGTTGTTAGCGGTGCTACTGACGAATACGCGGCGGCTTCAGGGCTTAACGCCTTTTCGCCCGGTCAACTGGTAATGGCAAGCGGCTTTGCGAATGCAACCAACAACGGCTTGAAAGTGGTTGCAGCGGCTACGGCCACGGCGCTTGAAGTTACAACCGGGCTTGTGAACGAATCGACACCGGGCGCGGGCGCAAAGCTGGAATGTGTAGGTCGCGAGTTTGCACAAGATGATTTATCAATTGCTGTTGTTGGCAATGTTGTTTCTTTGGTTTCTGCTGCTGTTGACTTCACAAGCCTTACCGAGTTTTTTCCGGGGCGTTGGGTGTTTGTTGGCGGTGATGCCAGTGCAAACCGATTCAACAACAATGCCGGGTTTGCTCGCATTGGTTCAGTGACTGAAACGGCTTTGATTTTTGATGATGTTACTTGGGCTGCTGAAAATGAAGCCGGTTCAGGTAAAAGCATTCGCCTGTTTGTGGGAACCGTAATCAAGAACGAAAAGAACCCCGTTCTTATCAAGCGGCGTTCTTACAACATTGAACGAACCCTTGGCATGGGTGCAAGTGCTGTTCAGGCTGAATACCTTGAAGGTGCGGTTGCCAATGAGTTCACTTTGAACATTCCGCAAGCTGACAAGCTTAATGCTGATATTGCATTTATCGCTTGTGATAACACTTATCGAAGTGGTGAAAACGGTGACACTGTAAAGGCCGGTACTCACATTGCCGCGCCGGGTGAAGATGCTTTCAATACGTCTTCTGATATTTACCGTATCAAGATGCACGTTCACGATTCGACTTCTTCAAACCCCGCCGCGCTGTTTGGCTATGTTTCTGAAGCTTCTATTTCAATCAACAACAACATTACCCCAAACAAAGCAATTGGCGTAATGGGTGCTTTTGATACTTCAGCCGGTAACTTTGAAGTTGGTGGTTCGGTTACTGCCTATTTCACAACCGTTGCAGCGGTTAAAGCTGTTCGCGCAAACGCTGATGTTGGTATGTCAATTATCGGCGCGGCCAAAAATGCGGGATTCATCTTTGATATTCCGTTGCTTGGTTTGGGCGGTGGTGCATTGGCTGTTGAGAAAGACGCGCCAATTACCGTACCGCTGGAAACGGCAGGGGCTGAAAACAAGCATGGTTATACCATGTTGTATGAAGTCTTTTCGTATTTGCCAACACTGGCAATGCCTGACTAATTGCAGTAAACTTAAAAGGCCGGGTCAACCGGCCTTTTTCATAATCCCAAATTGAGGTAAACAAAATGTCTGGACTGTTCAAGCAATTTAAGACCAACGCAACCAAAGAAGTTGAAGGCGTTGAAATTGAGTTCACCGAAGCAACCAATGATGACGGCTCTATTCCCACATTCATCATTTCCCGCATGGGCAAAAGCAACAAGGCTTATGCAAAGGCGCTGGAAGCTTCAACCCGCCCTTATCGCCGTCAAGTTGAACTTGGTACATTGAAAAACGAAGTTGCCGAAGGCTTGTTTTTGAATGTCTTTGTTGACAACGTGCTGAAAGGCTGGAAAAACGTACTTGATGAAGAAGGTAATGAAATTGCCTATTCCAAAGAAGCGGCTATTTCTCTGATGACCGCGCTTCCTGATGTTTACGAACGCTTGCAGGAAGAAGCAAAACTTGCTTCCAACTTCCGTGATTTTTCGCTGGAAGCCGAAGCAAAAAACTGATTGAAGTTCTGGCGCACCTGTTGGAGTTAGCCCCGCACGAACAGGCGATTGCAAAACAGGCTATGCGGGCGGGGCAACCACTACCCGACCGCATAGCTAACGCACCAGAACTTCAAATTGGCTTACAGTTGTATTTACAAGCCTTCTTTGATTTGGATTCGGAACGCTCGCATTCAATGGGTGTAACCCCGATTCCTTGGAGTAGCATTGCAACTTATGCGCGGGCTTTTGAATTTGATGAAGAACAAACGGAAGACCTGTTTTATTTCATAGGGAAGCTTGACCAAGAACATACAAAGAAACTTGCGGAAAAACAGAAGGCGGCGGCAAAAAATGGCAAAAGACCTGTTAAGCCTAGCAGAAAGGCTTGAAAAGAAAGCTGAAGCAATTGACAAAGCCGCGTCTGAAACGGCAGTCAATGCCGCGCTTGCTATTGTGGGCGACCTTGCTTTTAAGACCCCTGTTGATACGTCACAAGCTATATCGAACTGGACTGTTACGCTTGGCAACCCTGCTGACTCAACAGCGCCGCCGCACTTTCCCGGTTCGCAAGGTTCAACATATCGGCAAAGCGCCGCTGAAACAATTTCAAATGCAAAAGAAGTTTTGAAGAAAAAGAAGCCGGGTCAAGCCATTTATATAACAAATAACCTTCCTTACATTCGCCGCTTGAATGATGGTTATTCGGCGCAAGCCCCGGCTGGTTTTGTTGAACGCGCCGTGCTAATTGGCCGTAAAGAAGCGGCAAAGTTCAAGATTAAGGATTAAAAGCAATGGCTGATGAAAACATTGAAATTGAGGTACAGGACAAGGTTTCTGAATCAATTTCAACAAAGCTTAAAAACATTGCACGGGAAGCGCGGGGCGCTGATAGTGCTGTAAAGCTATTGCAAGAATCTTTGAACAGCGTTTCAGCTTCTGGTTTGTCACGCCTTCAAAATGAGTTGAACCGCACGGCAATTTCACAACAGCGGCTTGCAACAGAAACCCAAAAGACACAAGCGGCAATGGCGAACGTGGAAACGGCGCTTAACCGCGCTATTGCTGCTGAAACCAACGCGGCCACGGCGGCGCAACGCTTGGCAACCGAACAGCAAAAGACCGCACAAGCCGCCCAACGCGCCGCCGCTGCTGCTACCCAAAGCCAGACGGCAACCCAAAACCTTGCCACGGCCACAACACGCGCCACAACGGCACAAACCCAAGGGGCAACCGCCGCCCAACGCCTTGCCACGGAACAGCAACGCACAGCGCAACAGGCCGCGAACGCGGCGGCTGCAAATGACCGGGCGGCATTGGCCGCGTTGCGCCTTCAGCAAGCCCAAGACCGGGCGGCAACCAGTAGCGCAAGCCTGACAAGCCGCCTTATGTCCTTGCGTAACATTGCAACGCTTGTTGTAAGCGCCTTGGGTATTAACGCCTATGCGAACATGACCAGCCAGTTTACAGACTTGGAAGCCCGTGTAACCCGCGTGGTTGGTTCGGCTGAAAACGCAACGGCGGTTCTTGGCGAACTTAATACAATGGCGCGGCGTACTTACAGTGAATTTAATTTAACCGCTGAAAGCTACCTTGCAAATTCAACAGCACTTACAGAACTTGGCTACTCAACACGCCAACAGTTGGACTACACAGAAGCTTTGAACAATGCCCTTGTTGTATCTGGTGCAAAGGCACAACAAGCGGAACGGGTGCAATATGCGTTGTCCAAATCTATGGCGCTTGGCGTGTTACGCGGTCAAGAACTAAACGCCGTGATTGAAACAGGCGGGCGCGTTGCTGAACTGATTGCAAATGAAATGGGTGTTGCAACTTCAGAACTTAGACGGCTTGGCGCACAAGGCAAAATCACGGGTGATATTATTTACAGCGCACTTGCTGGAAACCTTGAACTTACACGAAAAGAAGCCGAAGCAATGCCAGCAACAATTGCAGACGGGATGCTTTTAATTCGTGATGCAATTAGCGGTGCAATTACAGACTTTGACAAGATGACCGGCATTAGCGCAACGGTTGCTGAAGGTCTTGTTTGGATTGCTGATAATCTGAAGGTTGTTGCTTTCGCTGCTACTGTTGCGGGGTCTTCCCTGCTTGTTGCATTCGGCCCCGCTTTGCTTACCGCCCTGAAGGCTGCAACAGGGGCTGTATTGAGCTTTACGGCTGTATTGGCGGCTAACCCTATTGGCTTGCTTGTTGTGGGCATATCGGCGGCAATATCGGCCATTATCTTCTTTGGCGATAAAATCAAGGTCACTTCAGACGGCATTGTAAGCCTGAAGGATGCCGCGCTTGCCGCTTGGAGTTACATTTCAGACGCTGCAACTTGGGCGGCTGAAACAATTTCTGAAATTTGGCAAAGCCTTTTTGGCAACATGAACTTTCAAATTGAAGGTTTTGGCGAGTTCTTTTCAGAAATTTTCAGCACAATAACCAACATTGCAAAAACAGTAACTAATTTCATTATTGGTTATTACGTTGGTTTGTTCAATGCAATTAAGGTTGTTTGGCAAAACTTCCCCACACTAATGAAAGGCTTTTTTGCTTCAGTTGTGAACTTTGGGGCAACCGCTGCTGAAACGCTTATGAATAGCTGGCAACTTGTGTTGCGCGGTATTTCTAGCTTGATTGCCCGCGTTGCGCCTGATACGGCGGCGGCTATTGATTCAGCCCTTGACCGGGTAAGTATTGAGTTGCCCCGCATGGAAGTTGAACAGGGCGCGAAAGACGCGGCCAACGCCATTGGTGACGCTTTCAGGGAAAGCCAGCGTGACTACTTGGGCGCAATGGGCGATGACTTTAATCAACGTATGCGGAAGATTGCTGCTGACCGCGCAGCACTTCAGGCAGCAAGCGGCGTTGACTTGGATAAACCCGGTGTTCGCACAGTAAGCGACATTGACGAAAACGCCGTTAAAGAACTGGAAAAGCTAAAAGAAGCCCTTGCAAAAGTACGGGCTGAAGTTTCGCCGTCTGCTGATGCACTGAAGCGCCTTTCTGATGCACAAGACGTTTTGAACAAAAGCATTGCTGCTGGCCTGATTGTGCAAAACGAAGCTGATTTGATTATGCAGCGTTTGCGCGAACGCTACCGCGATGCACTAGACCCCATTGGCGCGGTAAACCGTGAACTTCAGCAAGAATTGCGCTTGATGAACATGCTTCCCGCCGCACGGGAAGTTGAACAGCGCATGATTCAAATTGAAAACAGTTTGCGTGAAAAGAATGTTGAATTAACCGCTGAACAAAATGCAGAAATTCGGCAACAACTTGCATTGATGCAAGAACGTCAACGGGTAATGCAACAGGAAGCCGCTTTGCTTTCCCAAGGGTACGGCCAGCGCCAAGCCTTCATTGACCAGTTGCAGGCAATCAAAAACCTTCAAGCTGACCCGGCAAGCGGCTTTACCGCTGGTGACGCGGCGGGCGCTTCAATGGGTATGCTTGGCAATATGGGTATTGATACTTCCCAAATGCAAGGGCAGTTGAACGCACAACTTGAAATGCAACAAACGTATTTCAACCAGCTTGAAGAAATGCGCCGCAATAACCTGATTAGCGAACAGGATTATTCAAATGCCCGCGCTCAATTGGTTGTTCGTGAAAACCAATTGAAAACGCAACAGTTTAGAAACTTCTTTGATGGTTTGGCAACCCTTCAGAGTTCAAACATTAGGGAACTTGCCCACATTGGTAAGGCCGCTGCTGTTACGCAAGCTATTATCAACACTTATGAAGGCGCAACAAAAGCCCTTGCACAAGGCGGCATTTACGGCGCTGCAATGGCCGCTGTTGTGGTTGCTTCTGGTATGGCACAAGTTGCACAAATTCAATCACAAAATGTTGGATTCAAAAGCGGCGGCTATACTGGTAATATAGGTGTTGATGAAGTTGCTGGCGTTGTTCACGGTCAAGAATTTGTAATGAACGCCGCCGCAACTGATAGGATTGGCGTTGAAAACTTACAAGCTTTGCAAACAGGCGCGGCAACTGTTCAGCGTGGCCCCGAAGACGGCTATAATGTGGGCAACGGTCAAGGTTCAAGTGAACCGCCTGAAGTTAATGTTGATGTTCCAATTTCAGCAATTGTTGTTTCTTCCAAAGAAGCCGCCCTTGCTGCAATGAAGTCTTCAGACGGGCGGGCTTTCATTATGGAAGTATTGGAAGAAAATTCAACCACAGTTGCAAGAATTGCGGGAGTACGGTAAATGGCTTACACAATCGGAACGATTACAAAAGGCGGCGGAAAGTTCGCGCATGAAAATTTCATTACTCACATTCAAAACCAGCTTGAAAGTTTTGGTTATGTGACTGAACGGGCGGTACTTTCCGGGGCTAACCATGAACTTATTATGCGGGCTTCTGGTTATTCCGGTGAAGAAGAATTTTATATTGGTTTCAAAACCTTCACGGATAGCAACACCATTGGAAGCCAATACTTCAACATTGGCGTTATGGTTTCAACTGGTTTTGTTTCAGGCAATGCTTTTGAGAACCAAACAAACGGGCAAGTAAAATATGTTCGTGCGAACGGAAACGCTTTTGATTATGCAATAAGCATTTCTTTACAGCGCGTTGCCGGGTCTTTCTTTACCAAGGGTAAGTATTCGCAACCTTTTTACTTGGGTAAGTTTTTCAGCTATTCGGCAACATACGAACAGCCGCTTTTTGTTGGTGGAAATATACCAAGTCCGACGCATGGCGAAAACATAAGCACTTCAGTTTCAACTGCTGAAAATAGCCCCTTTGATGTTTATCAAAGTAAGGGCAATACTGATGTTGCTGCTATTTTTGATGGTTCTGCAAGTTGGATTCAATACCGTCAACTTGATTTTCCAATGAGTTCGCAAGGTAGCACTTCTGCTTATGCTTCTGTTGCTGGTATTTTTTCAAGGCAAGTTCCCTTCAATGATTTTCTTTACATGGAACCAATGTGCGTAGCACAATCAAAAGGAAACAACCTAGACCCTATTTCATTTTATGGTGAACTTGAAGGGCTTTATGCTGTTCCTTCTTGGAACAATGAAGCGTTTAATGCTATTCAAGTTGGCGGTTCCTATGTTGCAAATGTTGATGGCCTTTCAGTTGCCGCCGCCATTGCTGCAATCTTAAACGTACCGGGCGCAAGGGCTTTTGTTACAATCCAACAATTCCCGAACGGTGCTAGCATAAATTACGCACAACCCCTTATGGTATTGGAGTTAGACTAATGGCCTATGTTACCGGAAGTGCCGCCAACTTTGGCGACTTGAAAACAGCAATTGAAGTTGCAGCGGTTGGCGCTGGTTGGACGTTGGCTGATGGTGTTTTAACCAAAGGCGCGGCCAACTTCAAGCTTGAAGTTCTTACTTCAACGCGGGATTATTTGGCGCTTTCTGCTGGTACTGGCAAAAGTGGTTCAGACCTTACCGGCGCAAATACTCGCAAGCTTGTTTTTCGTGACAATGCTTCAGGGCATACGTTCGCCTTTCCAATTGCTTATCATATTGCGGCATTTGAAAGCCCTGATGAAGTGTATGTTTCCATAAATTACAATACTGATTTTTGGCAACATTTCATGTTTGGCATTTCTTCCCGCAATGACATTGGGAACGGCTTTTACATGTTCGGCACAGGTAACGACAACCAAGTTACCGCCACATATCAGGCTTCAATTTCAATTTCTGGAACAGGCGGTTTTAGCTTTAGTTCAACAAACAAATTTACCCCTATGTTTGGCGGAACAACAAGCAACTTAACCAGCAATGGTGCAACAGGCTTCATTAACTGCAATATCGGCAGCGGTGACGAATGGTACAATTTAATTGCGCCCGTTCAATCGCTTTGTAAGGTTCTTGCTAGTTTGCCAAATGCGTTTTCTGCTGATGAAATGATTTTGCCTGTTAAGCTGTTGGTTGCAATGCCAGCGCCTAATACCTCATACGCGCATTGTTTGGGTATTCTTAACAATGCGCGATTGCTTAGAAATGACAACCGTTCTGATGGTGAAGTTATTACGGTTGGTGAAGCAAATTGGAAAACATACCCGTCAATTGCAAAAAATGCAGGCGCTCGCAACGGTGGGGGTAACGTGCTTCATTGTGGAACTTTCGGGTTTGCTGTTCGGTATGACGGGGCTTAATTATGCTTCAAACACTTGGCGGGCGCGTTGCTGGTCACTTAAACCACCTTCAAACGGGCTTGTTGTTTGAAGGTGTTGTTGTTGAATCGGCAAGTTCCCTAAACGAATATGACGGGCGAACCTTCCCACATTTAACGGGCGATGCTGAAGCCCGCATTGTGGGAACGCCTTCTTTCGGTCATACCGCGCTGCTGCAATCCGGCAAAGGCTTCAGGGCTGAAATTAGCCCGCTTATTTTCGTCAAGCCCTTTGTTCCGCCTGAAGTTCGTATTTTGTCCGGTGACTTTGGGGCGCGGTTGGTTCAAGCTGAAAACTACTCGCCAACGGGTGAAATTCCGGTTGGTCTTATCTTCAGCGGTCAAGCGGTGCGTTCAACTTGGACGGATTACGCGACGGGGCCACGCCTTGAACCGTCACTTTATGACCTTGAAGCCCTTTCAGGTGAAGTTGAACTTTATTTCTATATCTGGAACTGGCGTAATGATGATGTTGTTGTTGAAAGCCTTGGGGTTTTCGGTGATAGCGGCATGGAAGTTGTTTCACCAGTTGCCTTGCCCTTTGTCATTGGCTCAAAGAAGCGCCTGAAGTTTTCCGTAATTGTTCGCACAACAGGCGCGGCGGTCATTGATGCAACTGTTGAAGCTGAAATTTCACAACCTTACACCGCAACGCTAAAAAGCTTTATTCGCGGTATTCGTGTTGCCCCGTTGTTTGATATTCCTGAAATGCCGGTTGAAGAAAGTTGGCAATGGCTTACAAACAATATGCGCGGCGTTGATGGTACTGAACAGCGCGTTTCCTTGCGCGGAACAATGCCGCGTATTGAACAAAAAGTTAAATATGTTGTTCAGACACTTCAAGGAATACGCAAGTTTCAGCAAAACATTTACACAAGCCAAGGCCGCGCTTGGATGCCTGAATTTCAGTATTCGGTTTTTCTTGACGCGCCTTCAGCGGCTGGCGCAACTAAGATTTATTACAACAATGACCATATTGACATTAGGGAAAATGAACGTGTTTTGATTTATTCAGAAAGCGGCCAAAGCGCGGTTGTTCAAATTCGCCGTATTGACTCGGACGGGGCAACGCTTGTTTCACCGCTTCGCATTGGTGTAAATGAATCATTCAAGGTTACAAGCGGAAGCGCGGCCATTCTTGATGAAGGTTTTTCACTTGGGCGCAAGTCTGTTGATACAAACGCTGAATTTAAGATGACCGGGCGCTTTCAGCGGGTACGGGCAACTTTGAGCAACCCCGCCAAACCCGTTGAATTAGAAATGTACCAAGGGCGTGTTGTGCTGAATCGCCGCCCGCTGGCAAATGAAGACGTTGTTGATTCGGTTGCAACCGGTAATGACATTTTCGATAACAATACAGGCGTATTTGATGCCCTGACATTGTGGGAACAAAGCAAAGTTACAACCAATGTTTCAATTTTGTTCAACCGTTACAAAATTGGTGAATTGGATTACTTCAAAGCCGTGTTTGATGAAATTCAAGGGGCAAGCCGTAAATTTTGGCTTCCTTCTTTCCGCAATGATTTACAGGCGGTTGGAACATCAAGCGGCGGTGTTGTTACGGTTGAAGATGTTGAGTATGCAACTGTTTTGTATTCAATGAAAAATTACAGGTTTTTACAAGTACAGCTTGCAAATGGTTCTGTTTATAATCTCGCTGTTACTTCCGCCGTTTCTTTAGATGGCAATTCAAGACTTACAACAACAGGTATGCCGATTGATACGCAAACAATAACGCGAATTTCCTTCTTACGGCCTGTTAGAATGGCAAATGATGAAGTACAATTAAAGCATTTCTTCAATGAAACATTGCTTTCATTTTCGGTAATTGATGCGGAGTAAGACAAATGCCAACTTACCAAGAAGCTGAATTAAGCCTTGACGGCGGCGCACCTTATGAACTTTACAGGTTTGTAACGCCGTCAAAGTCTTTTTACTATACTTCAGACGCTATTCAACATAACTTTGACAACAATACATATTTACCAATTGAAGGCTTGAAAAGAACTGAAATAAAAATAACAACCCATGAAGACGCTGACAGCAATTTTTCAATTGAAATGCCGCTTGCTGTTGAATTGGCGCGGGCTTATGCGTTGGCGATTACCCCGCCTTCCCTGAAGCTAACTATTTTCCGTTTCCATAGGGGTGCAACAGGCCATGCGATTTATTGGGATGGTGATATAAACAGCGTAACCACACGCGGCCAGCGTTGCACCTTTACAGCAACTTCAGATTTTGGGGTCATTATGACTTCAAGCTTGCCCACATTAAGCATTCAGCCGCCTTGTAATAACGTACTGTTTGATAACCGTTGTAAGGTTAGCCGTTCGGCCAACTCTCACGCTTCTACGGTCACGGCTTCAAGCGGCAACAACATTTCACTTGCCAACATTGGAAGCTTTGGGCCAACTTGGTTTGTTGGCGGTGAAATGGTCTTTGGCGCTGAACGCCGTTCAATAGTCGCACAAGACGGGCTTGATTTTACCATCAATTATCCGTTTGCAATTCAGCCTGTAAACGGTGACGGCGTTGGTGTTGCGGCTGGTTGTGACCATAGTTTTAATGGTGCTGGTGGTTGCCCCAAGTTCGCAAATCAAAAGAATTACGGCGGCTTCCCTTATGTTCCGGGTGAAGACAACAACATTTTTGCAGTAGGAATTTAATCATGTGGTTTGTAATCGCGTTTGTTGTTGCATTCGTTGCAATGGCCGCTTTGATGCCAAAGCCTAAAATTGAAAACGCAAGGGCTTCAAAGTTGGGTGACTTCAATTTTCCACGGGCGAGTTATGGCGACCCCGTACCCCTTGTTTATGGAACAGTCAAACAGCGAAGCCCTATTGTTATTTGGTACGGTGCTTTAAGAACAGTCAACATTACAGAACGTGTTGCTTCTGGCATGACTTGGTACGGAAAGACTAAATATAAAAATGTTGTTGTCGGCCACCGCTATCATATCGGCCTGAATATGCTTCTTGCTATTGGCCCCGGTGTTCGCTTGCGCCGCATTTGGGCGGGTAAAGATGTTGCTTGGACTGGTAACCTGCAAAATCAATCGAACTTCAACATAAATCAACCCAACTTGTTTGGCGGCGATGACCAAGGCGGCGGGCTTCAGGGCGCTGCAACCTTCTACCCCGGCACTTTAGACCAAGACCGTGACCCCTACCTTGCCGCACAACTTGGGGCAAATGTACCGGCGTACAATGGCTTTGCTCACATTGTTTTCAAAGATTTTTATATTGGCACAAGAACTTCAGTACCGCCTTTTTATTTTGAGTTGCAAAACTTCCCTACTTCCTTTCCGGGTAGCTCAACAATCGGCACTTTGGATTGCAACCCGCTTGCAATTTGTTGGGATGTTATCACGCAACCGGACGGGCGTTTTAACTTGCCCGCTGAAATACTTGACCAATCTTCATTTACTTCAGCGGCAACGCGGGTAAGTTCTGAAGGGCTTGGAATGTCGATTACCGTTGGTTCACAAATGAGCGGGCAAGACTTCCTTGAAGAAATCATGCGCCATATTGACGGTGTTATGTACAAAGACCCGATTGACGCAAAAATCAGGGTTAAGCTAATTCGTCAAGATTACAACCCAAGTTCAATACCAGCCTTTTCAAAAGCCGATGTTATTGAATTGAAGTCTTTTTCTAAAACCTTGTGGGCTGAAACCTTTAACCAGTGTCGTGTTACTTTCAACGAACGTGAAAGCGGCTATGAAGAATCAGTTGCAATTGCACAAGACTTTGCAAACATTACCTATCAGAACAGGGTAAGAACTTCAGACGCTTCTTTTCCGGGCGCAAAGGTTGCCAGCGCGGCCAACGCAATTGCGGCGCGTCAACTTTCCGTTATGTCGGTTCCGCTTTACAAGTGTGACCTTGTTATGAAGCGAACCGCTGCAAACCTTCGCCCCGGTGATGTTTTCAAATTGAATTATGAACCTTACGGTATTTCTGAAATAATCATGCGAGTTGTCAAAATCAATTTAGGTTCTTTGGAAGATGGTAAAGTTACAATAAGTTGTGTACAAGACAAGTTTGCAAGTGATTCAGTTGTATTTGCGCCGCCTGAAGGTTCTGAATTTGAACCAATTTCCTTTAATGCGGCTGCGGTAACTGATGCAAGGGTTATTGAATTGCCGTTGTTTATATCGAACATTTTTGAAGAATCGCTTTCGACTTTTGAAAATTCAGGGCGCGTTCTTTCGCTTGGTAGCCGCCCAACAGGGTCAAGCTTTGCGTATTCGCTTAATTCTTATATCGGCTCACAACGAAGCCTTGAAATTGAACAAACGCCTTATTATGCGGTTGGCTTCCTTGTTGCACCATACAGCAAGCTTATTGGTTCTGAAACCGGCCATGACAACAGCGGGCTTATCATTGGCGGAATGACGGGCGTTGAAATTGAACAACTTACCAACCCGGCAAACTTTGCCGCCGCTTCTGATGGGTCTGGTTTGTTTATGATTGGTAATGAACTTTTGTTGTATTCTGGCGTAACCGACAACGAAGACGGTACGATAATACTAAATAACGTATATCGCGGCGTTCTTGATACGGTCTTTGAAGACCATTCGGCAAATGACCGAGTTTATTTCTTTGGTGACTTGAACGGGCTTGTTGAAAGCTTGTACCCAATAAGCACGAATTTGAACTTTAGGTTTCAAGACCATACGCCGAAAGACACTTACCCGCTTTCAAGTGCTGCAAACGTGCCTGTAACAATTACAGGGCGCGAACGCCGCCCGTTGCATCCGCAATACCTGACCCTTGAAGGTAGCCGCGCCCCAAGCCCCGGCGTTGCGCTGGAAAGCGTTTCTGTTGCTTGGCGTAGGCGTAACCGCTTGGCTTCCACAATCGCCGCTTACAACGGCTCAGACGCACCAGAAAGCGGGGTTATTGCCCGTATCGGTTGGCGTATTGATAGTGGAAGCTTCACTTATGAAAATGTTGACGGAAATTCAACGGTCATTGATGTCACAGGGCTTACCGGAACGCTTGAAGTTCGCGTTTGGGCAATAATTGAATCAAACAACCGCGAATCCATAAACTATGATGTTTTGACAATGGAACTAACTTAAAAGAAAAGCTTTCCTGTTTCAGCCTTCTTCAAAGCGCCGCAATCGTATAGCATTGCGGTTGCTTCCTTTATATACCAATCATAATCAATATCTTCAGGGAAAGACGGCGGCAAATCCATTACAGGCCGCGCCCCGTCTGTTTTTGCAACCTTGTTGCCGCTTCCCACATAAGCAATATAACCGGCTTCGTTTTTCGGGTAATACCAGCGAACCACTTTACCAAGGTATTTGCCGTTCTTCTCACCGCCGCCGCGAACATTCTTCACCGATACGAAGCGGCGGAAGTCTTTACATTCTTTGATTGTTTTATCAACGGGCGTTCCGTCAACAAGATATTTAACAACGGCATCTGAACAAACCAACGCTTCAGGGTTCTTTGAAAGAACACTGTTCAACGCTGAACCGCGCTCACAATACGCGCCTTTTGTTTTCGCCCCTAGTTTGTCATCAAGGAAACGGGCTTCTGAATCACCGCCATCCGCTTTAATCGCAACATAGCTGTTCACGTCACGGCTATAAACGGCCTTATAACGGGTTTCTTCAGTCTTGTAATTAGTGTGGGCTTCCCATGCTTCAATAATCGCCCTTATATCGTCATGGCGGTTTTTTGGATATTTGGAAATAAAGCCGTCTGTATTGCCTGAAACAACTTCAATTCCAGCCAATTCAACAGCTTCAATAAGCATAAGCAAAACAAGCTGGCCTGTAATGGTAACTTGCAACATAAGTTGCGGTGCGTAAAAAGCTGAATACTTATTGCCAAGTTTTCCAAAGCTTCCGTTAATAACAATCTTCAGGCTATCCGCAATAACCTTCCATTTTTTCGCGCCTTCCCTATCGCCTTCTTTCTTACACTTTCCGGCCATTGCTTTAGCGTGAAGGCGTGTTGTTACAATCTTTTCATAAACAATCAAAAAGGCTTCCCCAAGGTGTGACGGGTAAAGCCGCTGATTCAAAATAGTCCTAGGGTAAAAGCTTTCAACGTCATTATCTGCAAGCAAAATTTCATCTGTTGCAACATGGGCTGTTTTCTTTTCGCTAGAATGCAAGCCGCCCATGCCAAGCTTGTAAGTTGAATTACCAAGCGTTACGGTAAGCTTTTCAAGTTCCTTTGGCATAATGGGCGAACCCAAACCATCCAGATAAAAACGGGCGTTCTTGACCGTTTCAAGCATTGCTTGAAGTTGCGGCGTTTGAAAGAAAATAAAATCAGGCGAATTGTAAGCCAGCGCCCCAAAGTCAACATTGTTTGGCCGCTTTGGATAGTAACCAAGTACCTTTTCAAGTTCGGAGTTAATTACAGCTTCTGCAATTTGTGCATCTGACTTTGAGCGCAAATCAACGCCGTATTCTTCTGACATTTCCGCCCTAAGCTTCAATTCAGGGGCAAGTTCATTGAAAAGCAATTCTGTATTTTCAAGGTCATTGCAGCAATAAGGGCGAACAATAGCCGCTTCTTCTTTAGTCAAAACATGGTCTTCAGGAAAAGGCAAGTCTTGCATTCTTTCACAATGCAAGCGCCCCGCGTAAAGCTTCAAAGAGCCTTGTAACGGTGCGACTTCGATTAAATCAACATGGTTATAATTCCCAATCTTCAGGCCGTATTTCTTGGCAAAGCTGAAAGGGGTTACTTTTTCATTTCCGTATTGTGGGCCACTCTGAATAATGTAATCTGAAGCTTCTTTCAGCTTCGCACAACTTGCACCAGTGCAAGCAAGTTCGATAATTGGAATGTCATAATTTCTTGAATTGAAACCCACAATACAAAAGCGCCAAAGCAACCAACGTAACTTAGTTGGGTTAAAGTCGCAATCTGGCGAACGCTCGAAAACAACAAACTTACCTGAATCAATATGTTTGAATGCAACAAACCAAAAATTAACATAGGTTTCAACGTCAAAAATAAAAACGCTACCTGCTGGAATAGCTTGCAATTCATCATCTGACAAGTATTCAACAGGGCGCAACGCCTTGCGCATTTGGCTTGAAACCTTGTCAACAACTCGGTTTGCTTTCGTCAATATAAAGCCTTGTTCATTCAACATTACAAACCTTCCTTAAAATGGAATATCTTTATCAGGGTCAAAAGGTTCAGGCTGTTTCAAATCAAGCCCCATTATTGCGCCGCGAACATTGCCACCAAAGAAGTAAGCCTTGTTTTCTTGCTTTTCAAAATGCACTTTTTCAAAGGCTTTTTTAACAAGATTCAAGTTCTTTATTTGAAAGCCCATGCCATCCGGTAAGCCTTCAATTTTATATGTTGTTGCGTCATCTTTACGAAGCATTGAAAAAATAGCGCCGTCCTGAAAGTAAACATTACCTTCAGGGCTAAACGCTTCAATTGCTTCAATAGCCCTGAAAAAGTCTTCAGGAACAGGCCAAGGGTTCAAATTATCACAATGCAAAACAGCCTGATAATTCGGGTATCGTTCGCCGTAAAGTTGAGTTTTGATAAACGCGCCGTTTTCAAAGAAGAATGTTGCTGAAGAATGCGAAAAGCCAAAGCGCACAAGGTCAAGCTTGCTTTTCACAATTGCCATAACAGCCGATTTGGGCAACAGCAAACCGGGCGGCAAGTCGATACCGTGCCACGCTTCCAGCAAAGCCGCCCCGTTGGTTGCTACGGCGCTTCCGGCCTGAAGCAATACGGCGGCATAGGTTGCACTGTTTGCGCCGTCTGTTGCCAGCCCTGCAACGCTGGCAAGGGCTTCTTTTACTCGGTTGTCAATATCAGCGCAAGGTGAATCAGCTTCAGGTACTGGTACTTCATCAAAACCAACGCAAGGTACAAGGGCGCGGAAGTCACCAGACGAAACAGCAAGCGCGTTTTCATTCAGTTGGGTTATTGAAAGGTCTTCACCAACCTTGGAAAGCGCGGCGGTAAGCTGCAATGTATGTGGGCAAGCTTCAAGGTCTTCTTGAACCGGAAACGCGGCGGTAACAATGCCGTCTGAAGCAATCGCCCAATTTTGGCGAACTTGGCAAAATTGTACACCAGTTGGCCCCGCTTTCTTTTGAGCAACTGAAATAAATTTCAAGGCTTCAATTAAAGAAGCGGCTGGATTCAAAACCTTTTTTTTACTTGAAGCTTGCCGCCTTGCTCGGCTTTTCGGCTTTTCAGTTTCATTTGTCATTGTCTTCACCTTCAAGCAAGCTTGCTGCAAGTTGCAAGTAATGGGCTGATTTGAGCAAATCAAGGCGGTCTTGACCGGGGCGGCTGTTTCGACCATGCCGCGCCATGTACTTCTTGACTTGGTTTATACAATCTTGGGCGGTGTAGTCTGAAGCCATATCTTCGCCCTTGTCGCCGTATTGCGGAACGGTGTAATTTTCAATATGTTCTGTAACTTCATTGGCGAACGCTTGCCAATCATCACCGCGCAAGGAAAGGCAAGATTCTTCAGGTAAAGACGCTTCAACAGCTTCTTCAATTGCCGTATCAATCAACCTTTCAAGGCCGGGGTATTGCTACAAAATATCAGAACAGCTTAAAAATTCTTCAAGTGTCATATTGCTGGAAATAATCATATTTTCACCATTCGGCTGATAAAACTTCAGGATATTTCTTGTTTACCCATACCCGCAAGCGGCTTGGCGTTCTTAACTCTGAAACACGTTTCAAAGCTTCATGCGTTGTTGGCGGTGCGTCTTCTTTGTGCCGTTGCTTCCACCAATCACGGGAACGCTTCGCCGCAAATCCGTTGTGTTCAAGCATAACAAATTCATTGAACATTTGCAAGCCGCAAAAGTACGAAACTTTAATCATTGGCGGTTTCATTAAAACGCCTTCTTTGTTTCGTTTTTCATGCAAGTTGTAAATTACTTTGTCAACCTTGAAGTATTCAACTTGCGGCGCGTCACTTCGCAAAGGTGCAAGTTCACCAGCACTTGCAAAGATTTTTGTTTCAAAGCTAAATTCATGGCCGCAATTTTCACAACGGCGGGCGCTGGCATGGTTGTAAACACCGCACACTTCGCAAAGCCTTACAGGTGCGTCACCGCCGCCCTTGCCCGGTCTGTTTGGAATACGCGGGTCATTGATTGGCCCCAAGCGCCTGACATTGCCCGAAAAATCCGCATACAGGCAATTTTGCTTACCTGTTCCGGGTGAAGGGCGAGTACCGCGCCCAAGCTTCTGAACATGCTTACCGGGGCTAAGTGTGGGGTTCAAGTCTGCAATGAAATCAATGGGCGGATGGTCAAACCCGGTTGTAAGCTTCTGGCCTGATACCAAGCCGCGAATTTCACCGGCCTTGAAAGCCCGCAAGCGTTCGGTATTGACCTTTGCCGAAAGCTTGGAATGCACCGGCAGAACGTCAAGGCCGTATGATTGAATAACGCTTGCAATATGTTCGGTGTTGTCAATACCTGTTGCAAAAACAAGCCACGTTGAACGGTCGCTTGCCATTTCAAGCATTTCTTGAACAGCGCCAAATGTTACTTCATCTGTATCAACAGCCTTTTCAAGTTGTTTTGAATTGAACTCGCCAGCCGTCATGCCCACACTAGAAATATCAACTTCCGTTCTTGTTGGCCGTGCAACCAGCGGGGCAAGGAAACCTTCAGCAATCAGCCTGTTAAATGAATCAATGCCGGTAATGTCATAACAAAAATCAGTGAAAATGCCGTTTTCAGTAATCAGCCCCATTTTCATGCGGTACGGCGTTGCGGTAAAACCAATAACCTTCAAATAAGGGTTTATCTTTTTCAACTCTGAAATGATGAATTGATAATGTGAATTTTCCTTGTCACTCAACAAATGGCATTCGTCAATTATCAACAAATCACGCCAGCCAAAATGCCGCAAGTGCGGCGGTCTTCCGTCATCTGTTTCAAGCGCCCTTTTAATGGCTGGTGCTACCGATTGAACGCCGCCAAATACAATAGGCATTATCATATCACGGCTGTTCAAACCGGCTGAATAAATGCCAATTGGTGCAACCGGCCAAATGCTTTGCAGCTTTTCAGCGTTTTGTTCAATTAGTTCCTTAACATGGGTAAGCATCATAATACGTTGATTAGGCCAACGCTGAAGCACGTTCTTGATGAACGAACCAATTACAACGCTTTTGCCCGTTCCTGTTGGCATTGCAACAACCGGATTGCCGGTTTTACCGCTTTGGAAATACTCAAAAATTGAGTATTCAGCCGCGTCTTGATACCAGCGCGGTATATAAAGTTCAGCCATTTATTGAACCTACTGTAATTGGGTGATAGTCAGAACAACCCTTTGGCACAAAATCACGCGGTATATTCCCGTTATGCACTTTGCAAAACCATTCGCCATTTTCAACAGGGCTTGCATGTTTGCAGCTTCTGCAATTCTTTTCAGGAATTGCGCCCTTGTGGCAAATATCTTTAGCACCGCACCAATTGCACTTGTAAAAGGTTGGATTGTCAGAAAGCCGCGCCGGGGCTTCTTCTGAAAAAATAATCTGTTCCGCCTTGGCTTCCATTTGTTCGCCTAGCTTATGGTCAAGCTTCACAAGTTCAACATGCAATGAATCATCATTCTTGTTGATATTCAGGTACAGAACCCAATTAAAGCCGTAATTTTTGCCATAAGTTGACGTTTGGGCAAAGTGTTGGGGTTTTGCAACGGCCATGCCTTTTGCGTTCAAATCATCAAAGCCTTTGCCCGTGCCGTTGGTTTTGAACTCCAACAAAACAGGTTCTTCAATCCCGTAGCGTTCAGGAAGCTTTGCAATACCATCAAGCGAACCGCCAAAGTGACCCATTACGCTTGAAATGCGATATTGTGGGAACTCCAAACCATCCGCTTTAGCGCGGCCAACGTGCTTCAGGTAATGCGGGTTTTCTTCAGTGATAAGTTCACAAAGCGGGGCAAGTTCTTCACCGGCTTTCAATATGCCGTATGAATCACTTTCAGGGTGATAATAAAACCCTTCACGGTTTTCAAACCAGATTTTAAGCCCAATGCCCGCAAGCCATTCAACAAAGCGTTCTTCTTCCCTATGCCCACGATTAAACAGCCGTTGCATTCTGGCACGGTTTGAAGGGGTCTTAAATTCTTCTTGAAAACACCAGCGGAAGATATACCAAAGCTTTCGCTTGCATTCGTCACCAATCAACGAACCGCCCAAGTGCCAACGGTGGCCGCCGTCATAAGCCTTTATGTTGCATTCGTCAATATCTTCAGCAATGCGCTTTGCAAGTGCTTTTGCAACACCGGGCGAACTAAGTTCTACGCTTTGCCTTCCGCCGTCTGATTTGTTCGGCTTTTCTTCTTTCAGCGGCAATTGCGCGTTCATTTCGCTTTTCTTGTTTAGCATCTTGTTTCACCTTACGGCGCATTAGCGCATCATAGTTGGTTTTAATGTAATCTGAAGAAAGGGTAATAGTGTCTTTCAATTGGTCTTTTGAAAACCATGAAATATGGCATTCTGAAGATTCAATACCAAGTTCACTAGCAAGCCAGTTGTAAGCCTTCTTTCTTGTCATAAGCCCGCCTTGCCAAAGCTTGTCAAATTCATTATGGGCTTTAGTTCTAAGCTTGCGGGTCTGCCTATCGGCCATGCGACCAAGCGGAATTTCAGTGTTTTTATGACAACCAACAGCAGCAAGCCCCGGCACAACAGCAACAGCCAGCGCAAGGCGGTTGGCAACAGGGCAATGCACCGGCTGGCGGCGCGGCTCCTTGGGGTCAGCAGTAAACAACCGAAAGGCCGGGG
>Ga0265295_1001504_pt1 | contig 40880 bp, 47 predicted proteins | sample Munlansysbiofilm_FD_192503 | JGI IMG/M metagenome (GOLD analysis project Ga0265295, IMG submission 192503) | Leachate microbial communities from a municipal landfill in Southern Ontario, Canada - Methane capture system biofilm | ecosystem: Engineered > Solid waste > Landfill > Unclassified ... | reverse complement strand
AGGCTAGATAAGTAGAGGGAAGGAAAGCAGCGCACTAGATAGCAGTGAATACGAATGAGCGAAGCCGAGGCACGAAGTGCTGAGGCTAAGAGAATGAGTACCTAAGAGGATAAGAGGCTAGACAATAGAGCTAACCAGTGGAATGTCCTATAGCGTACCTGGGTGACGTTGCCATGTGACAACAGGAGAGCAATAGAGCAAGAGCTTGACAGGCTACCCCTAGCAATGTACTAGGAATCGTTCCCTAGAGGAGCGACGGGGGAAGTTGGGCGCGTGAGGGTTGGAGAGGGCCTCGCATAAATATAATAAAAATTAGGTGCTAATAGTACTGGCCATTAGAATCAGCTAAGGACAACTAAAGACCTCAAGAGGACAGGAAGTCCTAGGGAGGTACAACCTAACCGTAGCAGTGCCAGAGGGCTAGGTCTTATTTACTTAGTACTTTACTTCACAGCGAATGCGGCTGCTTCCAGTGCAGTAAATAATGTAGTAACTTCGGCTACGGTTAGGTAGCTGAGGTTACCCTTAGCACCATTAGCAGAACCTTAGACGTACTGTTGGAGAACCTTCTGGGTCTCAATCATTTATTGTACAGGGTGCGTACTTGGGCTGGTGTTGCGGTTGCAATAGTCATATAAATCCTTGTTCGGTAAGTGGTAATTCGTGATAATTAAGCAGTAAGAACTGCATTTACAGCGAGGGTAAGTTCAGAGAGTAAAGTGTCCACTTCTTGCTTTGAGATAAAGCCTCTTTAGCCCGGATAACATCCTGCCGGAGTTTAAGCACCTCTAAATCAGTCAAGAACTGAATACCCATATTATTCCTTTAATAATGCGGAAGCCACACCCTTACAAATCAGAAGGGATTCCCGGGTCGTTATATAGGCCGTAGCGAGACTTTCATTAGTCTCCCCTACCTTTCCCTCATGTGCAGCCAGACAGCTCTGTACAAGCCCTTCTGGAGGCTCCCAGCCCGGTACTGCACTACCGCAGGCTGTCAAGAACAGGCTCAGGGATACGCCCAGTACGCCATTTCGTAGACGCGTCATCGTTCGCTTCACTTAGTTTTCTCCTTGCTTCTGTGGCCTCTGTAGAAGCCCTCTGTGCGGTTTTCTGTGCTTTCAGGTACGCAGCTTCAGTACGGTCTATAGAAGCCCGTAGAGAGGCTGTGAGGGCTTCCTGGGCCTGTACCTCTTGTTTCAGGTACGTGTTCTCTGCCAGAACCCCGCGTATGTACACCCCGGCTAGCAGAGCTACTACGACAATAACTACCACACCAAGTCGATTATACATGTTTTGTACTCCGTGTCTCGCCTATTAACAAGGCCCTTTGCAACTACCTTCTGCCTAGTCTTGGGATCAGTAATGTACACCCAGCGGTATAACTGATTACACGCACCGACCCAATCCTCGGCCTTTAACTTCTTACGAAGGGTGCTACTTCGGTAAGCACCATCCCCGACGTTGTACGCCCATGAGATGGTGCTTCCCAATACAGAGCCAGGGATACTAGGTACATCCTTTTGAATGTACGAACCGATCCTCTCAGCCTCGCCATTTAATAAGGCTTTACATTCAGCCTCAGTGCGAATCCATCCTTTCTTTACATTCTTTGTATTACCGTAACAATCCGTCAAGACTCCCGCGATATCTGTATAAACCCCATCGGGGTGCCTGCCTTCTAAAGGCACGAGAAGGCCCACAGCAAGGGCAATAGCCCCCGCTAAGGTACCGAACTTACTTGTTGTTTTTAAAGCCATTCCGGGCCTCCTTACGCCATTTCCATACTAAGTATCCTATCTGTAAAACCAGGTAACCGGCACCTAGTACTTTTATAAAATCATCCAAGTGAAATACCCCTATGTGCTCGCCTAGAAAAGCTAGTGGTACGGGGATGCCGTTCCTGGCCTGTATTGCGGCTTCTTGCAGCCAATTCATGTTTATGCTACCTCTTGTTCCGACGGACATGTATGTGCCTCCGTGTACCCACATTATGGGCGTTATTCCGCTGCCAGCTCGCATCGTCATAATCCATAGGGTTAGCCATGAACTCTGAAGCTTCAGCCTGCATACGGGCTTTAGCAGCCTTCTCCTCGTCTTGTACCAGGACAGCCTTGTGCCAGCGTACTGCGCCAGCCATGGCCTCCAGTCGGTCATCGTGTGGTAATGAGTTCCGATCTGTGGTGATGTTTGAGATTTGATAGAACACGCTGTATTGTGCCCGTTTCTCCACACTATGCTGCTTACCCCAACGGGTATCAGACTCAAACACTCTGGGATGAAGAACTACTTTATGCCGCTGCATAGCTCCGACAAGGGAGTCGATGATCCTACGTTCTTTCTGACCTGTACTGTACTGGCCCTTAACACCAACCTTGGTTAAACCGCGCTTGGCTAGGATGCCTAGTAAGTTCGTCTCGAATAAGCCGTGGCCCATGTTCGATTCAACCTCTACATGGTTCACGCCTAACTCTACAATAATGTCGCAGATGATGTTCCCATTAGCATCGGTTAAACCCCCTTTAATACCACCTACATCAAGTACGTGGATGTACGGGCCTATAGCAGAAGATACGCTGTACCCGATCTCGTCAGCCCCACCTCCGGCAGGGTCAATATACATAATAGTATTACCGCGCTCCACGAACTGTACACCCTCTAAGGGGACAGGGTGGAACATCTTAGTTAAAGGTACTGGGAAGTCGGCAGGTAGATCAACCGCATATCGCGGTGCAGGCTGCCACACAAGTACTTCAGGTAAGCGGTCGTTATCGAAGTTAGCCACAATAAGGTCTGTTAACTTTAACTGTTGACGCATAGCATCAAGCAGGGAAGTATCCAGCATGTACTGCAACTGAAAGCCTTCAGGCCCTTGGTCAAGTTCCTTCTCTACCAGAGCATCTTCATTGAAGCGATCGGGGTCAGTAGGCTTACCACGGGAACCGTCAATACCACCGCCTGTTTGAAGTTTAGCATTAAGGCGTAACTTGTTCTTGATTACAGGGGCTAACCTGTCCCCGTACTTATCAAGTTCTTCATCGGTGGGGTATCTACCGGGCCAGATACGGATATTGAACCCCCGGCCTGGTAGGGTATTATATATAGAATCTTTAGACTGCGGGGTACCTAAGTACAGGATATCCCCGTGTGTATTGATAGAGGAGAAGTCCCTGGACAGTAGCTTCAGGTGTTCCCGTTGGGTTACGGTTAAACCGTTCTTCTGGGTTTCAATATCATCTGCCAGCAGTAGTCTTGCACGTTTACCTTGAAGGTTCGCGGTAATACCTACACAAGCTACGGATGGGGATTTGTCGATACCCTTCAAAGCCCAGTGTACATCAAAGGCATCAATGGAGGTTCTATCCCCTGCCCTCTTGTCTGGCTTCAGATATTCAAGAATATCCCACTGCATGATTAAACGGATGATAAGGCCAGCCACTTCAGATGCCTGAGCCTCGCCACCGGATACTACTAAGATAACATCACTAGGGTCTTGGATAAGCCGCCACACAGCGTACAACGCTGCTAGGGTAGACTTAGCCTCACCACGCTGAGCCATCACCATACGAAGGCGTGGCCCGGCCTGCATGAAGTCCGCAATGTCCCTCTGGATAGGTGTTAAAGGGAAACCCAAGAACGCCATACCGAGTTCAGCAAACTCAGGGAAAGAGTCGTACTCCTCCCGCATGAACGATGCAATATGGAACCGTTCTTTGATTTCCATGTTAACTCCTATTGTAGGAACTGGTCATCTGACCGTGCTTCCTCTATAATGTTGTTTACTGATTTGATTACTTTAGATTGATTAGCCCGTGAGAACTTATGACGCAACTCCGTGAGGTCGTCCTTCTCCGCAGGGTCTGACGTGATCTCGTTGTCCTTAAGGAACTTAGAGATAGTACCCATAGTAGCTGCATCTAAAGGCATCCCGGGTAGGCTGTCTGGGTCGTCTGGGTCGGCCTCCTGTACAGCTTCGTCCAAGATATCTCGCATGTACTCTGCAAGCTTTCTATGGATTGAAGCCATGAGGCCATAGTTTGCTGGTTTACTCATATGTACTCCTAAAAACCGAAGTCTTGTTCTTTACATTTATACATAAAACATCCATATAATTAATAAATTCGGACAGCTAACGTGGTACCCATACTCAACGTCTATTGAGCCTTGATTTTTCGGAGCTGTAGATTGGGTTTCGGGCGTTTATTGACATTAGCTTATCCTCAACCAAAGTGTTGTTCTTGCATTGTTACTTGATCCACTTGCGATGTTCCCAAGGCAACGCCATATCCCTGATAACTTCGACCACCCCGAGAAGTTGGTTCCAGCTGCTGAAGACGGAGTTAAATTGCTTCCCACGGTAGTATCTCCAAAAAACATGGCACCACTCCCATTGAGGTATGCAAAAGCATACGTTCCAACTGCCCCCGGTGCCGAAGGCGGGATAAACGTATCAGGTTTACCGGTGACCTCTCCCCAAGTAGGCCACCTAGAGGCTGTTGTTGGAAGGTTACCAGAGTGGTAGACAGTGCGCCAAGCTTCTGCCCTAGAAGGTCTAAATGCGAATGTGGTTTCTCCAGTATGTGTTATTATAAATTCAGACACATCCCCAGTGAACTCATGGCGAATAGACCCCATGACTCCATATTCATACCATCCACTGGGGTACCCTATTGGTTTATTGTTTGTAGAGTAGTAGGAAAACCTTGTAGCCAAGGAATTATCATTTGGATTTGCATTATTCCCCAACCCAAAAGCCCCAACTTCCATCAAATTGCCACTACCTGTCCCAACATTCCTGGTCGAAGCAGAGCCAAGACCTAGGTTGTTCCTTGCTGTAGCTGTGTTAGTAAGGTCGGATAGGTTGTTAGCCTTATCAACCTTTGCATTTAGAGCACCTTGAGTTGCTACACTAATTGGCTTATGGGCATCACTGGTATTGCTCACATTACCCAAGCCTAGGTTGACTCGGGCGGTACTCGTGTTTGTCAGGTCGGCCAGGTTGCTCGCCTTTAGCAAGCAGTTCTGAGGACTAGACTCAGCAGCCTTCTGCGCCCAGTGAAAAGCACTGTATAACCCAGGCTCAACAGGCGAGTCCTCTGCTTTAGTAGCCCACTCCTGGGCTTTACTCTGGGCAGTCTCTGCACCAGTACGCGCAATTACTGCCTGCCCTTGGACTGTCTCAGCATGTGCAGCTAGTACCCAAGCTATACTAGCTGAGCCAGCCGCAGCCGAAGCTGAGGACTGAGCCTGCCCTGCATACGTACCCGCTGTCCCCGATAGCGTAAAGACCTGGCCGATAGTTACCAAGTCACCTGGTTTGTTAACATCCCCATCTGCACTGTTCACTAATTTATGACCGTGCATATCCAGGTCTGTATACATATCAGATAGACTGCTACCTTCCTTAGCCTCCTGTGCTATAAGTAGGAGTTGCTTAAAGTTCTCGTCCATGGTTAGGTTCGTGAACTTAGCAGAGCCGCCCCCACCTAGTTGGGCGGAGAACACATGAAGTACTTCAGCTAAGTCAGTACTACGGGTTATAAGTACCTCAGTACCAGAGGCCAACGGGGTAGGTACACCGCCTGTTAGGAAACGAATAGCATTGTTTGTTCCATCCCATTCCCAATCAGCAGGGTCAGCTAGTACATCATTGAGTAGAACCGCGATATCGGTACGATCAATATAATCAATACTGATAGCAAGGTACACCAGTGTACCGTCACTGGTGGCCCTCTGTGTTGAAAAGGCCATAGACCCTCCTATTCTAAGTTGTTGCGGATTGCTTGGATACCTGGGATAAGTGGAAGTATAGGGATAAGGTTAGCAGCTTCCTTAACGGTACCTGTAACATCCCCACTAGCTGCTTCCCCAAATAGCTTCATAGCTCGGTCTAAGGCAATAAAGCCAGGCGCACCGAACTGTTGTTTCTCCCCAAAGATAATACCTAAGGGTTCAGTAATTAAACCTAATGAGCCAGACTGGAGTAAAGCCTTACGGGATAATGCTACAGGGTCGTCCTCATACCCTTTACCCTTATACACAAGGTCAGCCTGAACAGCCAACATTGCAAGAGGGTACTGGTATAATAACATTAGTGATAAACCTGCGAAGTGATCCCTAGCTAGGGTTCCAGCTAATAATTTATTATGGGCTGCTAACACGAAGCTGCGGAAGGTAAACATAAATTTACCTAAAGCACTAAACTGAGCAAACGCAGGAACTTCCCCCACCCTTGCACGAAGTACAGCATCGTCCATCATCTTGGTTAAGGGGCCTCTAGCGAGTTCCCAAACCTCGTCGTCCCACTTAGCCACGTCATGTCCCTTAGAGGCGATTTCCTTGGCAATCCTATCCATAGTATGGCCCTCTAACCCGTACTGGCTTAAGAGCCTTACAGACCGGGCATCCCCTGAACTAGCGGCTCCTAAGGCATCTACGATAAGATTAGCAGTCATCTGGGCTTGGTGGTGGTGGATGTACTTCATACCGTTTAAATAAGGTACCCACTGCTTTGAATTAGTTAACACAGCCTGCACAGTCTGGCTGGCTTCAATCTCAAAGTTATCCTCTAGGCGGTTAACAAAAGGACGTAGACGTATATCCTGGCTGGACTGTCTGGCTAACATCTCCTTAAGGTGTGTGGCTCCCTCCCTGGATTTAACTGTGCTAGATAACTCCCGTAGGCCGGGCATGGTCTTAAGGAAGTAACCGAAGGTCTTGCCTAAGCCAAACCGTTGCATGATTGTAGCGTACTCTGTTACCTGCCATAACCCTGAGGATTGTAGAGCAACCATCTGGGTTACATCAGCCATCATACGCATCATCTGGGGTACCTCCTCCCCGGCAGCCCTCCCGTTCTGGAAGTTCACAATGTTATCAAATAACTTAGCTGCTTCCTGCCGCTCAACTACATTGTTAGCAGGTATAGAATCAATTAGTTCCTGACGCACCTTAGCTATATCACTTGTACTTCGTAAGCCTTTGGTGGCGTAGGCCGACCTTGCAGCAGCCCCGTCTAAGTACCTGTCTGTAATGCGGGTAATGTCAGTATCCAGCAAGTCATACACCATTAACCTAGAACCATCAGGCATAGTCATACCTACGGACATATCTAAGTTAACCCTACGCTTTAAGCTAGGGGCCTTACCCGCTTCGTCTACTACGCCTGTAATAACTTCCAAGGCCCGGTTTACACGATCAGGAGGTAGGCCCTGTTGCTTCAGTATATCTCGAACCTCAGCAACAGCTTCGTTACCTACATGGCCTCGGAAGGCTGTATCAGATAAGTCCCCTTTACGTAAGGCTCGGTCTATAAGGGCAGCAGCAACGTCATTAGCTGTATCTGCATCTAAACCGGAAGCAGTGCGCACAGATCCAGATACCATGCGTACAATAGCGTTACGGGCCTGGGCTGCGTCTGCACCACTGGCTTGTAACTTGGTTATGGCTTCACTTAGTTTAGCAGGCTCCCACCTACGGCTCACGTAGTTCCTGTTGAAGTCTACCGCGTCTGCTCCGAACACACCTGCTCGTTTCTGCTCATTCAGAGAAGCTTCGGCAACGTCCCCTAACTTATCTGCTACATCTTGGATATGTGTAGGGAACTGAGAACGGTGGGGTACTCCTCTACGTTCAGCATCACTACGGGCCATCATCTCGATGTACACATCCTTCTCTACCTGCTTCTGTATACGCATAGCCTCCTTCTGGTTAAAGATACGCGAACGTAAACCTGCCCCCTCATTAGCCATAGCTTTCAGAAGGGAGTCCTCAAAGGTGTATTGTACAGCAGACAAGTCAGCCCGTATAGCTCTACGTTGAGATTCAACAGAGTTCCCCTTCATATTGGTTGGGTCGTCTATAAGTAAGTCAGCTACGCCCTTATTCCATTTAGCTAAGGTCTTGTGTGCGTTCCACCCTAACTTCATACCTAACTGTTTAGCTAGTTTGTTCTGTTTCTGGACGATACCTTGAACAGCGGCTGGTGGGGCTGCTAAAGCTACCCCTTGTACTTCTCGTCCGAATGGCTTACCCCCTTTAACCCAGGATTCACCAGATGTATCCAGCATCTTCTGGCTAATAGGTAGATCTAGTAGGTCGTCGGTTAGTTTCATAACCTGGGCCAAGGCTGACTCCTCAGACACAGAGAAGCCCAGCAATCTACGCATGGTCTTAAAGGCTGCGGACAATACGTTCGTTCTGTACGCTGGGGCCTTCATGGTGGATAACATACGTAAGAAGTTGGTATCACCAGAGAATAACCCCACAGCAAATTCCTGTACGTTATTAGTCAAGTAACCACGGGTACTGTCCCCCTCCCCTGCTAACTTATTAATCTTCTCCGCTTGGGCTTTAGCCAGTAACCTTAACTCATTGAACTCCCGTGTTAACTTACCGTGGGTAGTATTAGGATTCGTAATACCATAGTTCAGCTTGGCTGCGAAAGCACCATGGGCTACCTCATGTAAAAGAGACACATCATCGGAGGTTTCCCCTATTAGTACTTTATGCCCCTCCACGTTGTAGTGTTCTCGTGAACTCCCTTTAGACTTCGCTAGGTCAGCATCGGTTAAACGGAACACACGAAGGTTGTCTAGCACCGGGCCAGCCTTTGATTGCATGTACTTAGCCATCTGCGCCACGAATGGATCAGCAGAGTTAACAAGACGCTGCATGACCTCAGATATAGGGGCGCTGCTGTAAGACCGTCCCGAAGCCCCTACGTGGGGTTCTGTGTTGGTTCTCAAAGGGACTGGGGGGCGTTCTAAGGCTGTTTCTTGAACAACCTTCTGCACCTCTTGGGAGCGCATAGGGGACAGGTCAGGAACCTCTGGAGAGCGTGTCTGAACGTACACTGGCTTGCCTGCGGTACTTAACACAGGGTTACCCTCTGCGTCCAGCTTCTGAGTCCAGGAAGGGGTCTCTACGGGCTTTACATCAGGGGGTAAGTTATCACGTATACGTTCCAGCTCAGGTGTGGGCCATTGCCCGTCTAAAGCCCGTCTACCGCCTCGGGAGATAAAAGCACCCCCGATGGCGTTTGTCACAGAGTCCAGCAGGAGGCTCCCAGCGCCATAGCTAGGGGAGTCCTTAGTCTGTACCACCCCAAGCCCTACGGAGGCTGTACCGGCTCCCACAGCCCCTGCTGCACGCATACCTGTGGCAGTACGTGCAATCTTTGCACCGTGGGCTAACACAGAGGCAGGGCCACCTAGAAGGGATACCCCTAACCAACCTGGGTCTGCAACCTGGGTTATAAGGCTCAGGATGGGGTTATCTCCCATAGTTACTGAGTTCGCCCGGTACTCGGTTAAGCGGGTCATCTGGTCATTGAACTGCGTATCAGATACAGCTTGGTTATCCTTTAGGAAATCCAGTTCGTCTTGGGATAGTACATAAGGTACCGTACTCAACCTTCCTGCGAAATCGAAGTTGGCATCAGGTTCGTACTCGGGGGTCTTTAACCAACGGTATAGGGAAGCCAAGGAGGATTCAGTTAGACTGGCCTTGACTGAGGCAAACGCACCTGCCTCCTCTCTCCGTACATTTGCTTGGTGGGCTTGACCCTCGGCACTAACGTTGGGGGCCATGTTTGCCAAGGGGTTCTCAGCGATAGATTCAAAGGGTGTTGCCATATTTAATTACCTTCCTGTAGCTGCACGAAGAACCATTTCTTCGTAGTGTAATTGCCGTTTAGTTTTAGTCTTGCTGCCTTTAGGTGCGGATGCCACGTAAGGCGGGGATTTCCTAAGTATATCCAAAGCAGTGCCGCTCTCTCGTTTACGGATAGCATCAGCCAGCTTAGGGGCAAAAGACTTATTGCCTATGTCACCACCTTGGTAGCTTAGCTCAGAGAACAGGAGAAACGTAGCCTCTCCTTTAAGACCTTCTCTAGCCATGTAGTTGTACCCTTGGCCTGCTGCGCGGTCTGTGGCCTTAGCAAATGTCTCATTAATAAACTCCTGTGTTACTTCATCCCCTTCTTTTATGTTTGAAGGAAGTAGCCCAGATGTTTGGTTAATGCCTACACCAACCGCAAGGCGGCCCCCATCAGGGTATGCTTTCGTAGAGATATCTTCGTAATGCACAAGGGTCTCTCGGAACTTAAACATACTCTGAGGTTCTACTGGAGAACTAGACTCCCCGTTGAAGGTTACGGAACCTCCGGCACGGGTTATAGTACGACCACGCCCAGCTACTTCATCAACCTTCTTCATCTCAGCCCTGTTAAGCTCAGTAGCCTTCTTCCCTATAGTACGGGCTTGGGCATCCCCACTAGCCACCAAGCGTCCATCAGCATCGTAGTGCTTATAGAACAATGTCCCACCACCAGCAGATGCTACTGACCATTGAACGGAACCACCTAAGTTCCCCTTGATCTCCTCGTCTGTGTACTTAGCCAATGCCCTTCCGATCATACCCCTGCCTGGTTGGGCAATGTCGTTAGTTACCCCAAAGAGACCTTGAACAGTCTGCCCTGCATGTAGGTGTAGTTTGTTCTGGCCGTAGTCCACAGAGTTAGCTTGCGCTCTCGCTATAGCTTGATCGTACAACCTCTCAGCCCCTTGAGGGGTTCCTGCTATATCTGGAGAACGACGAGTAGCTTCAATGAAGTACCCATTAACCAAGTTCTTCATATGGTTCGATTGTTCAATCGTTGCAGGGGTCGCGCCTGTTAAGTATTCGCCTAAAGTCAGTTTAGGTGCTACTGCTTCTGACTCGGCATCACCCCAAGGGAACCAGCCCTGGAACCATAGGTAAGGGCCAAGCTTCTGTTGAGCCAGTGTTTCCATCTGGTCTTGCACACCGAGTACAGCCGCCTGTTCTTTGTTAGTGTCGCGGACACTTCGTTTAGCTATGGTCTCTTGGGTCTGGCGCATAGCTGATACGGGATCAGGGTTCTCACTGAGAATAGATAGGGCAGTGGTTGTTAGCTCAGCATGTTTAGCAGACATACCTGACAAGAACATAGCCATGGCCACTTGATTCCCGCTGTTACGCATGTTGTCCAGCGTAGTTACTGTAGCGTTGATAACGGCTAACTCGTCGTTGTTTGGCCCTGCACTTCCAGGCATACCAAACTTAGCAAAGTAGTCCGACAACTCTTTACCTACTAATGCAAAGCCGTCTGTGGAACTCTGCTTCTCAGCCATGAGTAAGTTGTTCCGTACACGCTCTTGCACAGGCCGTCCTTCCCGTCTCTGCTTATTATCATATGCTTTGGCCCCATCCGCCATAGTCAAGTTCATAGCAGCAAGAGCAGCAGGATCACCATTAGCGTAGTGCTTAGCGGTGTTATCCATGTTCGCTACTGTACCTTGGGCTTTCCAGTACTTCGCATAATACGTATCCGTCTCCTTTACACTCATAGCACCATTAGTCACCATGCCCTTAACCCAGCGGTCAAAGGAGGGGAAGTCTGGGATACTTGCAGTGGGGTCATTCCCATCTAAGATATTACGCATTACTGCAAGTTCGTTCTGGGCATCCATCATAGAGTCGGTTATAATACCGCTCACTGCATTACGGTACTTAGAACCAAGCTGGTTAATGGTGTCCAATGGTAACCGGGATAGAACAGTACCTGTAGTGCCATCTGGGAAGTTAATCTCCCTACCTGCCAGCATCTCGTACACTTGGGGGTTACCAGAAGCAATGGCGTGTTCAACCCCTTCCGCTAGGTAACTCTGCCTTAACTCTATAGGCAATGACTCGTCCATAATAGAGTTCGTCAACAGGGAAGTTAGGTATGAATCAACCGCAGAACCATATGCTTGACTACCCTTACTAGCGTTCATTAACTCAGCTTGCGTAGCCAGTGTAGTGAACACAGCTCTCTGCTTAGTATCTATAATGAACTCGCCATGGGCCATAGCGTGCTTCTGAATAGCGGCCTGATCCGATGTAACTAACTGGGCAAACATAGCCCCACGTTGGGATCGGGACATACCCTCAAACTGAGGCACAAGGGAACGACGTCTGGCCTCCAGTGTAGCAGCGAACTCAGCAGGAGGGGACTCACGCATCTCCCGAATAAGCTGAAGGGTTTGTGCCTCAGCCTCAGCCATCTTCATCTTACCCGCTGTATCACGGTACCCTGCGACAGCCCAGTCTCTTGTGAATGGGCTGGCCTCTAACTCACCTTCAGCAACCCCTGAGGTGAATTGGGCAATACCGCTCATGTATGCTTCCTCTAATCCCGCTTGGAACTTAGCATCAGCGAACTGCTTCCCTACGCCAAATAGGGTATCAATCAAACCCATCTTTGCAGGTACTTGTGCCCTCACATTATTCATAGTGATACTGGCTGGCCCTGTTATGTTCTCCCAGCTTGTAGCATCACTTAGGAACTTATTAACATCAGGGGCTGCTGCCCCCACAGAAGATTGGCGCACCTCAGGAGTGCTACCTCTGGGGGCTTGTGTTGCTTCTGAATTACGTAGAACTGCCATTATCCCATGCTCCTTGATAAATCAGTTATAGGTGCTTTACCTAAACCTAAGTTGGCTTTCATTGTAGCGTACTGACCGAAGCCTTGTATTAATCCGCCCGTTATAATATCACCTGCACTAGGTAGGTTAGGCATCTGAACCCCGTTCTGTAGTATAACCGTATCCCGCTCAGGGGCCATTACAAATGCTGCGTTCTGACCTGACCCAAGTATCTGCTCTAGGTTTGTGTAGTTATCCACTAAAGCTGTCTTGTAGTTAAAGGACTGTACAGCCCAGGCTTCATCCCCCTGTACTAATGCTTCGCCTAAGGTCTTTTCAATGTCCTGTGCTACTGCATCAACAGAGGAACCTATAGTGCCAGATGCAGCAGCGTTAGCATTAGCCGAGCCAAGAGCCTGGGCTGCTGTTCGTTTCATTAACTGACGATCCCCAACGGCCTGCTTAGCAGCCAAACCTTGTTGCAGTTTAATAAGCCCTGCCTTGTAATGGGCTGCTAAGGTGTTCGTGGTGTTCGCTTCTATCTGTGCATCATTAGCTGCACTTAGTTGGGCCAGTGTATTATTCTGTACTTTAAGGTCTCGGTTATACGCTTTCTCAACCTGTTGCTTGTTCGATTGGTTCTGTAGGGCTTGGTTCGCTAGGTCTAACTCGTAGTTCGCTTTAGCGATCATACTGTTAGCCTCGTTCTGCATAACCCCGCCCAGTATGTTCATACCTATTCCTGCTGCCATCCAAAACATGGTCTACCTCCTACGCAGTTTCTGGTTGTATCGGCAGATGTATTCTAAACCGATAATGTTTAACTCCCCTTGGTCATCGGTATAGATGGTCATAGTGGTGCTGTTTGCTTTAGTTCTGAGGGGTACTACTGCCGTAGCATCCACACCTACACGAGCATGGTTTAAGTCCAGCTCAGAGCTAGACCAGAACAGGGTACCAGCTTCCACGGCACCATTCGTTGAATTGGATGTATCTCGAACCAGAACCTTGAACTCAGCCGAGCCTGTAGTGGTAATCATGTACCGGAGGATGGTTAACTTCCCTGAGGATATAACCACATCATTCTCGTCCTTAATCAAGGGCGGGGTAGGCGCACATGCCGATGTAAAGGGTATACCGACAGCAACCCTCCCAGAAGCGTAAGAACGCACTGTGCTGAGTTCTGTGGGACTTTGTACACTGAACCCTACAGGCTCCCCTGAAAGGTCACCATGGGCCTGCACAAGCCTCACGTTGGCTGTTACGTTCGGATCAAACGTTGTTAACCACGAGGGCAGGGTTACTTTGTTATCTACGATATCAGTAAAGCTATATAAATCAGCAAAGGGTTTCCGGTCTGAGGTACTGGTTAAACTTCCAGCCCGAGGATCAAGGGTACACCCAATGAGGCGGCCAGCATTGACGAATAGCAGCACCACACTGGAACCTGCAAAGTACGCTGCTGCGGTATCGTAGTTAAAAGACCAACGATGCCATGCCTGCTGTACCTTCTCGTCTGCATCCCAACTGTACTCATGAATCACAAGGCTCTTTAAATCCCCTGTAGTTCCGAACATAGCCATATCAACAACGGAGGAGGATACACCGAAGCGGCACCGCCCACCCATGTACTTAGGGATGTGCTGTGTCACGTTTACAGAGGTGTACTGGGAGTCTGTGAAGCTACTAGGTAGCATCTCCATGATACCGTAGAAGTCTGCACTGATAGGTGCTGGGTACATCACAGTACGGCCCAGAGGGACAGGCTCAGAACCCATGTCTGCATCGTAGGTACTTGTTAATACAACCGTTGCGGTTCGTGGGGTAATGGCCTGGTTCCCGGAGGGGATTAATGCTTGATACTGCGACGAGAACAGCAGGAGGTCTTTCTGGAAGGGTGTGCAGTACTCATACGCTGCGGAGGAGTTTGCACTCGCCCCTACATGAATACAATCCGAATCCAGTAACTCAGCCACTGTAGACCTGTAGAAGCGTCGTGGGCGGTTTGAACCTGAAAGGGATACCATAGGCCCGACCAGTAGAACTAAACGGCCCTGATAGCTCCCCATGCCTGTTATACCCCGCTTAAGGAACTCAGGGTCTGGGTTTGTATCGTCGTCTCCTGCAAAGCGCCCCTCGAACACACCTCCATTAGGGTTATCAATAAACCATGTTGATGTATCCCGGTTGTAGGATAAAGCAATAGGCATGTTTGATAAAGAGGCTGCTGAGCCGGGTGCCCCATCCTCTAACCATATTTGGGTATCTGCGGAGTACCTGTAGTACACCTTACCTTTTTCATGCCCTGTGGTGATGATGTACCCGTCCATACTCGTAGGTAGGACAGGAGGCAGGTCAGAGACTGAGGCTAGGTTAGAGGAACCTGAGGTCACAACATAGTTTGAACCTGAAGTAGTGCTTATAACTAACTCAGGGTTATTAGTGGTTACGCCACAGGTGGCACCTAGACCATTAGCCTGCATAGGTGTATTGTTATTGATTTGCAGTACTAGCTGCCCTATAATGTACTCAGGGGTAGCCAATGCTGCGTCCCCTGCGGTAGTCCCATCAGGGGTCGTATACGAGACTACGTGAGGGCCACTGACCCCATCCCTAAGGGTTACACTGTAGGTCTTGGAGAACGCTGCTGTGCGTATGTAGAAGAAGCCCAGCTTACCTTGATCTAGGCCACTATCTACCGCAGTAGGGGTTTTCTCTACGTTACAGATAAAGAACTCGTCTGCGACTGTAGTGGCCCGGATAGCTTTAGAGGTGGTCGCTTTAACGTACTCAACGTTACTGAACGTGATAATAGGAACCAGAGCCTCGTTCAGGAGGAGGATATCCCCTGTAGTGCTATTCAATATTACATGCACTTGGAACCCCGCAATATCTGTGTACCAAGCCTTTACGTTGTGTGCAGTATACCCTGAAGCACTAGCAGAGAACTTATACGTGGCCCCAGGCCGTCTACGTAGGTTCGTTACTACATCTGATAGCATGTTCTCCTGTGCAGTTAGCTGGCCCGGTAAACGCTCTCGGGCTACCTGCTGGGATACCCCTTGCAGTAAGCTTTTATAACTTGATTCAAATGAACTCATTAGTAACCTCCCATAGCCCTGCGTAGCCTACGGAACCTTGGGGACTTCGCTGTGCTGTGCCTTTGGTTCCTTAGGTGTTCAGCTTCCATAGTATTCAATGCGAGTACAGCACTACGCTGCCACTCCTGTACAATCTGTTCTAAACCAATATCCGATAAGTACGTAGATACAAGGGCGTTATACATAACGTACTGGGCTGCTGCCTCAGGTAGTTCCTCAAACTCTAAACGCATCTTAAGCCGTACTGGTATCCCCTGTTCAACAGGCCACTTAAAGGACAGGTCTTTCTTGTTATAAAGTAGACCATTCCTCTGGATACCCGGACAGCCCGGATCAAGTGGGAGTACAGCGAGGGTATTCAGGGGAAGGGCCACTTCACCTTCAGGGTCAGGATACAACGTACTGTCATACACGTTAAACCACCAACCCCGTAGCAGTACATCGTTCAACTGGTTGTACACGTTAGATATAATGAGTGAAACAGTAGGGTGCTTTGCATCAACACTGGTTACCGGGTGTTCACCTAGTGCTGGCAGTATCAGGTTAATTGCACGTAGTAAATTCATAATGTATTCTCCATACAAAAAAAAAGCCCACCACCACTGCACGATGGCGAATGGCAATGGGCTTATTTGTTTAGTCCGCGTTAAGGACTGCTGTTGCGTCACCGCGACGAATACCTACGGTGTACATATGGTATGAGTCCAGAACGGACTGGAACTCTTTAGGGTAGTCCCACTGGCGTACAGTCATACCTTGTGCTTCCACGGTGACCAGGGTCTTACGTGGGTGGAACACAATGCACAGGGCTTTGGCTTCAGCAGCAGTTACGTTGAACTGAGGGCCAAGGATATGGTTAGGAATAGCTGCCTGCGGGATACGTGGGGTCTCTACGACGGTTACACCGTTCATAACCGCTACACGTCGGGTTACGAAGTTGTTAATACCCTGCCCACCCTGGAACTCCATGTTCATAAGTTTCTTATGATCCAACAACACAGCGAAGGCATCTGGGGTAACCAGAGTAACGAACTCGCTCAAGGCACCGCCAAGGTCGCGTTTAACGAACGTAGACAAGGCTTGTTTATGGGCTGCTACCAATAGGTCGGCCTTGGCTTCATCAGTGGTGGCTGCGGTGTAACCAGTCACGGTGGTAGCGATACCATCGTTAAAGGCACCAGAGGCTTTCAGGTCGGCTGGGGCTACCCATGAGCCAGCCTTAATAAGCTGGATACAGTGCGCTTGGTCGAACGCCTTGGCGTGGGCTGTGCCGTGTTCCTGAGCGTACTCAGAGCGGAAGTCCGGGGCAGTCCAATCGTCTTGGTAGTCGAATGGGGTACGGATGTACGACGTGGTATCAACAGTGATAACCATTTTGTCGTTCACGATACGTTTTGGATCAAGGGTCTGACCTGCTTTACGGCCTGACACAGTTGCACCACCAATGCGATCAATACGATACGCATTAGATTGGTTCTGCACAGAGCGGAAGTTAGTTAGGCCAGAAGAACGGAACAGGGAGTCTACGCGGAAAGAGCCGTCGATCTCGGCCTCGTATGCTTCGATGTGAATATCAACGTCGGCATCCGCACCTGACCACCAAGTCCGTGTTTGGTCTGCTGCATAAGGGATTGCTGCCATGTTTTAAGTTTCCTTATAAAGATTTGATGTGCGGGTTATAGGCCGCGAGATTTACCGAGTACACGAAGGCGATACAACTCGGCTTCTTCTGTGTTGCGGTTAGGATTGTTAAATGAGGGCTTCAGGTTTCGGATAGCGTCCTTATATTCGGAGGCAGATAGACCACGCTCAGCTAAGTTAGCACCGCCTTGGGCATTGATACGTTCTGCGGGTTCTGCCACAAAACCTCCTTGTCGTGAAAATTCAATAACAAACTTAGCTCCTTCTTGGATTTCGGAACGGTTCGGTGAGTCCAGTAATTTAACAGCTACTGTCTTTAAGTGCTTAGGGGCGTGCTTATTAAACGCGGCCACAGCAGCCTGCCACTGGGCTTCTCCGCCTGCTGCGCTGTACACCGAAGCCACACTAGCCTCAATCTCGGCAGAAGCAGTACGTACAATCTGCTGGGCCATTTGGATAAGCTGGGCTGCGTTAGTACCGCCCTTTGCTTTAATGTATTCAGCGTTTACAAGTGTAGGGTCACCGTACTCAAAAGCCTTGCCAAACACAGCATCAATGTCTGCACCAGGTAGGGCAGTTAGCAGCAACTTACCTAGTTCACGTACCTGGGGTGATTCAATTTGATCTACATTGATATTACTTAGCTTAGTAGGAGTGTGCTCAGGAGGGGACGTATCAATCGGGTTCTCTGTTGTTGCAGCCTTAGCCTGAGCAATGGCGTTCTTCAGGTACTCCTGAATCTCAGTGTTCTGCTGTGCGGGTTCCTCGGCTGCCCCAGGGAGGCGGGGCTGGAGGCCCTGTGGGGCCGCCTGTTCAATTGTATGCCCGGAGGGTACCTTGGGTACCTGAGGCTGTACAGGGGCTGTGCTGCCTCCGGTATTGCGGGAATGTTGTTTCGTACCTGGCTCTGCTGGAGGTACTGCAAAACCCTGTGTTGGAACTGCTACTGCGTCTGCCATGTTTTATCCTTGCTGTGAAAGCTGCTGTACAGCCTGCTGCGTTTCCGCCATGCCTGCTGCCATTGCCATTTGTTGTTGTCCTTCTGCCTCAGCAGCACGTGCTTTCGCTTCTTCACGTAACTGATCGTCGGACTTGAATAGTGCCGTGGTATCTACGGATTGCCCTGCGTACAGTAAATCCATTAATTTCTCAATGTCTATTCGCTGGTCGATCTGGGCAAGCTGCATAACAACAGCGGCTTCCTGTGTTACCATAAGTACGTTCTGGGCCTCTGACGAGCGACCTAGGGCGGGTATCCCTGCCATAATATCCAAACGGATATCGTCTGACACTAACCCTGCTAATGCACCGGGTTTAATCTCGGTGAGTAGAATGTGTGCTAACGGTACTTGAATTGATTCCGCTAATGAGGAGTACGTGCCACCTAGCGTGTTCTCTGCTTCTCTAGCATCACGCTGGATTTCATAGGCTGTTACCCTTTCTGCATCCCGTGTATTCGCGGTGTACATAAAGGCACGGGCTAACCGCCCAAAGACCTCTGAAATGCTTTCACGCATCTGACGTACTTTCTCGTGGGAACCTGCCTCGTAAGCAGCAACTGTCCCTACGTCGCCCGTCACCCACTGACCCATACTGGCGGTTGCCATCGTGTCAATATCAGTACCCGAGCCGGAGGAGACTAAGTTCAGGACGTGGGCAGATTCAACTTCATACAATGCTGCTGCCTCTGATAAATCAGATAGCTTAGCGAAGCCTCCTGCATAGTCCTCAACCAACCCTCTCCCGTAATGCTCCCCTGCTATTAAGTTCCACGTAGGTGCCTGCCATGGGCATAGATGTTCTGGGTACGTTCCCTTCTTACCGACAGGGATATCATCGGCCTCCTGGGTCACCAGGTACCGTACTTTACCACCCTTAGTCTGCTCCCTATGTATACGGGTGTACAAGGCCACTCGAACCGGGTCTGATTGGTGCGGACGGTTGTACTTAGTAGGGTGCCGTAGGGCTAACTGCTTCTGGATGGCCGGGTCTAATGCTTCAAAGTACGTGTACTCACGTAACACACAGTCAAGCAGATTCCCTTGCCCATCCCTCCGAACAGAGTACTGCTGCATACCGTACACAATACTTCGCTTTGAAACGGAGTCACGGTACATTAAGCAGTTCCCTGTAATAATCAACAACCGGAGGGCCTGCACAAGTTGGTTGTACGAAGCGTTCTTAAATAGTTGTTGACACGCAGCCATTTCCATACGGGCTAACTCAGCCGCGATGGTAGTGGGATTAACACCAGACCCCTCAGCCTGCGCTTGTAGCTCAGGGGATAATTCAATCTTGAAGAACGGGCGAGACGAGGGGAACAGTAAACCTGCCAGCTTAGCAGCTAGGTTGTTCACCAGTAACGCACCCATCTCTTGGTAGTCCCGTTCCACAGCAATCTGGGTACCAGAGTGCGCTGCTTGTTCTAGGTCTATCATGAGTTGGGCTATCGTCCACTTAGCGTACTGCTCGTTCCGTAGGACAGCGGTTTCATCCCGCATGTCTTTGAAACGGGTCGCATGTGAAATGGGTTTCACGGGGCCTCCTTATACGTTGATTCCAACAGCAGCGGATAAGCCCCTGCGTTTCTTCTCCTCGTCGTCTACGGTACTTAAACCAACAGCAGAGGACAGACCCGGTGCTGAACTACCCGCACCTTCAGTTGTCTCGGCCTCTTGAGCAGAGGCCCCTAGCAGGCGCCTAGCTAACCCAGTCCCTTGCTGTGCTTGGGCATCCGTATTAACTTGGCGAAGTTCCTGCTGGTTCTGGAACAGCACCTGTTGCTGTCGGGCTTGTTCCTTCTGCTCTGCAAATACACGATCCTGTTCAGCTTTTTGGTACTGTCCTTGGGCTAAATCCTTCTCAGCTTCATAAATCTTCTTCTGGTTCTGGCGCTCATACACAGCAGCCTCAATTAAGTAGAACTGCTGGAACAGGTTTGAGGTAGTCCTCGCTAAATCGTCCCGCTGCTGGGCTGCGGCCCGTTCATTTTCAGCCGTTCCCCATCGTTTGGTTTTTTGTGCCTCTGTGTAATCAGAGATGCCCCAGTCCGTCAGTCCACTGACGTTACCGCCTACAACGTCGCCTGAGCTACCTGAAGCTAGGAAGTCTGCCTGTAGTGATGTAAGTTGGTTAATTGCATCTTCATCGGCCCCGGCTTCTCGTACCTTGTTGATCCGGTCACCAAGGGCCTTGTAGTATAGGTTATCTGCACCTGGTTTTGTAACCAGGGGGCTACGCTTAACCCCTTCACCTAGGAAGTACTGCGCCCACACTGCATCAGGCACCTTACCTGTACCCTTCAGGGCATCATCCAGCTTAACCTTACTGGCATCGAATTGGAAATCTTTAAAAGTAAATGCCATATTAAACACCTATCCCTAAAGTAGCTGACAAGCCACCTTGAGCTGCACGTTTCTTCTTAAGTAGATCGCCCTCAGCAGCAGTGCCGCCTACCTCAATGGCAGTGATCTCAGTGTTTGCGTTCTTGTCTGCTAACGCCCGTTCGTTCGCTAGTTGATTCTGGGCTACTTCTTGTTGCCGCTTCATCTCGTCTAGTTGCTGGGCGTTAGCTTGACGCTGTTGTTCAGTCTGCGCACCTATCTGCTCGTTCTGGGCAGCTAAGGCCGCTGTCTGCTCCTTGATTAAAGCTTCCTGACGACGGGCCTCCTCGGTCTGTCGCTGCGTAGCTTCGCGCTGTGCCTTCGCTCCGGCATCAGTACCTAAGAGGGAACCTACCAGCTTACCAACACTTTTAAAAATACCACTCATTTGATTCTCCTGTACTTGTGAATGTACTCCCCATGCTTTACACGATGGGTCGTATGGTATAGTTCTAGCCCTAGGGATCTACCTGCGGCTAAGAACCGCTTGAACAATTCACGGTACACCCCTAAGGTTCTCGCTTTAGGGTGTACGTACTGGATACGGGCTGAGAAGCAAGGGCCGTAGTGTACATCGTCAATTACTGCTCCGACTATACCGCCTAGCAGTTCCCCTGAATTCTTACACCATGCCCCTATTTCAAAGCGTGTCTCCTCAGCCAACATCTTCCGAGTGCGGGAGTAGAACTCAGGGTGTTCCTGAACTTCCTTGATATCCTTAAGCTCCTCGTAAGCTAGGTAGGTAAGATTACCCAGCGTAGCTGGCTCCCCTGACCATCTCCAATCTTCAGAGTACCTGACTTCCATGGATACGTTCCTTAATGAATTTCACTACTCTACGCTGACCTTGGTTAATCCTTAACTCAGCTTCGGTAGTACCTGCATCCCCAATCTTCTCAGCGAATACCCGTTCTAGGTATTCATACTGTTGAATTGTAAAAGTTACGGTATTAGAGGTTTTACTTGGATTACTCATTGCTATCTCCTATCCATAGTATGGACTTCTATTAAATCAGGTTAATGCCAGTTATCTTCATCAATACCATCACTAACAAAGGTAACTACTAACCCTATTAGTACTGCTACTATAATTATATAAGCTATTACTAACATACTACTCCTTTATATTATACTACCTATTGTATTATCTATACCTTATATATAGATGTAATACTATAAGTACTATACATAGATATAGTTCTATCATTACATTCATTCCATTCTTCCCTATCGTTATCACTCAGGAGATTCATTTCATTCATTCCATTTTATGGCACTCTATATAAGTATATGATTTATATACATTAAATATAGAGTACTTTACTAGGAAAAGAAGAACTCGTTAGATAATAATAACTCTAAATCTAACGTAGATGTATTAGGTGTTTCACCTACACCACCTACTTCCCAAAGGAAGTTAGCAAGGTATTGTTGATCCTTATACATATCGTAGAACGTTTGTCTAATGATTATATCCATGTAGTCTACATCACAAGCGTGGGTACCGAAGGAGTCATGTACACCTACTAAGTGTAAGCTAAGGTCACTCATACGCTTAGCTGTTAAGGCTAAGTGGGAAGCATCTAAGGCGTGGATAAAGTTAGGGGCTATAGCAGATTGCATTTGCTTAGGCTTAGTACTCTCATTGTACTCCCTTACAAGTACTCGTTCTATACCACAAGACTGTACTCGTATACGCTTCTCGTCGTAGTCTTGGTAGTCATGTTGAACTACAAACCCCGTAGGTGCTTTCCAAACCATACGTTGACCCTTAGGGGTATCCTTAGCTACTTGCTTAAGCCAAGCCATAGCTGCTGCTGCTGAAGGTACTGTACTAGCTATACCGTAGAATAACTTACGGGCTAAGTACTGCGAGTACGGCCCTACTGGTTCGTTGTCCGGTATAACTCCCTTCAGCTCCTCGTCAATGTACGCTTCGATATGCCACACCACACCGATGAAGGTAGCCCCATAGACATAAGTCATGACGGGCTTCTTAACCAAAGCTCTAGGTACTTCCTGCTTAGCCCAGAACATAGCTGGGCCAGCAACCAGAGGATCAGAGCTACTTACATCACGCTGTATAGCCTGCATGGTGTTGTTCGCTACCTTCATGTATATATCCTCCTTGGTTCCTTCGGAGGCCATAAGGTTTACGTACTTCCCACCTACCGGATCACGAAGTAAGGCAGAGAAGTGTTGCAGCCCTGAGCAGGTCGCATCCTTCGCAATAGGTATTCCACACTGATATGAATACGGATCACCAGATAGGAGGGCCTCACGCAGCTCCCAGGCCGCGCCAAACATGACCCATGGGGCATCGGTACCCCAGACCTCAGGAAAGTCCTCAGGGGCCTCTAAAGCCCTCTGGATGTTATCCCAGTTTTCATCAGTCCACGCGGCCCTCTCCTCCATGGTCACTTTATCGAAACCATAAGAGTTCGCTACGTGGACTTTTAACCAGAACAAGCCCCGCTTACCTAAGGGTTTCTTATCCGCGAAGTGCAGCACCCCTTTAGCCATATCACTTCCCTGCGGATTCGGTGCGCCACGGTAGTACCAACGGCCCCTGCTGTCCACGAACGTGGGGAACCATAGTTTATCATGGCCTTGCCTTAAAGAGCGGAAGAACCCCGTTAATTCCCTCACATGGCCCTTCCAGTGCCGGAGATCATCATAGTACGAAACCATCCTACGCTTCCATCGGTTAAACACCGCAAGTTCCTCTGGGGTTCCTTCGTCCTTTACCCATTCGTCCTGCATAGGCATGGAGGGGCGCTGTGGGCCGTTTTTACTGGGTACCCCTAGTACACCACCACCCGCCTGCCAAACTCGCTGTATAGCCGTTATGGTGGGCTTGTGAAGGGTATACGGAATGGACTGAAGATAATTAGCTACATCGAACACAAGAGGCATGTTCTCTGCTGTGTACTGTGCTTTTATTTGAGCATGGCTAGACCTCCTTATCCCTCTCAGGGATAATAGTGGGGCGTTGTTCTTCCGTCTTGGGGACAGGTAACCCCCGTCATTAATGGTACTCCATGGGTCGGGAGGACATAGCATAGCAGAAGCGGAGTGATTCAGGATGCCTGTAACGTCCTTAACGTCATAGTCTGTAAGGTATTCATACACCTCCGGGCTAAGCTCGAACGTTACTAACTGCCCTCCGGCTGTCCATGTTCGATCTGTTTCTACAATACCTACTTCGTAACAGGCTTGCAAACCGAACTTCCCTAGGTGTATAGCTTCACTATCCGTTAAGGTAGAGTCGATCTCGTTGTGCATTACTTCCTTGTACGCTGCGTCGTATACCCCTCGTATATGCTTCGTGCTTGCTGATCTTGCTGTCTTGATACGCTCAGCAACCTTAGCCATGTACATAGGGTTAACTGCTTCAGCCTCCCGGATACGCACTTCAGTTTCGTACAGCCGCCCTATAGCACGGGCCAGGACTTGGAACGTAGCAGGCTTACGACTGTGATACTGGTGTAAACAGATTTCGATAGTACTTCTAAGTGCGATTACAGCAGCTACATCGGCAGGTACCTTACGTAGCCAGTTCTTGTACTTCCCACCAATCCCTCTGGTTTGTACTTCCTGTGCTGCTTTAATACTGGCCTCTACGGTGCTGAAGGCTGAGGCCACGAACTTCAGGGCGCGGGGAGTATTCAAGTCCCCCTCACGTGCAGCAGCCCGAAGCTCGTTCAGACGCTGCACCGCTGCCTCGGCATCCGAGTCAAGTTCATACTGGAACTGCTTTTCCCTTAAGTCCATACTTTATCCTTATAATGAAATGCCGTAGCTGGCTGTTACGTCTGATTGAATAGCCTTGGCTGATTCAGGGGCAACCTCGTATAACTCGCGGATTAAGGTCTTAGCCTCTCCGTGGTTACCTGTTTCCATACAAGCAAACACTTTACGTTGAATGGTTTTAATCGCTTCTGTTTGTGCTTCCGTCATCCTGTTTCCTTAATAGTTCACCCAAGAACAAGGCATTGCAGGCTACATGGTCAATGTGCAGTAGCCCTGATTCTTCATCGTGGGTTTCGCCTTTAGCCAAGGCGTTCATGTGTCGTTCCATAGCAGACCAGTAACGATCTACACCATTATTCACAGTCTGCCAAGAGTGGTCTGCATACTTCTTGGCCCCGAAGGTTAATACCTGTGCCACCCCTTCGAGGGAGTTTGGACACCCGAAGCGAAGGATGGAGAATCGGGGCTTACCCCCGTCGTGTTTCATGTCTGTACTCATTACTGTCCCTGTAGAATATGTTTACGCTCAGCACGGTTCTTCAACATCTCCCGGCCACGGCTCCAACCGCCGCAATCCAAACAGCGATACCGTTGGTACTGTCCTACTTGGGTACGTTGTACCCCACGTTTAATGAGATGCTTACCACCGCACTTAGGGCAGACTGGGATATCATTATCGTTATCTTGGTAGTTCCCAAGGTTCGGGTGCTCTGCCATCCAAGGACGTAGCTTAACATAGAGTTCCTCTAAGCTTACGATATCCTGAATGTTATAGATTTTCATCTCCGCCCAAGCTTCAGGATTACCAGCTAGACACTCCTTCCACAACTCGAAGCCAGGGAACTTACTGTGTGTTCGCTTCTTCTCCGTGGTTAGTAAGTTCGTTAGGTATTCCAATTTGTTAGAGGTGAACGCTGCTACCCTCCGAACTTCCAGTAGGGTATCCACGATCTTCACGGGACTGTACGGCCCGAAGTCGTTTGCGATTAATCGGGCATTAATCTTCTTGATATCAAACTTCTTCCCGTTGTGGGCCACTACAATATCAGCATCGTTTAAAGTCCCCCACAGCTCCCGTAGCAGCTTCTTTTCTTGGGAGGGTAGTCGGGCCTCCAGGTAAGTAATGGACGGGTTCCCAAGCTCCTTGTGGGCCACTGAAAGGATACGCCAATCCTCCTTTATCATATTCAGGCCAACGTTGTTATTCCAGAGACCCCACACGTGGGCTTGAATAGAGGCGGTTTCGATATCAAGGACAATGGTCTTTGGTTCAGTCAAGTGGTAGCTCCTTCTGTGTTGTGTCGAAAGGGTATTCAAACCCTGGGTATTTATTCTGGAGGTACCGCAGCCTGTTGTTCACGTCCCCATCAATATAAGGGAGTACCTGCACATGCCCTGATAGCAACGTCTCTACGAAACGCGGGTGCGGTACAGGTACTAATCCTTCCTCGGATTCGTCGTACACGAACCACACCATGTTCAAGGTGGTATCAAAGTATTCAACCTGCTTCCGTGCAGAGGGCTGGTATTCCATGAACTCAATCAAGTCGAACTGCACACCCTCGTATTCAAACTTAATTACGTAGGCTAGGTTCCCACTCTCCTCACGGTACGAGTACAGCACGTCGGTATGTTTAACGCCCAACAATTCACGGACATACATCGCAGTGTTCTCGGATTCCTCCTCACACCGCTCTGACTCCGCTAGTCCGTCCAGTACGAATAAGTCAATATCCTTGATAGTACCGCCTAGGATATCGTCACGGGCTGCCCCTCCCGCTGCTACCAGCGTTATCTTACTGGACAGCAGGTTAATTACCTTTAAGGTTATAGCAAGTTTCTCTGAGTTAGTCATTAAGAACTCCTTTGTTTCATAGCTACTTGTGCAGCTCGTTTCGCTCTGGCTTCCCGGGCCTTCTTGTTCCGGTCTAGCCGCTTCTCGTCATCCGTTTTATGGAACGGGTAGATCACCCCACACCCTTCCCTATCGTAGTACGCTAACATACTCCGTAACCACGCTACAATAGCGGGATACTCCATAGACTTAGCGCCCCACCTACCCGCTGCATTATCTACCTTACCCAATGCCGCATTACAAGATCGGTGCAGTATGCCCCGAATTTCACCTGTGGTGTGGTCGTGGTCACATACAGCCTCTCCTTTAATTTGTAGGTCTATAGGCTTATGACAGACAAGGCACAAACCCCCTTGTCGTTTAAGTTGACCTATGGTAAAGGCTCTTAATTGGCTACGTGCAAGTTTTCGTAGCGGTTTGGGCTTAGGCACAGGGGCCTCCTTAGGCGGTGTGAACTCAGGTACTGCTGGTATCGTAGGTATCAAACCAGTTCCTCCTTACGCAATCATTAATGAAGTCAAGGTTATCCCCGCTCAGCTCTAACTCATTCAGGTACGCCCAGAATGTATCCCCAGGCCAACGGAGTAGCCAAAGTAGCCAGCCTTCCGGTAAGGGATTCTGGTTGATCTTCCGGTACCCGTCCAGTACAAAATTAGCTGTATCAGATTCGGCTCGTATACCTTGTATAGAATTGTATGCGAGTGCAGGGCCGCACAATTTCCCGTCCAGCTTAGCCAGACCCAGGATATTATCAGCCCTGTCCCCCATGAGCATCTGAAGCCATAGGAACTTCAAGCCTTGTCCCACAGGTTTCATATTCCCTGCGGGTGTATAAGCAAGCCCTACATCCCCGAAACCAGCAGCAGGGCATACCTTACCCAGCTCCTTGTCGTAGTACGGGTACGGGGTCATCCTGAGGTCTTTATCATCAGACCAGATAATCCCAGTGTCCTTCAGGCGGTACGCACTGTACATCATCCCGTCATCTGCTTCAACGTCGCGGTGCATCACTACACTGTATTCATCTTGCAGAATGTTCTCAGGACGGGCCAGGGCCTCCCGTAGGGCCTCCAACAAGGGAGGCTTGGACTTCCCTGTCCGATTCCCTTGATAAGGCCGTGCAGCCTTGATTAAGAACCTGCCAGCCTTGTATGACCCGGCAGGGGTTAGATGCACTTCTGCATCCTGACACCGTGTTAAAAACTTTAACTCTAGGATTCGTTGCTGGACATTACGTATAGCTGTCGGTAATGTTTTAGCTTTAGCAGCAGCTACGTAGCAAGGCCCATCCAAGTCACAGATTAGAGTGGTGCCTGCCTTAAACCCTTCAAACTGCGGGGTTAATAAGTTTAGGTCTATAGGTGGGACGTATGCCATTTTACACCATAAGCTATCTTACGTATATGCGATTCATCCACATTGAAACGTTTCGCAAGTTCGTGTTTGTTACCCGGATTCCACCGGCTCGTACCTCTCCTAAAATTCTCCCTTATATAGAGAACGTCGTCGTAGGTCAATTTACTGGCTCGCCTAATCCCGCCACACTGCCTGCCCCGATTCACCATGTCAGCCATGTTATCTGAGTCATCCCCAGGTAGTAGGTGTAGTGGGTTTATACAGGCAGGGTTATCGCAGGTATGTCTTAGTAACCTACCTGAACCTACGTGGCCGTACTTAAAGTAGTATGCTAAACGGTGAGCAAGCCAAGACTTGCCCTCGAAGCTTAGTATGCCATAACCCAGAGTATTCTTGCCTCCCGGCCATATTAAACACTCTGTTGTTTCTACCTTAAGCAGGTCACGTAGGATGGGTAGTGCCGTACCCTTACGTAACCTAGTCATAACATTAACCAACCAGAGGAGGCATAGCAGGCAGGGATACAGGGGCAGGCTCAGAAGGGGATATCGTCGTCACAGCAGGTTGTACAGCCGCCACCTGCACGGGGGCAACCGGGGCAGGTGTAACGGGCGACACTGGGGCTGGTTGAACTAAAGGGGTGGGGGCAGCCACCTCCGGGGCCGCTACAGCAGGCGCAACGGCTACAGGGGTAGTTACACCTGCCGGGGCTTCTATAACCTGCTGTGGGGCCGCTGGTGCAGCCTTAGGTACGTTCTTGGGTGGTACTGTAAAGGCCACATTGTTCTGAACCAGTAACTGGTGTAATGGTGAACCCTCAAAGTTCAACGCACCTAGGATACCCTCTTGGATAAAGTTCCTGGACTTGCCATCATCACTCTGGCCTTCAATGTGCAGGCTGTTCCATGCTTCAAGGCTTGGGAAATCCCATAGGAACAGGCGGTACAAATCATCAGGTGCAGCAGGGATTTGGTAAGGTGTCTTAGCCACTGCATCGTAAGGAGGTAGGGTACCCTTGAAGTTAATGATTGAGCTAACCTTCCCTTGTTTGTTCGTGTGATGCTCCAGCTTGAACACGAAGGCTTGACCCACGAATTGGGCGAAGTGCTTGATGTTCGCATCCCCTGTGTAGTTCAGGGCCTTGAACATTTGGTACGTGTTAGACTTCTCGAATCGGCTGATAGCGATAGGAAAAGGGCGCAGGACGTATGGTGAACCATCCTCATTAGTGATCCCTTCACCCCACAGGGCTACCCCAATACGGAACTCGTCCGCTGGGTCTTTAGGTTTGCCTTGGAACTCCTGAGGTTGTGTACCCAGATCAACGTACTCTACGATACGTCCAAAGAAGTACCCTGTAGGTAACAGACGGGTGCCACCACCGCCCTTCTGGGCTTCATTCATATCTACTGCTACGGCTGCTTGTTGTGCCGCTAACTGCTGAATTTGTGCTAAGACTGACATATTAATTTACTCCGTGATTTACAAAATTACCGTGTAATATTTCGCGTTGGTTCCGCACCCAGACTTCAGCCTCGGTTACGGTTTTAAAGTAAGCTTGAACCATCCGACCATCTACTTTAGTATATGCTCGATAGGTACCTTTAGGTGTTTGACATACGCCCTTTATACCTAAGGCATTGTCTCGATGGGCGGTCTGATTGTATTGGTTAGTGTTTGCGGAAGCCTCTCTTAAATTCTCAATGCGGTTATTATGCTTGTCACCGTCGATGTGGTCAAGCATTTCAGGAGGCTCTGCACCATACTTCATCTTCCAAGCTACTCTGTGTACGAGTAGTTGCCGACGTTGGTACTCTACTGCTAAATACCCAGAAGTTGTTTTAAACCCAACACGTTTGGAATACCGCTTGGAATAGAGGGTACCTGTATGCTCGTCGTACACCCAGTAGGTTTCAAGTACCTCTACTGAAGGTAAATCCAAAGGCTTCAATGCTTCTCTCCCCAGGAGGGGCCAGCCTCAACCTCTACTGGGAAAGGTAATTCTAAGACAAGCCCAAGCTTAGCTGCTCTGCGTGGTACGTCCTCCATGATTTGTTTAACAGACCCCTCAACTACATGTTCCCAGCCTTTCCGAACGTCAAACATAATAGCGTCATGAACAGTGTTTACAGGTATAACGTTACCCCCGAAGAAGTCATTGGTAAGTAGGTACCGTATAACTTCCCCACACGCCTGCTGTACCAATAGCGATCCTGTACCCTGGATAACCATGTTACGCATCTGGGTAGGTTTGTATTGCATAACTTCAACCTTCTGCCCACCAGCCCAAACGTTCTTTGGGTACTGGCGGCAGGAGTAGTGTGTTCCGTCTGGGCCAGCGTAGAACCCTGCACCGTATAGTCGCCACGAGCCATCATCGTATTGCTCCCTATGTTGGGTGGTGTTTGCCTCATAAGCAGGGAATACCACCTCGTTATACCAAGTTTCTACATCCGGGAATAAGGCCATCTCCATCTGGATAAATGCCTCCGCTTCCTCTACTGTTGATCCTGTAGCAAAAGCAATCCCCCGGGCTGTAGCCCCGTACGCTCTGGCAAATACTTTAGGCTTAATATGTGTACGGAGTTGTTTATACTTCCCGTGTTCTGGATGGGTTTCATCCTTACACTTCATAAGAACTTCTTCGTAGGGCTCGTCCAGGGAAGCTGCCAAGCGTAATACGTGCATATCAGTTCCTTTAAGGATCGCCTCCATAAGATTCTTATCTTTAGACAAACAAGCAAGGACAACTGTTTCTAAGTTAGAGTAGTCGGCCTCCATGATAACACCTTCAGACCCAAACCTGGACGTAAAGTTACTCTTAACCTTAGATATGTGGTACTCGTTACCATCTCCTCGGGGTATGTTCTGGGCATTGGGGCGATTACTTGATAGCCGTGCTGTCACAGTACTCGTGCAGTTCAAACTATGGTGTACAATGTTCTGCTCAGTTAAGTACTGAAGCATCCCAGATTGTTTAACTACATTACCTTCATCATCATGTTCCTGCCTTAAGTAGTACGTTCCGATATCCTTATCAAGCAGCGCAAACTTAAGTAGGCTCTCTAGCAAGTCTTTAACCTCACTAGGGAACTCAGGACGCTTCGCCAACATCTTCAAGCAGTCTGCTCCTGTGCTGTACACAGGGGAGTCATCTGCCAGCTTACGTTTGCCTGCGAAGGTCTCCTCAAAATCCTCTCGCACTTCTTTAGGAAGTTTATCAAGAGGGACTATACCGGGGGTATCGTACAAGAGTTCACCCCACTTCATCTGAGGTTCGGTACCATCTACCTTATAAGGTTTAGGTTGGCCCTTGTTCTTACCCGCCTTAAAGCGGTCTGCATTACCGTGGGTTTGTACAGCCCATTCGAACTGAGCAGGGGTAAGGGGTGGTTCATTCGTTACGAAGGTCTCCCCGAATTTCAGACACTCAACCTTAGTAAGTATTACCTTCCCTTCAGCATCCGTTCGGGGTACCCTCGCCTTGTATCGGACAGGGCCACCGAATAGCCACGCACTCATGTGGTAATCAGAACTCTCCTTGAACTCACACTCAGCAGGGAAGTTCTCACGGTACGCTTGGAAAGATTGTTTAAGCTTATCCAAGTCCTGCTGGTGTTCAGCCAGTCGTTTGTACGCACCCTCTCGGTCTACGTACAGGCCAGCATCCATAGCGAAGGCACAGAACAACATACCTTCCATACGTTCCAAGGCCATGTCCCACATGCCACGATCTTGTAGCTGTTTAACCTGACCCCAGAATACCTTCCGGGTATTCGCAATGTCTCCCTCAGGGCCGTACAGGTACTCCCCTAGTAAGTCCTTATCAATATCCTCCGTAAGTACACCCTGTTCCCAGAGTAGTTTAACCCCATCCACCTTATGGGAACCGCCATATAGTGGGGCGATAACATCAAGGGCAGGGTAAGTATCCTGCTGGTTAGACAGGAGATAGTGCGCATACGCTGTACAAAATACCCGCCCACCCCGCTTAAGGAATTTCAGGAACTCCTCCCGCTGCTGGGCCAGGAACCAATCCATCTCATACGGTGCGTTATGGGCTACAATTAAGGTAACATCGTCAGGGATATACAGCCAGTCCTTGGCCTGTTCCTTGTTGTGATACACACTACCTGTGATCTCACCACTGTACGGGGTATCTTCAATAGCGTACCCTGTCATTACAACATAGTTCTCTGGGTGTCTTGGACTTGCAACAGCCCCAAAATAGGGGTTATTGTTTGTCTCAATATCCAGCACCATAACTTTGGTCATTGTTTATCCTCCTCAAATTTAGGGGCGGCTTCGAGCATTGCTTTGTAGCAGCCTTCCGATGCATCCAGGCCAATAGCCTTGCCATACTTTACGGTAGACCAATCTCTGGCGGCAACATGCATTTCATCAGTTGGCTCAACCAGAACCAGCTTCCAGCCTTCAGGTACCATTTTGCGGGGCTGCGCAATATGGTTCGCTATTTTCTTCTCAAATCGTTCTATTCGCTGGTTCTGATTGACAATAGTATTCAGCAAACTGCGCACCTCTTTTGCGCTGAATATGAGCGTATGCTCCTTGCCCTTTGCGCCAGCAAGCGCTGCTTTGATCTCGTTCATATTACGATCTGAGATAACCCCCCCTAACATTTGTCCTCCCGGAATCTGCTGAAGAACGGGTGGCGGTACCCTCCGGCCCTGTCCCGTTCCATACATTTAAACTCAACCCAACGGCCCACATACGCCTTAGGATTATCGTACATATCTTCCCCTAGGCCGTGGGCTAAACCCGCAGGGGAGGCGTATGAACCATCCTCTAGTTGCACTGTAATAGAACCCACCCGGTTAAGTGGCTCCCCTTTAATACTGATAGCACGGTTCAGGGCTACAATCTTACCGTCATATGTTTCCTCTGGTTTAAGCTTTAACCATGAACGGGAACGCTTACGGGTGTACTGGTAGCCAATCTCCTTAACCATAACTCCTTCAAGTCCTTGTGAACGGAATCTAGCGTACACCCTCATAACCTCTGCCTCGTTTGCCGCTACGTAACGTATAGGGGTGTCTACACCGTACTTGTAGAACTCCTTAAATAGGGTTAGTTTATCATCCCCATAAGAGCTAGGGTGATCCGGTAAGTCTAATAAAATGAACTGAAAGGTAGCGTCTATTAAATCCGCAGGTACAGACTTAGATCGAACGTAACGGTAGGTTGAATTGAAGTCGTGATTAACCAGGAACTCTACATCCATTTCAGTTAGTTTATAATCCTTGAATAACTGGGTTAGCCCATGTAGGGGTACGTTGTTCAAAGGCTTCCGGGCATACGACTCTACCTGTAATTCCCCTTTCGAGTTCACCCATATCCTGGCCCGGATACCGTCGTACTTGGCTTCCACGAACACAGGGTATTTAACCTTGTGACCGTACTTCTTAAAGGTTTCCCCTTTCATTAATATAGGCTTATCTGTCATGATTGTATTTGACCTGTGAGTACAGGCGGGTTCGGGCTGGTTGCCGTACTAACGCCTTCTGTTTGTATGAACCTGCACCGTGGTGCGTCGAAGTCTAACTGGGCCTGAATATACGAGGGCTGACCGGGGACTGCAAACTTATTCTTAGGTGTACCAATACCCCTAAGGTTCGCAAGCTGTGGATTATCTAACGCACCCAGCATAAGGATAACATCAGTAGCCCCTTGAATACCTGTCTTGGAATCCTTCAAAGCTGAGTAAGGAGGGTACAACATATTGCCTCCTTCGGCTGAGACCTGGACGGTGCTTGCTGCAATAAAGTCGTACCGAACAGCCATCTCCCGCACTTCCTGCCATGCAGCCTCAACTGAATCAGCTTTGTTACCGCCTGCTGCTGAAGCCATACGGACGTTTGCCAGCATGTCAAATACCACCACGGATGGCTGCATGTCCTCAACGATTTGTTCGATATGCGCCAAGCTTGCACCGTGGATATCCTTGACTCGAATATAGTTAGGCACACCGCCAATCGCTTTAGTATACGCATCCTGTAGTTCCCCTTTGTTAGAAAGGTCTGTAATACCGTACAGGTCAAGCCCTAGTGCCGCTTGGTAAATACGGGGTATGATTCGCTTACCTGATCCCTCATTGTTAAGCCATAAGATAGGGCGGTCAGGGCCGAAGAAGTCTATACACTGTGGTGCCCAATCGGTAAGCACGTCAGCGATGAATGAAGTCTTGCCCTTATCGGGTCTTGCGCCAATCGCCAACGAAGCCCCACCTTGTATTCCAGCGATGGCTTGGAACAACGCAGATATTCTTCTGAACTTAATCCCCACGTCGTTAGCTATTTCCTTGAGCAGATCATCAATGCTTGTGTCGATGTAATCCCCGGCCTTACCATTACTCTTAGCCCGTTTAACCTCCCGTGCTAATAAGTCAATCTCGTGTACTGGGTCTACATCCTCTCCCCTATCATACGCGGCAAGGATAGCCCCTACCCGCCCTGAGAAGTCCAAGTCATATAAGGAACTGAGTACACCCTTAACGGTACCTTCATCAGGCTTACGCCTTAATAACTCAGCGTACTGCATCGTGATAGCTTTAGACTCGGGGGAGGCATCCCCACTACGCTGCTCAATAAGCCACTTCAAGCTATCTACATCCACATCATCATGCTCAGTGAATGTACTAAAATACACATTAAACCACGCTATCATGGCCTGTGTTTCTGGTGTAAGCATACCCTGAGGGACAAAGGCAGAGATGGATTTAAACCGTTGCCTATTACTCAGGGCTGCTAGAATGTTCGCATCCAAGTTCACCTCCGTATAAATGGGTTAACAAATGCTGGCGTATACCTTCCGCACTCATGTCTTTTGGGTCAAGCCCTGAAGGTGCTGTAGCTGGTGTTGAATGTACGCCAAAAACTGTAAGTCTTGCAGCACCCTTTCCAGCTCCTTTAATTCCGGCTGAATCTCCATCATAGAACCAGAGCGATGCAACGCTTCTCTGTACGAGTACAAGGAATAGCGAATCTCTCGCGTTAGTTCCTAGCGTGCAGATAGGGTCGGTAAATCTGAAACGTTCGTCATTCTTAATACTCCATTTTAGTTTAAACCAACTAAAAGCATCTTCCACAAGAACCGCTGTACCGCCCTGCCGAACCTCCCCCAAGTAGGGTACGTTCCCGTACATAAGCCACTTCTGAGGGCTGTTCTCAGTCGTGTCCCTCCCAAGCCAACCCTGTGCCGTGGGTACCATGATCCGTTTCCGGCTGTCGCTGTAGTACAGGTCTTGATCGAAGTGTATCAAGTCCATGTTCTTTCGCATCAGGAAGCCCACCACGGCCTTTTGTAGGGGCAGGGGTAGGTCTCGTATCAATACCATGTCCAAAGGCAGTGTAGGGGCTGTACTAAGCTTAGGAGGGGCAATACCTGTAACCCTGACGTGTTCTTTCATGACGACCCCGCCTGCTTTGCATGATTGGCAATAACAGGCCCAGCGATCTGCATGATTCGATACAACAAGGTTAGGGCGGGTGGTGCGATCCCCAGGGTGTGGGTGCCTGGCTGTGCCTCCTATTGGGATAGCCTTAGCCAGATGTAACCATTCTCTCGGGTGGATCGCCATACTTAAGCCTGAGGTGCTTCAGCAGCCAGAATCTGGTGCTGTTGGATAACTACGGTTTCAGCATCAAAGCCTTCGCCATGGTACACTTTGTAGCGTTTCTTGTCATCGGCACCATCCACCCCTGTAACCACGCCACGGACAATGCGGGAGGTCTCAGAACGGCCTACACGGATATCCACGATCCACCCAGCAGTAACTGCATCCAGTTTATCCACGATATCCAGCTTAGCACGGCTTTCAGTTACGAACTCCGTGTCACGGGCAATTCGGGCCTCTGCCTCAGCAATACGCTTTTCCAGCTTCTCACGGGCAGTTTGAACAGGCTTAGGTGCTTGGGTGGCCTCTGGGGTTTGGACGGCTTCAGCGGCCTGTACGTTGATTTCAGGGGCATTGGTTTCAGCGGTAGGGTTTTGGATTTCATTTGACATAGTAAGTCCTTGTATTAAGTAAGTGTAAAAGTGTTGCGAGTACAGCCGGGTGGTATTCGCGGGTGCTGGTGAGTTTTTGTGGTGGTGTTTTGGTTTTCATGTCCGCTTCTCCATAGCTGCGTTGATGGCTTGCGATACACGCACAAGTTCAGCGAACACCTTGTTCTCGTTCATGTTTGGCCCTGGGTAGACAGATATGCCTTCACGGGCCATCGCAACTATTTCAGGGTTTGGCTTCGCCGCTGATCTCGCGGCACGCTCCGCAACTGCTGCGTCTTTCCAAGTTGCAAAGCCGTCAGGCCCTTTTATTTCTTCCAACACAAGTCGCCTTATCAATATGGCAGCATCAGTGCAATCAGCAAAATCGGGGTCAGATGATGTTAAGCATCTGATGATTCGATCCGCCTCCGTATGTCCAGTATCAGCCAGAATGTTCCGTGGATCGCCCTTGTACAGCCCCTCAACCTCTTTCCGAAGCGCCTGTATCTCTGGAGATTGCAGCACGGCTTGCCAAGCTTCCCACATCCAGCCCATAACATAGCTTCTATAAAGTGCGTTTTTAGTAGATATGCTTAATCCGCATCCTGATACCCACTGTTCAAAGGCTTCACGTTCTTTTTTTTCAATATTCATAGAGAGAGCTCCAAGTCTACCTCTGTGATACGTAGTGGTGCTACCGTACCTGATAGGCCAGAGTGTTCAATAAGGTGCGCTGTGAAGCCCCGGATTTTACCCCGTAGGATACCTTTGATGGCTGTCTTGGCAAAGAGTTCCCGATCGATGTGACCATCTTCAGGCTTAACGCTGTTGATGTAAAGCTGTTTAAGGAACTCAGGGGCATCATCCTTAGAGCCACGTTCAATGAGTTCATCCAGTAGCTTATCGCCAATGATTGTTTTAACCTGTAGGTGTATATCCCAGCGAAAGGTTTTACTCATTCCCGCCTCCGTTAACACGGGCAATCTCGTGCTGTAGTTCATCTTGCACAATACCTTCGGCACGGTTAACTTCTTCGGCTGCCTTGCTACCCTCAGCCTTCAGGTATTCCAAACGGGAGGTTGCGTTCTTCACGGCCTCCTGTGCCGCATTTAACTCGTAACGGTGTTCCGTGTACGCTCGGGTTACCTTAGCTTCAGAGGCATCCAGCTCTTGGATTAACTTACTCAGGTATAGCTCCCGCACTTTGTTGTACGCTGCTTTGATTAATTTAGTGCTCATTTCTTTTCCTTTAAACAATGGCCCAATCGCCTTCGATGTTTGACAACGCTGCCCGAGCCTCTCGCACAGAGGTGTACACTTTAATATCGCCTATGCTTACTAGGCCACTGTGCTGTTGCACCGCCACAACAAAGCCGCGCTCTTTCAACTCAGCCACCTGTGCTTCACGGGTGGCTTGTAGGTTCTGGCTATTAATAACAGATACACAATTCATTCATCTTCCTTTCGATAATCCCGTGTATTCGGGTAAGGCCATACAATTTCAAATTCAGCAGGTGGTTCCCACCCCTGAGCTAGTAAGATTAATAGATGTAGTAGGTGCTTACGGTTCGCACCGTACTCACCAATCCACAGGTTACGAGTACTATCGAACGCCTTTGCATTATCTTGATAGTAATTATTGTGATACGGCACTGGGAACATATGATCTACCCCTAAGCGGCGCCATGCTGCATCTAACCAGTCAAGTACAACACACCGCCCAGGCCAATACCAGAACTGGCCGAGGTTCTCACATATACCCCATGTTTTAGTAAGCTCGTTGGTGTTTTGGTACATTCGCGCCAGCACCGTAGCGTACTCTTTATTTTTCAGCACGCTCATAGATTTCCCCTTTGTAATACACCCTTTTCTTAAAATACGCAACAGCAGCATCCCAACCTAACTGGTGGTACGTACGTGCTAAGGACTCAGCCCAATGCTGAGCCGCTAAGTTAGACGCCCAGAGGGAACACAGCCCAGCAAACTCAATACGGTACACCGTCCTGGCGCCAAACGTTATATTAGAAGGTTTACCCACCACCACGACAGGGTAAGTACCGCCTATACTATGCTGGCGCAAGCCTTGGGCTGTGGCTGTATCCTCAGTACGCTGTTTGGCCTTGCCCTCCTTAGATACAAAGGCCGCTCGGGGTACTCCCTGAGCAACCGCCATGAACTCAGCGTTAGGCAGGTGTTGGGTTACAACAGGCACCCGCTTAATGTCTGCTGTACATGCCTCCTTAAAGGCAGCTTGCTTAATCTGTTGTAGTTCCTCCTCAAGTTTATCACATGCTTCGCGCAACTCCTCGGTAGCCCTTGTCTGGGCAGCAAGGGCTTTAGCTCGGTGGACAGCCGCCGCGCGCCAGAACTGCATTGAATGATTAGAACGCTCTATAGCGTAGGCATGGGCATCATCCAGCGTAACCAACGCGTCCATCTTAGTGCCCTCGGCATAGTCAGCCGGATTACGATACCCTAAGGCTACACCAGCGCCTAGGGAGTTCGTGTAGTAATACGCCACCACATTTAGTTTACTCATTGCAGCACCTTATAATCATACGGGATACAAACAGACGCACCGCGCCTTCATGATCCTTAACCCGTAGTTCGTTCAATTCAGCGGCCAACTTAGACGCTGACTCATAGCTTACATTCTTAATGACTACATCACCCCATATAAGGCAGGGGGATCGGTCAGCCATCATAGAAGCGATAACCGCCTTATCTCTGAGTTCTTCGATCACGCCCTACCCCTCCCATTTCATTAAAACGAGTTACGCCACCGTTAGGCCCAGACCGCAGCGGGATTGTACCCACTGGTGGATGCCCTGCCGTCTTGGGCTGCCTTGCCCATAACCCTACATTAGGTTGAATCGCCTGTACGCTTTCCTTAAGCATAGAAATCCTCTTTAAAGTACAACCGCATACCAATACCCAGATCAGCCATGACGGACTCCTGTTTACCGGTTGTTAATTGATCAATCACTAAACCCCGCATGGCATCATGCAAACGCCTTTGGCGGTTCTCCCAAGGTACATCACCAGAGACAAACACACGGGCTGTAACCACCTGTACAGGCTCATGGATAAGCTGGCCGTCATTACCTACCCAACCACCTTGAATACGCTCGACACTGTACCCACCACTCGCTTCCGCTATGAGTTTAAGGCTGGTACGGAATAGACTACACGGCAGGTTGTTTTCTAGTGGAACGTACACCTGATAAACTGCTACTTGAACCTTCATGATGACACCCCTACAAGATTGCCAAAGTCATCTACTACATGGGAAAAGCCCGCCACCTCTAAGGTAGGCGACACGAACCATTTACCGGGATTACTAAAGGATGGCCAACCGTACCCTACTAAATCTCCGAAGCGGTCGTATAACCAGTACCCGCCTTCTGAATTAAAACATACATTCATAACGTACTCCTGTATTGATTACAGGGCCTGTACGCCATTTAAAGCGGGTACCCTGTATAAGTTATCGGATTCGGTGATTAAACCGCTCCTGTGGCCTGCAATGAAGCCACAGTGACTGTTCAACCTGATTGATCCTGAGTTAAGCGAACTGCGCAGGAAGGGCTGGCAAAGTAATCCCAACAGGGGCCACCAGAGCGGCCTCAGTGGGCTTTACAGGCTCAGGGGTACCCTGTACATCGGCAGAGATTGTTTTGGGCACCACGGCCTCCTGCAAGCGTTTTAGTAGCTCAGGGTTAGTTGTTCCCTTCGGATTATTCGCCGCCATTTTTAGAATACGGGCAAGCGCCTTATCAATGTCAAAGGCTACTTCATCAAGGGTTTTCTCAGACTTCACCTTATACCATGGTGTAGCCTCAGCTAAAGACAGGTTCGGCACGCTATGCTTATCAAAGGCCAAGGGTACAGACTCCTTGCTATTCTTATCCTCATTGATACGCACACCACCAGCCTGTACGGCCCACATAGCAAATGCCGTTGTACGCATACCAGCAGGTAGCGCCTTATACAGTGTGCAAAGTGGTGTTACGTTACCGTGCTCTTGAACTTGGTACAGCGCGGCTAAACCGTACAATTGCACCAGCTCTTGCATTTTATTGCCTTGCTTATTTATAAGCTTAGCTGCCTTGTTGATTTGTTCTGTAGAGATTTTAGTGTAGTCCATTGTAGTTCCTTATTTGTCAAAGTAAGGCCACTCAAAATGAAAAGCCTTACTTATCCATCCTTAGTCTGTCACACTAAAGAAAGGAAAGGGATACTAGGTTGATTCAAGTACCACTATCTGTATTATGTCGCATGAGGCAATTACCCATGAGCTACGACTGGCTAGTAATACAAACTAGCGTTACACCTTCGCACTCGTCTACCCTTGTGTAACATCCGGTAGAGTCTAAGCGGTCACCTTTGTATACGGTCTTAATTGTATTCCTACAATAGGCATAAACCGTTGCGTTCACCTGTCTGAGTATAAACCCGCCTAAGCAGTCACATTACGCTAAGTAATGCTTATACCCTTATTTGCTACTAGCTTACTGCATGACTGAATTATAACCCAGTCTTTCTAACTTGTCAAGCGTTATTTTAAACCGCTTGTTACTGCCTGTACTGCTTTACTGCATGATTAACATGATACGCTAATCATTTTAGTTTGTCAAGCTCTTTGTTAGCGACTTATAGGCCAGTTGCGTATAAGGTGGTTAACTAGAACCTGTACTGCACGGTTCCCATTATAGCTAGGAACTTATTACTTGTCAACCCCTAGATTACTAAGCTGTCTTTATGACTAGGCTGTTCTGTCTTTGCTGATTGGCATGGTTCCCATTGTGCACTAATGCTTATCCCTTGTCAAGTCCTTTGTTGTTCTAAGTGTACAAACTATAGAATGTACTATTTTAGTTCTCATTACTCAATAATTAACCATGTATTTATCCCTTTAATATCAATAACTTACATAGAGTGCCATAAAAAGGAATGAGTGACGAACGAAAGACTAGACGACAGGATAGGCTAGAGAAAGGAACGTATGACCTAGAGTATCTAGTATAGATAGGATAGGGCAGCATGACTGACCGACGGTATCAAGGTGTCGGAACAGCAGTACGACTGAATGAGGACTGAGCGAAGCGATAGGACGAATGAAGGAGCTACACCTAGAGCTACTATAGATAGGACAGGAAGGAAGTAGAAAAGGGAACAGAGTACAGAGTGCATCAAAAGGAACAGATCACCCATGAACAGACAGGATAGACAGGAAGGCTAGATAAGTAGAGGGAAGGAAAGCAGCGCACTAGATAGCAGTGAATACGAATGAGCGAAGCCGAGGCACGAAGTGCTGAGGCTAAGAGAATGAGTACCTAAGAGGATAAGAGGCTAGA
>Ga0265295_1001503_pt1 | contig 40904 bp, 52 predicted proteins | sample Munlansysbiofilm_FD_192503 | JGI IMG/M metagenome (GOLD analysis project Ga0265295, IMG submission 192503) | Leachate microbial communities from a municipal landfill in Southern Ontario, Canada - Methane capture system biofilm | ecosystem: Engineered > Solid waste > Landfill > Unclassified ... | reverse complement strand
GTTCCATTATTGGTCAGATTACCATCAACCGTTAATGTATAAGAATTGCTACTATGGCTTTGGAGTGTTCCATTATTAATAACGTTATGTTTAAAAACATTGGCACTTCCATAAACGAGCAATGAACCATATAATCCTGTTTCAGGTGCATCAATAATGAAATTGTAAACATAAGTGCCGGTACCTGTCGTAAGTTGGAATGCTGGCATGGCCGATTTGAAAATGACACCATCTGACAGGTTTCCACCATCCATGGTAAGTGTATTTCCAGTTGTAAATGCAAGCGTATCCGAATTCAAATCGATGGCCGTACCAACGAAACTTAAATTCGTTGTTGCCAAAATTCTCCCGCTACCGTCCGTTCTGATAAAATTGCCCAACTGCAGGGGCTGGGTAGAGGCCATTTGCTGGTTCGCGGTTCCCGTGAAATTTAGTGTGGTATTGGTCATGGTACCACTATTGTTAACATTCCCTTTTACATTCACTGTAAAGTTATAGGAGGTATTTTTTATTATACCCTGATTGCTGAGGTTACCGTTGACAACCAATGTATAAGAATTAGAGGAACTGTTTTGAAGAATGCCCCCACTTTGAATGGTAATGTTGTTACATTGCATTCCACCAGGAACACTTACGGTGGAGGCAATAATAACATTATCGCCCGCACCCGGAACAGTGCCGCCTATCCAGGTAGCCGGTAAATTCCATTGACCGCCCGCCGGGGCAGAAACGATTTGTGCTTTCATGAAATTCGGGCTCAGAAACAGAAGGAAAAGGCCCAAAAGGGTGTAAGCCGTAAAAGGTGTAATGTTGTTTTTCATAGCTGTTGTGTTTTGTGATGATATAGTATAAACGTAAAAGTTAAAATAAGAGACAACAAAAAACAACAATTAACAAATAATTAACACTTAAGCAGTTATTCAGGCAATGTTATATGTAACTATTTATCAGGCATTTGAAAGATTTTTAAAAATGCTCTACAATTACATACGTAAAGTTATATTACATTTAGCATTGCTGAAATACCAACAAGCCACTAGAGTGAAAAATAATTAATTCAGGAAATAAAATAATTATTATGGCAGGATTCTAAAAATTCAAAAGAACTATTTATACCGGATTTATATAAAATTCTTCAGCTCCACATACACCCGTTGAACCGGCAAGCCCATTACATTGGTATAAGAACCTTCAATGCGTTCTACACCCACATAGCCAATCCATTCCTGTACACCATAAGCCCCGGCTTTATCGAAGGGTTTATATTTTTCCACATAAAATGATATCTCATCCTGCGTAAGCGTGCGGAAGGTTACTGCCGTATTTACATAAAAAAGTCTCACCTTATCGGCAGTTTTAAGACAGACTCCTGTAGATACGATGTGTGTGTTGCCCGAAAGTTTGTGCAACATGGCTTTTGCCTCCAAAGCATCAGCAGGCTTGCCGATAGATTCACCATTTAACCAAACAATGGTGTCGGCAGTAATAATCAATGCCTTTTCGGGCAACTTATCAAAATCAAATGCATCTGCCTTTTTACCGGCTATATACATAGCAATTTCATCGCGATCAAGTGATTCAGGATAAGTTTCGGCAGTAGGGATCACCCTGACTTCAAATTTTATACCCGCTTCAGCCAAAAGCATTTGCCTTCGGGGTGACTGCGAAGCAAGTATAATATGATAAGGTGAATTGTTGAGGTGATTCATAAACTTTAACCAAAGACCATAGCTAATGGTTGCAATCCCAGTACTCCTGCAACCATGATGATTTTAAAAATCAGGCTGATACTTTTGTAATCTTCAGGCTGTTTTGCTTTTAGGATACGGTAAAATGCAAAAAGCAGCAGCGGAACCACTGTCAGCAGATAATAAGCCATCGGGATGGCCCAGCCCAGGCGGGAAAGCAACAACAATGACCAAGCCATAAAGCCCAGGGTAAGCAGTGAAAAGACCATCAGCCAATACCCGGAGACTTTAACTCCACGCATCACGGGCAGGGTGTGATTATTCGTTGCCGAATCTCCCGGCAAATCCTGTATGTCTTTGGTTAGTTCGCGACACATAGAGATAATAAAAGCAAAACCTGCATAAAACAGGAACAGCTTATTGATGAGGCTCAAGTCTGAGGATAAGCTGACAAAGGCATCGGGTTGCATCCGAAGCATGAAAAACTCGAATAGCCAGACGATAATCACCACCATTGCCGACATAAAAGCTACTGCAATATTGCCCCACAATATCGTATTTTTATAACGTGCCGAGTAAAGCACAAGCAAGACCATCATCAGGGGAAAGATAAGACTCAACCGCCAGGAATGCGCCTGAAAACCAAGATAAACACCGCCGGCCAATGCGATAACATTAAGAATGAGATTGTATTTTATTGCCTGCCTGCGTCTGAAGGTACGACCCAGAATCAGTTTATCAGGCCGGTTAATGCGGTCAGTGCGCAAATCAAAGTAATCGTTAATGATGTAACCGGCTGCAGCTATTATCACCGTAATACCCACCAACAGCCAGAAAAGCGGGGTACTCATAGCCGGACTGATCCCCACTATGACATATACAGGTTTAATTATGGCGTGTCTCAATAAAAACTGAGTAAGAATAATCACCAATAAATTGGGCCATCTTATCAATTGCAGGAAATCATAAACCCGCTGAAAAAAAGTATGTTTCATTTCAGATTAATTACCAGTGATAGGCATTTCCGTTCAGCCATTTTCCCTGAAGTTTCATCACCTGTTCAATCACATCGCGCACGCATCCCTCACCGCCCTTGAAATGAGAAATATACCGGCTAATATCTTTGATTTCCTGAGCCGCATCAGCCGGACATACCGGCATACCCACCATTTTCATCACATGATAGTCGGGAATATCATCGCCCATGTAAAGCACTTCCTCCTTCTTCAGATTATGCAATGCCTTATATTCTTCAAAAACAGTTACCTTATCAGCTACCCCTAAAAATACATCTTTAAGATTAAGGGCATTGCAACGGTGCCGCATAGATTCAGAAAATCCGCCTGAGATAATCACTACCCGATAGCCGGATTTTACGGCCAGTTGCAAGGCATAGCCATCCTTTACATGCCCGGCACGCAGATGATCGCCGGTGGAAGAAATAATCACCACACCATTGGTCATTACTCCGTCGTAATCAAAAATCAGCGTAGTTATGCCTGACAGGTCCTCTTTATAATTTGTCATTTTTAAGCCTTTCTCTCTTTTAGCAATTGAATATGTTCACTCAATAAACGGTAAATTTCAGATCCGGATTCATCATCGGCCAGCATGCTGAGGTGTTTTTTCATAATTCGCACATCACCCCTCACCGCAGGACCGGTCTGCAGTTGAATTGGTTCTCCCCTGCTCAGCCGGGAAGCCGTTTCCCTGATCAATGGTAAGAGGATGGAGGGATTCACTTCTGACCGTTTCAGAATGTCGAATGCCCGGGCGTAAAGGTGGTTGGTAAAATTGGAGGCAAAAACGGCCCCAAGATGTATAACTGCACGTTGTGCTGAACTGATGCGCCTAACATCATTAGAGATGAGGCGGGCCAGATTTTCAAGAGTGCGGGTAATGCCTTCATCTCCCCCTTCAATGCAAACCGGTATTTCATTGAATTCAACGAAATTATTTTTGTTAAAGGTCTGTAGCGGATAAAATACACCGGCCTTTGAAGTAATTTTCAACAAATCATCCAGAGGTGTGCTGCCAGAGGTATGCACCATCAGCCCTTTGAAATCAACATTTTTAGATAATAACTCCGTATTATCACTAATGGCGTCATCGGGGAGTGTAAAAAAAACAGCATCGGTGTATCTGTCAATCTCTGAAAGATTGTCGGCAGCCACCGCATTAACCCGTTTCGCAAGCTTTTGAGCCTTAATCTGATTGCGGCTCACAATGTGCCGCACCTGAATCCCGGCATCAAAAAATGCCGGAGCCAGGTTAAAAGCAACGTTACCGGCACCTACAAACGATACCTGTTGAATAGCGGTAGTTTCCATAGAAGGCAAATTTACAAAATACCGCCATTAAAAAAATTATTCGGCAGCAATACGTGCTTTGCGTGATCGTTTAAATACCCCGATCGTAATACCTATGAACATAATGATGCTTCCCGTCCATAATAGAATGATGTATGGGAAATACAATATGCGCACAACGATGTAATTGGTCTGTTTTTCATATAACCCCACTTGTATAGTGCCTGGTTTTTGCGAAATATTTTCAAATTTAAGTCTGGCTTTTCCATCATTCAGCTCTACAAAACTACCTTCAACAAAATTATTCTCCAGCGTATAGGTCATAATGCCGGTTTTAACGGAATCATTCCCGTTATTCCAACTTATCAAGGCACCAATGGTAAGGTTGTTTGCCACACTGTCATAAGCTGTAATATATAACGAATCGAGCGAGACTATTGACCCGCTAACTTCAAGCGTATCGCCGAGGCTAAAATCCGCTGTTCCACTTTGTGAAAATCCGTCAACCATAGTTTTAGCCGGTTCCTCGGCAAAAGTGATAAACATGTACACATCCCCTTTCAGCATATTGCGCGTATCCGGATTATGCACATTACCCATCATTGAATTATATTTAACCGTTGGTTCGAGGGTAAACTTCTTATAAAATTCACCATCATCTGCTTTTTCAAGAAAATCGATCTGATGAAATACTTCATCGCGCTCGACGCGTTGCCCGGAATAGTTCACAAAATAATCACCCACAGCTTTGGGCTCATTCTCAATCAGCACGGTATTTTCTCCGCCGGGCCCTTCACGCGAAAGCGTTTCAACATTAGCAAAAGTGAGCAATACTCCCAGCAAAAACAGCCCGAAACCAAAGTGCGTAATGCCTGCACTTGTATTGGTTTTACCTGAGGTGAAACGAAAAAGATAAGCCAGAGAAGAGAGTATGACGAATACAATACTGAAAAGAAATACCGCATGCATAATTTGCATGTCCTGATCAATGAAAAACCCTGCAACTGCCATCACCAATGCGATAACAACCGGATAAATGATGTTACGAAGGAATGCCCTAACATCATTACGACCATAGGCTACATACTGGGCAATTCCAAGTAATATACTTATGAGCATGGCAAATGGCATTTGCCAGGTATTGTAAAAGCTAACCGTGTCGGTTGGTGCTGCCATTTTTGTGCCCAGCAATTTGTTAAATACGGGCAATGAAGTAGTGGCAATCACCTGAAATGCAGCCAACAAAATCACGATGGCTCCATAAAGCATCAGGAATTCCCTCGAAAAAAAATCTGGCAAATCGTTGACCTTTATTACTTTACGACGTCTGATAAGTAAAATTACCGGAAACACTGCAAACAGCAAAATAAAAGAAAGGAGCTGAAAACTGCGTCCATCATCACCAAAAGCGTGCACGGAGGTTTCACCCAGCACTCCTGAACGGGTGAGGTAACTGGCATAAATAACCATTACAAAGCTCAGGGCAACAAATATATACGTACCATAGTAATACTTATCGCGTTTATAGGAAAGCAGCATATAGTGCAAAGCAGCTACCATAACCAGCCAGGGCACCAATGAGGCATTTTCTACCGGATCCCAGGCCCAGAAACCACCAAACGTGAGTGATTGGTAAGCCCAGGCACCACCCATAATTAAACCAATACCCAACAAGCCAATGGCTAGCAATAGCCAGGGCAAGGTAGGTTTTAGCCAATAGCGCTTATCCCCTTCCATGAGTGATGCCATAGCATAAGCATAAGGGAATATGGCTGAAGCATAGCCCATAAAAAGCATGGGCGGATGAATGACCATCCAGGGATTTTCGAGCAACGGGTTCAGCCCGTTTCCATCCACAATCAACTGCAGGTAGGCGGGATTGCGGAAAAAAGTATTGTCCATGTTTTCGCCCACATTCCTGAGTAGAATAAAGGGATCACTACCAATGGACAATCCTGCCCACTGAATGCCAAGCAGCATGGTAACCAGAATAAGCTGAGCCACCAGAATCACCGACATTACTCCACCTTCGAGCCGGCGGGCCGTAAACATGGCACCCACTCCAAACAAGCCGATAAACATAGCCCACAACAAAAAACTCCCTTCCTGACCTGCCCAAAAACTCGAAACTATGAATTTATCCGGCATAAGGCTGGAGGAATGCTTAAAAATATAGGCATATTCAAAAAAATGATTGAATATCAGATAGAACAGTATCAAACCTATACCCACAATACCTGCAGTTTGCAGGCTGTAAAAGACCCTGCCCCATAACCGGGCAGCAGTATTTAACGTATTTTTAGCCAGTTTTATATAAAAAAACAGTCCGGCCAAACCGGTTAAAAGTGAGAAATAAATTAAAGTTCGTCCGATAGAGCCAGGCAATAAATGCTCACCAACGTATGCAATTTCGTTCATAAGTATATATTTATCAGTGTGTAATGATTAAAAAATGACATGAGATCCCTACTCAGACCCACTTTGTCATTTTTAAGCCACTAAAATACAATACTTTCTCTTGTTTTTATGGAAAAGTTATTTCATCTTTGTTTAAATTCTGAATCAGATCCAGTTAAAAAAACATCTTCTTCAGCACCACTCTATGGAAATTGAAATAATTAAAGTCAGCAATAAGGGTCATTTACGCACTTTCATCAACCTGACCGCTAAAATTCACCGTAACGATCCCCACTGGCTGCCTCCGGTATATGCAGATGAATGGAACTACTTTAATCCTGCAAAAAACAAGGGTTTTAACCACTGTGAGACTATACTCGTACTGGCTTATCATCAAAAAAAAGCCGTTGGACGTATCATGGGCATTATTCACCGGAGTTACAACCAACTTACCAGCGAGAAGACTGCCCGTTTCAGCCATTTTGAATGCTTCAACATTCCGGAAGCCGCAGCCGCTCTGCTAAGCTACATAGAAAATTGGGCACTTAAACTAGGCGCTGATATGGTGGCCGGCCCTTATGGATTCTCAGACAAGGACCCTCAGGGTTTTCGCATCGAAGGTTTTGATGACTTGCCACTTATTGACATTGCCAGTAACCACCCTTACATGGTGACACTTACGCTGGACAATGGCTATGTTCCTATGATCGATTGTATGACCTATCGATTTAACATCGATTTGGTGTTGCCTGACATTTATAAACGAGTGCAGCAAAGGGTCATTAACGGAAATCGGTTTAAAATGCATGAATTTACCAAAAAGAGAGAGCTAAAAAAACAGATTGTTCCCGTGCTCAGACTGGTTAACCAAACCTACGGCCAATTATATGGCTTTTATCCTATGGATGAGGAAGAGATGCATGATCTGGCCGACCGCTATATGCCGGTACTCGATCCCAGATTTATAAAAACAGTTACCCACAATGGCGAATTGGTTGCTTTTATTGTAGGGTTGCCCAATATGAGCAAAGGTATTCAGCGGGCAAAAGGCAAACTGTTTCCTTTTGGATGGTACCATATTTTAAAAAACATGCGCTCTACATCTCAGCTCGATCTTATGCTTGGTGCCATTAAACCAGAGCATCAGGGACTAGGCCTTGAAATTAGCATGGGAATGCTGATGCTTGAATCTGCACGACAGGCGGGTATCAAAAACATCGAAACGCATCTGATATTAGAAACGAATACAAAAATGCGCTCTGTAGTTGAGCGAATTGACGCTAAAATGGTGAAAAGATTTAGGGTCTTCCAAAAAAAACTTTATCCAAAAACACCAACAGTTAACTAAGCCTGAACTATTCATAAATTCTTAATAAAAATGAAAAAAATTAAGTTAATCGCGACTTTATGGGGAGTCAGGGTGCCACTCAAAGTCGCGCCCTGACTTACAGTCCAAATGAGGCAGATATTAAGAGGAATAAGTTATTGAGCAATCGGTTCATAGAGGTTTGGATAAAAAATGATATCTTGTCAAAACTGCGCAAATCTGTTTTTGCGAATTAATCAGGTAAGAAACGGGGCATTAAAAAATCCCCGGCTCATTACAAACCGGGGATAAATCGTGTTACACTCGAAATAAGTTATTTAGCGTACTTGAAATCTTTCCCGAGGTATTTTGCGGTTGAGCCAAGAATCTCTTCTATACGAAGCAGTTGATTATACTTGGCAATCCGGTCGGTACGGCTGGCTGATCCCGTTTTAATAAGTCCGGTATTCAGGGCCACAGCAAGATCCGCAATGGTAGTATCTTCAGTTTCTCCAGAACGATGACTTATTACTGCAGTGTAACCATGGCGATAGGCCAGATTAACAGCATCAATGGTTTCGGTAAGCGTACCAATCTGATTTACCTTAACGAGTATCGAATTGGCAACGCCTTTATCAATGCCCATTTGCAGACGTTTTGAATTGGTTACAAACAAATCGTCGCCTACCAACTGCACTTTTTTACCCATTACATCGGTCATTTCCTTCCAACCATCCCAATCGTCTTCGGCCATACCATCTTCTATTGAGATGATGGGATATTTATCCGTCCATTCCTTCCAATAACTTACCATTTGTGACGAGGTAAGCTTATCACCGGTTGACTTTTTAAGGTGATACACTTTCTCATCTTCCAGATAATATTCTGAAGAAGCAGGATCAAGTGACAAAAATATATCTACACCGGGTTTATAGCCTGCTTTTTCTATGGCTTTCAGAATAACCTGAACAGCTTCTTCGTTGGATTTAAGATTTGGAGCAAAACCGCCCTCATCACCAACGTTGGTAGAATAACCTGCCTTTTTAAGCACCGATTTCAGGTTGTGAAATACTTCGGTACCCATACGCAGTGCTTCCGAAAAGTTTGGGGCACCCACGGGCATAATCATAAACTCCTGAAAGTCGATGGCATTATCTGCGTGCGAGCCGCCATTAATAATGTTCATCATTGGAATAGGCAGGGTGTTGGCATTTACGCCGCCAACATATCTGAACAAAAACTGATTTGACTCCTGAGCTGCGGCATTGGCAACGGCCAGGGAAACACCGAGTATTGCATTGGCACCCATATTCGCTTTGTTCGGAGTACCATCAATCTCAATCATACGCTGGTCAATCTCATTCTGTTCCGAAACCAGGTAGCCTTTTAGCTCTTCGGCCAGCACTTTATTTACATTGTTAACGGCTTTTCTTACGCTCTTACCGAGGTAATATGCCTCATCTCCATCACGTAGTTCCATCGCTTCATGCACTCCTGTAGAAGCGCCTGAGGGAACTGCCGCCCGGCCCATAATTCCATTACTGGTATAAACATCCACTTCTACCGTGGGATTTCCACGCGAATCAAGAATCTGGCGGGCAAAAACATTCACAATTGAACTCATAATATATTTTTTTAGGTTAAACAATAAACACTTTTCGTGTATCTTAAAACAGAAAGAGGACAAAGTATCGGCTACTTCATCCTCGGTCACTTTATTAAATCAAAAGCTATGCTTTTGGTTCTGTATCTTCTGAATCAGTTTCGCCGGTTTCTTCTGTCTGAGCCGGTTTAATTTCATCAGTGGGTTTTTCGGCTACAGGTTCTTCAGCTTTTACCTCGGCTTTTGGTGTAGCCTTTGGTTTGGCTTCTTTGCTATCGGTAACCTTAGCTTTGGCAGTCCGGCTTCTGCGGGTAGTTTTAACTTTTGCACCCTCTTTGGCACTGAGCATAACCTCATTATAATCTACCAATTCCATCATACACAATTCAGCATTATCCCCGAGGCGGTTACCGGTTTTTAAAATGCGTGTATAACCTCCGGGGCGGCTGGCCACTTTAACTGATACCTCCCTGAAAAGCTCGGTTACCGCTTCCTTATTATGCAGATAGCTAAACACCGTGCGGCGTGAATGGGTAGAATCATCTTTTGAACGTGTAATCAGGGGCTCAACATAAGTACGCAATGCTTTGGCTTTGGCAAGCGTAGTGTTGATGCGTTTATGCAGAATGAGCGAAGACGCCATATTCGATAGCATGGCCTTACGGTGGGCGCTCGTCCTTCCAAGGTGATTGAATTTCTTTCCGTGTCTCATTTCAATTAATCCTTATCAAGTTTATATTTTGCAATGTTCATTCCAAACTCAAGGTTTTTTGCCTTCACCAAATCTTCCAGTTCAGTGAGTGACTTCTTACCAAAGTTGCGGAACTTTAAGAGATCATTCTTATTGTATGATACCAATTCACCCAGGGTTTCCACGTCAGCGGCCTTCAGGCAGTTGAGTGCCCTGACCGAAAGATCCATATCTACCAACCTGGTTTTGAGCAATTGGCGAATATGCAATGAAGTTTCATCAAATTCTTCGGCTACTGCTTTCTCTTCAGTATCAAGGGTAATTTTCTCATCTGAGAAGAGCATAAAGTGATGGATCAGGATTTTGGCAGCTTCTTTCAATGCTTCCTTAGGATGAACTGAACCATCAGTCACCAGTTCAAGAATCAGCTTTTCGTAGTCGGTCTTTTGCTCAACACGGAAATTCTCGATGGTAAATTTTACATTCTTTATCGGTGTATGAATGGAATCAATGGCAATGGTATTCAATGGGGCACTGGGCTGTTTATTTTCTTCTGCCGGAACATAACCCCTGCCCTTATCTACTGTAATGTCGACAATCAGCTTAACGGAAGTTTCCATATGGCAGATTACCTCCTCGGTATTAAGCACCTGAAAAACCGACAGGAACTTGTTCATTTCACCGGCTTTGAAGGCATTCTGGCCTGAAATTACGATGCGCGCTTTTTCCGTAGTATCGGACTCGAGCAATCTTTTAAACCTCACTTTTTTCAGGTTAAGGATAATGTCGGTAACATCCTCCACTACACCTTTAACCGAAGAAAATTCCATGTCAACACCTTCAATTCTCAATGAAGTTATTGCATAACCTTCTAGTGATGAAAGCAGTATTCTTCTGAGGGCATTGCCAATGGTAATACCAAACCCGGGTTCGAGGGGCCGGAATTCAAAAACACCTTTTGAATCATCAGCTTCGACCATGATCACCTTTTCAGGCTTTTGAAATGCTAATATAGCCATAAACTCTTGCTCTTACGTAAAAAAAAAATAAACTTGCAATCGTTATTTCGAGTACAACTCAACAATGAGCTGCTCTTTAATGTTTTCCGGAATATCTTCACGCATTGGAAGACTTACGAATTTTCCGGTTAGCAGATTGCTGTCCCACTCCAACCATGGATAGGTATTGCGGCGAACTGAAATTGAGTCCTGAATGGATTCCAACGATTTCGATTTTTCGCGTACTGCAATAACATCACCTACCTTTAGTTCATAGGAAGGGATATTTACCACTGAACCATTTACGGTAATGTGGCGATGTGAAACCAACTGTCGTCCAGCACTACGACTGGGAGCAATACCCAAACGATACACAACATTGTCGAGACGCATCTCAATAAGTTGAAGCAAAATTTCTCCGGTAACGCCTTTTTTTCGACTGGCTTTATGGAAGATATTCTTAAATTGTTTTTCAAGAATACCATAGGTATATTTGGCTTTCTGCTTTTCCTGAAGCTGAATGCCATATTCTGAGAGCTTTTTACGCCTCTTCGAATTTCCGTGCATACCCGGACCATAGTTCTTTTTCTCAAAAGCCTTATCCGGACCGTAAATCGGATCTTTGAATTTGCGTGCAATTTTGGTTTTTGGACCTGTGTACCTGGCCATAATTACTTGTTATTTTTGTCAGTGTTTTACTTTTTATTCTCCTACCGGGGCTATGCTGAAAACCATAATGTCACGACTAAAGCACCGATAAAGGGCGAAATTAAACCCTTCTGCGTTTCGGAGGACGACATCCATTGTGTGGTAATGGAGTTACATCCATAATTTCCATCACTTCAATGCCTGAAGAATGAATGGTACGGATGGCTGATTCACGGCCCGAACCTGGTCCCTTAACAAACACCTTCACCTTACGTAAGCCCATATCATAGGCCACTTTGGAACATTCGGTCGCAGCCATCTGGGCAGCATAAGGAGTGTTCTTCTTCGAACCCCTGAAGCCCATTTTTCCGGCCGACGCCCAACTGATCACCTGACCTGTATTATTGGTAAGGGAGATGATGATGTTGTTAAAAGAGGCAGATACATATGCCCGTCCTATCGGATCAACCTTAACAACTTTCTTTTTTGATGTTTTAGCAGTTTTTGCCATAACAGTATTTTTTCGACAATTCTTTTCGTTAAACTTAGGTTATCCCATCAGGTATTAACCCTTGGTTGCTTTCTTTTTGTTGGCAACTGTTTTTTTCCTTCCCTTACGGGTACGGGCATTATTCTTAGTGCTCTGTCCACGAAGGGGCAATCCCAAACGGTGACGCACTCCACGGTAACAACCTATATCCATCAATCGCTTGATGTTTGTTTGTACCTCCGAACGCAATGCACCTTCCACCTTAAAATGATCATTGATCACAGTACGAATGGCATTCTGTTCATCATCGTTCCAATCCTGTACTTTTTTATTAAAGTCCACACCGGCTTCTGTCAGAATTTGCTGGGCAGAGCTTTTGCCAATTCCGAAGATGTAGGTTAACCCTATTTCGCCTCTTTTGTTTTTCGGTATATCAATACCAGCAATACGTGCCATATATTGGTTTCTTGTTTGTTAAACTCGGTTATCCTTGTCTTTGTTTGTATTTGGGGTTCTTTTTGTTGATAACGTACAATCGCCCCTTCCTTCTGACAATCTTACACTCCGGTGTCCTTTTTTTGATTGATGCTCTTACCTTCATTTTACAAGATGGTTTATTATTTGTATCTGAAAATTATTCGGCCTTTAGTGAGGTCATATGGCGACATTTCAAGCTTCACTTTGTCACCAGGTAAAATTTTGATGTAATGCATCCTCATTTTACCCGAAATGTGAGCGGTGATAATGTGTCCATTCTCCAGTTCAACACGGAACATGGCATTACCCAATGATTCGGTAACGGTTCCATCTTGCTCTATCGAAATTTGCTTCGCCATGTAATTCAATTTAATGTTTTGATTCAAGTACTTTCTCAATTTCCTCAAACGAGGAGAGTATTTCTGTTGTCCCTTCCTTGATGGCTATGGCATGTTCATAATGCGCAGAAGGCCTTCCATCGCCAGTTCGGATGGTCCATCCGTCCTTGTCCTGGGTTACTGTTCGTGTTCCCAGGTTGATCATGGGTTCAATGCAGATGACCAATCCGGGCTGAAGCATGGTTCCGGTCCCCCGGCGTCCATAATTGGGCACCTCCGGTTTCTCGTGCAAATGCTTGCCAACCCCATGTCCTACCAAATCGCGTACCACACTGTAACCAAACTGCTCAACATAGTTTTGAATCTCAAAACCTATGTCTCCAATGCGTTTACCGGCAGTAGCTGCCTGGATACCCAGATACAACGATTCTTTGGTGCGCTCCATCAACAGCCTGACTTCTTCAGCCACCTCTCCTACCGAAAAGGTATAGGCAGAATCACCAACAAAACCATTCATTACCACACCACAATCCACTGAAACCAAATCGCCATCCTGCAAAATCTGATTACCCGGAATGCCATGCACCACCACGTCGTTAACCGATACACAAAGTGTAGCCGGAAAACCGCCGTACCCTTTAAAGGCAGGTATGGCGCCATGGTCACGGATAAAAGTTTCCGCTACCTGGTCAAGAGCTTCAGTAGTAATGCCAGGTTTAATGTGACGTGCCACTTCAGCAAGGGTTTTACCAACAAGTAAAGAACTCAATCGTAATAATTCAATCTCTTCGTTTGATTTGTAATAGATCATGATTTTTTAGATCATTGAAGCCTTTAGCCCATGTTTATTGAAGAACGTCCCTTGATTCTGCCTGACTTGGTCAGTCCGTCATAATGACGCATCAAAAGATGACTTTCAATTTGTTGTAATGTATCAAGTACTACACCCACCAAAATAAGCAGAGAAGTACCCCCATAGAACTGCGCAAATTGAGCAGTAATACCAATCTGGCTGACCAGCGCCGGCATAATAGCTACAAAAGCAAGGAAAAGAGATCCTGGCAGGGTAATGCGCGACATAATCTGATCAATAAATTCAGCAGTTCGTTTACCCGGTTTCACTCCCGGAATAAATCCGTTATTCTTTTTCATATCCTCCGCCATCTGATTTGGATTGATGGTGATGGCTGTATAGAAGTAAGTGAAGATGATAATCATCAGCGCGAAAACAAAGTTATACCAAAAACCGTGAATGTTAGTGAACGCAGCAGCAAAGCCTGAAAGTGATTCAGAAGAAGCAAAACCTGCAAGAGTTAATGGCAAAAACATAATGGCCTGCGCAAAAATGATGGGCATTACGCCGGCAGCATTTACTTTAAGTGGAATATACTGTCTTACCCCACCATATTGTTTATTTCCAACAATACGCTTGGCATATTGCACCGGAATTTTCCGGGTACCCTGCACCAGCAGTATACTTATAAGTATAACCCCGACAAGTACGGCAAGTTCAACAATAAATATAACCAAACCGCCTCCTTTCTGTTCCATACGTGAAATGAGTTCACCAAACAAGGCAAAAGGCAATCGGGCAATAATTCCAATCATGATAATGAGTGAAATACCATTTCCAATACCTTTATCGGTGATGCGCTCACCCAGCCACATTACAAACAGAGTGCCTGAAATAAGGATAACTACCGAAGATACCCAAAAGAAGGTACTTGGTGAAGTTACTGCCGGATCAAATGGCGTAATGGCCTGAGCAGGCAATTGTGAAATAAGGTTGGCAATGTAGCCCGGAGCCTGAAAACCGGTAATCAGCACCGTAAGATAACGGGTAATCTGATTGATTTTCTTTCTTCCGCTCTCTCCTTCTTTCTGTAACTTTTGAAAATATGGTATGGCCATCCCCAAAAGCTGAACTACAATAGATGCAGAAATATATGGCATGATACCCAGAGCGAAAATAGAGGCATTCGAAAACGCTCCCCCTGAGAACATATTGAGCAAACCAAGCAATCCACTGCTGGTTTGATTCTGCAGATTGGCCAGTTGATTAGGGTCTACCCCCGGAAGTACCACATAAGAACCCAACCTGTAAAGCAATACGATACCAATGGTATAGGTAATCCGCTTTCTCAGGTCTTCAATCTTATAGATATTCCTTATGGTCTGAATAAATCGTTTCATTTACCGTTTAGATTTTTGTGGCCTGTCCACCCTTTGATTCAATAGCTTTGATTGCTGATGCTGAGAAAGCATGTGCTGTGATGTCCACTTTGGCAGTAAGCTCGCCACGACCCAGTATTTTAATACGGTCATTCTTGGAAGCCATGCCATGTTCAATCAGTACATCCATATCAATAACCTCAATGTTCTTGTCGGTTATTAATGACTGAATAACATCAAGGTTAATGCTGCGGTATTCAATACGGTTAATATTTTTAAATCCGTATTTAGGTACGCGACGGTAAAGAGGCATCTGACCGCCTTCAAAACCAAGCTTACGGCTATATCCAGAACGTGATTTGGCACCTTTATGCCCACGGGTAGCAGTACCACCTCTTCCGGAACCCTGCCCGCGTCCAATCCGTTTGGTCTTTTTAACAGCGCCTTGTGCCGGTTTAAGATTGCTTAGATCCATAATATTTTCGTGATTAATGTCGTGTATGAATTAAATTTCTTCAACTTTCAACAAGTGGTTGAGTTTAGCGATCATCCCTTCAATCTGAGGGGTGGCCACCACTTCGATGGGACGGTTTACCCCTTTTATTCCCAACGCCTGCAGGGTACGTTTCTGACGCTCTGGCTGGTTAATGCCGCTCCTGATCTGGGTAACTCTTAGCTTTTTCATCCGTGCAATTTTTTTCGGGTTAACATTATCCGTTGAACACCTTGTTCAGGTCCACACCGCGCTGTTGAGCTACTGAGTAAGCATCGCGCAATTTAACCAATGCATCAATAGTGGCTTTTACCACACTGTGTGGGTTCGACGAACCTTTCGACTTGGCCAGTACATCGGTAATACCTACACTCTCAAGAACGGCACGCATGGCACCACCGGCAATAACACCGGTACCCGGAGTAGCAGGTTTTATAAATACAAGAGCACCACCAAATTTACCCAATTGCTCGTGAGGAATGGTTCCTTTAAGTACGGGTACCTTTACCAGATTCTTCTTGGCATCGTCAACACCCTTGGAAATGGCTGAAGTAACTTCCTTAGCTTTGCCCAGTCCGTAACCCACTACGCCGTTTTCATTACCAACAACAACAATTGCTGAGAAACTAAAAGTACGCCCTCCCTTGGTTACTTTGGTAACCCTCTGGATGCTAACCAGCCTGTCCTTGAATTCAATTTCGCTGGATTTAACCCTTTTTACGTTTACGTTTGCCATTTTCATTTAAAATTTAAGGCCTCCTTCCCTTGCAGCTTCTGCCAGGGATTTGATTCTACCATGATATAAGTAACCGTTACGGTCGAAAACTACTTTTTCGATACCTGCTTCCAGGGCGCGTTTGGCAATAAGTTGCCCAACCATCTTGGCCTGAGCTATCTTAGCCATGGGTTCCTGGGAGGCTTCCGGAGTTCTCGACGATGCAGAAACCAGTGTTGTGCCTTCCAGATCATTAACGATCTGAGCATAAATCTGCTTATTGCTTCTGAATACGGTCAACCGCGGCTGATCAGCCGTGCCGGAAATGTCCTTCCGGATTCTCAGCTTAATCCTGTGCCTTCTGTATTCCTTTTTGTTCTTAATAGCCATCCTTTTATGAGGAGTTTATCCCGTTTCCGGGAAGGTTTATGTTAAAAATTATTTCTCTGCAGCTGATTTACCGGCTTTTTTCTTAATCTCTTCACCCACAAAACGGATACCCTTTCCTTTATAAGGTTCAGGTTTGCGAAACGAACGAATTTTTGCCGCTACCTGTCCGATGAGTTGTTTGTCAAAAGACTTTAGGGTGATGATGGGATTCTTTCCCCTTTCGGTCAGTGTTTCCACACTCACTTCGGCAGGCATTTCAAGAAATATGCCGTGGGAATAGCCCAGCGAAAGCTCTAGTAAATTACCGGTAGCGCTCGCTTTAAAACCTACACCAACCAATTCCTGAACAATGGTATAACCCTCAGAAACTCCCTTTACCATATTAGAAAGCAACGAACGGTACAAACCGTGTTTTGCTCTGGCATCCTGAGTTTCGTTTATACGGTTAACATGCACTATGCCATCTTCCACTTTTACTTCCACCAGCGGATCTATTTGCTGGGTAAGTTGTCCCAGTTTTCCTTTTACCGTTACTATATTGCCATCAGATACAGAAACCTGAACTCCTGAAGGCAACGATACGGGCATTTTTCCTATTCTTGACATGGGTTTTCTCCTCTCTCAATTTAGCTAATGTAACACAAAACCTCACCCCCAATCTGCTGCGTCCTGGCTTCCTTATCGGTCATCAGACCACGATTGGTGGAAAGAATAGCAATTCCCAACCCATTCAAAACCCGGGGAAGTTTCTCAGCATTTACATACCGGCGTAATCCCGGTTTACTGATACGTTCCAGTTTCGATATGGCTGACACCTTGCTAATGGGGTGATACTTCAGCGCGATTTTAATGGTGGCTGGAACCACCTCATCCTCGAATTTATAATTCAGGATATAACCTTTTTCAAACAGAATTTTAGTTATTTCCTTTTTCATGTTTGAGGAAGGTATCTCCACAATCCGGTGGTTAGCCATTACGGCGTTACGAACACGGGTCAGGTAATCTGCAATAGGATCTGTTACCATTTTATCCTTTATTGTTTGTTATTCAATGACTTAATTTTACCAACTGGCTTTCTTTATCCCTGGAATCAACCCTTCGAGCGCCATAAAGCGGAAGTTGATACGCGAAATACCAAACTGACGCATGTAACCTTTGGGGCGACCAGTGAGCTTGCACCTGTTGTGTAAACGAACGGGCGAAGCATTCCTGGGCAATTTCTGAAGTCCGATATAATCTCCGGCTTCTTTGAGTTCTGCACGTTTAGCTGCATATTTGGCTACAAGACGCTCTCTTTTGCGCTCTCTTGCTTTAACTGATTCTTTTGCCATCTTACTGTTTTTGATTTTTGAATGGTAAACCAAATTCTTTTAAAAGTGCCAGACATTCCTTGTCAGTATTGGCTGATGTTACAAAAGTAATATCCATGCCATTAATTTTAGACACTTTGTCAATGAGTACCTCAGGAAAAATTATCTGCTCTGTTACGCCCAGGGTATAATTACCCCGGCCATCGAAACCTTTCTCATTGATACCGCGAAAGTCGCGAATACGAGGAATAGCTACCGAAACCAGACGATCCAGAAACTCATACATCTTTTCACCCCTGAGGGTAACCCTCACGCCAATGGGCATACCACGGCGCAATTTAAAGTTGGAAATGTCCTTGCGGCTTTTCGTGGCAACAGCCCTCTGACCGGTTATGGCGCTCATTTCGTTAATACCGGCGTCAATCAGTTTCTTGTCGGCAATAGCCGTACCCAGTCCCTGGTTAACACTAATTTTGAGCAAACGGGGCACCTGCATCACGGTTTTGTAATTAAACTGCTCCGTGAGGGCCGGAATGATATCCTGTTTGTACTTATCTTTTAAGCGTGGTGAATAGTTCATTACTTAATTACCTCCCCAGACTTTTTTGAATAACGGACTGATTTATTGGTCTTGGCATCTACCTTGCGGCCAACCCGGGTAGGCTTACCTGTATTGTCAACCACCATTAGGTTAGACAGGTGAATCCCGGCTTCTTTTTTTATGATACCGCCCTGAGCGTTTTGTGCATTGGGCTTGGTGTGTTTTGAGATCAGGTTGGCTCCTTCGATGATGGCCTGTTGTTTGTCAACCATCACTTCCAGCACCTTTCCCTGTTTTCCTTTCGACTCACCGGTGATAACCTTAACGATATCACCTTTTTTTATCTTTAGCTTTGTGCTCATAGTTTCTTGTCGGTTAAAGCACCTCGGGTGCCAGTGAAACAATTTTCATGTATTGCTTTTCACGCAGCTCTCTGGCCACAGGACCAAAGATACGGGTCCCTGACATTTCACCAGCAGCGTTGAGCATTACTACGGCGTTATCATCGAACCGGATGTATGAACCGTCATTACGACGAATTTCCTTTTTGGTTCTAACCACCACCGCTTTGGCAACTGTTCCTTTTTTTATATTACCGGAGGGTAACGCATGCTTTACGGTTACCACAATTTTGTCGCCAATGGAGGCATAACGTTTACGTGTACCACCCAATACCCGGATGCAAAGTACTTCTTTTGCGCCACTATTGTCAGCTACTAAAAGCCGTGATTCCTGTTGTATCATAATTACTTGGCCTTTTCAATAATTTCAACTAATCTCCAGCACTTGGTTCTGCTCAGTGGACGGGTTTCAGCAATGACAACGGTATCACCGATACTACAGTCATTCTTTTCATCATGAGCCGTAAATTTGGATTGTTTTTTCACAAACTTACCATATTTGGGGTGTTTCTCGCGATGTTCAACCTGAACCACAATAGACTTATCCATTTTGTTGCTTACCACAACGCCGGTGCGTTCTTTTCTCAGATTTCTGGTTTCCATACCTTTTCCTGTTATTTTTTGTTAACGGCAGCGGTTGACTGTTCCTTTGCAGCTTCAGTGGTTTTGCGTTTGTGCAATTCAGTGAGCATGCGGGCTATCGTCCTGCGGTAATTTTTAATTTTATTGGGATTCTCCAGAGGTGAAACAGCATGATTGAGGCGTAGCCTGGTAAGCTGTTTGCGTTCTTCATCGAGCCGCTCAATAAGTTCGGCTGTCGAAAGCTCTTGTATAACTTCTTGTTTCATCGTTCGTTATATTGTTTCTTCAACGTAATCTCTTCTTACCACGAACCTGGTGGCTACAGGAAGTTTCTGAGCACCCAGGCGAAGGGCTTCTTTGGCAACTTCTTCCGTAACGCCTTCGGCTTCAAAGATGAGGCGACCGGGACTGATGCGGGCCACAAAATATTCGGGAGCACCTTTACCCTTACCCATACGTACCTCAGCGGGTTTCTTGGAAACCGGCTTATCAGGGAAAATACGAATCCAGATCTGGCCTTCACGTTTCATGAAACGGCTAATGGCCTGACGGGCTGCTTCAATCTGCCTGCCGGTAATCCAGGCTTCTTCCAGGGTTTTGATACCGAATGAGCCAAATGAAAGTTCTGCACCACGCTTGGTGTTGCCTTTCATTTTGCCTTTCTGCATTTTCCTGTATTTGGTTTTCTTTGGCTGTAACATTATTATCTAATATTGAGCGTGTTACTACTTAGTTTCTTGGGTTACTGCTTTTACCACGACCACCTCCACGGTTGCCGCCGCCACGGGGAGGACGTCCACCGCCACGGGGTGCCATAGGTTTGTCGCGACCTGGACCTGCAAGATTGCTGTCAGCAGCAGGGGTAAGATCTGGTTTACCATAAATCTCCCCTTTACAAATCCATACTTTTATTCCAATACGACCATAAGTCGTGTGTGCTTCGGCAATAGCATAATCAATGTCGGCTCTCAGGGTGTGCAAAGGGGTACGACCTTCTTTGATCATCTCGCGACGGGCCATTTCAGCTCCTGCCAAACGACCGGATATTAACACCTTTATGCCTTCAGCGCCTATACGCATGGTAGAGGCAATGGCAGTTTTAATAGCACGGCGATATGATATACGTCCCTCAATCTGCCGGGCGATGGCATTGGCTACGATTACCGCATCCATTTCCGGTCGTTTGATCTCGGCGATATTGATCTGTATCTCCTTTTTAGTGATCTTTTTTAATTCTTCCTTCAACTTATCCACTTCCTGGCCACCTTTTCCGATAATGATACCCGGACGGGCAGTGTGAATAGTTACGGTAACAAGTTTCAGGGTGCGTTCGATCACAATCTTCGATACGCCAGCCTTTGATAAACGTGCGTTGAGATACTGGCGGATGGTATGATCCTCAACCAGCTTACTCTCGAAACTCCTGCCACCATACCAGTTAGAATCCCAACCTTTAATGATGCCTAACCTGTTACCTATTGGATTTGTCTTCTGTCCCATTCAACAATGTGATTATGTTTGTTAAAGTCTTTTAGCAGTGATTTTTATTGTTATTCAGCGATTTCTCTGTTGTCAATTCGCAGCGTTACATGATTAGAACGCTTGCGGATACGATGTGCACGACCTTGAGGGGCAGTACGAATACGTTTGAGCGAACGGGCACCATCCACACCAATTTCACTGATGTACAGATTGGCACTTTCCATGCGAACTCCTTCATTTTTTGCCTGCCAGTTGGCCAGGGTTGATAGCAACAGCTTATGTAACCTGCCGCTGGCATCCTGAGGCGAGTGTTTGAGCACATGAAGTGCCTGCTCCACGTTCATTCCGCGGACCAAATCAGCCATCAGACGCATTTTGCGAGGCGAGGTCGGACAATTGCGGAGTGTAGCAAAAGATACGTTTTTACGCTCTTCTTTAAGTTGCTCTGCTTTGTTTTTTTTACGTGATCCCATTTATTTTTCCTCCCTTACTTTTTTCCTTTGTCCTTACTGCCGGCATGCCCCCTGAATATGCGGGTAGGTGAAAATTCACCCAGTTTATGACCAACCATATTCTCAGTCACATATACCGGTATAAACTTATTCCCATTATGCACGGCGATGGTTTGTCCCACGAAATCAGGAGAAATCATGGTAGCCCGCGACCAGGTTTTGATTACCACTTTTTTGTTTGAACTCACCACGTCCAAAACTTTCTTTTCAAGCTTGTAGTCTATATAAGGACCTTTTTTAAGCGAACGGCTCATGTTTATTGCTGTTTACGGTTCAATTACTTCTTCCTTCTTTCAACAATGTACTTGTTGGAAGCTTTTTTCGGGTAACGTGTCTTATAGCCTTTTGATGGCAAGCCTTTACGTGAACGTGGCTGTCCACCCGAAGCACGTCCTTCACCACCACCCATGGGGTGATCCACCGGATTCATAACCACGGCACGGGTGCGGGGTCTGCGACCTAACCAGCGGCTGCGGCCGGCTTTACCTGAAACTTCCAGGTTATGTTCTCCGTTAGAAACCATACCAATGGTAGCTTTACAAGCCTGCAGTATCATACGGGTTTCACCTGAGGGCAGTTTAATGATGGCAAACTTTCCATCACGTGACATCAACTGTGCCGATGATCCTGCGCTCCGTGCCATCTTGGCACCCTGACCCGGTCGGAGTTCAATGTTATGAATAACAGTACCGAAGGGTATCTCGCTCAGATACATTGCGTTTCCAACTTCCGGTTGTGCACCTTTGCCTGAAACCACTTCCTGACCTACCTTGAGTCCATTGGGCGCAACAATATAACGCTTCTCACCATCAGCATAAAACAACAATGCAATGCGTGCGGTACGGTTAGGATCATATTCGATGGTTTTCACCATTGCCGGAATATTTTCCTTGTCACGTTTGAAATCAATTACGCGATATTTTTTCTTGTGACCTCCTCCGATTGACCTTAGGGTCATTTTACCGGAGTTATTACGGCCGCCTGAGCGTTTGTGTGGCTGCAACAAGCTCTTTTCAGGGCTGTCTGCAGTTATGTCATCCAGTGCGCTGATAATCTTAAAGCGCTGACTCGACGTGGTCGGTTTGTATTTCTTTAAAGCCATTATCTTTAAATATTGCTATAAAAATCAATTGTTTCACCCTCAGCTATTGTAATAATAGCCTTTTTGTACGAATTAGACCTGCCTGTCAATAATCCGGCTTTGGTAAAGCGTGATTTAGACTTTCCGGCATAATTCATGGTGTTCACCTCGGTAACTTCTACCCCGTAGGTCTCTTCCACCGCCTTCTTTATCTGCAGTTTGTTTGCACTTTTCTGCACGATAAAACCGTAACGCTGGAGTTTCTCCCCTAAGAGGGTCATTTTTTCCGTAACTACCGGTTTTATTATGATACCCATGGTTTTTTTGGTTAATGGTTCTTAATCTCAGCGAGCTGAGCATGAATTTTAATTCTCAAATGTCTTTTCGATTTCGGCTACCGAGCTCTCAAGAAATATCAGGTTATGAGCACGAAGGATTTCGTATGTATTTAAATCACAAGCTCTTATAACCCTTGCATGCCTTAAATTACGGGACGACAAATATACATCTTTATTGGGTTCACCCAACACCAGAAGTGTCTTTTTGCTGGTTAATTTAAGGTTTTCGAGCAATTCTACGAAATGCCTGGTTTTTGGCTTATCAAAGCTCAGGTCCTCAATTACCATAATGCTGTTGTCTTTAGCTTTATGAGTGAGGGCTGAAAGACGGGCCAGTTGCTTCAGTTTTTTATTCAGCTTGAAGCTGTAATCGCGTGGTTGCGGGCCAAAAACCCTTGCTCCTCCTCGCATGATTGGCGATTTAATGCTTCCGGCACGAGCTCCGCCCGTTCCTTTTTGCTTTTTGAGTTTACGCGTGCTACCTGACAACATTGATTTCTCCTTCGAGCTGTGGGTACCCTGACGCTGATTGGCCAGGTACTGCTTGGTGTCGAGGTAAATGGCGTGATCATTGGGCTCAATATTAAAAATTGAGTCGCTTAACTGAACCGTTTTCGCGGTTTTCTCACCTTTAAGGTTATATACTGTTAGCTCCATCTTTCAATTATTACGTATGATCCATTGGCTCCGGGAACAGCTCCTTTAACGAGGATGAGGTTCTTGTCCTTAACAATTTTCAAAATCTCGAGGTTAATCATCTTAACCCGCTTGTTGCCCATTTGACCACCCATACGCATTCCTTTGAAAACACGTGAAGGCCATGAAGAGGCGCCTATTGATCCGGGTGCACGCAGACGATTATGCTGACCGTGGGTTGTTCCACCAACACCGGCAAAACCATGACGACGCACTACACCCTGAAATCCTTTTCCCTTAGAGGTGCCAACAACATCGACATATTCACCTTCGATAAAAATATCCACCTCAACCACATCACCAAATTTTTTGCGGTTTCCTACTTCAAAACGGGTAAACTCAACCACCTTGCGCTTAGGAGTAATACCAGCTTTGGCAAAATGACCCATCTCAGCCTTGGTAGTATGCTTTTCCTTTTTGTCCTCGTAAGCCAGTTGAATGGCCTCGTAACCGTCAGTCGCCCTGGTCTTAACCTGGGTAACGTGACAGGGACCGGCCTCGATAATCGTACAGGGCAGATTCTTGCCATTGGCATCGAATATGCTGGTCATCCCGATCTTTTTTCCTATAATTCCTGACATTGCAGTATCATGTTAAAATTGACGTTTCTTTTTAATGTGCACCTTACGGTACTTCGTTTAAGCTGCGATCAGACCTTGATCTCCACTTCCACCCCACTGGGCAACTCCAGTTTCATCAGCGCATCAATGGTCTGGCTGGTGGTACTGTAGATGTCGAGCAGTCGCTTGTATGAACTGAGTTCAAACTGCTCCCTCGACTTCTTGTTGACAAAGGTTGACCTCAACACGGTGAATATCTTTTTATTGGTAGGTAAAGGAATGGGTCCGTTAACTACAGCACCGGTTGATTTTACGGTCTTCACGATCTTTTCGGCTGACTTGTCAACCAGGTTGTGATCGTATGATTTCAGTTTTATTCTGATCCTTTGGCTCACGTTACTTCGGATTTTTTTTATTATTGATTATTTTACAAGGTAACCCTTTAATTTGTAGATCACATCATCGGTAAGCGTTGCGGGCAGGGGCGCATAATGCGAAAATTCCATGCTCGAATTGCCCCGACCTGAAGTGATGGTGCGCAATACCGTAACATAACCGAACATCTCGGCCATGGGTACTTTTGCTTTCACTATCTGATAGCGGTTTTTCACATCAATACCTTCCACACTCGCCCTGCGTTTGTTTAAATCGCTGCTAATTTCTCCCACATATTCGTCAGGAACATTAACTTCAAGGCGCATAATGGGTTCAAGCAATACATTTTTACCCAGCTTGGCAGCATTTCTAAAACCTATCTTAGCACAAATTTCGAAGGCAAGAGCATCAGAATCAACCGGATGCGCAGAACCATCAAGAATCCTTACTTTCAGACTTTCGAGTGCAAATCCGGCCAGTATCCCGTTCTGCATAGCAGTGCGGAAACCCTTTTCAATAGCCGGAATATAATCCTTTGGAATATTTCCACCCTTTACATCATTGACAAACTGCAGTCCACGAACGCCTTCGTCAGCAGGACTCATCTCAAAAAGTATGTCGGCAAAACGGCCCCGGCCACCGGTTTGTTTTTTGTAAACTTCGCGGTGTTCCATGGTGCTGATAAAAGCTTCTTTATAAGCCACCTGGGGATTGCCTTTATTGATTTCTACCTTAAATTCACGTTTCAGGCGGTCTGCAATAACTTCCAGGTGAAGTTCGCCCATACCACTGATAACGGTTTGTCCGGTTTCTTCATCCACCCTGACGGTAAATGACGGATCTTCTTCAGCCAGTTTAAGGAGTGATTGGTCAAGTTTGTCCACATCATCCTGAGTCTTGGGTTCCACCGCAACGCTGATAACCGGTTCGGGGAATTCAATCGAGTCAAGCACTATCGGATGCTTTTCATCACAGATGGTGTTGCCCGTTTTAATGTCTTTAAAGCCAATAATGGCTGCGATATCACCTGCTTCCACCTGCTGTAGAGGCGTTTGCTTGTTAGCGTGCATCTGCAATATGCGTGAGATGCGCTCCTTTTTACCGGTGGCTGTGTTCAGCACATAACTTCCTGAAAGCAGTTTTCCGGAAATTACTTTAATAAAGGCCAGTCTTCCAACAAAAGGATCAGTGGCAATTTTGAAAGCCAGGGCAGCAAAATAATCGGTATCTAACGGATGGCGGTATTCTTCCTTTTCCGTATAGGGATTTATGCCCTTAATGCTCTCCATTTCAGCCGGAGTAGGCAGATAATGTACAATGGCATCAAGCAGTGGCTGAATGCCTTTATTCTTAAATGAAGCGCCACAGAGTACCGGTGTAATGCGTTGCTCAAGGGTTGCCTTGCGCAAAATGCCATACATTTCTTCCGGAGTGATGCTGTCGTGGTTTTCAAGAAACTTTTCAAACAAGACTTCACTTTCCTCAGCAACGCCTTCAATGAGTTTAAGTCTGTATTCGTTCACCACCTCAGTCATATCAGCCGGAACAGCGCCACGGGTAAAAGTCATGCCATTAGACTCATCGTCCCAGGTAATGGCTTGATTGGTGATAAGATCAACCACACCGGTGAAATTGTCTTCTTCACCTATGGGGAGTTGTAAAGGTACAGGATTGGCACCCAGTTTTTCTTTAATCTGCGAAAGCACACTATAGAAATCGGCTCCGGCCCTGTCCATTTTATTTACGAAACAAATGCGTGGGATATTATATTTGTCGGCTTGTCTCCACACGGTTTCACTCTGAGGCTCTACCCCTCCCACCGCGCAGAATAAAGCAACAGCGCCATCGAGAACCCTGAGTGAGCGCTCTACCTCAATGGTAAAGTCAACGTGCCCGGGGGTATCAATGATGTTGATTTTATATTTTTGGTTGTCCACCTCCCACATAACCGTGGTGGCAGCAGAGCTAATGGTAATTCCCCGCTCCTGCTCCTGGATCATAAAGTCCATGGTAGCTGTGCCTTCGTGAACTTCACCAATTTTATAACTTTGCCCGGTATAATACAATATCCGCTCCGTTGTCGTGGTTTTACCCGCGTCAATGTGCGCCATGATGCCGATGTTGCGTGTATGTGCTAACCGTGCTGACATTTGGATATTGTTGTTCTGGGTTTAGTTGATTTGTTTATTAAAACCTGAAATGTGAGAATGCCTTGTTGGCGTCGGCCATACGGTGGGTATCCTCTTTTCTTTTAAATGCAGCGCCTTCTTCTTTATAGGCGGCCATAATTTCACCTGCAAGCTTGCCACTCATGGTCTTTTCGTGACGTTTACGTGCGAAGAGAATGAGGTTTTTCATGCCAATGGAACTTTTGCGGCTCGGGCGGATTTCCGATGGAATCTGGAAAGTAGCTCCACCAATACGGCGACTGCGTACTTCCACGTTGGGCGTTACATTGTTCAATCCTTTTTTCCAGACTTCCAGTCCGTCTTCACCGGTTTTTTCACTTACCTGAGCAATGGCGTCATAAAAAATCTGGAAAGCCAGGTTCTTTTTGCCCGTGTACATCAGGTTATTAACAAACTTGGTAACGAGTACGTCGTTAAACTTCGGATCGGGAAGTATGATTCTCTTTTTGGGTTTTGATTTCCTCATGGTTGAAAACTTATATTACCTTGAAACCAGTGTTATTTTTTACCTTTTGCAGGAGCTGCCTTACCTGCTTTTGGGCGCTTGGTGCCATATTTAGAACGGCGCTGGTTGCGGCCATCTACACCCGAAGTATCCAAAGCGCCACGAATAATGTGGTACCTTACTCCCGGGAGGTCTTTTACCCTGCCACCACGGATCATCACAATAGAGTGCTCCTGCAGGTTATGGCCTTCACCCGGAATGTAGGCATTCACCTCCTTGGTGTTGGTAAGCCTTACACGGGCTACTTTACGCATGGCTGAATTCGGCTTCTTTGGCGTGGTGGTATAAACCCTCACACAAACACCCCTTCGCTGAGGGCAGGAATCCAAAGCAGGCGATTTACTCTTATCGGTCAACTTGTTGCGTCCTTTACGTACCAATTGCGAAATTGTAGGCATATCGAATCTTTTAAGTGTTTTTGTTTACTCGGCTACCCCATTTTTTTGGGACTGCAAAAGTAGTCTATTATTTTAAATTAACAAGTCGCTGATAAAAAAATATTTACCGCCTTGTTGCTTACTCCTGACATGGTTACATGCCTTCGCATGTGAGTGCCGGGAAAAAACTTTCTGAAGAAATGGATGGGGAAAAGATAGGAAAGACACAACAGCCCTAAGGCCTGCAAGACTAACCGCTGTTTGCTGTAATAATCCGCTGCAACGATTGAAACCTATGTTGTCTTATTTTATCAGGTTTCCCAGATTCGAAAATCTCAGAAATAGTGCACTTTTCAGGAAATACTGAATCTACTTTCTTCCAAATGCGGCTGCAAAAGTAAAAATAAATATGACACTACCAACATTTTAAAGGCTTTTTTTTTAGAAAATCCGTTTCTGAGGGTTGTTATGCTTCTTTATAATTAAAATAGGGACAAAATCTTATAAAACTGAATGAGCGCATTGAATTTTATTCGTTAATATGTGTGACTAAATCATAGTTCTGTCGAGAAAGGCATTTGCCATTGCCTCTTCTGTGATCATATCAATCCACGCTTAAATAAGCGGAATTTACCATCCCGCTTTGTGGTTACTTACAACAGACTCCTTAGTTTCTTGTATCCCTCTGCACTTACCCTGAGTTTTTCTTCGTTTTTTAGCACCACAACATGGGTATCCCTGGTATAAGGTTCCACTTTTGTTATATAATTGATATTTACAATATAGCTGCGATGTATCCGAATAAATTCGCCTTCAGGTAAATGGCGCTCAAAATACTTCATGGTTTTTTCCTTAAGATGCCTGCCCTGTTCCGAATGGATCATCACATAATCGTCTTGTGCTTCTATATAATATATGGTATGCACCGGAATAACTATAATCCGTGAACCCACCCTGACCACTGTCCGCTCAAGGGTGGAAGAGGCAGATTCGAGTCCGGCCACCAGCGAATCCCTTTCCGCGGCAGCAGCCAATGATTCCGGTAAGCTGTTCAGTGCTTTGTCCACCGCCTGATTAAAACGGGAAGCTGAGAAAGGTTTTAAAAGATAGTCCACGGCATTCAGCTCAAATGCCCTGATGGCAAATTCATCAAAAGCGGTGGTAAATATAATTTTAGGCGGGTCGCTCAGCAACTCCAATAACTCAAACCCGCTGATTTTTGGCATTTGAATGTCGAGGAAGATCAATTGCGGACGGAATTCCTGTATCATCTTTAAGGCTTCAAAACCATTTTCACATTCTGCAGCAATTTCCAACTGAGGATAATGCTTAAGGTATTGCTTAAGGAGTTCCCGTGCGGGCGGTTCATCATCAACAATCAATATTTTTACTTTATCCATGTGCCGGAATATTGAGTTTAACTTCAAAAATATGGTTATCCCTGGATACTTCAACCGCATTGTTTATCCCATAAATCATCCGGAAGCGCTGTATTACATTTGACAAGCCGGTACCGGTACCATTGGGGTTAATCATCGTTGAGTCAAAAGGATTTTTGATGGAAATAAGGAGCTTTCCATTTTCCGCAACTGCCTTTATAATTATTGCCGTTGAATCAATGATGTCATAAATGCCATGTTTTATGGCGTTTTCAACCAGGGGTTGCAGCACCATTGAAGGCAGCGGCCAGTTTTCCAGATCAGGTTCAATTTCTTCGCTCACCTGAAGGCGTTGCCCGAACCTTACCTTTTCAATGGCAAGGTATAGTCTCAACTGATTCAGCTCCTGCCCGAGGGTACTCATATCCTGATTTGAAAATCTAAGTGAGTAGCGCATAAATTCGGAAAGGTTAATCACCATTTCCTGGGCTTTTTCCGGTTTGGTAATGGTTAATGAACTAATCGAATTGAGGGCATTGAACAGAAAGTGGGGCTTTATCTGCGATTTGAGGGCATTTAATTCCGATTCGTGCAACAGTGAACTCAGTTGTTCCTCCCGCTGCTGATGTTGCTTCAAATTATGGTTGCTGTTTATCAGATAAAATATGCTTACCATCATCACAAACAGCAGCAAGCCATAAATTGCCCGGAGCGCAACAGTAGCAGTTATAAATTCCAGATAACTCTCTGGTATATAACTTAAATGACTCATAATCAAATAACCGAACCCCAGCCAGATCAAAAGGGAAACACTGCTTACCATAATAAATCTGACCATTAGCTCAATAGTATGAATCTTATCGAAATCGGAAATTTTCACCAAAAACCACACTCCGATTCCAAGCAGGGCATATACCATATTATATACCACCACTTCAGTTAATGCTATTGAAGCTGGGACTTTATACCAGACGCCGATAAGCAGGTAATGCGCCAGTGCAACTATAAGCCAGGCTGTAATATACAAAACACTACCCGATCGCAAAACCTTTTTCATGCGGTAAAGGTAAACATATGCCTCAATAACTTTTGATTTCACCACCTCCAAACAGAGCCACACCTTTAATCACAAGGACTTTGGCATGGTCGATGTTCAGATTGCGGCGTTTGTCTGAGAATCCGCCAAGGATGTTAAACATTTCAAACTTTACGTTCCAGTCACCAGGCACAATCAGGGTTGCTCCACCAAACATGGCCATCACATCCAATACATTGTCCCCTTCAGCCAGTGAAGATTGGGTAAGGTTGATATTGGCACCACCGAACACAGCCACTATCCTGCCTCCTTTGAAGGCCGGTGTAACTACGTTGCGATCACTTCCACCAAATATGCATACTTCATCAATGACCTCTTCCCCCGCTTGCCTGATATGGTTTTTGCCGCGTCCCTTGAACAAAGAGGTGTTCGAAAATATAACAGCAAAACCTACCAGTATCACCACCAGAGGCCAAAAAGTGGAAAAGAAATCATAACCAGTGATGCGCCCTTGCAGAAATAAAAGACCTAAAACCAATAAAATACCTCCCCATACATATTGCTTTTTTACAAAATTAACCAATCCTACCACCAGCAGCAACATCGGCCACGAAAAAACAATATGCCAGATATCCAGCCGTACCAGGCCCATATTTCTGAGCATATATAATAGTCCAACCCCAATAATCAATAATCCGATAACCAGCGTTTCTGCATTACCCGATTTCCGTCTCCCATAATTCTTTAATCCGTTATTTTCATCCATGATGTTTAGTTTTTTTGATTGATACTTTTAAAATGATGTCGCAAAAATACGCCGGTCAGTAAATTTTAAATAGCGAAATTCGGTAAACGCCGGAAAAAGCCGGGTGAACCGCTCAATAACATAATTCTGCTGAGAACAAATTCATCAAAACAAACAAAGCCGCCCATAAGGCAGCTTTGCACCATTTATTATAACCGGTTTCGTCTCACCATTTAAAACCGGTTGCTTTTTCAGTTTAATTCAGCTTCCGGCAAATCGGGCAGCGAACCCAGATTATTGACAAACCGTGTATTGTTAAAGGCTTCGCCATAGCGCATCAGTTGAATAAGCTCTACCTGCAGGGCCATATAAATCAGGCGACGGGCTTCAGAATCGGAAAATGAACTAGAAATTAAACGGCGATAAGTATGTGCCGTTTCTGGGGGATCGTTGTACCTGATCTGCTTGTCAATAATCAGCTCTATGGCAAAAATTATGCTATCGTTTCGTTTAAACATAAGTCGAAAAATCAGTATGTGAATTACATCAACCGGCTTCTATTAATAGATTTCAGCGCTGAAGGTAATTTCCCTGGTTTAAATTTAGAATCAATCTAAATAGATAGCTAAAAATCCGAAAAGAACCTTACCCGCGCATCTAAAAAAACATCAGCCATCAATAAAGTATATCAGCCTCAAAGCAGAAAACCTGACGATGTATTGCCTGGGCAACATTTATAAATTAAACCAATCAAAGCCGGGAGCCTTGGAAAGTTTTGCTAATTTTGCAGCACCAAAATCTTACATGGAAGACCTACTTGAACAACTGAATGAAGCCCAGCGTATTGCGGTTACGCATACCGATGGTCCTGCGATGGTTATTGCCGGCGCCGGCTCAGGCAAAACCAGGGTACTAACCTACCGTATCGCTTACCTGTTGCGAAAAGGGGTGGATCCGTTTAATATTCTTGCCCTTACTTTCACCAATAAGGCTGCCCGTGAAATGAAAGACCGGGTAACCAATCTGATTGGAAGCACTGAAGGCCGAAATGTATGGATGGGTACTTTCCACTCTATTTTTGCCAGAATTCTGCGGGTTGAAGGCCATTTTATTGGTTATCCTTCAAATTTTACCATTTACGATACCGACGATTCCAAAAGTCTGATCAAAAACATACTGAAGGATTTTAATCTCGATCCCAAGATTTATGTTCCCTCTGCGATACTGGGTCGGATTTCATCGGCTAAATCAAGCCTGATTTCTTCGGAAGAATATGCTGAAAATGCCCATCTGATTGAGTACGACAGAATCAACAACCGACCACAAACCGGCGAAATCTACAAGGCTTATAAAGCGCGTTGTTTTAAGGCGCATGCCATGGATTTTGATGACCTGCTCTTCAACACCAACCTGCTTCTGCGCGATTTCCCTGAAGTACTTATCAAGTACCAGAATAAGTTTAGTTATATTTTGGTGGACGAGTATCAGGATACCAATTTTGCCCAGTATCTTATTGTAAAAAAACTGGCTGCCCGTCATGAAAATCTTTGTGTGGTTGGTGATGATGCCCAAAGTATATATGGTTTCAGGGGGGCAAACATTCAGAACATTCTGAATTTCAGCAACGACTATCCGGATGCCAATACCTTTAAGCTTGAGCAGAATTACCGTTCTACCAAAGTGATAGTAGAGGCTGCCAATTGTATTATTGCCAAAAATAAGGAGCAGATTTTAAAGCAGGTCTGGACCGAAAACGAAGCCGGAACCAGAATAAATATCCTCAAAGCCAATTCCGATACCGAAGAAGGCAATCTGGTAGCCAATTCCATTTTCGAAACCCGGATGAACCAGCATGTACCTAACAATCATTTTGCCATACTTTATCGCACCAATGCCCAATCCCGGGCTATTGAGGAACCCTTGAGGCGACTCAATATTCCCTATCGCATTTACGGCGGTTTGTCATTCTATAAACGAAAAGAGATCAAAGACCTGCTGGCCTATTTCAGACTGGTCGTAAACAACCGTGACGACGAAGCTTTTAACCGCATCATCAACTATCCGGCCAGGGGAATTGGCAAAACAACCCTCGACAAGCTTCAACTAACCGCTGTTACTCAAAATTTAAGCCTGTTTGAAATCGCCACGCGGGCAAATCAGTATGTTTCCGGTCTCAATACCGGTGCATTGGCAAAAATTGAAGAATTTTGTGGCATGATTGCCGGGTTCAGCCGCATGGTACCTTCCATGAAAGCCTACGAGTTGAGCTTTAGGATTGCCAAAGCTTCCGGTTTAATCGGCGAGCTGTCGGTTGACGACACCGATGAAGGCAAATCGCGCATGCAGAATATTGAGGAGTTGCTCAACGCAGTAAAAGATTTCTCTGAAAAGGAACAAACACTTTTCCCCGATGAAGAAACGGGTGAATTGCTTTCGGGCAGCCATGAACGAACCCTGGATCAGTTTATGCAGGAAATTGCTCTGCTTACGGACGCCGACAGCGATGACAAAGAGAATAACGACAAGGTAGTCTTGATGACGGTGCATGCCGCCAAGGGACTTGAATTCCCCTATATTTATATTGTTGGGCTGGAAGAAAATCTTTTTCCCTCGCTGATGTCTTTACAAACCCGGGCAGAGATTGAAGAAGAGCGCCGCTTATTTTACGTTGCGCTTACGCGGGCTGAAAAACGGGTTACCCTTTCTTACGCTCTGACGCGTTATCGCTGGGGCACCATGACCCAAAATGAGCCCAGCCGGTTTCTATCCGAAATTGATGAAAGCTTCATTGAGCAGCCCATCCGGCGGGTAGCTTCCCAATCACAGAGAAACCCGACTATACAGACTCAGCCATCACCTCAAAAAAGAAATCTTAAAAAAATTACTGATGCAACCGCTGAATTACCTGCGGGGGATTTGGCTGAGATATCGCAGATACAGCCAGGTATTATGATTGTTCATGAACGTTTTGGTAAAGGGAAAGTACTCAGTGTAGAAGGCACAGGCCCCAATGCCAAGGCCAGTGTATTTTTTGCAGCAGCCGGTCAAAAACAGTTACTGCTAAAATTTGCTAAACTTCGTATAAGTAAATAAAATATTTTGTATATTTGCAGCCGGATACATTTCATATACACTTATCTTCTGGCAGTGTAAAGTACCCTCTGCAAACCCTTATTTCTTTCGATAATCATAAAAGTCCGTACCCACCTCAGTGCCAGTAACGTTTACTTTGCCTAATTTGATTTGTACTCATTAAACACCTATTACACATTTCCAATATCGAAAACATTATTTTATGGATTATAACAGCACCCGCGAAAAGCTGATCATTCCGGAGTATGGAAGGAATGTGCAAAAAATGGCCGCTTACATTCTGAGCATCGAAGACCGTGAAAAACGCACCAATCTCGCCAAAGCATTAGTTAACATCATGGCTCAGTTGCATCCTGACCAGCGTGATACCGTTGATTACAAACGTAAGCTCTGGGATCATCTGTACATTATTACCCAATACAAACTTGATATTGACGGTCCTTTCCCAAAGCCGGAACCGGAGAAAGCCATTCAAAAGCCGCAACCTATTCCCTATCCACAGGAAAATATTAAATTCAGACCCTATGGCAAATACATTGCCCGCATTATTGATAAGGCCTGCGATTTTGAGGATGGTGCCGAAAAAGATGCGCTGGTTAAGAATATAGCCAATCACCTGAAAAAATCATATCTTAACTGGAACCGTGATTCAGTTAACGATGAACTGATCACCGATCACCTCAGAGAACTCTCCCACGGAAAGCTTAAACTGAGCGATGATACCCGTCTGGCTCATACCAATGAACTATTGGCCCGCACTCCTGCCCCGGCAAGTTCTTCAGGCACCCAGAGCAAAAGACGTAAATTCGGTCAGAAAAACGACAGGAATGCACATTACCGGGACTCAAGAAACCGGAAAAAGAACTAACTTGCCCCACAAATTGCAGCTTAGTGCAACCTGCTACCCAAAATTTCGGATGGCAGGATTTTTATATTGCATTAATTTGCTGTATTTTTTATGATTATTTACTCAACAACAGATAATTATGAGTTCATTTATCATTAGGGGCGGCCAACCACTAAAGGGAGAAATCATACCACAGGGGGCCAAAAACGAAGCGCTGCAAATCCTTTGCGCAACATTACTTACTTCCCAAACAGTTACCATACACAACATTCCCGATATTCGGGATGTAAATAAACTCATTGAGCTGCTGGCTTCAATGGGGGTAGAAGTAACTAAAATCGCCACGGGAAGCTATACGTTCAAAGCCGGAAAGGTTGACCTTGAATACCTCAAATCAACTGATTTCCGAAAAAAAGGTGCAGGGCTGCGGGGATCTATAATGATACTGGGACCCTTGCTGGCGCGTTTTGGCAAAGGTTACATTCCCCATCCTGGTGGAGATAAAATTGGACGACGAAGGCTCGACACCCATTTTATAGGCCTTCAAAAGTTGGGCGCCCGGTTTGAATCGGAAGGTACCAACAATTTCTACAGTGTTGATGCCACTGAACTTAAAGGCAGTTATATGCTTCTGGATGAGGCTTCGGTTACCGGAACCGCCAATGTGGTAATGGCTGCAGTAATGGCCAAAGGTGAAACTACCATCTTCAATGCAGCATGTGAACCCTATCTGGTACAACTTTGCAGAATGCTTAACCGCATGGGAGCAAAAATATCGGGGGTAGGATCTAATCTGCTGCGCATTGAAGGAGTTAACTCCCTTAATGGAACGGAACACACTTTATTGCCTGATATGATTGAAATTGGCAGTTTTATTGGTTTAGCCGCTATGACTGGTTCAGAAATAACCATTAAAAACGTAAAGTATGATGAATTGGGTGTTATTCCGGATGTCTTCAGGAAACTCGGCATAAAGCTTGAACGGATTGGTGATGATATTTTCGTGCCGGCACAGGAAAGCTATGAAGTAGAAACTTTTATGGATGGTTCCATTATGACCATTAGCGATGCCCCCTGGCCCGGATTTACCCCCGACCTGATTAGTATTGCGCTGGTGGTGGCTACCCAGGCCAAAGGCAGTGTGCTTATTCATCAAAAAATGTTTGAAAGCCGGCTTTTTTTCGTGGATAAACTTATTGATATGGGTGCCCAGATCATATTGTGCGATCCGCACCGGGCCACAGTCATTGGCCTCAATCATGCCATGCCACTGAGGGGTCTTACCATGTCGTCACCAGACATACGGGCCGGAGTCGCCCTGCTGATTGCTGCACTCTCAGCCAAAGGCAAAAGCCAAATCGAAAATATTGAACAGATTGACCGGGGATACCAACACATTGACACCCGCTTGCGCGCATTGGGAGCAGACATTCAGCGGATAGAAGATTAAAAACAGTCTCCCGATTGAAACAGTAACCATCTTTCTGCGCTGAATTTTCGGCAAATAACAGCCTGCCATAATGGCAAACAGCAATGTAATGGCAAACATTTTGATAAAGAGGTGGGTTGAATGCTGGAAATTGTTAATTTATTGAAATCTAAAACATTATGGCTAAACATAATAAACCCAGACACCACGCTGCTGACAGTGATGGTTATACTGATGAAAACCTGACGGATCAGCCAGAGGTTAAGAACGAAACCACCGATAAGACTGCTCAGTCGCAGGAAGAGTCGAATGGTGAGTCGGAAATTGTAACCTTGCAGCAAAAAGTTAATGAACTTAATGATAAATATCTCCGGCTTTATTCTGAATTTGACAATTATCGCCGTCGGGTTAGCAAGGAAAAACTTGAAATTGGTAAAACCGCCGGGGAAGATATTATCTCTTCTTTATTGCCGGTAATGGATGATTTTGACCGTGCCATAGCTCTTTTTGGAGAGGATGCGCAAACAGATCCGGTAAAACAAGGAATAATATTAATTTTCAATAAATTCCGGACTACCCTTAATCAAAAGGGATTAAGTGAAATACAAGCCATTGGCGTTGATTTTGATACCGATTATCATGAAGCTGTTGCCCACATTCCGGCACCTGAGCCCGAATTTAAAGGCAAAGTGATTGATGTAACGCAAAAAGGATACCTGCTGAATGATAAGGTAATTCGTTTTGCTAAAGTAGTAGTAGGAAGTTGACCTCACTTGCTGCATTTATCTGAAACAACACACCCTAAAAGTTAAAGGACAACAACAGTGAGTAAAAGAGATTATTACGATATACTAGGCGTTTCGCGCAATGCTACGGAAAGCGAGATTAAAAAAGCTTATAGGCAGATGGCGCTGAAGTACCATCCCGACAAAAACCCGGGCGATAAACAGGCGGAAGAAAATTTTAAAGAAGCGGCCGAAGCTTACGAGGTGCTCAGCAACAGCGAAAAACGGGCACGCTACGATCAATATGGACATGAAGGCATGAAGGGGATGCCAGGCGGAGGTTTTGGAGGTGGTATGTCCATGGACGACATCTTCAGTCAGTTTGGTGATATTTTCGGTGCCTTTGGGGGAGGCTTTTCAGGCTTTGGCAGCAGTGGAGGTTCTCGTCGCAGGGTGCGCAAAGGGACCAATCTAAGGGTAAAGGTAAAGCTATCGCTCGAAGAAATAGCTAAAGGCGTAGAAAAGAAAATAAAAGTAAACAAGCTGGTAGGGTGTTCCACGTGTCAGGGCTCAGGTGCGGCAGGAGGTTCAGCATTTTCAAGCTGCTCCCATTGTAATGGTACAGGGCAGGTTACCCGGGTTACCAATACCTTCCTCGGACAAATGCAAACCAGTTCCACCTGCCCCTATTGTAACGGTGAAGGACAGACCATTACCAACAAATGCAACACTTGTAGTGGCAGCGGTACGGTTAAGGGCGAAGAAGTGATCAGTCTGAATATTCCGGCCGGCGTAAACGATGGCATACAACTGTCGGTTGGCGGAAAAGGCAATGCAGCGCCAAGAGGTGGAGTTCCCGGCGATTTAATTGTTCAGGTGGAAGAAATCCCCCATCCCGAACTCATACGCAATGGCACCAACATCTTGTATGATCATTATGTAAGTTTCCCCGAAGCAGCCACAGGTACCTCGGCCGAAATTCCTACCATTGAAGGAAAAGTCCGCATCAAAATAGAACCCGGCACCCAATCCGGGAAAGTATTGAGACTTAAAGGCAAGGGCATTCCATCGCTTAATGGTTATGGCAGGGGAGATCAACTTATCAATATAAATGTCTGGACACCCAAAAACCTGAGCCGCGAAGAACGCGAATTACTCAACAAATTGAATGAATCCTCCAACTTCCATCCTGAGCCCGGATCCAGAGATCATTCATTTTTTGACCGCATGAAAGAATATTTTCAATAAATTTGCATCAAACTACCTCTATCAGGTGGTTACCTTTCGCAGGCAGCCACCTTTTTTAATTTTACACCTTTAACTAACTGTATGTCATTTTTCAGTGTCAGGAACGTTACAAAAAACTATGCAGCCCATAAGGCGCTGGATAATGTAAGTATTGAAGTTCCGCCTCAATCCATCTTTGGGCTATTGGGGCCAAACGGTGCAGGTAAGACCACACTTATACGGATTATAAACCAGATAATAGCTCCTGACGAGGGAGAACTTTTTTTTGAAAATGACAAACTCGCCGCCCATCATGTTCATCAGATAGGTTATCTGCCCGAAGAGAGGGGACTGTATAAAAAAATGAAGGTGGGAGAACAGGCGCTTTATCTTGCCCGACTTAAAGGGGTAAGTAAAAGTGACGCACAAAAAAAACTCAGATACTGGTTCGAGAAATTTGACATTAAACCCTGGTGGAATAAAAAAGTTGAAGAACTTTCGAAAGGGATGCAGCAAAAGGTGCAGTTTATTGTCACCATTATCCATGAGCCCAGATTGCTCATTTTTGATGAACCCTTTAGCGGATTTGACCCGATAAATGTTAATTTGCTGAAAGATGAAATCTTAACCCTGAGACGAAACGGAGCTACCATTATTTTTTCCACCCACAATATGGCGTCGGTAGAAGAATTGTGCGACGATATTACGCTGATTAACAATTCGAAAAAAATTCTCGATGGCCGGGTATCCGATATCAAAAATGCGCATAAAACCAACACTTTCTCCATTAGCTTTAATGATTTTGAAAATGATTTACGCACCGTTTTACCTGCTGATTTTAATTTAATCTCCCAACAGGCTAAAGATGAGTTACAGATTGCACGGATTCAGATACCTCCGGCTGCCACCGCCAATCATTTACTAAAGGTGCTCATGCCTCACGTTAGTGTTCATGCCCTGAATGAAATTATTCCGACCATGAATGAAATTTTTATCAACACGGTTAATCAGAAACAATCCACCAGCAAACTGAATGATTATGAATAAAATAATACTCATTATCAAGCGGGAATACCTGACCCGGGTGCAAAAGAAATCATTTGTGGTGATGACCATCCTTGGCCCTATCCTTATGGCGGCCTTGTTCATTGTTCCGGTTGTATTGTCTCAGATGTCCGACGAGGTGAAAAAGGTTCAGATACTGGATGAAACGGGATGGTTTCTCGACAGGTTTGAGAATTCGGATCGTTATGTTTTTGAACATATCTTCACTGATCTTGAAACTGCCAAAGCCAACATTTCAGGCAGTGAGACCTATGCACTTGTTTATATTCCGCGACCGGAAGTGAGTGTACCTTCGTCTGGAATTATCTTCAGTAACAGCCAGGTAAGCCTCGACTTGAAAAGTCATATCCGCAATGTTATGGCCAAAGAGGTTGAAAACCAAAAGCTGGGCGCTGAAATTGTGAAGGAGATACGAAAAGTAAATCCCACCCTCTCGGAAGCTGAAGCAGATTCTCTGGAGAAGTCCAATCTGGTAACCGAAGAAATTCTGAAAAATATCAAAACCAACATCACCCTCACTTCTATTCAACTGGGCGATTCGGGCAGCGAAGCCAAAAGTTATACCGAAGTAAGCATGGGTGTGGGAATGTTTGCAGGCATACTTATTTACTTTTTTATCTTTTTGTTTGGCTCACAAGTAATGCGGGGTGTAATTGAAGAAAAGGTAAGCCGGATAGTTGAAGTTATCGTCTCCTCAGTTAAGCCTTTTCAGTTGATGATGGGAAAAATTATCGGGGTTGCGCTGGTAGGACTTACCCAATTTATGTTGTGGGTAGTGCTCACCCTTGCCATAGTAACCATATTTCAAACGGTGATGCCCGATAAGGTCAATCCACAGCAAGCAACTGAAATATACAACCAGGAAACTTCGCGTATTCCTTCACAAGCCAACACTGCTGCCCTTCAGACCATGGAAAGCAACGAAACCGGTATGACGCGTATGCTCGAAGCACTTCAGTCTATCAATTACACCACCATGATTTTTAGCTTTCTGTTTTATTTCATAGGCGGCTATTTGCTATATGGGGCCATGTTTGCCGCAATAGGCGCTGCGGTGGATAACGAAACAGACACTCAACAGTTTATGCTGCCCATCACCGTTCCCTTGATTCTGGCGATTGTGATGGCGCAATTTGTAATCAATAATCCGGATGGGCCCATCGCCTTCTGGTTTAGCATGATTCCGTTTACCTCACCGGTAATTATGATGGTCAGGATTCCTTTTGGTGTGCCGCTGTGGCAAATTGGACTTTCGATGATAATTCTTACCGTGAGTTTTATTGCAGCCGTATGGCTCGCCGGACGAATTTACCGTACGGGAATACTCATGTATGGCAAAAAAGTAAGCTGGGGCGAAATGTGGAAATGGCTGTTTTATAAGGGGTAGGATTTTGCGGATTGAAGATGTGATGATGTCCGGATATGCGGATATGAAGATTACAGATTGCGGATTGCGGATTGAAAATTCCGCGCAAAGACGCAATGATGCAAAGACACGCGAAGTTTTTCTTGATTTAAGATTACAACTCAACAAATCAACAACTTAACAAATCAACTAATCACAGATTACAGATCACTGATTACAGATCACAAGAAGAAGACAAGGAGACTAGGAGAAATGAGGGACAAGGCGAAGGGGAGATAGAGCGACAGGGCGAAGGGGAGATAGAGCGACAGGGCGATAGAGCGACAGG
>Ga0265295_1001501_pt1 | contig 40918 bp, 31 predicted proteins | sample Munlansysbiofilm_FD_192503 | JGI IMG/M metagenome (GOLD analysis project Ga0265295, IMG submission 192503) | Leachate microbial communities from a municipal landfill in Southern Ontario, Canada - Methane capture system biofilm | ecosystem: Engineered > Solid waste > Landfill > Unclassified ... | reverse complement strand
AAAGAAGGCTGAATGAAACTAAGAGGAAAGAGAAGGGGAATTTCCGTGAGTTCCATATGATGGGACTGTTGTGGGCAAAGGAAATAAAAAAGACCTCCATGCCAAAGCTCGGAGGTCTTTTCTCAGGAACGGGGAATTAGCTGTTGACTCGTTCCAAGTACTCTTTGGTCTCAGTGTTGACCCTGATCTTCTCACCCTGCTTGATGAAAATGGGAACACGGACCTTCAGACCTGTTTCGGTAGTGATGTACTTGGTTGCGCCCTGTACGGTATCACCCTTGACGGCTTCTTCTGCCTCGGCTACCAGGAATACTACCTTCGGGGGTACCTGGATATCAAGAAGCTGAGCTTCCCAGAACGTGCAGCGATAGGTTTCGCCGTCTTTCATCAGAAATTGATAGTCGGGGAAGTTGCCCATCGGAACCTCAATCTGTTCGAAGGTATCAGTCAACATCAAGTGGAAGTTCTCCCCATCGTTGTACAGATACTGACAGTCCCTGTCGACCACGGTGATGTCCTCGGCGTTGTCCTGTGTCTTCATGGTTTCGCTGAGCGTCTGGCCGGTGGAAGGGCTCTTGAGCTTCAGGCGAACGAAGGCAGATCCCTTGCCGGGATTCACAAATTCACGGTCGACGCATACAAAGGGCTGTCCTTTGATCAACAGGGCGGTACCCTTGTCGATTTGACCTGCTTTAATCATGCTTATTACCTCATATAGTTCTAGTTGCGTTTATTTCCACTGGTCAGCATACCAGAAAGGGGAAAAAGAATCACCCCCTCAAGGTTGGTTTTTCCCATCAGCAGCATTTGCAGCCGATCCAAGCCGATAGCTACTCCTGAACAGGGGGGCATGGAGGCAAATTTTTCTGCCAACGAGGGATCGATGTCCGGGATGACGGATCCGCTTTCACTTCTCTTTCCCACCAACCGGGCGTACTCCTCGGTGTAGTAACGCTCGATCACTTTTTGATCACGCAGTTCGTCATAACAGTTGGCAACCTCAACCCCGCGAACATACAGTTCCCAGCGCCTCCGGTAGTTGCCCTCAGGCTTGGCCAGACACTCTATCTGGCGTGGATACTTCTCCAGCACCAAGGGACGCTCCTTGCTCAGATTCGGTTCAACGAACGTGAGGAAGATCCTGTTGAAGGTCTCTTCCCAGCTCTCCGGCTCATCAGGAATGGAGAGTCCGAGTCTTCTTGCCTCATTGGCAAGTGATGCCTGTTTCTGGTGTTTTTCCAAGTCGATCCCGGTATGGATTCGCATGGCTTCTTGTACCGTGATCCTATCGAAAGGAGGACGCAGATCCTCGCATCCTTTTTCGGGGAGGAGAGAAGAGAACAACTGCTCGGTCAGGGTGATGGAGTCTTGTTCATCAAAGCCCACGGTATAGTACTCGAGCATGGAAAACTCAGGGTTATGGATATGTCCAAGCTGCTCGCTGTTCCGGAAGCAGTGGGTGATCTGGTAGATGCTGCCCATACCTTCTGCAATGAGCTGCTTCATGAAGATCTCCGGAGAGGGGACCAGATACAATTCAGTTGAAGGAAGAAAGGGATTTTCGAAGCGGCTGGAGAAATTCTCGATGGTGGCCTCGGGGATGAGGGTGGGGGAGAGAATCGGGGTGTCGACTTCGGTATACCCCTTCTGGTCGAAGAACGATCGGATGGTCCGGTACATCCAGCTTCTGAAGCGTGCTGTTTCTTTCATGGCCGCATTCTAGCCAAGGAGGCACTTCTGTTGCAAGCGTCGGCCCTGAGCGGTATACTCGCCGGTATGACAAGATATGTGACGGACGACATCATCTATGCGTTGGCAACCGCGTGGGCACAGAGTGCCTTGGCGGTTATCCGCATCAGCGGAGAAGGGTGCCTGAAGGCTCTCTCGCCCTGTTTCTCACGCCCAAAAGCGTTGGTGGAGGCAAAGAATGCCACCACTGTGCACGGCTATCTTCGTACCGAAGCGGGGGAAGATATCGATGAGGTGGTTGCTTCTGTCTGGACCGATGGACACGGATATACCCTTGAGGAGTCGGTGGAACTGAGCTGCCATGGTTCTTTGTCTGTCATCAAGGAAATACTTGCTCTGCTCGGACGGCTTGGCATGCGAAGCGCAGAGGGAGGTGAGTTTACCTTCCGCGCCTTCCTGCATGGAAGGCTGGACCTCACCCAGGCTGAGGCAGTGCAAGAGCTGGTGAGCAGCCAGAGCAAGAAATCACGAGCTTTGGCCTTGGGAAGGTTGGAAGGGAGTCTGAGAAACCAGATTGCTGATTTCAAGCAACGGCTTCTGAACATCACCGCCAGTGTGGAAGTGCAACTCGACTATGCTGAGGATGAGCTGGATGAATTTGTGTTCCCTCGTGAGCAGCTGGAGACGCTGAGAAAGGACATCGCGGTTTTGGCTGACACCTACCAGGTGGGCAGACTCTACCGTGAAGGAGCCCGTATCGTGCTTGCCGGATCCACCAATGCAGGAAAGAGCTCCTTGTTCAACCTGTTGCTCAAGCAGGATCGGTCAATCGTAAGCCCGGTGAAGGGAACTACCCGTGACTATATCGAAGCTGATCTCAGCATCGAGGGTATTCCCATCCGTCTCTACGATACGGCAGGACTGCGAGAAGGCGCCGATGCAATCGAGAGCGAGGGCATTCGCAGGACCGAACGATTGATCGGGCAGGCGGACTTGGTGGTGTATCTGGTGGATAGTACCGATCTTTCGCACATTCCCAGCGAAGATGAGCGTACCATCGTGGTGTACAACAAGAGTGATCTGGTCAGGCCTCCGAAAGGCAGGCTTGCGATCAGCGCTCAGACCGGTGAGGGGGTGGCCACGCTCCTTTCGACCATTACCGAACATCTGACGGGAGGTTCACATGCCAGTGGGGATGATCTGGTGGTCATTGAGTCAGAGCGGCAGAGCAAGCTTCTTACCGACGCAGGCAATGCGTTGGAACGAGCCTTGGCCTTGGTTGATCTGGATATCCCGCTTGACATCATCGCTGTGGAGCTGAGTGAGGCGCTCCAGAACCTCGGAGAGCTGACCGGAGAAGTGACGCCCTCTGATATTCTCGAAACAATTTTCAGTGGATTCTGTGTAGGAAAATAAGATGGATTATGATGCAATTGTCATTGGGGGAGGCCATGCCGGTATTGAGGCGTGTCTTGCACTCTCCAGAATAGGGTTCAAGACGCTCTTGATCACCCAAAACCTTGATTCGATAGGGCGTCTCTCGTGCAACCCAGCAATAGGGGGCCTCTCAAAGGGAAACCTGGTCAGGGAGGTGGATGCCCTTGGTGGGGAGATGGCACACCTGATAGACCACTCGATGATCCAGTATAGGATTCTCAATCGTCGCCGTGGTCCTGCAGTGCAGGCACCCCGGGCACAGGCTGACAAGTTCAGCTATGCCCGCCTTGCAAAGGAAACGCTGGAAGCGCAAGCCAATCTCTCCCTGTTCATGGACACGGTGGTGGATTTGGTTCTGGACAAGGATGGCAAAAAGTTGGTCGGCGTGGTGACGCAGCGAAGGCATACCATCACTGCCCGTGTTGTTGTGCTCACCACCGGAACCTTCATGGAAGGACGGATTTTCATCGGTGAATACGATGCTCCCAACGGACGTCTGGACGAGCCTGCCGCCATTGGACTGGGAACAGCCCTGCGCAGCAAGGGCTTCCCGGTAGGAAGGCTCAAGACCGGTACTCCGGCAAGAGTGCGAAAGAGCACGCTGGATTTCAGCAAGATGGAGCTGCAGGATGGCGAATCGATCATGATGCCCTTCAGCTTTGATTATGACAGTGTCGATCGACCGATGCTTCCCTGCCACATCACCTGGACGAACGAGCGTACCCACGAGATCATTCGGGCAAATATTCATCGTTCTCCTCTCTATGGGGGAAAGATTGTGGGCAAGGGTCCCCGCTACTGTCCCTCCATCGAGGACAAGGTGGTTCGCTTCCCTGACCGGGAACGGCATCAGATCTTCGTAGAGCCGGAGGGAGAGGGTACTGAGGAGATGTATCTCAATGGTATCTCATCCTCTCTTCCCGAGGATGTGCAATGGGATTTCATCCACAGCATTGCAGGGCTTGAGGAAGCCCAGATCATGCGTCCTGCGTATGCGGTGGAGTACGATTTCATCGACCCGCAGGCGCTGTTTCCTTCGCTTGAGAGCAAGCTGGTGGAGAACCTCTTCATCGCAGGACAGACCAATGGCACCAGCGGGTACGAGGAAGCTGCTTGCCAGGGCCTTTTGGCAGGCATCAATGCGGCGCAGAAGCTGAAGGGCGAGAAACCCTTGGTCCTGAGCCGCAATGAGGCGTATACCGGTGTCTTGATCGATGATCTGGTGACCATGGGAACGCAGGAACCGTACAGGATGTTTACCAGCAGGGCGGAATACCGACTGAATCTTCGCCATGACAGTTGCGACCAACGCCTTACCCAGAAGGGTTATGCAGTGGGACTGCAAAAGCAAGAGAACCTTGAGCGGTTGCAGGCCAAGCTTGAACGGATGGAGACGGTGAAGGAGCTCTTGGCAAAGCGCAGGATGGGTGAAAAGAGTGCCCTGCAAGCGTTGAAGATGCCTGAGATCACCATCGCAGATCTTGAGGCTCAGATGCCCGAGCTTGCATCGTTTGAGCAGCCGATTCTCTATCAGGTCGAACTTGATGTGAAGTACGAGGGCTACATCAATCGTCAGGAGCGGCAGATCAATCGTTTTGAGAAGCTTGAGAGCTTGGTCATTGACGATCAGCTGGACTACGATGTGGTTGAGGGCTTGAGTGCCGAAGGCAGGGAGAAACTGAAGAAGATCCGTCCCCTTTCGGTGGGACAGGCCTCCCGCATAAACGGGGTCCGCAACAGTGATATTGCCGTACTCATCGTCCACCTGGACAGGGGAGGCCGCCATGGCAAGTAAATACACTGCCTTGCTTGATGAGGGGCTTGCCAAGCTGGGTTTGGATTTTGATCAAGAACAGCGACAACAGCTGGATGCCTATATTGCGGAGATTGAGCTCTTCAATCCCGTCTACAAGCTGGTGGGTGCTGAAGGGGAAGACCTGATCATCCGCCATATTCTGGACAGCCTTGCGGGCTGGAAGACCATGCAAGAGCTCGCCTCTTCCTTTCCTCATGCACAGATAGCCGATCTGGGTAGCGGGGCAGGGCTTCCAGGCATTCCTTTGGCCATTGCCATGCAAGCATATGAATTCACCTTGGTCGAACGGATGGGAAGGCGGGTGGATTTTCTTCGCAATGCACTGCTCAGGTGCTCGCTTTCCAAGCGAGTGACAGTCTTTGACCGAGATCTGAAAGAGGTCAAGCAACAATTTGACCTGATAACCTTTCGCGCATTCCATCCATTGTATGATATTCTTGATTTGGTGGCTCCCATTCTCAGTGATGGTGGGGTCGTGTGTGCATACAAGGCTCAGCCAGAACAGGTGCAAGAGGAGTTGGAGCACGTGAGGGTGCGTTGCAAAAGTCAGTGGAAGAGCTCTGTTGTGCAGCTTGAGGTCCCTCACCTTGAGGCACATCGCATGCTTTGCCTCCTGCAAAAGATTTGATACCATTCGCTTACGCGGGTGTTTAGGTACGAGGAGTTGCTTGTGAAGGAGAAGAAAGGGCGGGTGTCTTTGATTGCAGGGCTGGTTTGCCTTGTGGGAGCGTTGCTTCTTGGCAGCGTGTCAGCTCTTCCCCTCCTGGGCGTCAACCATACGTTGCTTGCCACCTTGCATCGCATTCTAAGCAATCTTTTTTCGTTCAGTGCGCAGCCCACTCGATTCGGACTCGTCCCTGTAGCGTTCCTGCTCTTGGTCTGGACGATCATGATCTTTTCCTTCAGAGGGAAAAAGCGGTTCTCGTTTCTCCTGATTCCGGTCACAGCCCTGATGGCCTATACCCTCTACACACTCTCGCACATGATGCAGGGCAGCTCCAGGCCGTTGTTTGTCCCTATGTTGCTCACATCCTCAGAAGATGTACGCTCCGCTTCTTTCAAGGTGTTGCTGGCTTTCCTTGGAGAGACTGCTCTCTTTGTGGCGGTAACACTCATCGGCGATGCTCTGGATAGGTATCACCAGCATAAGGCTGAACGGCAGCGTCTTCGTGAAGAGCTGCGGCTTCAGCAACTGGCTCCGGTTCCAAAGAAAGAGAAACCAAGCAGAAAACAGAAAAAGAGCGAGAAACGACAGAAGAAGCAGAAGCAGGAGGAGCGTGAGGAACAAGAGACTGTCACGCTTTCCAAGAAACCGGTTGCACCGCTGCAGGTGGAGGAGGGCAACTCCTTTTCTGAACCGCAGAAAGTTCAGTTTCCGCCGATTGCAGACGTGCCTCCCCTGGAAAGCCTTTCGCGCAAGGCTCCCACTTCCGTGCATGTATCGAAAAAGGATGTCATTGAGGTTGAGGAAATCAAGGTCAACGGGAAGGTCAGCATCGGTGCCTTGCATACCCTGACCGAGGAACGCAAGCGGAACAACGGGCTCTCCTATCTCGAGCGCAAGCAACAGGAGCTGGCTGAACAGAACCATCAGGAAGAACCGGAAAAACCGAAAAAGGAGCCTGTTCAGCTCTCCGGGTTCCTCCAAGGAGCTCTGGAAGCGGTGGGAAAAGCACCACAGAAAATTTCCTCAAGGCGCAGTGACAGTACAGGCAAAGCCCGGGGTATGCTTGCACAGGCAGTAGAGCAGAACCAAAGCCAGAGTAGCGATGAACCACTGTCGATCAAAGAGCGCATACTATCGGTACAGTATGAGAAGAAGCCGGAGAATCCCCTTTTCACAACCCAGGAACCAGAGGTTTTGCCTAGTGCACCCGAACCGGTGCCTCCTGTGCAGACTCCACCACCACCTCGTCAGGAGCAAAGCAAGCCTGCATTTGCCTATCCGATGAGTACTGCCCAGCCGGTCAATGGAGGCGTACTGGAAGGCTCTTCGTCTCCTGCAGAGCCGGAGGAAGAGACAGACCAGCTCGAAGTTGCCAGTGGAGTGGGAGGGCTCTGTAGTGCTCTCATCAGCAGAGGCCGGCTCAGTTACAAGTATCCTGATGAGTCAATGCTTGTGACCTATCCCCAAATCGGTGATGTGGTTGATGAGGTCACCCTCAAACGGGGTGAGGTGCTGGTGTCCACCCTGCAACAGTTCAACATCATTGTGGAACTCACCAATATTGTCCGAGGCCCGACGGTAACCATGTTTGAATTGTTGCCTGCCCCCGGCATCCGGGTGAATTCCATCGTGAATCTCAGCGACAACATTGCCCTCGCCTTGGCAGCGACCCAGGTACGTATCGTGGCCCCGATTCCGGGCAAGTCAGCTGTCGGTGTGGAGATTCCCAACCTCAAGCGTGACATCATAGGATTTCGGGAGATGCTCCCTTCCCTTTCTGATGGGCTGGGCATCCCGATGGTACTCGGAAGGAATCTGATGGGCCAACCCATCGTCATTGATGTCATCAAGGCCCCGCATCTGCTCATTGCCGGTTCTACGGGAAGCGGGAAGAGCGTCTGTGTAAACTCACTCATCTGTTCGGTCCTGTTCAGGCGAAGTCCCAAGCAGGTACGGATGATCCTTGTTGATCCGAAGATTGTCGAGCTGAATATCTACAACGGAATTCCCCACCTGCTGACTCCGGTCATTACAGAGGCCAAGCGTACGCTCAAGGCCCTCGATTTCTGTTTGTATGAGATGGATCGCCGGTACAAGCTGCTGCAGGGGATCAACGTACGAAATATTGTCGGTTACAACGAGAAAATCGAGACCAGTCGTCTTGCAAGGGAGAAACTTCCTTACATTCTGGTGGTCATCGATGAGTTTGCCGACCTGATGCATCTGGTGGGCAAGGACATGGAGAGCAAGGTCAGTCGTTTGGCAGCCATGAGCCGTGCAGTTGGAATCCATCTGGTGCTTGCAACCCAACGGCCTTCGGTTGATGTCATCACCGGGGTGATCAAGAACAATATTCCCACCCGTATTGCGTTTGCCGTTACCAGCGCTACCGACAGCCGAATCATTCTTGATGAGCAAGGCGCCGACAAACTGCTGGGCAAAGGTGATATGCTCTACATGTCTTCCTCCAATCCTGCTGCTGAACGCATTCAGGGGTCATTTCTCAGTGATCATGAGGTTGAGGAAGTGGTGCGCTTCGTATCCTCCCAGGGTGAACCCGATTTCATTGACGAATCTTTCTTTGAGGAAGATGAGCCCAAGGCGAGTGACAGTGACGATGATGAGTCTGTGGATGTGAATGATGACAGTGAGCTTATGGAACGCGCTTTGGCAATCGTAGTTGAGCGCAAGTGCGCCTCGGCTTCCTACTTGCAACGAAGGTTGAAGATAGGATACAACCGAGCTGCCCGTCTGGTTGAACAGATGGAAGAGCTTGGCTACGTGGGACCTCCGAACGGGAGCAAACCTCGCGAATTGATCAAGTATCCCTGAGGAGGAAACACATGGTTGGAGAGCATGCAATACATAACATGAGGGTCATTCCGCTCAAAGATGCTGTGGTTCCCATTACGCTCAGGGCGGTCCAGTTCGGATTTTCCACCTATGAGTCATTGCGGATCATAGAAGGCAAGGTTGTGCACCTGGAAGACCACCTCAATCGTCTTGAGCACTCCTGCAAGGGGATTGGATTGGTTCATCCGTTCACTCACGACCAGATCGCGAGTTCCGTCCATCTGCTGATTCAGGTCGATGCGATTGAGCAGGCGAGCCTACGCATCCAGATTTACGGTGGTGAGGACCCTCAGCTCTTTGTCACTGCAACCACGATCCTGAAGTATCCCGAGAGCCAATACACCCAAGGGGTGGGAGCCATCAGTTATTATGGTGAGCGGCTCTTTCCGTCCTGCAAGACAGGCAATCTCTTGCTCAACTACTTGGCCGTGGAGGAAGCAAAACGGCAGCAGTGCTTTGAGGCGGTGTTGGTGGACCGAACCGGTCGGGTTCTTGAGGGTACCCGAAGCAATTTCTTCGCTCTCAAGGGAAACAGTCTCTATACTGCCAGTGATGATGAGGTGCTTTTGGGAATTACCCGTGATCGCGTGCTCAAGGCTGCAGTGCAACTTGGGCTTACTGTCGTGTACGAGGCTCCCTATCTTGAGGATCTTGTGGCTGGTGGTTATGAGCAGGCCTTCATCAGTGCAACCAGCATGGCTGCCATGCCTCTTGCCACCCTTGACGGCAGGCCGTTCAAGGCCCCGTTTACGAAGATTTTGGCCATCAGGGATCTGGTGCGCAGCTGGGAACTTCAGGACTGAGAAACCTTTGCTCCTACGGTGGACAAGGCCATCATTTTCCTCTATCTTATTTGTGTAGGGCTCTTTCAAGCAGCCCCCTTTTTCCTATGGAAACAGCTATTTCTTGTAAAGGCGATATATAGTACCAATGAAATTTACTGAACTACCCTTAAGTGAGCAAGTGCTCAAAGGCATCATAGCCGCGGGTTTTACCGACTGTACCGAGGTGCAGGAGAAAGTCCTCCCCGTCAGTCTTTCCCGCAAAGATGTCATGGCCCAGTCAAAGACTGGCAGCGGCAAGACCGCAGTGTATGTGTTGACCATCCTGGAATCAATTGTAGCAGCCCAAAAAGCAGGCAAAAGCAATCCCAAGGCCCTCATCGTAGCCCCTACCCGTGAACTCGCTGTTCAGATTGAAGCGGATACCCTCCAGCTTGCACAATCGGTCGAGAACATAACGGTAGGGTGTTTTTTTGGTGGCGTCGGGTATGGAAAGCAGGATGAGCTTATCGAAAAAGGGTGTGACATCTTTGTGTGCACCCCCGGACGCATCCTGGACTACCAGAAGATGCACAAGATCGATTTCCGCGAGTTTGACATCTTCGTAGTTGATGAGGCCGATCGTCTCTTCGACATGGGGTTCTACCCGGATATCCAGAAGATGTTCAGCCTGCTTCGCCCTTGTACCGAGCGGCAGACCATGCTTTTCTCTGCAACCTTGGGCACCAAGGTTCGCAACCTCGCTTGGTCATTCATGAATGAACCGGTGGAGCTTGAGGTACAGCCCGAGGAGATTACCGTCAAGGCTATCACCCAGGAGCTCTATCATGTCAGCAAAGCCGAGAAGTTCCCGCTCTTTTTGCAGCTTATGAAGCGCGAGGATCCGACCAACTGCCTGATTTTCACCAATACAAAAGCTCGCTGCATCGAGGTCTCCAAGCGCCTTTCGCTCAACGGCTATCCCACCAAGTATCTGATGGGTGATCTTCCCCAGTCCAAGCGTCTGCAGACGATCGACCGAATGAAAGAGGGAAAGATCAAATTTCTTGTTGCTACCGATGTTGCAGCCCGTGGCCTGCAGATCGATGACCTTGAATTGGTCGTCAACTATGACATCCCGGATGATTTTGAGAGCTATGTGCACCGGATCGGGCGTACCGCCCGTGCCGGCAAGAGCGGCAAGTCAATCACCTTCGCAGATGAAGAGTACGTATTCAACCTTGAGGCCATAGAGAACTACATCCAGATGAAGATTCCCGTAATCTGGCCTGCCGAGGGCGAATTGCCTGTCGTCGAGGACAAGAGCGCCTCGTACTCATTCCGGGATTTGGTCAGCAACGATGAGTATGCCCCGTCCACCATGCGTTCAAAGGGTGGCCCGAGAGACCGCAAGCGATCCGGTGGAAGGCCCGAACCTGCACGCAGAAGAAGCGAACAGGGTGAGAGGAATCGCGGTCCACGCAAGAGCATGCCAGCAGAAGGGCAGCAGAGAAGAGCACGCACGGAAGAACCGGTGCAGCGTGACCGACGCAGGAGAAGCGGCTCAAAGAGCTATGCTGAGATCCAGAACCTTTCGCTTGAAGAGCGACTTGCTTACTACAAGCAGCAGTACCAGAGAGAAGGTGGCGAAATTGCCCCCACGAGTGCTGCTCCCAAGGTGCAAGCTTCTGCTCCAGTTGCAAACGTACGCAAGCAGACCGGTGCCCCGACACGGGCAAAGGAGTTGAATGAAGTGAAGAAACCCGAACAGAAAAAGGGATTCTTTGCTCGTTTGTTCGGGAGAAAGAAGTAGCATGCTCAAACGATTTCTCTCCTATTATCGTCCGTACAAAGGACTCTTCTTTCTTGACATGGGCGTTGCAATCTTTGCAAGCGCCCTTGCCATTCTCTTCCCCACCTTGACCAGACAACTGCTCAGGGTGGAGATTCCTTCCCAGAATCTTCGCAACATGATCATCATCTTCGCTCTGATGCTCCTTATCTACATCCTGCAGGCAGTCTGCCAGTACATCAGGGTGACATGGGGGCATATCCTTGGGGTGAAGATGGAGACTGACATGCGCAGTGAGCTCTTTGCCCACCTGCAAAAGCTATCCTTCGGATATTTCGACAAGACGAAAACCGGCCATATGATGAGCCGCATCACCAATGATCTTTTCCAGATCACTGAGATGGCTCACCATGCCCCGGAGGACCTGCTCATCAGTGTAGCAACCATTCTTGGTTCCTACATCGTCATGTTCTCCTACAGTGTCCCCCTCTCCTTGGTTTCCATGATCCCGCTTCCCATCATGGTCTTCTATGGCATCTATTACGGAATGCGGATGAAAGCTTCGTTTCGCAAGGTGCGCACCACGGTTGCCGACGTAAACAGCAATGTGGAGAACTCCTTGATGGGCATACGCGAGGTGAAATCATTCGGAAGGGAATCGTACCAGGAGGCGAAGTTCAACCAGGTCAACGATGTTCTGCGTGACAGCAAGATGGGCCAGTATCGGGTGATGGGCCGTTATCACTCGATTCTCGGTTTCTTCCGTGAGCTCTACTACTTCTGTACCATAGCCGGTGGGACCGTACTCATTTTCATGGGGAAGGTGCAAAGCTATGATCTGGTGACATTCATCCTGTATGTCGGGGTGGTGCTTCCTCCCATCGACCGCCTGATAAACTTCACTGAACAACTTCAGCAGGGTATGGCAAGCTTTGAGCGCTTCACCCAAGTCATGGATGAGGATCCTTCCATTCAGGATGCAAAGGATGCAAAGAGCCTTAAGGTTGAGGACGGCACGGTTGTCTTTGACCAGGTCAGTTTTTCCTACGAGAATGCATCCACCGAGGTGCTCAAGGAGATCAGCGTCACCCTCAAGGGTGGCTCGACCTTTGCCTTGGTAGGGGAATCCGGGGCCGGCAAAAGCACGTTCGCTTCCCTTATTCCACGTTTCTATGAACCGACCCGTGGACACATCCGCATTGACGAGCAGGACATCAGTACGCTCAAGCAGAGTTCTCTTCGCCAGAACATCGGATTCGTACAACAGAATGTCTTCTTGTTCGACGACACCATTCGTGAGAATCTGAAATACGGGAAGGTCGATGCAACTGATGACCAGCTGTGGGCAGCGCTTGATGCAGCAAATCTGGGCTCGTTCGTGCGAAGTCTTCCCCTTGGTCTGGATACTCAGGTAGGAGAACGCGGAACGCTGCTCAGTGGAGGGCAGAAACAGCGCATCTCCATTGCACGAGTGTTCCTGAAGAATCCTCCGATCCTGATCTTTGATGAAGCTACGAGCAGCCTGGATACCGAAAGTGAGGAGCTGATCAGCGAGGCGTTTGCCCGTCTCTCACAGGGAAGGACAGCCTTGGTCATTGCACATCGGCTTACGACGGTGAAGAATGCTGATTGCATCTTGGTCCTTGATGAGGGTACACTGGTTGAGTCGGGCACCCACAGCGAGTTGCTCCAGAAGAATGGCCACTATGCCAAACTGTACAAAACGCAGGACTTTTCCTAGTACGATGGAGGAGATTGCATGAAAAAGATTCGCATTGCGTTTGCAGCGCTGTTTGTCCTTCCTATCCTGATTCTTTCCCCTCTCTATGGGTTCCTTCCTGCCTTCCTGCTCAAGCTTGTCGGTCTCAAGAAACAAGCCAATCGCCATCTGGAGCGCAGTGGGCACTTCATTGGCAGTTCAATTCTTTTCTTTCTCGGCATCACGGTCCATATCGATGGGCGTGAGAACCTGCCTGAGGCAACAAACATCTGTTATATGGCCAACCACCAGAGCATGCTCGATATTGTGGCATTCGTTGGTCCTGCCAAGCTGTGGGCCAGCATCCTCGCAAAGGCTGAGGTGAAGAAGATACCCATCATCAATTTCTGGTGTTACGCCTTGGATTGCATCTTCATTGAACGGACCAGTCCGCATGATGCTGTGAAGGCCATTCTCAAAGGTGTCCAGTACCTGAAGGATGGGAAGAGCATGCTCGTCTTCCCAGAGGGTACGCGAAGCAAGAGTGGGAAAATCGGGGAATTGAAGAATGGAAGCCTCAAGCTTGCTACCCGCTCGAAGGCAATCATTGTTCCGATTACGATCAAAGGTCTTCGTGCAGGTCTTGAGCATCTGCATGGGTTCAAACGGGTACATGCATATTTCTCCATCAACAAGCCCATCGATACGGCTACACTGGATGAGACTCAGCTAGCCAATCTCCACGAGGTGGTCTACGGGACCATTGCCAAGCGATTCGACGAGCTCCCCGGCGAAGTCTAGGGTGCCTATGCAAAACGCACTCTCCATCACAAATCTCAGCTTTACGTACCACAGCTATGGGGAAAAAGCATGCGAACGAATCTTTGATGAGTTGAACCTCCAGATCAAAGAGGGGAGCAAGACGCTCTTACTTGCCCCGTTCGACAAGGGAAAGACTACGCTGGCAAAGATTATCTGTGCGGTATGCCCCAAGTATTTTCCGGGGACCCTCTCTGGAAACATCGAGGTGTTCGGTTCTGATCTTGCTACCGTCGAGCCGTGGCAATTGCTCTCCGTGTGCTCCTACGTATCACAAAATCCCCAAGAACAGTTTGTGGCAAACTCGGTCGAGGAAGAGGTGGCATTCCCTCTGGAATCCCTGGGACTCTGTCGGGCGGAGATGCAAGAAAGGGTAGACACTGCACTCAAGCATTGGGGGCTCGACCGGCTCAGGACTTCCAGTTCTCAGGAACTGAGCGGAGGAGAGCGCAAGCGTGTCCTGCTTGCGGTCACAGAAGCGATTGATGCCCGGTTCTGGATTCTGGACGAAGCGTTTGATGACTTGGACCAGAAGTGGCGGGACCAACTCAAGGAGATGATCAAGCAGGGCAACAAGACCGTTCTGGTGCTTGCCAGCCGCTATCTTGCCGAATTTGACACACTCTTCGACCAAGTGCTCCTTCTGGACGAGAAGAAGATTGTTGCTCCGGCACAAGAGCAGCTGCTCTGTCGCTTTTCCCAGCTTTGTCAGGATGACCTGCCCAACCCATTGGCTGCTCAGGTATGTACCCCTCCTTCCGTGCGACAGCTGGTCTGTACCGATTTGATTGCGGAGCGGAGAAGAACGAGTACGTTGGAGGAAGCTTGCTTCAAAGTCGAAGTTCCTCATTTCAGTCTGCAAAGTGGGGAGCTGATCACCTTGGTTGGCCCGAATGGAAGTGGGAAAAGCTCCTTTTCCCGCATTCTTTGTGGTCTGGATGGATATCTGCATGGAGCCATCAAGGTGGACGGTACGCCTTTGTCGGGAAAAGAGCTCTCCAAGAAAGTTGGATACCTTTTCCAGAATCCGGATCTGCAGATTTTTCTTCCCACTGTCAACGATGAGCTATCCTGGTCACTGAGAAGAAGACGGGACTTGAAAACTGAGGAGATCCGAAAGAAGGTGGCGCACTGTGCCGATCTTTTTGGGCTCTCCCTTTCCGATACCCCGGCTACAATGAGCTACCCATTGCGCAAGGCGCTGCAGGCAGCCGTATACTATCTCTTGGATAGGCCGTTCTATATTCTTGATGAGCTTGACAGCGCCCTGACCTATCACACTGCACTGACAATCATCAGGGACCTGAGGCAGCATGGGGCCGGCATTCTTCTGATAACCCACGACAAGCAGTTTGCAAAGCGGGTTGAGCAGAGAACCTACTCCATAGAGAAGGGGAGGCTCTGCGAGCTATGACGATCAACACGTTTGTTGCCGGAAAAGGCTTGCTCTACCGCTTCGACCCACGGGCAAAGTTGCTCACCGTGGTTTTGCTTTGCATCTGGTTCTTCTTGCCGGTACGGCTGGTGGGCCTGTATACGGTGGTAGGGTTGCTTATCTTGCTTGGTGCACTCAATACCGGCTTTTCCCACATACTCAAGACCTTTCTTTCCATCCTGCCTATGCTACTGTTCATGGTGCTCTTCATGCCATTCAATGTGCGTAATGGAGAGAGTCTTATCTCAATCGGTTCTTTCACCCTCATTACCGCTGAGGGACTGGAACAAGCAGTACGGCTTGCAGGGCGTTTCATAGGCATCACATATGCCTGTACCTTGCTGTTTGCCACTACAGTCATGCAGGAAGTGATGCTTGCACTTCGTGCTTTCCACCTTCCTTACAAGGCAGGGCTGGTTGTTACTCTTGCATTTACCTATATCCCCTTCATTGCTGAGAGTTTCTCCCAGATAGCAGAGTCACACAGCCTCAGGGAAGCGGAAAGTGAGCAGGGCAAGCGTATTTTCCAACGGCTGAAAGATTTGGTTCCTACACTCACCAGTGCCTTGGTCTTTGCACTTCGCTCCATTCCTAATCTAGCAATGAGCCTCGAGCTTCGTGGCTTCGGAGGTGAGGAAAAACGAAGCAGTTTCAAGGATCTTTCCTCCTATAGGCATCCCTTTACCCACACCCTGCTTTCCTGTATCATGCTCGTAGGATTTTGGGTTCTTTTCAGGGTTAAATAGGAGATAAATAATGCAGCAGAATAGAAATGCCTTGAAGGTAGCCATGGTGGCAGTACTGACAGCCGTGGTGGTGGTCTTTACCCTGGTGGTTCGTATCCCGACTGCCAAAGGGTATCTGAATCTTTGTGATGTGGCTATTTGCTTCATTGCATTCACCTTTGGTCCTTGGTCTGCTTTCATTGCAGCAGGATTGGGAACTGCTCTGGCTGATCTGATCAGCGGCTATGCCCAGTGGGCCCCTATCTCCTTTGTTGTGCATGGGGTGGAAGGTTTGCTCATCGCACTCATCGTCCGTCAGAAAGGCAATGAGGCAGTATCGATCTTCAGAAAGCTTCTTGCAGGTCTGGTTTGCATTGCAACCGTCTCCTTGGGGTATTTTGTGCTCTCTGCACTCTTTATCAGTACGGCCAGTGTGGCGGCTGCTGAGATTCCGGGCAATATTGCACAGAGCGGTGTGGGCTTTGTGCTGGGTCTTGGAGTGTCCAGTGCAGTCAAGAAGGCATATCCACCGGTACGTTCTCTTTCTTGGTAGCAATTTGCACAGCTTTTCGCTATACTCGCAACAAAATCAGAAGTAAGAGGAGTGCAGCATGCAACAATTCTCCCATGACACCATCGTAGTGCTGGACTTTGGTGCACAATACAGCCAGTTGATTGCACGCAGGGTACGGGAGATGCACGTCTACAGTCAGATCGTCCCCTATACCATCAGTGCAGAGGATCTGCGGGCTATGCAGCCGACGGGTATCATTTTCAGCGGAGGTCCTGCCTCTGTCCGCTCAGAGGGTTCTCCTCGTCCTGATCCGGCAATCTATACCCTTGGCATCCCTATCTTGGGTATTTGCTACGGACTACAGGTGATGAGCATCCAAAACGGAGGCGAAGTACAGCGTCCGGAGAAGCGGGAGTATGGGTTTGCCGACCTGACCGTGTTGACCGAAGGGTCTTCCCTGCTCAAGGGCATTGCTGCCAACTCAAGGCTCTGGATGAGCCACGGAGATTCCGTTTCTGCGTTGCCAGACGGGTTTGTGCAAACCGGCAGTACTCCCAACTGTCCGTATACGGTACTGGAACATGAGCAAAAGCGCTTCTATGGCGTACAGTTCCACCCTGAGGTGGTTCATACAGCACAGGGCAAGCAGTTTCTTGAGAACTTTGTTCTGGGGATCTGCAAAGCAAAGCAAGACTGGGATATGGGTTCTTTCATTGCTACGGCAATCGAAGATATCCGTGCCAAGGTTGGTGACAAGCAGGTGCTTTGCGGCCTGAGCGGCGGCGTCGATTCAGCTGTTGCGGCAGTCCTGATTCATGAAGCCATCGGAGACCAGCTGGTCTGTGTGTTCGTCAACAATGGCCTGCTTCGCAAGGGCGAGGCTGAGATGGTTCAGAAGGTCTTCAGGGACAACTACAAGATCCGTCTCCAGTACGCTGATGCAGAAGAGGCATTCCTTTCTGCCCTCAAGGGTGTCACCGAGCCGGAGGCAAAGCGGAAGATCATCGGCAAGGTATTCATCGATACCTTCTACGACGAGGCCCGAAAGGCCGGAGAGATCTCCTTCCTCGCCCAGGGGACGCTCTATCCAGATGTAATCGAGAGCAAGAGCCCCTCTGGAGGACCTTCGGCTACGATCAAGAGCCACCACAATGTCGGCGGCCTTCCCGAGGATTTGAAGTGGGATCTGCTGGAACCACTTCGTGAGCTTTTCAAGGATGAGGTTCGTGCTTTGGGAAGGGAACTCGGGCTTCCCGAGGAGCTGGTGACCCGTCATCCGTTCCCAGGTCCAGGTCTTGGCGTCAGGTGTGTAGGAGAGGTTACCAAGCCACGCCTGGATACCCTGCGTGAGGTTGATGCCATCTTCATCGAGGAGATTCGCAAGGCCGGGCTCTACCACGACATCTGGCAGGCACTTGCCTGTCTGCTTCCGGTCAAGAGCGTGGGAGTGCAGGGCGATGAGCGCACCTATGAGGAAGTATGCTCGCTTCGGGCAGTTACCAGCGAGGATGCAATGACCGCTGACTGGTTCCGCTTCCCCCCGGATGTGCTCCAGCATGCGGCAAGCAGGATCTGCAACGAGGTGTCAGGCGTGAATCGTGTCCTCTATGACATCACCAGCAAGCCTCCTGGGACGATTGAGTGGGAGTAACAAAAACAATCCCCGCCTTCTTCGCTTTAAGCAAGGAAGCGGGGATTCTCTTTATGTATTGCTTTCTGTTTGTGTATCGTGTTTATGATGCTGCCAAATGCTTGATTCGCTTCTTGTAGAGGTGCACGAAGAAGAAAATGGTCAGGGCAAGGGAAGCGCTCTCTGCGATGATGAACGAGTACCAGAGGGCATCGAGTCCGAAGAATCGACCGAGCAGGTAGGCTGCAGGAAGCAAAAACACCAGTTGTCTGGTCACCGAGATGATCATGGAGACATAGCCTTCCCCAATTCCTTGGAACATGGCCATGAGCACAATGCAGAAGCCAGCGGAGATGAAGCAGAGGCTGATGCGTTGCATGGCTACGATTCCGATGGCAAGCATCTCATCGGTAGCATTGAACCACCCAAGCAGTACATGTGGGAGGAATGTGAAGACCAGAAAGCCTGCACTCATGATGCTCATTGATACTATCAAGCCTACCCGGACGGTCTGGGTGATACGCTTGGGCTGTTTTGCCCCATAATTGTAACCAATGACAGGAATCATGCCGCTGTTCAGGCCGAATACCGGCATGAAGATGAACGACTGGAGGCGGAAGTAGATGCCGAAGACGGCAACGGCAGTGGTTCCGAAGCCGATGAGAATCTTGTTCAGGCTGGTATTGAGGATGGTCCCGATCGCCTGCATGATGATGGAGGGGAAACCCACGGCGTAGATGTCCTTCACAATCTGTTTTCTCAAGCGGAACGAGGATTTTGTCAGTTTGATTTCCCGATTCTTGCGCACATAATGGATGGCGAGTAGAGCCGAGACATGCTGGGCGAAAACGGTGGCTATTGCAGCTCCCAAGATGCCGAGTTCGGGGAAGCCGAAGAGACCAAAGATGAGAATCGGGTCAAGGATGATATTTACGATTGCCCCGGTTCCTTGGATGATCATCGGATGGAAGGTGTCTCCGGTGCCTTGCAGGATACGTTCACAGGTGATGTCGATGAAGATGGCCAGCGAGAAAAAGAGGCAGACGGATATATACTGGGTGCCCATTGCTATCAAGGCAGAATCATCGGAGAAAAAACTGATGAACGGTTTGGAAAAGAAGAGTCCGATAAGTGCGAAGAAGATCCAGCTGATAGCTGAAAGGGTAAGCCCGTTGCCCCCAGCCTTCCTTGCTCCTTCGATGTCCTTCGCCCCGAGTTTTCGGGAAAGCAATGAATTCACGCCGATCGAGGTTCCCACACTTACTGCAATGAGCAGATTCTGCAGGGGAAACGCGAGCGTAACCGCTGTCAGGGCGTCCTGACTGTAGTGCGAAACGAACATACTGTCCACAATGTTGTAAAGCGCTTGCACCAGCATGCTCAACATAATGGGAAACGACATGGACAAAACCAGTGAGGGGATCGGTTTGATCCCCATCTTATTTTCTTGCAACTGTTGCATGGTATTCCTTTCTATCTCGTATGAGAGGCTTCAGTAATACCATACCCTGACAAGTGTGTAAAGGTGCATCAATTCACTTGAGCTGCAGGTAAGCCTCAGCTTCTGCTTGTCCTTTCTCCTCATCCACCAGTCTGAGCAGCAAAAAGCCTCCCACAAAGAGCGCAATCAGGCTGATGATGCCCATGCGGGCTGAGCCGGTGATGAGGGTGACAACTCCCATCAGAGCTGGTCCGACGATGGCAGCAAACTTACCCAGCATATTGAAGAAGCCGAAGAACTCTGCCGAGCGTTCCTTCGGGATGAGACGGGTGTAGTACGACCGTGAAAGGGCTTGGATACCACCTTGGAATAGGCCGATGCAGACAGCCAACAGATAGAAGTGCAGCACTTTCGTCATGAAGAAGCCAAGAATGGCGATGATGATGTACGCTGCAATGGCAACCATGAGAGCCTGACGAACCCCAATGCGCTTGCTGAAAGCAGAATAGGCGAGCGCTGCTGGAAACGCTACGAACTGGCTGATCAGGAGGGCGATGATCAACGAGTCACTGGGAAAGTTGAGGCTGGATCCATAGTTGACTGCCATGCGGATGATGGTATCCACCCCATCAATGTAGAGCCAGTATGCAACGAGGAAAAGTGCGATGGTTTTCAGCTTCCGAAAGCTTCTGATTGTTTCGGTCGTGATATGCAGACCCTTTCTGATGGACTGTCTGAGCGAAAGGCTTTTCTCCCTTTGCTCTTCCTTGACCAAGACCAGAAGTGGGATGGTGAAAGCCACCCACCAGATACCGACGATGACGAAGCTGATCTTGATGGCGCTCTCTTGGCTGGCGATGCCGAACCAGGAGGGATTGAGGAACATCAGCACGTTTACCAAGAAGAGAAGGCCTCCTCCCATATATCCCAGTGAGTAGCCGAGGGATGAGACGAAATCCACCTTTTTCTCCGAAGCCACAAAGGGAAGCAGTGCATCATAGAAGGTGTTTGCCCCACTGAAACCAACCACCCCAAGAGAGTAGAAGAGCACAGCTAGAGGCCAGGAACCGGCAGAGAGAATGTAGAGGCTGGCTGTCATGATCGAGCCAAGCAGGGCAAAGAACGCAAGCAGTCGTTTCTTGTAGCTTCCCCAGTCAGCAATGGCCCCTAAAAAGGGTGCAAGAAGGGCGACAATAAGCGAGCCGAGTGAGTTGGCGAAGCCCAGATAAAAGGTGCCTTGCTCACTGCTGGCACCCACGGCCCAGTAGGCGGTGAAGAACAGAGGAAAAAATCCTCCCATGACAGTGGTGGCAAAGGCACTGTTTGCCCAATCATAGAATGCCCAGGCTACTATAGAACGTTTTGAGTCTTGCATGGTTCTCTCTTGTACGTAGAGTAGCAGTGAATACGCTGTCTGTCATGTATTTTCCAAAAAACAGCTTCACTTGCACAACATGCTATCCTTCAATACAATACGCTCTAGAGATATCCTAGAAAGATGGGAGGATTCCCCATGATCGTATGCAAATTCGGTGGAAGCTCAGTAGCTGATGCCAAGCAAATACAGAAAGTCAAATCAATTGTTGATGCTGACCCAAACAGACACATTGTCATCGTTTCGGCCCCTGGAAAACGGAGCAAAGATGATGAGAAAGTGACCGATATGCTCTATGCATGCAATGCGCTTGTGCAGCAGGGACAGTCATGCCGTGAGCTTTTCAAGAAGGTAGCCCTTCGGTATACCAATATCCTCTCTGATTTGGGTATGGATGCAAAGCCCTTTGTGGCAATCCTGGAAGAGGTCAGGCAGATGATCGATGCCGGCCATGGCGCTGAATATGCAGCGAGCCGAGGGGAGTATCTTGCTGCCCGTATGGTTGCAGCCTATTTTGGCTGGACCTTCCTTGATACCGATCCCCTGATTGTCATCAAAGAGGATGGAACCGTCCATGAAGAGACCTACAACAACCTCAAGAAGGTCCTCAAGAAAGACACCAAGTATATCGTTCCTGGCTTTTACGGCTGTGACAGTGAAGGGAAAGTGAAGACCTTCAGCCGTGGGGGCTCTGATATCACCGGAGCTATTCTTGCTCGTGCAGCTGAGGCCCAGACATATGAGAACTGGACTGACGTTTCGGGGGTGTTCAGTGTTGATCCCCGTCTGGTGGAGCACGCAAAGGTCATCAAGACCATGACCTATCGCGAAGTGCGTGAACTAGCTGGCGTGGGTGCAGGAGTATTCCATGAGGAAGCGATCGCTCCGGTCATTGCATCCAAGATTCCCATCAATGTGAAGAACACCAATGCACCGCTTGATCCGGGTACCATGATCGTCACTTCCCGAGAGATAAACGGCAATCCGCTTGCCGGTGTCTCGGCCAAGGGTGGATACAGCCGCCTTACCCTGAGGAAGCTCATGCTCTTCAAGAAGTCGGGAATTCGGCATGCCCTGTTGACTATGCTGCATATTTTTGGTGTTCGTCCTTCCTTCTCCCTGTTTGGGGTGGACAGCATCGTATGGTTCTTCGAGACTTCCCAGGCAAGTGAGAGTGTGCTCAATGCAATGTGCCAACGCATCAAGAGTGAGTTTGCCCTTGATTCCATTTCGATTGATCATGGACACGCCATTGTAGGTATTGTCGGTGCGGGGGTGATGGAAGCGCCGAATCTCATTGCCAAGAGTACCAACGCACTTGCCAAGGATTCAATCACCTTGAATTTCTTCAATTACGGGTCCAGCGATACTTCAATTCTGCTTGGAGTCGAGGCTGGCCAAGCGCAAGAGGCAGTGAAGAGCCTGTACAACGCCTTGTTTGCATAGGGAACAGTGACTTATAGAAATAGACTCCAAGTATTCCATATTGGGAATAGTTGGGGTCTTTCTGTAAGGCTTGCTTCTTTTCTGTTTCCTTTATATGGTGTGCATGGATGGTACATCCATTTCATTACATATATGAGGGTAACACCATATTTACCACAGAATCCCTTTTGCTGGCCTTGGTCATCTTTGTCGCCAGGGTTTTTGATGTATCGCTTGGCACGTTGCGTCATGCGATGATTATCCGTGGCAAACGGTTGGTTACCTTTGCCATCGCTTTCCTCGAATCCATCATCTGGGTTTTTGCTGTTTCCAAGGTGCTCAATGATCTTTCCGAGCCTCTCACGGCTTTTGCGTTCGCCCTTGGGTTCGCCACGGGAACGTTTGTCGGTATGACCTTGGAGAATCTGCTCAAGATCGGGGATCAGGTGGTGAAGGTCTTCTCCGTCCACGGCAAGGAAGTTGCCAAGAGCCTCCGTGATGCAGGGTTTCGGGTTACTGAATTTCTGGGGCAGGGAAGAGATGGGCAAGTCATCCTGTTGTTTGTGCAAGTGAAGCGTCGGGAAGCGAAAAAGGTGCTGCAACTTGCTCGGGTAATCGACAAGAACTGCTATCTGGTTATTGAGGATATACGTTGGAGAGAGAACGTTCTCGTATAGGAAAGCAGAAGAGGAAAGCTAATTCCATGGACAGATGGTGGCAACAAACTGTGCTTTGGAAACCTTTGCTTTGGTGGTTTTCCATGCGGTATAGGCACTAGGAAACCGGATGCTTTAAGTAACGTTACCGCTGATTATCCAGCCACCTTCATATGCCTGATTTTCCAGAAAATCCCTAAAATAAAAATTCTTGACGGCTTCCTGTACCGATGGTAGAGTTAATTGAGCGTCGTTTCTGATGCTCTGTTTTCGATAATGCGTTAACGTTAACGCATATACATTAAGGAGGCTCTGTATGAAAAAGGTGCTAGTAGTTGGATTGGTCCTTCTCATGGCTATGAACATGATGTTCGCTGCAGGAGCGGCAGAAAGTTCATCGAGCAAAGGAATGATCGGTGTTGTCATGCCCACCAGGTCTGAGGAACGCTGGAACAAGGATGGCGCAGCTGTTAAGTCTGGTTTGGAAGCTCTTGGCTACAAAGTTGACCTGCAGTTCTCTGATGACGACATTCCTACCCAGGTTCGTCAGATTGAAGACCTGATCACTAAAGATGCGAAAGTGCTCGTCATTGCTTCGATCGATGGTGTTGCATTGAGCGATGTATTGGCAAAAGCCGCGGAAGCAAAGATTCCCGTAATTGCATATGACCGCTTGATCATGAAGTCCCCGAATGTTGATTACTATCTGTCATTCGACAACTATGCTGTCGGCCAGCAGATGGGCGATATCCTCATCAAGGGTATGAAGTTGGACAATCCTGCGAAGAAGCCGTTGCTGATCGAGCTGTTCGGTGGATCCCCTGACGACAACAACGCTTATAAGTTCTATGACGGCGCCATGGATAGGCTGAAGCCCTATTTTGACAATGGCACCCTCAAGATCGGTTCTGGCCAGAAGGGCATGGATACCGTTGGAACTCTGCGCTGGAGCAATGAGTTGGCAATGTCCAGAATGGAGAACCTCCTTTCCGCACACTACACCAACCAGACCCTCGACGGAATTCTTTCCCCGTACGATCCGATCAGTCTTTCCACACTTGAAGCTTGTAAGGCTGTTGGATACGGCACCGCTGGAAAGCCGCTGCCGGTTGTTGGCGGACAGGATTGTATCGTTGCTTCCTGCAAATCGATTCTTGCTGGCGAGCAGTATGCAACCGTCCTGAAGGATACCCGTGTTCTTGGTCAGGCTACCGTTGAGCTCGTAGATACCATCATGCGCGGTGAGACTCCTGCAGGTCTCGATACCACCAGTTACAACAACGACTCCATCAAGAATGGCAAGCCGTACATCGTTCCCTCCGTACTGCTGAAGTCCGTTATCGTAACCAAGGACAACCTGAAAGCTGAAGTGGTCGATACCGGCTACCACACTGCTGCAGAAGTTGGTCTGTAAGAGTATCTGTCCGGCTTCCTGGCGGAAGCCGGAATTGTATCGCATGATCGCGAACCCGGTACCATCTGCCTGAGGCTGAAATGGAATCGGGTTCCGGTCTATATTGTGGGGGACCTGTATGCCAAACAATTCTATTCTGCTTTCAATGAAGCATATCACCAAGACTTTCCCCGGTGTGAAGGCACTCGATGACGTCAGTTTGGACGTCAAGGAGTGTGAGATTCATGCTTTGGTGGGAGAGAATGGCGCTGGAAAGTCAACATTGATGAAAGTCCTGTCAGGTGTATATCCGTATGGAACCTATGATGGAGACATCTTTTTTGAGGGAAAGCGCTGTGCGTTTTCCAGTATCAAGCAGAGTGAGCAGGCTGGGATTGTCATCATTCACCAGGAACTGGCTTTGAGTCCCTATCTTTCCATTGCAGAGAATATGTTCATCGGTGATGAACGAGCCAAATTCAATGTCATCAACTGGGACAAGACGCGTGAGGATGCATTGAAATACATGGAGCGTGTCGGGCTCCATGAGAATCCGAATATCCCGGTAAACAAGCTCGGGGTAGGCAAGCAGCAGATGGTTGAGATCGCCAAGGCGTTGGCCAAGCATGCAAAGATTCTGATCCTTGACGAGCCTACTTCTGCACTCAATGAAAAAGACAGCCAACATTTGCTTGAGATCCTGAAGGAGCTGCGGGATACAAGCAACATCTCTTCTGTGTTGATCTCACACAAGCTCAATGAGGTTGCTTCCGTTGCTGACTCCATCACGATCCTTCGGGATGGCAAGACTATCGAAACACTTGAAGTCGAACGATCCAAGGATGGCGCAGTATCGATTGGCGAGGAGCGGATCATCAAAGGGATGGTTGGACGCGAAATCACTGATATGTTCCCCAAGCGGAACAACCCAATCGGTGAAGTCTTGTTCGAGATACAGGATTGGACGGTACAGAATCCAGATAATCCGGAGCGTAACAAACTCGATGGGGTGAATGTCCAGGTTCGTGCCGGAGAGGTTGTGGGGTTGGCCGGTCTGGTTGGAGCAGGGCGCACCGAACTTGCCATGAGTGTGTTTGGTCGCTCCTACGGCAAGAACATTAGCGGAAAAACCTTGCTTGCAGGTTCTGAGGTTGATATCAGCACAATTCCGAAAGCTATTTCTCATGGCGTTGCCTATGTGCCTGAGGATCGCAAGGAACTGGGCTTGGTGATGATCCAGAACGTGAAGGAAAACACGACAATCGCAAAATTGAAGAAAATTGCCAACATGTCGGTGATAAACGAGCATGAAGAGAATATTGTGGCGGAGGATTTCTGCAAACGCCTCAATACCAAGACGCCGACCATCCTTCAGTTGACGGGAAATCTCTCAGGTGGAAACCAACAGAAGGTTGTTCTTTCCAAATGGTTGTTCACCGATCCAAGGGTTCTTATCCTTGATGAGCCCACCCGTGGTATTGATGTCGGTGCGAAGCATGAGATTTATACGATCATCAATTCGCTAGCTGCGCAAGGGATGGCGTGCATTCTGATTTCGAGCGAAATGCCCGAAATCATTGGGATGAGTGATAGGATATACGTAATGAGTGAGGGAAGGATTACGGCAGAGCTCTCTGGTAAGACTGCAACCCAGGAAGAGATCATGCGTAATATCCTGAACAACTGAGACAGCGTTGTCGTCCGACGTTGTCGCGATATACGATCCAAACTGTATTCAACTGTGTGTGTACGAGAAGGAGTGAGGGATGAGTGGCTTGATTGCAATTTTGAAAAAGAATGTGAGGCAGTACATGATGGTCATCGCCTTGGCCGTGGCGATGGTTGCATTTGGACTCTTGACGGATGGAATCTTTTTCAGGCCGGTAAATCTGACGAATCTGGTGCTTCAGAACAGCTATGTTCTGATTCTGGCTGTTGGTATGTTGCTGTGTACGTTGACTGGTAACGTCGACCTTTCTGTCGGATCCATTGTCTGTTTCATCGGCGCCCTGTGTGGTGTCATGATGGTGGACCTGCAGTGGAATCCGTACGTGGCGATGTTGGTTGCGTTGCTTGTTGGTGCCTTGATCGGAATGTGGCAAGGGTTCTGGATAGCGTTTGTGAATGTTCCACCGTTCATAGCCACGTTGGCAGGTATGCTGATCTTCCGTGGTTTGGGCCAGGTCATCATGAAAGGGCAGACCAAGGCTCCATTCCCCAAGGAATTCCAGTTGATCTCATCCGGATACATTCCTGACCCGTTTGGAGGTATGGCTGTCGGAAAATTGAATTTCCATGTCTTTACCTTGTTGATCGGTTTCATTATTGTCGCGCTGATCATATTCAGTGAGATACAGAAAAGGAATAAGCAGAAGAAATACGACTTCGACATCCTCCCTGCTGGAGTCTGGCTGGCGAAAGTGATTTTCATTGCCACTGTTCTGGTTGCATTCACGCTTGTGTTTGCAGTGTACAAAGGCTTTCCGAATATTTTGATCCTGCTAGGCATCCTCGTTATCGGGTACCAGTTCGTCGCTTCCAAAACAGTCCAAGGTCGTCATATCTACGCCCTTGGAGGAAATAGGAAGGCTGCAGAGCTGTCGGGTGTCAAGGTTCGGTGGGTGATGTTCTGGATCTACACCAATATGGCGATTCTGGCCGCAGTGGCCGCAATGGTTTTCACGGCACGTCTCAATTCCGCCACTCCGAAAGCTGGGCAAAACTTTGAGATGGATGCCATCGCTGCTTGTTACGTCGGTGGTTCAGCCGTCTCAGGAGGTGTAGGTACCATCATCGGGGCTGTCGTTGGTGGTCTGTTCATCGGAGTGCTGAACAACGGTATGTCAATCATCGGTATCAGTACTGACTGGCAGCAAGCGATCAAGGGATTCGTGTTGCTTGCAGCTGTTGCCTTCGACTTGTATTCAAAGTCTCGCTCTTCGAAAGTCGCTTAATACACCAATTCTTCAGGTAACTAGGAAGACCCTCATGAATCATATGGTTCATGGGGGTTTTTATGAATCAGGAAACACTGAGTAAGTCTGATCTGATACGCTCAATTGAGGGTCATCTGGAGTTGATGAATTCATTTCAGACAAATAAAAACCGGCCCCGATAGAGGGCCGGTATACTTGCTGGATATGAACTTAAGCCCTGATGACCTGTTCGGTCTCCATGTCGAAGAACTTTGCCTTTACCATATCCGGGATCAAGGAGATCTTGGTGTCCGGAGCGGGAACAAGACTGGGCTCGATCTTACCGATGACCTGGCTCTTGGAGGTGGACACATAGACGTGGGTCTCACTTCCGAGCGGCTCAACAACACTGACGGTACCATTGATGGTCTCTCCATCCTTGGGAGTGTTGCTGAAGGTTACATCTTCAGGGCGGATACCGAAGGTGACAGACTTGCCCACATAGGGAGTAAGCATCTTCTTCTGTTCTGCAGTGACCTTGAGGCGGAAGGTTCCCTCGTTGACATAGATGTCAGAACCATCAGCTTCAACAGCAGTTTCGAGGAAGTTCATGGGAGGAGAACCAATGAATCCTGCAACAAACTTGTTGTTGGGGTTGTTGTACAGGTCGAGAGGTCCACCGATCTGCTGAATGACACCAAACTTCATGACAACGATCACGTCTGCCATGGTGAGTGCTTCAACCTGGTCGTGGGTAACATAGATCATCGTGGCCTTGAGTCTGTTGTGCAGTGAAGAAATCTCTGCGCGCATCTGGACACGAAGCTTAGCATCGAGGTTGGAAAGAGGTTCGTCGAAGAGGAATACCTTGGGTTTGCGGACGATTGCACGACCTACGGCAACACGCTGTCTCTGTCCACCGGAAAGAGCTTTGGGCTTTCTGTCGAGCAGTTCCTCAATCTCAAGGATCTTGGCTGCTTCGCGAACGCGCTGGTCAATCTCTTCCTTGGGGAACTTGCGGATCTTCAGACCAAATGCCATGTTATCATACACGGTCATGTGGGGATACAGAGCATAGTTCTGGAATACCATGGCGATATCTCTATCTTTCGGGGGAACGTCATTCACGAGATTCCCATCGATGTAGAGCTCACCACTGGTGATGTCTTCCAAACCTGCTACCATGCGGAGGGTCGTGGACTTACCACAACCAGAAGGGCCGACCAGGACGATAAACTGTCTGTCCTCGATGTCAATGTTGACATTGTCGACGGCCTTTACTCCACCATCGTACACTTTGCAAATGTTCTTGAGTTGTACTGTGGCCATAATGCCTCCAATTATTTTATCTACGGATAACTGTACCCCAGCCATTCGGTGAAGTCAAACGGAAAATTTGGAATTATTTGGATGAAAGTGGGCAACATTTTGCTTGGTAATGATTTGGGTGACAGAACAACACAGCTGTGTAAAGAGCCTTCCCCACATGCATGGAGAAGGCTTTTTGTCTTCTTTCGGAGATGGTTTACAGCACGTCTTTGATGAGTTTGCCCACCTCTTGGCCAATGATTTGGTAGGAACTTCCTCTGGTATTTTTTTCTGCATCGATGAGCGTACGGGCCGTATGGCTGAGGGCATTCATGATTGCACTGTTCACCTTCGACTCCTGTACAGCTTCCTCTACTGTCATACCGAGAGTGGTGTAGCTGTCATCGGAGAGATGGTGTACCACTTCTATTGCGTAGAACAGTTGCTTTCCGCTCTCCTGCTGGGCAAAATCCTTAAACGATCGGTAGCGATCCTTGAAGTATGCCGTCCACAAGGTTTGGTCAGCAGGGTCAGCGATGGTTTCTGGTCTGGGAATGTTGTAGTATTCGGTCCTCAACTGGTTGATGATCGGGATGGCTACATCAACAGTGGCCTTTGTGTTGATAAACCTGAGATTTCTCTTACCAGTATTCTCCAGGTTCAGCTCCCTCAATCCTTCTGATTTCACATAGGAGAAGTCATAGGTGTAAGGCCCATCCTCACTGGCAAACGTATTGCCAGCTACGACCTTCAGGTTCCTCAAATCAAAGAGTCGGTAACTTACCGTATTCTTGATCGTATATCCCATGGTTCGTTTGATGCCGTCAAAGAGGGGATTCTCCCGAGGCAGGCGAACCGGTTGCTCCGTGAGAATCTGCTCAGTCCTGTTGTATACCATGATTTCCAAAAGGTAGTTCATTTGGTTTGCTCTGGCATGCTCGATGGCCAATTCCGTCGGACCCTTGGTATTGGAGACATTGAGGAAGCTTGGGCTGTCTACTACCTTCACAAACCGATTATTGGCGAAGGTTTTCTTGATGTCAGCCAAGACCATGGTGTGGAATGCTTCATCGGGACCACTGCCCACCACCATCAGCGATACTGTTGCCTTGGCAAGGGCAGTAGCAAGCCGTTGCTCAAGATTGGGGAGATCCGGATTGCGAACCTTGGCTTTCTCGTACGCAGCAACTGCCTCTCTCTGGCTCTTCCTGTCCGGCCTTGATGCCAGGTTCTCTGCTTCCTGGAACCAGAGTTCTCCAGCTTTTTGGCCGGCTGTCTTGACGTTGTGCGAATAATCCTCATACGCAACGACCCCACGTCCATCAATGCGGGCACGTTCATGCATGGCATACAGGCTCTTGTATGCTTCCCAGAGTCTGTCTGCTGATGCAGCATCCCCCTTGTTGCCAACATTGGTGATGATGACACGGTAGAAACTGGAGCCTTCGTTGAAGACTACTGGGTACATGGAGAGGGCTTCCTCGAAGGTGGGGTTGATTCTCAATGCATCGGAGAGAGAAAGAAAAGCTTTCTCATACTCCTGTGCCTGATAGGCGGACATGGCTGAGCGATATTCCGAGCCTCCGGCTGTGAACAGGGTACCACAGGAGACCAGAATGAGGCTGCAAGCGAGTAGTATGATGAGATACCGTCGTTTTGTCATGACAAACTCCTCAACAGGAAGGATAGCATTGGGGAAAAACCACAAATGATGTCTACATTTTAGGTCCTTCTATAGGACAAGACAACAACAAATCCTTCCATTTCCATGAATTTGTCAAGAATTGAAGAGGTGTCAGGTAATGGTGATTTCCAACGCATGGTGATATCCGACCAGTATCCGATGGATTTGCTGTGGCCATACCTCCAACAGTCTGGCATCGGTGATGGGAATGGCCTCAATTTCCAGAGAGTGGAAGTCGCCCAAAAGGCTTATGAGTGCATCCTTTCCCAAGTGGATTTGACTTCCCTCAACAAGAGGCTGCTCGACTGTCATCAAGCTGAGGACGGGCGAACAGGAGCCTTTCACGTGCTCCTGGATGACGATGCTGCTTCCCTTGTGGTGGGTTACCGTTCGCGTGTATGCCTGCAGACCGATCTCCCTCGGGTAGGCGAGGGTCAGGTCCATAGTGATGCGCCTCTCTTGCCCTTCCGTTTGCTCATCCACCCTGCTGACAAACTCATCGCCAGCCTGTTGCTCGTACGGAGGAAAGTTGCTCAGATTGTGATATACCGAACGCATCGTCCAAATTGAGTAGCGCTGAGCTGAGAACGTCTGTTTTGTGTAGGTTTCCACCCCAATGTCTATCAAGATGGGTTTCCCCTCCTTATAGAGGGTTACGGACCCTGTATCGTTGTGATTGTGGCTGTCGTTGTTGCCTCCTGCCTTTACCGCAAGAGCAAAGTGCTGGTCCCGACTGGTATAGATTCCAACACTGGGGTAGGAAACATCCTTTTGCTTGGGGAGGGGAACCTGTCTGTTCAGCAAAGAATGATGGACCAGCTCAAGCAGTCGGTAGCTGAGGTTGATCTCATGAGGAAGATGCATTTCCTGCTTGCTTCTCAGATGTGCGCTGTTCACAGCAAAGGCTTCAAGCTCTGCATCGTGTATGGCACGTGCGAAGAGCACCTCCCGAACTGTACAGGGACCGGCAAGGGCGGAGCAGTCGGAGAAGTTGAAATAGTAGGGTCCTTGGGCATGGATATGGCGGATGAAAGAGGCAATAGTGCGGATTTTCGGTTCGTTGAAGATCGGTTTCAGAAAATTGTCGCCAACTTGGTTGAGGACATCGATGGAGAGATAGAGACAGAGTCCTGCATGACGGTAGTATTGTGCTCCTTCTGAGCAACAGCCATCCTCACTGTAATCCTTGAGAAAGAAATCGAGGCTGGCAAGGGCTTTTTCTGCAACCTTGTGGCGATACGCTTGGCTCGTAGGAAGAAGATACGTTGCCAAAAGAACATTCTGCGTACACCAGACTGTCCAGTTGTTCATCGGCTCATCCTCGTTTCCCATCCACCAGAAGTGTTCCTTGAGGTAGGGCTCATGAACGCGCTTGCCGATCTCATGTATGATACGTTGGTTTATGAGCGGAGTCTCCCGTTCCAGTTCCTCTTTGAGCAAGGCATACACTTGTGCCAGGGTGGCAGCCGTCTCAGCGCTGAAGAGGTCGATCACGGGTCGGTCCACCTTGGCAAGGGGTAACTGGGGAGTGTCGCGGATGTAGCTGTTGTGCGCCGGAAGACACCACGTAGACTCCTCACATATGGCCCAGATGCAGTCGATGATGGCTTGCAGAATGTGCTCATCTGCTTTCAGACAGTAGGCAAGGGTGAGCGTGCCGAGTCTTCTTCTACGTGCGAAGTAGGGGTTTTCGTAGCGGATGCGGTTTCCCGTCTTGCTGAAGGCCAGATAGTCGGAAGCAAGAAGCGGTGGGATGGGTTCTGCAAGCAGTGTTTTCGCATTGGAGATGATCAGTGAAGCGAGTTCGCGATCGAGGCTATCCCAGAATGGGCGATCCTGAGACCCGTGGGCAAGCTGATAGTCCTGGAGAATGGGCGGTATCTGGGACTGATATGCGGTGAACATGCTTAACTCCGTTTGCGTTCGAGATGTTGCAGGTACTGGCGGGGAGATACTCCCTCAACCTTCTTGAATACCTTGCTGAAGTAGAAGGAACTCTCAAAACCAAGGGTGTCGGCGATCTCATACATCTTGTAATCGCCTTTGGCCATCATCTCTTTGGCTGCAGCAACCTTCACTTGGGTGGTATATTCCACAAAGCTGCAGCCGCTGTATCGGGAAAAGAGGCTGCTCAGGTAGTTTTGGCTGAAACCAAAGAGCAGAGCAACCTCTCCAAGGTTGAGCTTTCGCTTCACATTCTCTTTGATGTATTGTTGGACGTTTGCCACCACCTTGGCACGATAATCGGTTTTGCGTGACTGCAACTGCTCACCCAGTCCATGGGCAAGGTTTCTCAGCCATGCACATGCAGCTGCTGTGGATGTACTGGTATAGATCCGTCGATAGCCCCCACTCTGGTCATCGAACGCTTGTTCCACCAAATGCTGGCCATCGGGGAGCAGGCTTATGGCCATATACAGGATACTGCTTGCTATTTCGATCGCTTGCAGAGGGAGAAGATTTTTCCTCTCCATCTCTGTTGCCACATCTTCCATGATCAGGGCCAGTTGCTGGGCATCGAGCTCCTCAAACGAACGAGTGAGGCGGCTTCGGTACGAGTCAAGCGAGACGCTGTTTTCTCCTTCTTCCACTTGCTGTGCAAACAGGATTGCCTGGGCACTGGTTTGCGAAGAGAGCAGTTGCCGGGCAGAAAGAAACGAGGTGTGCAAGAAGAAGGGATCCTGTACCGCAAGGCCTACCGAACAAACAAGGTTGACTGAGAAGTAGTTGTAGATGACTTGCAGTGTCTTCTCCAAAGCTTGGCGGATGATGGTACGGTAGTGTGCGTATTGCTCCTGTGTCAGGCAACATGTTATGGCCAGATGATGGAGATCGAGACTGGTGAAATAGCAGGTGAGATAGCGCGAAAGGGTTTGGTTGAGCATCCCCAGCGTGCTGTTGTAGAGGCTTACTTCAGCTTCCTCTTGCTCTGTCTTGATTTCCACATAGCAGGCTACATACCACGCTTCGTGCAACGAGAGTTGCAACTCCTTTTTCTGTTTCTCGAACGCTTGGCGTGAGTCGATGAGACCGTTGAAAAGGCGGACAAAGAACTTGTCCCGAAACCCTTGCATGACACTGCGCTCGAGCAAGGGGAAATGGTTCTCCTCAGAACCTTTGAGTTCTGCAAGCAACTGCAGGGCTTTTGATACCGAGGCATGCAATTTCTCTTCAGTCAATTCAAGCTTGACCAAATAATCCACTGCTTGGTAACTGAGTGCTTCCTTTACAAAAGCGAACTCTTCGTAACTGGTCAAAAGAATGAAGAGAGGAAGCCTGCCATAGACTTCAGAACACTCTTTCTGGACTTCCAGCCCGGTTTTCAGCGGCATCTTGATGTCGGTGATGACAAGGTCGGGAAGATGCTGCTTGATGGCCTGCTCCAGCATCTTTCCATTGCGGACCACCGCCACAATTTCGATGTCGAGCTTGCCCCAGTCCAACATGGATTGCAGGCCTACCAGCACCAAAGGCTCGTCATCGGCGATGATCAGTTTGGTTGCCATGGTTTTCCCTCCTTTGTCAGTTTGGGGAGCCTGAGGATTGCCTTGGTATAGAAACCAAGTTTGCTCTCAAGGGTGAGTGTGTACCCTTGGCCGAAGGTGTATTCTATCCGTTTTGCAACGTTGCGGATACCAATCTCGCGGAACATGCCCTTGTTGGGGTTGCCCGTATTGCTGAATATCTCGCTGATGGCTTTCTCATCCATTCCCACCCCGTCATCGGTGATGGTCAGGATGACGGTGCTTTCATCCTCCTCATGCGCTTCAAGGCTCACAGTCCCTGCTCCTCCCTTTGGTTCAATGCCATGGAAAATGGCATTCTCAACCAGTGGCTGGAGGGTGAAGCGAGGGATGCCGAGGGAGAAGAAGGATGCATCGATGAGGGTTTGTAGGACCAACGTCCCTCCGTAGCGGTACTTTTGGATGACAAAATAGTCGTTGAGGAGAGCAAGTTCTTCCTCGAGGCTGATGATCTGCTCGTCAGCCTTGCTCACGTTTTTCATAAGCCGGGAAAGGCTGGTGGTCATCTCCGCGATTCCCGTGGCTTTCTGCAATGTTGCCATCCATTTGATGGAGTTGAGGGTGTTGTAAAGGAAGTGTGGGTTGATCTGGCTTTGCAGCATGCGATACTCCAGTTCCTGTTTCTTCTTCTCATCGGATATGCGCCGTTCCAGCAGGCTGTCTAGCCTCCCTGCCAGATCGTTGACTCCCTTGCCGATGTCTCCCAACTCATCGTCCCATTCGATGGAAGGATCGCTTGAGAAGTCACTGTGGGCAATTGCCTTCACCTTCTCCTGTATTTTTGCAATGGGGCGGTTGAAGAGGCGGTTGAGCAGCAATGTCAGCACGATGCCGAAGAGCAATACGAATACCAGGATGGCGGCCAGCAGTCCGAAGTAGAGGGTACGCTCAAAACGGACCTCGTTGGGACTCAGGGTCTGGGAGAGCGAAATGTCCTGAAAGCCCGTGGGGCAGGTGACGAGCAGCTGGTTTTCTCCTCCTATCCTGATTGTTCCGACTGTAGTTTGTTCTCCTGCCGTCTCATACTCCTTGGAGAGAAACTGGGGTTTTTCCATCAGGCGAAAGGTGTTGTCCTGTATCTGGTAGAAGTGTTCGCCGATGGTCAAATAGAGGTGGGATCCCTCATTGAGCTGGTAATCCTTGATCAGATCGAGGATCAGGTCGGCTGAAATGGCCAGATAGAGCTGTCCGGTAACCTCGGGGGAAGAAGAACGGGTGATAACCCGTCTGATGGGGAGCACCTGGGCATCCTTGAGCAGGAAAGGGTCTTCTCCTATATGGTTCCATCCAGCGTTTTGCGTGAAGGAGAAGGGGAGGACTTGCTCAACGTTGCTGATTGTGACCGGCTTGCTGTCACTCATCAGCAATCCGGTATGGATGAGTTTGGTATGCTTGATGTCAGTGAGGATGATTCTGCTTACATAGCTTTGGGCAAGGTTGTTCATCACCTCTTCCTTGATGCGATCATAGGTAGGAAGGGCGTTTCGGTTGTCCTGTTGCTCAAGATACGATGTGACCACGGTATTGGTGGTGCACCAGCGGATGAGCGAATCTATGGCAACCATGTTTTCCCTGGCTTTGGCACCGATGAATTGCAGGTTGAATTCGGTGGAGTTGATCTGGCTTTCCAGGGCAAAGGAGCGGAAAAGGAAGAAGCTGAACGTGGTCACCAGGATGGCAAGAGCCAAGGTAAAGGTGACGGTAATGAAGGTGATTCTCCCCTTCAAGGTTTTCAGGCGCATTGTTTCCTCCCAGGCAAAAGTGTGCTCCATGACGGGCAATTTCGCAACCAGAAACCGAAAGGAGGTTGCATTTTGGGAAGAAATGGCAACTTTGTGGAAAAAAGTACAACTTTGGCTGGAAAAGCGTAAGATTATCAATGTTTTGCTCACACAATTGCATGGCGTTGTGAAAGAATGGGCCGTACCCTACCATCAGAAAGGGGTTTTTCCCCTAGTGTTTTATGAACCGTAAGGAGGTTTATTACATGAAAAAGGTACTGACAATTCTTTTGGTACTCTCATTGGTTTTCACTGCAGTATTTGCAAACGGAACCAAGGAAGCTGCTGTTGAGGCAAGTGCGGGCGAAACCACACTGAAGTGGGCACTGTGGGATATTGCTTCCACCACCTACTATGAACCCTTGATCAAGGCATACGAAGCAAAGAATCCGAACGTCAAGATTGAGATGCTTGACCTTGGTAGCGCTGACTTCATGACGATGCTGCAGACCCAGCTCTCCGGTGGCGATTCCTCGATTGACGTAGTTACCATCAAGGACATCCCGGGGTACAACAATCTGGTAAAGCGCAACCTGCTGATGAATCTCAATGACAAGATCAAGAGCGAGAGTGTCGATCTGTCCCTCTATGGCGGCACCACCGACCAGATTTCCGTGGACAGCAAGCTCTACGGCATTCCGTTCCGCAGTGACTTCTGGATTGTGTATTACAACAAGGACGTTTTCGACAAGGCCGGCGTTGCCTATCCTGACAACGACATGACCTTTGCCGAGTATGATGCTCTTGCCCGCAAGATGACCAGCGGAACTGGCGCCAACAAAGTCTACGGTGCCCACTATCATACTTGGAGATCTGCTGTACAGCTCTTCGGTATCCTCGACGGCAAGAACACCATTGTTGATGGCAAGTATGACTTCCTCAAGCCCTACTACCAGATGGTTCTCAACCAGCAGAAGGATGGAGTGGTACAGGATTATGCAACCCTGAAGACCTCTTCCACCCACTATAGTGGTGTGTTCTACAACAACAGCGTTGCCATGATGAACATGGGATCCTGGTTCATCGCCACCCTCATCAACCAGATTGATCAGGGCAAGACCGAAGTGCAGAACTGGGGCATGGTGAAGTATCCTCATGCTGAGGGCATTCCTGCCGGAACCACCCTGGGCACCATCACCAGCCTTGGTGTCAGCAATGCATCCAAGAAGAAAGATGCAGCATTTGACTTCGTGAAGTTCGTAACCGGACCCGAAGGTGCTGAAATCATTGCAAAGACCGGTACCATCCCCGCCATCAAGACGGACGAAGTTGTCAAGATCATCGCAGCAAAGCCCGGATTCCCGACCGATCAGGCCAGCCGTGATGCTCTGCAGGTTGCAAAGACCTACCTTGAGATGCCGTTGCATGAGAGAGCCGGTGAGATCGAAGTTGTTCTGAACCAGGTGCATGACGAGATCATGACCAACAATATCAGCGTCGATGCAGGTATTGTGAAAATGAACGAGCAGGTCCAGAAGATTCTGGCCAAATAAGTTCTCCGTAATCTGGGTACAGGGGGCGTTCTGCCTCCTGTACCACATTATCCCCCTACGAGGATGGACTCATGTCTTCCAAGCAAGCACATATCAGGAAACAGTTGGTTGCCTACAGCTTTATAGCACCCAACTTCATCGGTTTTGCCCTTTTTACCTTGGTTCCCATCGTTTTTGCGGTCGCTCTTGCCTTCTTGCATTGGGATGGATCGAATCCCATCGAATGGGCTGGTCTTGCCAACTTCCGGGACCTTCTTGATGATGACCAGTTCAAAGCAGCACTGAAAAATACCATTGTGTATACCGCAGGTACAGTTCCGCTGACCCTTATTTCCAGCCTGCTTCTTGCAGTTCTGCTGAATCAGGGCATCAAAGGTCGCAACTTCTTCCGTACGGTAAGTTTCTTTCCCTATGTGGCCTCATTGGTTGCTGTTGCTGCCGTGTGGAATATGATTTTCAACCCCTCAAAAGGCCCGGTGAACATGCTTCTGTACTCACTTGGCTTTGAGCAGGTGCCCGGCTGGGCCGCAGACAAGGATTGGGCGATGATCACCATCATCCTCTTCAGTGTCTGGAAGTATATGGGTTACTATATGATCATCTACCTTGCAGGTTTGCAGGGGATCAATCCCGAGCTCTATGAGGCTGCCAATCTGGACGGCACGAATGCCTGGCAGCGGTTCCGTTACGTTACCGTCCCCCAGCTCTCAGCCACTACCTTTTTTGTGATGGTCATGCTTACCATCCAGTGTTTCAAGGTATATGACATTGTCTATATGGTGACACAAGCAGGCCCAGGAACAGCTACCTTGGTGCTTGTCTACGATATCTACAACAAGGCTTTCATCAGTTGGAACCTTGGCTCTGCAAGTGCCGTGGCCATGGTCCTTTTCGCCCTGGTGCTCATCGTTACCCTGATTCAGTTCAGGGGCGAACGAAAACTGCAGTAGGAGGGGCGAAGATGCAAGTACAATCCCGTTATACCAAGACGGTTTCAACCATTCTCTACGCTTTGCTCATTTTGTGCGCCATCGCGATGCTGCTTCCTTTTGTCTGGATGCTCAGTGCCTCGCTGAAACTGGACAAGGATGTATTCACGTTCCCCATCGAATGGTTTCCTTCCAACCCCCGCTGGGAAAACTATCTGGAAATATGGACCACCATTCCCTTGGGCACGTTCATCAAGAATACGGCGAAGCTCACCGTCATCGTCACCTTTTTGCAGCTTTTGACTTCATCGTTCGCCGCCTATGCGTTTGCCAAGCTGCAGTTCAAGGGACGAGACCTTCTTTTCTTGGGCTATGTAGCCACCATCGCCATGCCGTGGCAGGTATATATGGTTCCCCAGTTCATGATGATGCGTTCGTTCGGATTGAACAACACGCACCTTGCCATCATTTTCCTGCAAGCGTTCAGTGCTTTCGGAGTCTTCTTGATGAAGCAATTCTACATGGGAGTCCCTGATGAGTTGTGTGAGGCTGCCCGTATCGATGGTATGAGTGAGTACCGCATCTGGGCTCAGATCATGCTTCCTCTTTCCAAGCCCGCTCTTTCGACATTGACGATTTTCACCTTCGTCAACACCTGGAATGACTTTCTTGGTCCCTTGCTCTACCTAACTCGCATGGAACTCAAGACGGTACAGATAGGCCTCAGGATGTTCATCAGCCAGTACTCCAGTGAGTATGGGCTCATCATGGCGGCAAGCGTTGTCGCCTTGATACCGGTGGTGATCGTATTCCTCTCATTGCAGAAATTCTTTGTTCAGGGTGTAGCCACTGCTGGACTGAAGGGGTGAGTATGCAGGAAATACCCTACGATACGGTGCTCAAGGCTCTCGATGAGGCGTCAAAGCAGGTTGCAAGGAATCTGCCTCAGTTCACTTATCAGTGTCAGAATCATTCGTCGATCAGAAATTTCTATCCTCCGTGTGAGAACAATCAGTGGACCTGCGGATTCTGGCCGGGTGAGGTGTGCTTGGCTTATGAGCATACCAAGAATCCTGTTTTCATCCATGCTGCATCCATCCTCAGCGAGAGCTTTCTCTCCCGGATTGAGCAGAAGATCGAAGTGGACCACCATGATATGGGATTTCTCTACACCCCTTCCTGTGTTTCCCTATTCAAGCTCAATGGGGACAAAAGAGCCCGCAATGCAGCCCTTCTGGCGGCAGACCAACTGTTGACCAGATTCCAGGAGAAGGGATCGTTTCTCCAAGCTTGGGGACCTATGGGAGCAAAGGAGAACTACCGCTTCATCATCGACTGTCTGATGAATCTTCCGCTTCTCTACTGGGCAAGCGAGGAGACTGGGGATGAGAAATTCCGTACCATTGCTATTCGGCATACCCAAACATGCCTGAACTATTCGTTCCGTCCCGATGGGTCGACCTTCCATACCTTTTTCATGGATCCTGCAACAGGGGAGCCGGTGCGTGGCGAGACGTGCCAAGGCTACCGTGCAGACTCCTCCTGGGCTCGTGGTCAGGCTTGGGGTATCTACGGGCTTGCCTTGAGTTACCGGTACACGAATGATTCTCTGTGCATCGAACTGTTCCGCAAAGCCGCTACGTATTTCCTTTCCCGATTGCCCGAGGATCTGGTTCCCTATTGGGATCTGATCTTCACCGAAGGCGATGAACCGCGGGACTCTTCCAGTGCTTCCATTGCAGCCTGTGGTTTTTTGGAGATGGCACAGTATCTTCCCGGTGAAGAGCAGCAGTATTATGTATCCAAAGCCAAGCAGATGATGCAGAGCTTGTATGAGCACTACCGTGTCAAGGATCCGTCACTTTCCAACGGCTTGGTGCTCCATGGGACCTACTCCAAGAAGTCTCCTTACAACACATGCACACCCGAGGGGGTTGATGAATGTGTCTCTTGGGGGGATTATTTCTACATGGAAGCGCTGACCCGACTTGCGGGTAGCTGGCATTCCTACTGGTAGGAGGCGTACATGACCAGGACAGAGTATTTTTCCCAGACACGGATCATCTTCCTTGACGATGCGAAGAGCGTTGCCGGGTATGTGCAAGAGCAGGATAAGCAAGAGGCAGAGAAGATTCTCAAGATTGCAGACGATGTGGTCAACCAATCGTTCCTGTTCAATCTGCGCTGGGATATGGAACGAACCTGTGAGGCAGTGGTCTTTGAGAACCAGATCGATTGGTTGCACCAACCTGGTGATGACAGTGAATGGGTGTTTGCGTTCAATCGGATGCGCTTCTGGATCTGTCTTGGGCAGGCGTATGTCCTGACTGGGGATGAGAAATATGCATACACGTTTGCATCTCAGCTTTGCGATTGGATCAAAAGGGTAAAAAGGACCGACCCACGTTGCCAGAAGGCATGGCGTTCCATCGAAGCCGGACTGAGGATGGAGTATTGGACCAAGGCGATGCAGTACTTCAAGGAGAGTCCTTCCATCACCGAGGAGGTCATCGATACCTTCCTCTCTTCGGTTGAAGAGCATGCCGCATTTCTGTACTCCGTATGGGATAGCTATCATCTGATGAGCAATTGGGGTGTGCTGGAGAACCATGGGCTCTTTCTTGCTTCTCTTGCGTTGCCGAAAAGTGAACAGAGCGAGACCTACCGCAAGGAGGCGCTGAGACGCCTTGCCCTGGAGATCCAGATCCAGGTCTATGACGATGGGGTGCAGTGGGAACAGTCTCCGATGTATCACAATGAGGTAGCTCATGATTATCTTGATGTGGTGCTCCTGTCCAGGCGTTTGTTTCTTCCTCTTGATGAGGTCATCATCGAAAAGACCCACCAGATGTGTCGAGCAGCCATGGCGTGGCAGAAGCCGGATGGCACCGAACCGACTATGGGTGACAGCGACCGGATCGACCAACGGGACATCATCACCAAGGGAGCATATCTCTTCGGCGATGGGCAGCTGAAGGCCTTCGGCTATTCGCATCTGGATTTCGACTGCGTGTGGGATCTTGGTTTCTCTGCCATTGAGGAGTACAGCAGGCTTCCCAGCATCAGGTTTTCCAAAGCGCTGAGTGTATTGAAGGAGAGTGGCAATGCCATTGTCCGTGACCAAGACTACTATCTTCGGTTTCATTGCGGTACGTTG